>Ga0187219_1000126_pt1 | contig 31578 bp, 53 predicted proteins | sample 13SPOviralmetaG_FD_130162 | JGI IMG/M metagenome (GOLD analysis project Ga0187219, IMG submission 130162) | Marine viral communities from the oligotrophic San Pedro Time Series (SPOT) site, San Pedro Channel, CA, USA - 13 SPOT_SRF_2010-07-21... | ecosystem: Environmental > Aquatic > Marine >... | reverse complement strand
ATTTAGAAGATGCTGAAACAACTATGAAAGAACAGCTTCAAGTTTCTAAAGAATTCTGTAAAAACTATACTAAATTCGCAAAAGATACTTCTATAGCAATTCAAAAAGAAATTGCTGGTGGTCAATCCGTAAAAGATATACAACCTAATGAGTTAGATACTAATAACCCAATAGATTTATATTACGGTGAAGCAGTTAGAGTAGGTCAAGCAGATCCTAAAAGACCATTTGTTTATTCAGTAAGGCTTAAATAGAAATATGAAAACCTTCAGAGACATTTTAGAATCTATTGAAGAAGCAGACGGTTGCTGGGTTGGCTACAAAAAAGTAGGCATGAAAAAGAAAGGCAATAAGATGGTTCCTAATTGCGTACCTGAAGAAAATCAAACTGAAGAATTAACAACACAGCAAGTAATTAAAAAGATTGCGGCTGATACTATATTTAAAAAGAAGTATGGGCAAGCTGTTGCTAAAGTAAAAGAAATCATGTATAAGCATGGTCCTAAACCAAGGCACGGAAAAGAATATTATGCAGGCAGGATTGCGAATCAGTATGGATTAGATTCCCATATCTTAGCTTTGATGGTTGATGAACAATTATCAGAAGGATCCGAATCTTGGGAAGATGGATTCCAAAGACGTGTTGTAAAAACAACAAAACCAGAACATAAGAAGGATGGTTACAATTGGCGCATTAAAGGCAAAGATAAAGACCATCTATCAATTAAATTATATAAATCAAAACCTGACTTTGCTGAGTTTAAGAAACAAATGAAGAGAGTCGCAGGACACGAATTCGGAGGATAAACGTGGAAGATAATAGACAAGCAAGATTGGACGCACAAGTTAAAAAGTCCATTGATGCAAGAACTAAAGAGTTCAAAGAAAAGTTAGCAAAATTAACTTATGAAAAAATCAAACAAACTTTGGTACCTTCACCAGTTCCATTAAAAGGTTATCCTCATAACGAATCACTCGAAGAAGAAGTAACAATTAGTTTGGACGAATCTGTATTGGCTGAAAAGTTGAGACTCAGAAGCCCAAACAAAACTACTAAGATTGATATTGACTATATTGGAAGTTCATCTGATATTAACAAGTCGCAAAGACAACACAATATTAAAATTAAAAAGACAGGCAGTCAGACGGCTGACATTACTGGCAAGAAAGCTGATATTGTTGCATTCCTACAAGGCGATGCCTATATGATGGACGATGGAGATCTTAAAGATATCTTTCCTGAATTACTTGAGAATATCAATAATGTAATTAAACATTTTCCACGTGATAGAGAATGGAAACAAATAATAACAAAACATAGACGCGCAATAGAAAAGTATCAAAGAGGTGGAGATTTAGACCAAAAAGCTGAAGACGATATTATCGGATGGGCAATGGATAACGGCGAAATTAAAACTGATGACTCAGATGAAACTGACGAATTCATGATGAAATACGTTGAAGAATCTACTAACCTAAGTGAACTTAACGCAAGATACGATCTGTCTGATATGAAGCAATCAAAAGATCCTAAAGTTAAAAGAGAACTTTCTAAACTAAACAAAGTGAAATATGGATCTATGCAATACATTAGGCAATATAAAGAAGTTGAAGCTGCCTTAGACGCAAGCCTTCCTGCGAATAAGCGCAAGAAGTAAATTAGTTGAATTTAATATTATGAAATCTATATCTGAGTACAGAAGAAACCCACTCCCTCTCGAGGAAGAAGCAGAAGTTGTTCCTTATAACGAACTGCATGTGGTTGTCTTAGGTACAGGAGATGGTGACGGAACCTTTGCTGATATTGTTGAAGAAGTTTCTGTTAAGAGAGATATTAAATTTGATTTCGTTGATATATCAAAAGCATGGATTGCCGATTCCGATATTGATATTGGAACTATAAAGATTCGTAATATTGACGGCAAGAATAAAGATATTGAAATAGAAACTCATAACTCAATTGTATTTGTAAGAGCAGGTGCAATCGGAACGCTTACCTCTCAAGCATTCGTATCTTCTCTACAGGATATTGGTTTCTTACTTGTTAATGATTTAGAATCTATGTTAGTTTGCGATAACAAAATGTCCAACGCATTATTGTTAGGTCGTAATAATATACCGATTCCAAGAACATCATCTATACCCAACGAACATTCAATTGAAGACGCTCATAAACGAGTTGGTGGAAAGTTCCCTGTTATTGTTAAAACACTAAAAGGTACTCAAGGTGTTGGTGTAATGAAGATTGATAGTATGTCATCTTTAACAGGTGTATGTCAATCGTTATGGAAATACGATGCTGATTTATTAATACAAGAATTCTTTGAAATGAAATCAGATATTCGTACACTACTTGTTGGTGGTAAAATTATTGCAGCAGCAGAAAGAATACAAGCACCAGATAACAAAGACTTTAGAAACAATGTTCACCAAGGTGCAACAACAGAACCATACGATTTATCAAAGAAAGAGATCGCAGTAATTAAAGCAGCCGCAAGAGCAACAGGAGCTGTATATTGTGGAGTAGATCATTTTGTTGATAAGAAAGGTAATCCTTATATTATTGAAGTAAATGGTTCTCCAGGTATTCGTTCTCACTTTGAAGGTTACGATCCTTGGACAGAAGAGAAACAAGGTAAAGTATCTGATAAGAAAGTTGTAGAGACAATTATACAATTCTTTTCTAAGGATGTCAATAGAAGACCAATCTTTAGACAAGAAGCAGGTTATATTGAAACGATTATATTTAAAGGTATGGAAAAGAATCCTGTACGTGCAAAGTTTGATTCTGGTAACAGTGCAAAGGCAAGTATGCTCCATGTTGATAAAATGGAAACAAAAGGTAAAAAGGTATTTTGGGAAAAGAACGGTTATAAGTTTGAGAGTGAAGTAATATATGTCTCAAAACCAACTCGTGGTCAAAAACCATTTGATACAAGACCTGTAGTTGAACATGAGATCTTTTTCAATAACAAGAAACATATTGCTGAAATCGCGTTGTCATTAAAAGATACTGCATCAGAAATGTTAGTGAATAGAAAGTTAATGACTAAGTTCAAAATTGCAGTCAATCCAAACAGACGATTTATATTATCAAATAAAACAGATAGAAACGACAAATCGGATCACTAATGAAAAAATTTACAGAGTGGAAACATGAAGGCTTTGGATTATATGAAGGAGTTACTGTTCCTTTAGAAAGCCCTATGATTGAATTGGAAGAAGAACCAGAATTAAATACACCTAAACGTTCGAGTGGAGATAAGAAGTATGTTGTCTATGTTAGAAACCCTGACACAGGTAATATCAAAAAGATTGAGTTCGGTGATGAGAAAGGTGGGCTTACTGCTAAAATCAATGATAGAGACGCAGCTAAGAATTTCGCAAGCAGACACAATTGCGATACTAAAACAGATAAAATGTCTGCAGGATACTGGGCCTGTCGATTACCTAAGTATGCAAAGGAACTTGGTCTCAAGGGAGGTGGTAGTTATTTCTGGTAAGCCATATACGGATATTGGTGATATTCGTACATTTGATATCAATGAAGATCAGGCAGAGTTTGTTTGGCACAGAGATAAAGAAGACCGCATGGTTGAAGTTATATCAGGAAATGGTTGGCAATTTCAACCAGAAAATTGTTTACCATTGTTATTAGAACCAGGAATAAGATTTAAGATCGAAGAAGGTGAATACCATCGTTTGATTAAAGGCATTGATAATTTACAGATTCGGATAACGAAACTGTTATAAATAAACATAGAACATATAATAATAGGAATAAGGAATGGCTGACGGAAGTTTTAAATTAGTTGATATGGACGATAAGAGCTATAAAAACGCTTTAAAGCTTGCCAAGAGTGCAAAGCTTAATCCGTTTACTAAAAAGACATCAACAGGAATGGAATTGAGTGTCTTTGGTAGTAATAGAGATATAATGAAATTTTTAAAGTCATTACCAGAACAATACACAGGGGAAAATAAAATGCCTAGTTGGAAAGAAATTATCGAGAGCAAAATCGAAGAAAAGATTATGGCTCGTTTACAAAACGAAGAAGATTCTGAATATCAAGAATTCTTCAAAAAAGCATTAAAAAAGTTTGGAGTCGAAAGTCCAGCAGAACTTGAAAGCGATGAGAAGAAAAAAGAATTCTTTGATTACGTAGACAAGAACTGGAAAGGAGACAACGAAAAGGCCGAGGATACTGAAGCTTCAGATACTCTTGAGCCAAAGAAAAAGAAATTAGCTGCCAGTAATTGCGGTAGTTAATTCTATTATATAATAGGAGTAAATTATGTTTTTGATTGATTGGATTAAAGGCTTATTTTGTAAAGATGAAACTCCTGCTAAAGTAGACCCAGTAAAGGAGCCAAAGAAGGCTGCTGTTGCTAAAGGTCCTAAGGTTACTAAAGCTGCGTTAGGTAAACTAACAAAAGCTGACCTTGAGACAGAAGGTCGTAAAGCAGGTATTGAACTTGACAAAAGAAAAAAGAAAGCCGAATTAGTTGATGAACTTTATAAAGTTTTAAAATAATAAATTAGGAGAATAACAATGGCACTATGGGGAAAAACAGACGCTGCAGCTAGCGTACCAAAGTGGCTCGAAACTGCCGCAGGCAATACTAATAAGTCAAACGACGAAGACAATGCAGTCTTTGTTGACTTAACAGAAGCAGGCGTCGCAGCTAACAGAGCTAAAGGTCTTAAAGGACCAGGTTGGTGGTTATATCATACAGCCAATGGCCGTCACTTCGCGGAATGCTTAGTTCCGATGAAAGTATCAGCAGCTAATGCTGGTGACTTAGGTGTAGACGGTACAGGTGATGATACAGTTGTAGCTGACGCTTAACTTTAAATAGTTAGCCTTTTATTGTTATGAATTTGACAGAATCAACCTTTCTGCTTTACGCGATGAAACACTATGACAATCCTCAGTGTACTGAGTTGTCAGAGTTCGAAGAAGATATAAAGAGATTTCAATATCTCCGTAAACTTCTGAGTCGTTATAGACAAGATGACGAATTAAAAGAAAGGTTAATTCTGAACCATCTCATTGTAATATTCAATGTGTTTGGACAGGCGGCAACAAATATGTTATTTATGCGGTTGCATGAATATCACGAATATTTAAAACCATTCGTAGAGTATTTGAATTTTATGCCAGAAGTATTAGTATATGATGAAATTGGAATAAGCTCAGAGTCAATAACTGGTGATGAGTTTATAATACAAAGGTTGAGGGAAATTTAAATGGTAGTAGATTTATTCTTAGTATACTCATTTATCAAAAGGTTGGTGACACCCTTTAATAAGTGGGCTGCATATAAAGAAGGGATTATTGATGATAAGGGTAATATCCTAATCAAACGTAAGGACTTCTCGAAGAATGCGCAGAAAGCGGCGTTTGGTAACTTTGACCAAATGATTCTTAATCTGAAGAAACTACTTGCTAAACTTCCTGGCGGTCAAACTAAGTTAGCATCATATGCATCAGCTTTATGGTTGATACGTGAGCAACAAAGAGTTGAAGCCACAAACTATTTAACAGAAGAATCAGTTGAAGAAGATATAGAAAAATCTTTGGAACGATTCGTTGAAGAAAATGGTTCTTTAATTGCTGAAGCAGCAAAACGAGAAATCGAAGAAGAACCTACGAATAATGTCGGCGGTGGAAATATTGCCGGCTTAGGAGTAGGTCCTGATGGAGAACCAGGAGTTTCTAAAAAGAATCAAAAGAAACACAAGAAGCGTATTCGAGATATTATGGGTACGGTTAATGTTAAAGAAGATGCTGTTGCTCAAGCTCAATTAAAAGCAAGACAAGCATCTGAACTTGACTTGATGAAAGATCGTCAAGACAAAGAAAAAGAAAGAATTAAACTAAAGCACGCTTCGGAGGCTGAAAGACAAAAAGCTCAAGACGAAGTCGAAAAAGAGCGTGAGAAACGTAAACAAGAACGCGATAAAGAGCGTGCTGCAGCAAAACAACAAATGGGATCAGCTGCCGGTTAATTAAAGGAAAAGATATGAAATCATTTAATGCATGGGAACAAGAACAATTAGACGAAGGTAAAGTTACCGTTGCCAAACTAAAAGTTGGAACAACTGTAACACCTATGTGGAAAGGCCGTAGTGCAAAGAACTATGGTATTTCAGGATTGCCTGTTTATGACGGAAAAGTAAAGGTTCTCGGAATGGGAATTGTTCCTTTTGGTAAAAAGGCAGAAAAGAGACATGTAATCGGAAGAGATTACAAAGACGTTCAAGCCAAGTACAAAGAAATTTGGAATACGGAAGAAATCCGTTATGGTCGTTTTTGGAATGCTCAACATCGCATGAAAACTTTCTTTCAAACAATCTCATCAGAAGATAAGAAAATCAAACCAGGATTTGTATGTTGGATTTGGGAAGTAGTAGATGGACCTGATAAAGGTAAAATCCATTATTGCTTTATTGATTCTGATGACAGATGGGCAATTTCATTTATGAACAAGTCCGCTGAATTTGAAATGATTAGTTAATAATTATGCCTAGTTATGATAAGGTACTTGAATTAGCAGAAGTACTTAAATTTGATTCTGATAATGTCATTAAGAAAGTAACACTTAATGTTAAAACTTATGATGTATCAGTAGGAAGTTCAATATATTCGGTACAGCCTATGGTTGCTAATTTAACAGCTGAAGATCGTGCAAATACAGAAGTAACGAAAGTAACCACAGCAGACACCGCAGTTAATATTGGTTTGTGGGGATATGAATATGCAGGCGGCGATGATTATTATAATAACGTTATCAATTCTGCCAATAGTGCGATAGACAAAGTGGCAAGCCTTTTAGAATTTCAAGGTACATCCACTGTTGACATAACAACGTTAACATAGAGAGGAACAAAATGTTTTTTAGAGATACAAAATTAGACAGAGAAGCTGTCTTTGAACAATTAAAAATAGACGAGGGTGTGGTGTATGAAATCTATCACGATCACCTGGGATACCCTACTTTCGGAGTTGGCCACTTGGTACTCGAATCCGATGCTGAATTCGGCGCTGCTGTCGGAACTCCAGTTGATGAAGAACGAGTTAAGGACTGCTTCGAGCGTGACCTTGACCTCGCCATCTCAGAATGTAATGCTTTATACGAAGATGGGATATTTGAAGATTTACCAGACGAAGTGCAACAGATCCTGGTTAACATGATGTTTAATATGGGTAGAACCAGACTAAGCAAGTTTAAGAAAATGCACGAAGCCATTCTCAAAGGAGATTGGAAAGAAGCCGCTGTTGAGGGTAGAGATTCTCGATGGCACAAACAAGTAACTAATCGAGCAGAGAGATTAATGGCTCGTTTAGAGAATGTATAAATAAATTTACTACAATATAATATGGAGAAGAAACATGCCAGTAAATGATATAATTTCACAAGCGTTAGATAACAATCCGTTAAACCTTAAAAAGGCTTTTGACGATGAGATGACATCTCGAGTAAGAACTGCGTTAAATCAGAAGTACCAAGATATGACTGATGAAAATCCAGCAGTTGCAGAAGTTGAAACAATGGCAGGATTAGCCGCAGAACCTGAAGTAGCCGCAGAACCTGAAGTAGCCGCAGAGCCTGAAGGTATTGAAGGAATCGTAGCCGATGAAGTTGATGTCCATTCAGGACAACAAGTAGAGTCAGTAGAAGAACCTACCGAAGAACAGTAAAATGTTTAACCAATTATTCATAGGAATTATATTGGTTCTCGGTTTAGGTGGTTATTGGCTATATAACGAAAACGTAACTCTTAAAGAGAACGCCATTAAATTGGAGTCTGCTGTTGCTGAACAAAAAGCAACTATGGCTGCAATGCAAGAATCTTATGAGAGACAAGGTCAATCGTTATCCAACTTACAACGTAATTACAATGTAATAGAACAAGAGAAAGATCAGTATCTTGCGATATTTAGTAAACACAATTTTGATAAACTCGCAACCGCGAAACCTGGCCTTATGGAATTAAGATTCAATAATGGTACCCAGGCAGTATTTGAGGACATAGAGAATGACAGTAAAGCTATTAGCAACCTTGACTCTCCTGACGTTCCTTAGCGGTTGTAGTACCTTACAAAATGTATTTGGTACTAAACAAGTTGAGATCGTAACAAAACCAGTCAAGATAGAAATTATCCAACCTACGTTACCTCGTCCTATTGATTTAGCAAATCCAAAGTGGTATGTTGTATCAGAAGCAATCATTACGAATCCTTGTAAAGGTCTACCTACGGGTGAGATAGATGACGATGGAAAACCTAAAACCAAAAGGCCGAAGGATTGTACCTTAGAAGAAAGAGAACATCCAGATTGGCCTGTAGGATATACATACCTAGATCGTTTCCTAGATGAAATGAAAAAGAAAAATAATGGTGATGTTGTATTTGTGGCAATGACGGTTGGTGATTATAAAATGATGTCCCAGAACACTCAAGAGTTAAGAAGATACATTCGTGAACTCGGAGAAGTCATAGTTTATTACAGAAATGTAACGATTGATGACGAACCTGCTGCAGGTCTTGCAGTGGAGAAAAAATAAAACTACTTTATTTTCAGAATGTCATTATTTAGGTCGGGTTAGTTATAAATATCCATTGACTAATAATGGATTTTGTGATATAATAATTCCACAATGGATACCAAGCCTATGAGCGATATAGATCAGAATCTTTCTGGTGTAAAAACCGATGTTGCGTTAATCAAAAAAGACATCAAACAAATAGAGAAGTTTTTCTCTAAGTACGAGTACATCATCGAAAAGTCAGGTGAACGCGATAAGCGTATTGCCGTTCAACACGAGATACTTAACGGTGTTGCAGACAAGATAGAAAATCTTGACATTAAAATAGAACAAACCAAATTTGATACAGCAAAGGATTTGGCAATAGTTCACGACAGATTAGAACAGTATAGAGCTTCTTCAAGAGAAGATCATCAAAGACTATCTGATAACAACGCAGCTCATCGCAAAGAACGCAATCAAGAGATCATGGAAGCGTTGAGTAAATTGAATGGTAATCTCGATAAACGTATATCGGAGATGGAAGGTAGAGTAACCAGCCTGGATCGTTGGAAATGGTACATGATGGGTATGGGAGCTATTCTTATATTCATAATCACCAAATTGGATATTCCTAAAATATTTGGTTGACAAGCTGCTAATTATTTGTTATAATATACACTAATAACAGATTTTTCGGATTTTTATATTATGCTAGACTTTGTTGATATTCAGTACGCACAGCATTTAGCTGGTCGTCTCGACCGATATCGTATCAAAAATACAAACCCTTATAAGATCAACTTTCGTTGTCCACTATGCGGCGATTCAAAAAAGAACAAATCTAAAGCCCGTGGTTGGCTTCTTGAACGCGAGAATAAGTTATTTTATTATTGTCATAATTGCGGTGCAAGTCATATCTTCGGTAATTTTCTTAAGGCAGTTGACCCATTAGCATACAACGATTATGTGGCAGAAAAGTTCATAGGTAAAGCCAATAATACGATCTCAACAGAAACATCAACTCTAGAGTCCACCAAATTCGAAGAACCAAAATTCTCTCATACGGATCCATTAAAAAAGTTAAAAAAAATCAGCCAGCTTGATTATAACCACCCAGTAAAGAAATATATAGATAAAAGGTCTATTCCTTCTAAGCACCATTATCGACTTTACTTTGCTCCTAAGTTTAAAGAATGGATTAACGGCATAGTACCAAATAAGTTTGAGAACGTTAAGAAAGACGAAGCTCGACTTGTAATACCGTTCTTGGATAAAGACGGCAATTGTTTCGGAGTATCGGCAAGATCTATGGATCCTGACGCATTCCTTCGTTATATTACTATTATGTTCGAAGAAGTACCTAAACTGTATGGACTCGACAAAGTAAACTTTAACGAAAAGTATTATGTAGTTGAAGGAGCACTTGATAGTATGTTTCTATCAAATGCAATCGCAATGAATGGAGCAGATGGTAATACCAATTCGCTCGAAAGGGTGGATAATGCAGTCTTCGTCTTTGATGCTGAACCTCGTAATTTAGAGATTCACAAAAGGATGGAACGTGTAATTGATGCAGGTCACAGTATTGTGATATGGCCACATAATGTACCTGGCAAAGATATTAATGAAATGGTTCTTGATGGAAGTATATCTTGCGTTGAGAGTTTAATGAGAACAATAACATATAAAGGTTTGGAAGCTAAATTGAAATTTCAACAATGGAAAAGGACATAGTATATAATGAAAGTAAAATTGATTAGTCATAGTCAAGCACCTGCGATAGTAGGGTCTCCCTCTGAACAACTTGATGGAGATAATTCTTTATTAGGTTTGGTCGCGTATTGCGCAAGAGTTAGTAATCCTAATAATCAAAACAACACAACAACAAATAGTAAGCTTGTTAATTATTTAATCAAGCACAAACATTGGTCTCCTTTGGAAATGGTCAGTGTTTGTTTAGAAGTAGAAACAACGAGAGATATTGCTCGTCAATTATTAAGACATCGTAGTTTCTCCTTTCAGGAATTTAGTCAACGATATGCAAACCCATTAGAAGATTTAGAAATGGTAACTCGTGAGGCAAGGTTTCAAGATCCAAAGAATCGTCAGAATAGTATTGCTATTGATACGGACGATGAGAAACAGCGAAGAATAGCAGAAGATTGGAGAATGAAACAAAAGACCTTCATTCGAGAAACAGAAAAATTATATAAATGGGCAATTGATAAAGGAATCGCAAAAGAACAAGCAAGAGCGGTTTTACCAGAAGGCAATACAGTCTCAAGATTATATGTTAATGGTACACTAAGATCATGGATTCATTATATTGAATTACGATCAGGTAACGGTACTCAGCTAGAACATATGGATCTTGCTATAGAATGCGCAAGAGTAATTACCAATATCTTTCCCTTAACCAAAGAATATGTACAAGAATAATAACGGAGTAAAGAATGCAGCATTTAGGAATTGAAATACAGACAAGCAGAGATAAGAAATTAGGAGAACAGTCATTTAAATTATTGAAAGACTATTATTGTAGAGACGATGAAAGATCTCCGCAAATGGCTTATGCTCGAGCAGCTGTTGCATTCTGTGGTGGTAATTTAAAACTTGCACAAAGAATATATGATTATGTATCTCAAGGATACTTTATGTATTCTTCTCCTGTACTTTCTAATGCAGTCTTAAAAGGAGAGAAAGCAAAAGCATTACCTATTAGTTGTTTCTTAACATATGTACCTGATACATTAGATGGATTAATTGACCATACAGCAGAGTTAAGATGGTTATCTGTTAAAGGTGGTGGAGTAGGTGGTCATTGGTCTGATATTCGAGCAGTATCTAAAAAGGCTCCAGGTCCTATGCCATTCTTACATACCGTTGATGCTGATATGGTTGCTTATCGTCAAGGCAGAACAAGAAAAGGTTCTTATGCAGCCTATATGGATATTGACCATCCAGATATTGTAGAATTTATTAATATGCGTATTCCTACAGGAGACGTAAACAGAAAGAATTTAAATCTTCATCATGCCGTTAATTTATCTGATAAATTTATGGAAGCAGTACGTGACGGCAAACAATGGGGTTTATTAGATCCTAATGATAAATCAGTTCGTGAAATGACTGATGCTCGTAAACTATGGGAACTTATATTAGAAACAAGGTACCGAACAGGTGAACCTTATGTTAACTTTATTGATACTGCCAATGCAGCATTACCTCAAGCTCAAAAGGATTTAGGTTTATCAATTAAAGGATCTAATCTATGTAATGAAATACACCTTGTGACCAACGAAGAAAGAACAGCGGTATGTTGTTTATCTTCAGTTAATTTAGAAATGTATGACGAATGGAAAGATACTAATATGGTTAAAGACCTTATTGTATTCCTGGATAATGTATTACAGTTCTTTATTGATAATGCAGGTGATGAAATTAGTAAAGCAAGATACTCTGCTCAACAAGAAAGATCTTTAGGTCTCGGTGCAATGGGATTGCATTCTTATTTTCAAAGACATTCAATTGCATTTGAGAGTAGTGAAGCCGTTGAAGCAAATGAAGAGATCTTTGAATATATCAAACAAAAGTCGGTTGAAGCAACTGAAGAAATGGGTAAACGTCGTGGTGAAGCACCAGATATGAAAGGCACAGGACGTCGTAATGCTCATATGTTAGCAATTGCTCCAAACGCAAATAGTTCTATGATTGTAGATACCTCACCAAGTATTGAACCTTGGAAGGCAAACGCATTTACTTCGAGAACAAGGGTGGGTAGTCACCTAAATAGAAATCCATATCTTGAAAAGGTATTGGAAGAACGAGGCAAAAATACAGATGAAGTATGGTCAACTATTATTACAAATGGTGGGTCAGTACAGCATCTAGAATTCTTAGATGATCATGTAAAGAATGTTTTCAAGACAGCAATAGAATTAAATCAACATGCATTAATTAAGCTAGCAGGAGACAGACAAAAGTATTTATGCCAAGGACAATCTTTAAACATCTTTTTTCCAGCAGGAGCTGATAAGAGGTACTTACATACAGTACATTATCAAGCTTGGGAACAAGGATGTAAAGGACTATATTATTTAAGAACAGAATCTTCTAACAAAGCAGAAAACGTTTCCGAGAAAGTGAAACGCGAAAAGTTAGATGACATTATTAACACAAACGCAGTACAATTCGGGAAATCAGAAGAGGAACAAGATGAATGCGTAGCATGCCAAGGATAAACGAAATGGAAGTTTTAATTTACACGAAATCCAATTGCCCTTTTTGCGAAAAGGCAAAGGCCTGGTTCAGTCAACATGGGATTGGATATACTCAGGTAGTATTAGACGATGAGGAGCAAAGACTTGCTTTTTATCAAAGAGTATCGAACGGTAAGGAAGTAAGGTCCGTACCTCAGATTTATATTAACGACGAACATATAGGTACATACAACGACCTAATGGCAATAGCAGACAAGTTAGTCAAGAAACAAGGTGGTCTTTTAGAGTTCTCTGAAACATACAAACCGTTTCACTATCCTTGGGCTGTTGAAATTACAACAAGACATGAAAAGGCTCATTGGATTGAAGATGAACTTGATCTGTCTGAAGATGTTGCCGATTGGAAAGGTGGTAAGATTAACGAAATAGAAAAAGATTATATTACAAACATCTTACGTCTATTTACTCAATCAGATGTTGCCGTTGGACAAAACTATTACGATCAATTTATTCCTAAGTTTAAGAATAACGAAGTTCGTAATATGTTAGGATCATTTGCAGCAAGAGAAGGTATTCATCAACGTGCTTATGCGTTATTGAATGAAACATTAGGTTTACCTGATTCTGAATACCATGCATTCCTAGACTATACAGAAATGGCTGATAAGATTGAATATATGAGAAAGGCAGACACGGCAACATTACGCGGTCTTGGTCTATCTTTAGCAAAATCTGTATTCAATGAAGGTGTTGCTTTATTTGCTTCTTTCGTTATGTTACTTAACTTTCAACGTTTCGGTAAAATGAAAGGTATGGGTAAAGTAGTAGAATGGAGTATTAGAGACGAATCAATTCACGTTGAAGGTAACTCTAAATTATTTAAAGCTTTTGTAAAAGAACATAGTCGTGTTGTTGACGATGCGTTCAAAAAAGAAATTTATGAAATGTCAAAAGACATTGTTGACCTTGAAGATAAGTTCATTGATCTTGCCTACGCTATGGGTGATATTGAAGGCCTTGAAAAATCCGAAGTAAAAGAATATATAAAATATATAACGGACAGAAGATTATTACAATTAGGCATGAAACCAAACTTCAAGGTAAAAGAAAATCCGTTACCTTGGTTGGAATGGGTACTGAATGGTGCTGACCATACAAACTTCTTCGAAAATCGTGTAACTGAATATGAGGTTGCTGGTTTAGAAGGAAGCTGGGACGATGCCTACGCAGCTTAAGGCGTAGAAAATGATAGATCATAAACATTTCCATAAAGTAGTTGACACTTTAAAGGACGAAGGTAAATACAGAGTTTTTAACGACATAGTTCGTGATAAAGGAAACTTTCCAAAGGCAACTTGGTATTCACCTTACTCTCCTAAGACAATTGTTAACTGGTGCTCAAATGATTATTTGGGTATGGGACAAAACAAGTATGTAATTGACGCAATGCAAACCGCATTGTTAAAGACAGGAAGTGGTAGTGGGGGTACTCGCAATATTGGCGGTACCTCTCATTATCATGTTACTCTTGAATCTGTAATAGCAAACCTTCATCAAAAAGAAAGCGGATTATTATTTACATCAGCATATGTTGCTAACGAATGGACGCTGATTGCTTTATCTCGTATTATTCCAGATATCTGTTTTATTTCCGATAATAAAAATCATGCCTCAATGATTATGGGTATGAAACATAGTCGCGCTCATAAACATATATTTCAACATAATGATATGGAATCTTTAGAAGAATGTTTACAAGTTACTGTAGAAGCAGGGTATACTCCATGTATTGTATTTGAATCTGTATATAGTATGGATGGAGATGTTGCTCCTATTGAAGCTGTTTGTGATTTAGCAGATAAGTATAATGCAATTACATATATAGATGAAGTACACGCCGTTGGACTATACGGTGAACATGGCGCAGGTTACTGCGAAAAATTAAATATATTAAACAGAGTAGATATTGTAAATGGAACTTTGGGAAAAGCGTTTGGTTGTCATGGAGGTTATATTGCTGGTGATAGTATTGTTCTTGATGCTATACGATCAGTCGCAAGTGGATTTATTTTTACAACAAGTATGTCACCTGTTATGGCTGCAGGCGCAATTGCCAGCATACGGTATCTATCCGATCATAACGATTTAAGAGAGACACATCAGGAAAGAGCAAATACATTAAGACAGTTGTTTATTGATAATGATATTGAGCTTCATCCAAACAGTTGCACTCATATATTGCCAGTCATGGTTAGAGATGCAAAGAAATGTAAACTAATGTCAGATAGGTTATTAAACGAACATGGATTATATGTGCAACCAATTAATTATCCAACAGTCGATGTTGGTTCTGAACGACTCAGAATTACACCTACTCCCTTACATACTAATGGTATGATGGAAGACCTAATAGTTGGACTCAAAGAGACATTTGATTACTTCAAATAAATAATATTATGAAAGATACGTTTGCGAAAAGTATGACAAAGTTTTTTCGGTTCTTTGCCGATACATTCTTTGCCAAAAGATACGGACATAGAGCAGTTGTTCTAGAAACGATAGCAGGCGTTCCCGGCATGGTCGCAGGAATGTGGATTCATTTAAAAAGTTTACGAAAAATGCAAACAGGATATGGTCCGATGATTCGTGAATTGCTTGAAGAAGCTGAAAATGAAAGAATGCATTTAATGTTCTTTATTGAAATCGCAAAGCCAAATGTATTTGAAAGATGGTTAATATTAATAGCCCAAGGAATCTTTTGGAATTTCTATTTCCTTATGTATGTATTCTTTCCAAAGACCGCTCATCGAATGGTTCATTATTTTGAAACAGAAGCTGTTCGTAGTTACACCGATTATATTAGTGAAATTGAATTAGGCAGAATGGAAAATCCACCTGCTCCTCAATTAGCAATAGATTATTATAATATGAAACCAAATGCAACACTGAAAGATATGATTAAGAAAGTTCGAGCAGACGAACAAAAACACAGTGATGTAAATTGGAGGTACTCAGAATGAAATGGTTAACACTGTTTACTTCACTTACTTTAGCATCTACTGCTGCATACTTTAGTATTGTCGGTTTAATGACAATCTTTAGCGGTGCCTTTATAGGTATTGCGATTATGGCAACAGTGTTAGAGTTTGGTAAACTTGTCTCCGCGGCATGGTTACATTACGAATGGGATAGAATCAATAATTTAGTTCGTGGTTATTTTACAGCCGCTGTTATTGTCTTAATGTTAATTACAAGTATGGGTATATTTGGATTCCTTTCTAAAGCTCATATTGATTCTGCTTTAACTGGAGATACATATTCTCTTGAAGCAAGTATCATTGATACAAGAATAGAAGCAGAGCAATCAAAACTAAATGCAGCACAAGAAAGAATTAAAGGATTAGATTACGTATTACAAACATCAAGACCTGAAGATCGTAACTATGTCAATGGTCGTCAAACAGAAGAAAGAAATAATTTAGCAATAACTATTGACAAAGCAGTAGTAAATATTGTAAAATATAACGAACAGAAGTTACCTATACAGAGACTTCAGTTAGAACAAGAATCAGAACTCGGACCTGTTAAATATATCGCTGATATGATTTACGGATCTGAGGCAGAAGAATATTATGACAATGCTGTCAGATGGATCATACTTATAATTATATTCGTATTTGATCCTTTGGCAATAATGTTATTAATAGTAAGCACAGCAGCCTTTAAACGTGAACGTGAAACTCCACTTAAACCGTTAGTTGATAATAGTCAAATAATGAATATGGAGATTAAAGAAAAGGACAGTGGATTAAAGGTCGAAGTTAACGACGTAAAAGAAACTGTGGAGATTAAAGAAAACAAAAGTGGTTTAGTTAAGAAAGGATTAACCACTACATTGAAAAGAAGAAAAATATGAGTATTAAAAAAATAATGTGGGGCGGATTAGGAATGTTAAGTTTAGGAGTTGCCTATATTGGTGTAGTGATGCCAGGTATTCCTTTTAGTATTCCTGCTGTATTTGCGGCTTACTGTTTCGCAAAGAGTTCAGATAGAATGCATAACTGGTTATACAATCATAAACTGTTTGGTCCCTTTTTAACAAACTGGGAAACAAAGAAAGTATTTCCACAAAAGGCAAAGTATATGATGTTAGGATTTATGGCATTTGCTTTATTGTGCATGATTGTATTTACAGGCAATTGGAAAGCGGTTGCATATTCAGGTACATTTATGGCACTGGGTGCAGCTTGGGGATGGCGCTATCCTTCAACTCCCGAAGAGTATGACCGTCGTAAAGCAGCGGGAGAAAGGATCGGTTTATTTAAATGAGCGAAAAAGACAAGCTACCATTTGATGATGACGGCAGAATAGATTATCATAAGTGGATGCGGATTAATGCTTTTATTAAAAAATTGCATGATATGCATTATTTAGAGCAAGAACGTAAAGCTTACGAAGAACAAAAGGCTTGGGTTGATAGAAGAAACGAAATGTTACTCGATATTGATATGATTGATAAAGTAGTAGACATGATGGACGATTATCCTGAAGCTGAGAATATTATTAATAAAATTATGAGAAGGTTAGATAATGACAAAAAATATTGAGCGGTACAGTAACGCAACTCCAGAACAAGTGAAAGAATGGCACGAAGAAGATTATTGGATGAAGATGGATTTTAATCCTTTAGTTATGTGTGTTGTGATTCCAACGATTATTCAGCTTGCGGCTATGGGTATGATGTTTGCTGTAATGTTTATGAATAGTCTTTTATTTTGATAAAGGAAGTTCTTAAAGCTCTAATAGGAGTAGGTAAGTTACCAGATAAGCCACCTGTGCTTACGTTAGGTACTATACTTACATTTGGTTTTTTAATTATATTTGGATTTCTAGGAATAGTAGCATCGTTACTCTTTTTAGCAAGTTTATTAATTTGAGGTAAATTATGGCAATGATATATGAAAGTCCCGATAAGGGTAAGACAGTATACGCAAGAGAGATAGGACAACCGTTTAATACAAGACGGTGTATCAAATCTCCTGCGGTGGCAGAGGAGCCATTGTATGAACGATTGGCAAGAGAGAAGAACGATCGAATTTGTGGAGAAGGGAGATCCGTTTAGTAAAGATTTATTATTAGCATGTTCATTAGGACTCAATGTAGGGTTCCTAATAGCACTAGTATTTTTATAGGAAAAAGAAATGAAGAATGATTATGTAATCGTGGATACTATCTCTGTATTTAAACAAAGATACATATTACCACGTAAAGCTGTTGAAGCGTTTAATGAAGAAGTAACTTGTACTGATAAGTTAGCAAAGTTATGGTCTCACGAAGCTGTTGAAGCTGAAGAGGTAAAGGAATTCAGTCAAAGATGGTTAGGAGAAACTGTAACCAATATAGATTTTGCTGATACTGAAAAAGTACTTAAACTCTTTAAAGAAGATAACGAACAATTATCTGAAGAATGGACTCAAGCAAAACAACTTGACTACATTAACGATTGGGAAGATAAAACTCCAAAGTCGTGATATACATATACGGCAATAAGTCTTGTCAATTCTGTGATAAGGCAAAAGAAAAAGCATTTGATTTCTACGGTGAGTATAAATTCCTTGACATTGGGCTCACAATGTATTATAATCAATTGAAAGAATTAAACGTAAGTACAAATGTGTTACCTCAAATCTTTGAAGACGAAAGGTATATAGGTACTTTTTATCACTTCGTAAAGGAGTGTCAATATAAAATGAGTGAGGACTTAGATTAAATAATGTTAGACGAAAGAATCAATAAGATATATCAAAAAGAATTATCACGCCAAAAATTAACCACAGAACTAATTGCTTCAGAGAACTTTGCTTCGAAGGCAGTTATGAAACTTTGTGGTTCAGAGTTTACAAACAAATATGCAGAAGGATATCCAGGAGCTCGTTATTATAACGGTTGCGAATTTATGGATGAAGTTGAAACAATAGCAATTGACCAACTAAAAGAATTGTATGGTTGTGAATTTGCGAATGTTCAACCACATAGTGGAGCAAATGCAAACCTTGCTGTATATAAAGCATTCTTAACACCAGGAGATACAATCCTTGGAATGGATTTAGCAAGTGGTGGACATTTAACTCATGGAGCACCTGTTACGATTTCAGGTAAATGGTTTAATGCTCATACTTATGGTGTTGATGAAAATGGTTTAATTGATTATGATGAAGTTGCTCGATTAGCTTTAGAACATAAACCTAATATTATAGTTGCTGGTGCAAGTGCATATCCTCGTCAAATTGATTGGCAAGCCTTTCGAGATATTGCTGATGATGTTGGTGCACTACTTATGGTTGACATGGCTCATTATTCTGGTTTAATTGCCGGTGGTGTATATGACAATCCTGTTCCTTATGCCGATGTTGTTACTTCTACAACTCATAAAACACTTCGTGGTCCTCGTGGTGGAATTATATTATGGAACAATCCTGATTATACAAGAAAGATTAATGGAGCAATATTTCCAGGTACTCAAGGTGGTCCATTAATGAATATCATTGCTGCCAAAGCACAAGCATTCATTGAAGCAAATCAACCTTCATTTAAAGATTACTCAAGAAAGGTAGTTGAGAACGCACAGGCATTAGCAAAAGTATTAAATGATAGTAAAACATTAAGTGTATTATCAGGTGGTACTGATTCTCATATTATATTGGTAAGTTTAGTTGACTCTGAATTGAGTGGAAGAGAAGCTGCTGATATCTTAGAGAAACATCGTATTACAGTCAATAAGAACGGTATTCCTAATGATCCTCGAAACTTTAAAGAGACAAGTGGAATTCGTATCGGAACAGCCGCGGAAACAACTCGTGGCAAAACTAAAACTGAATGGGAAGAACTCGGTCATCAAATCGTTTCTATCCTTGAGGATCCAACACAATGGTAGACCACCCAACAATGGAAATCATATTTAGACAGTTACAAGATCCAATGATCTTTGGTCTCTTAGCAATATTTCTAACGCCAATGATCTTTGGTGCAATCACTGTTTATTACAGTTTAAAAAATTCAGGATGAAATACAACAGATTAGCTTCCGCATCTTACGGCGAAGGTCGTAGGTATTTTAAATGGTGGTTAACAGTTTGGTGCCGTAGAAATGTATAAATAGTTCTATGGCTTATTCTAAAAAAGTTTTAGACAGATTCGAAGCAGTAACTAATAATCCTGCCGCACATGGAGTTGGAAGGTTTGATCCTAACGACCCTAATGTTGCTACAGGAATGACAGGTGCACCTGCTTGTGGAGATGTAATGAAACTCGATCTCAAATTAAATCCTGAGACCGAAGAAATCGTTGATGTTAAATTTAAAACTTATGGTTGTGGTTCAGCAATCGCAAGTTCATCAATGTTTGTTGAGATGTTAATTGGTAAAACAGTAGAAGAAGCAAAACTAATTAAAGATCGTGAAATCGCAGAAGCTTTAGAACTACCGGCTATTAAGATACATTGTTCTGTATTGGCAGAGGACTCAATTAAGAAAGCAATTGAAGATTGGGAAGAAAAGAAAGCAGGTCGTAATGAATCGTGGATTGAGCGTCATACCAAAAGGACATAACTCAAATGTATGAATATAAAACAAAATTAATTAAAGTGGTGGATGGAGATACTGTAGATGTCGATATTGACTTGGGCTTTGGTGTTTGGCTTCGTAACGAGCGTGTACGTATTATGGGAATTGATACACCTGAGTCTCGTACGCGTAACAAGGTTGAAAAACTATTTGGAAAAGCAGCAAGCAAAAGACTCAAAGAACTATTAGGTAAATCACCAGTTCTTAAAACACAAATTGCCAGAAACGGCGAAGATATGAAAGGTAAGTTTGGTCGTATCCTCGGAGACTTTGATGTATATTGTCCAACAACAGATGGATGGAGACCAGTAACTATAGTGATGGCTGAAGAAGGTCATTGTGTACCATACTTCGGTGGATCTAAAGGTGATACTGAAGCTGCTCATTTAAAGAATAGAGAAAAGCTATTGTCAGAAGGTGTTGTTGACCAAAAGGCTTACGACAAATTAATGGCAACAGGCAAGTATAGTTAAAATAATGAAAATAACCATTGACATTTTGAGTAAACTATAGTATAATATACAGTATATGAGATATAATAATAACAATGGTGGGCTGTCAGTCGACTTGACTCCAAGAAAAAGACATCCAAAAGATAAAAGACCTCCAACTCCAATGCCATTTGATATTGGGTTGAGAAAGTTTAAGAAGAATGTTGAAAAGGCAGGAATCTTAAAAGAACTTAGAGCAAGGGAGTATTACGAGAAACCTACTGCGAAAAGGAAAAGAAAAAAGGCTGAGGCTGTAAAAAGACATCAGAAGAAATTGCAGAGCGAAATGAGAAGTTTCAATGCAAGAGGTCAAAGACATTACAGATAACTGAAATTATTTCGTAAAAACTATTGACATTCTCTAATATCTTTGTTATAATATAATTTGAGACGGTGGGAATTAAACCATGACGGCGAGATGGAATCACGGAGTTAATAGCTCTACCATTTAGGACCCACGACGGCTACCGAGTTCAGGAGCAACTTTTGAACTACCGACCGACTTACCGAACGACGAAAGTTTTGAGGTAGGTCAACTGAGTAGGGATCTAACGCCAACGAACCAACCACTGTCTCCCCTTATTTGAATAGAGTTTATAATATGGCATTAGCAAGAGGTCTATCAACGATTTCCACTCGGAAACGTAAAGTAAAATTAACAAAAGCAAAATTGGCTCAGTATGAGATTGATTGGCGCAAGCATAATAAATGGTGTAAGTCTAAAGGTCTTCACGATTTGCGTTACTCTACTCTGAATGAATATATAAATTATTGTCTAGGAAAGGTCAAACCTAAATCTGAATTTAAGCCTTATCAGCCACCTAAAACTTATCGTAGAGAGGATCCAAAATATCCTAGTATGGAAATTTCTGCGAATTCTGGAGGTCAAGGTACAAAGAAAGAATCTCCTAGATATACTGGTACATTAATAAAAGGTATTGCCACGATGCATAAATCAAACGCAGTTCCTGTTATTAATCAAAAGGAAGCAACAGAAATAGCGAGGATGGCAAAGTAATGACCTATTGGGAATATAAATTTGAGATCAATGAACAAGGTATCAAACTAACCGATAAGGCAGACCCTAACGAAACATATATGGTCTGCATAGATAAAACTCCACTTAATGTTGGAGATACATTCACATTAGAATTGGATGAACACAATCGTATGTTCTTTAAGAAAGACGGACCTGTTCAGACTCAATTAAATTTTGGATTTTAAATGGCAACAAAGAACGACATAACGGGTGATTCTCTAACAAGCAAAACATCTACCAAAGCGTATGATGATGGTTGGGATAGAATCTTTGGTAAAAAGGATGACGCCGATTTAGGTCTCGAAGGAGATACAAGAGAAGCAGTCCATCCTGCTGAAGTACGATATCCTCATTTGAGAGATAAAGACTTTAGGTATAAACAACAGGACTTAACGGAACTGAACGCTGACGGCAACGAAGAACGTGGTCGTTACGGTGAAGATTTATCTAAATAACTATTGACATTCATTATGATTTAGATTATAATGGTTCTATAAATTTGATAAAGTAATTATAATATGAAAACAGATCCATGGAAATTAATACAGTTACTTGAGAGAGATAACAGTCGACTATATAAAGAAGATATGTTGTCTCAATATATTGATGATGAAGGTCTCGTCAAAGGTTTATTATATTGTTTAGATAATATGATAACCTTTGGTGTTGCCGATATACCTACAAGTCAAAACGACGGTCCTGGTCTTTCTGCTGAGGATTTCTATGTCCTCGCGGACCAGCTTCGTAATCGTGAATTAACAGGTCATGCTGCTCGAGATGCAATTGTTGCCTTAAGAGAACAAGCAACAAACGAACAATGGAATGATTGGTACCGTAGAATCTTAATTAAAGACCTTAGATGCGGTGTATCTCTTAAGACAGTTAACAATGTCAGGAAAGGAACCATCCCTGTATTCACTTGTATGCTTGCCCACAGTGGTGACAACAATCCTAAAAAGATTACAGGAGATTGTGTTGTAGAATATAAGTATGATGGAGTAAGAGCCATTATTATTGTAGAAAATTCTAACGCAACGATCTATTCTCGAAATGGTAAACAACTCAAAAACTTCCCACATATAGAAGAAGCATTCAGCAATAAAATGTTTGATGATCTTGTCTTCGATGGTGAAGTTATGTCTGCTGATTTCCAAACACTAATGAAACAAGTACATCGTAAAGAAGGTGCTGAAACTCATGATGCTTATTTTGCATTGTTTGATTTCATACCTCTTGATGAATTTAAGACAGGCAGAAGTTCATTGCCTTTATTGAAGAGAAAAGAATTATTAAAAGGATTTGAAATATCAGAATATTTTAAAGATTGTATTTTATTAACTGACTATACAGTTCTTAACATCGAAGATGATGCTGATAAATTCAAAGAGATTAATAATATAGCAATAGAAAAAGGGTACGAAGGTATCATGGTCAAACCTATTAATGGAATGTATGAATGTAAACGTTCCTATGGTTGGTTGAAAATGAAACCTTATATTGAAGTAACATTAACAGTAACAGACATTGAAGAAGGAACTGGTAAAAATGAAGGAAGCACAGGAGCACTTGTATGCGAAGGTCTCGACGAGGGTAAACATATCAAAGTTAATGTTGGCACAGGTCTTAGCGATGCTAACAGGGATGATATTTGGAATAATGCTGACTCTGTACTTGGTCAACTAGTTGAGATAAGAGCTGATGCAGTTACAATAAGCCAAGATTCAGATGATATATACAGTTTAAGGTTTCCGCGATTTAAATGTTTTAGAGGTTTTGAACCAGGAGAAAAGCTATGACACAATACGATGAAACAGTAGAGAAGCAAAGAGTTATGCTCGAAGCTGAAGAATGGTCGATGCACGTAAAGTCGATTCATGTTCATTCTTTTAGTTCTATGTACTACGACGACCATCCTGAAGATACTGAAGGAAATAAAATGGTCACCGATGTAGAATACAATTGTGGATTAATTAAAAGGTCTCAAGGTGGAGATTTTGTTCGTAACTTTGGAGAAGAACTCAAAGGTGAACAATTATACGACCTGTATACAAGACAATGATTAAAAAGTTTTTAAACGATATTAAAGAAGAACTTAAATCTGCTCACTGGTTATGGTGGGTAGGATTATTTTGTTTATTGGTACTTTTATGATTAAATACATATCAGCAGCAAGCGTATTGCTTGTATCAGTATATGCCTATGCAGTAGATTATGATTATGTCACTACTCAAGATGAACATTGTATGGCAAAGAATATCTATCACGAATCTCGTTCTGAAAACTTAGCAGGTAAATATGCCGTTGCTGATGTTGTTTTAAATCGTGTACGTGACGATAGATACCCAAACTCTGTCTGTTCAGTTGTATATCAAGGCAAACATAAACCTTCTTGGAAAGACTCAGGTAAACTTGTACCTATAAGAAATGCATGTCAATTCAGTTGGTATTGCGATGGTAAGTCTGATGACGCCATGGATGGTGATGCTTGGGCTGATGCATTGTATATTTCTTATCAGATAATTAATGAAGGTAAGCATCGCGGAATCACAGAAGGAGCAACTCATTATCATACGACTTGGGTTGATCCGTATTGGGCTCCATCTTTACAACAAGTAGGAACGATAGGATCTCATATCTTCTACCGTGCAGACTGAATAAATAATACCATAATATATTAGTTATGGAGTTAGTTATGAGGGTAGCAGGTGTGGATTACAGTTTAAGTAGTCCAGCTATTTGTGTACATGAAGGTGAAGAATGGAGTTACGACAATTGTACTTTTTACTATTATGTAAAACAAAAGAAGTTATTGATTGGAGAGAAAGGACAGTATCAAGCAACAATGTATCCAGATACATGGTTCAATGATCAAGACAGATATGATATTATTGGATCGTGGTCTCAAGAAAAATGTTTTGAATGTGACTTTGTTGGAATTGAAGGATACGCATTTGGAGCAGTCGGTAGAGTATTTCAAATAGCAGAGAACTGTGGTTTATTTAAACATAAGCTATGGGAAAGAGATATACCATACGATGTATATCCACCAACAATGATTAAAAAGTTTGGTTGTGGAAAAGGTAATGCTGGTAAAGATTTAATGATTGAAGCGTTTGAAAAAGAAAATTCTATTGACATTCGCGAAAAATGTGGTATAATAAACAAATCGTGGAATCCTATTACTGATATCGTAGATGCCTACTATATCTGTAAATATGGTTTCACTCAACTTAAAGAGAAGAAAGATGATAGTAATATTTAACGGACCCCCAGCTTCAGGTAAAGATGAAGCAGCTAGTTTATATAAAGAAAAGTTTGGTTTCGGAAATCTATCTTTCAAGTATCAACTCTTCAAGGAAACGATTAAACACTTTGAGGTTGATGAAAGATGGTTCATGGAAGGATACAACGATAGAGACCAAAAAGAGAAAAAGGAATTTGCCTTAGAAGGTATGTCTCGTAGAGAAGCAATGATTCATGTATCAGAAGATATTATTAAACCAAAGAAAGGTTTAGATTATTTTGGTAGATCAGTTGCTGAAGAAATCGAAGAAGATAATAACTATGCATTAGCCGACGGTGGATTCGTTGAAGAATTAGAACCTATTATTGAAAAGGTAGGTGCTGAAAATATTGTCATAGTTCAATTAACAAGAGAAGGTCATGATTATTCTTCTGATAGCAGAAAGTATTTCAATGGCAATATAATTAGTGAAACAACAATTGGTCATCAAACTGAAGTTGATAAAGCATATGTTCTGAAAGAAGAAATGGACATTAGAACATATCGTATACATAATAATGGATCCTTACACAATTTACAGAAGGCATTAGAAAGTATACATAATGAAATTATTGGAGAATAAAAATGAGTGTTATATATAAAGGTGAAGTAATCGAGTCAGAACTATCTAAGAATTCAAAAGGTGGAACTGAACTGATGAGACAGAGATTAATTGATAACATGGGTGAAGGTGTACTCGAAAAGGTTGCAGTACATTTATCAAGACCAAGAGAACTATATGATGATGTTCCAAATATACTTTGGTGTCATGATTTATCAGAAGACCCTGAAAATAAGATACTCAAAGATAGCGGATGGCAAAAGTTTTCTCACTTTGTATTTGTAACTGCATGGCAAAGAGATCAATACATTATGCGTTTTGGTATTCCTTACGCAATGTGTTCTGTTATTCATAATGCAGTTGAAGTCAAATACGATCCAAAAGAAAAAGATATGGAAACTATTCGTTTCGTATATCATACAACACCACATCGTGGTTTAGAATTACTTGTTCCTATTTTTGTTTCTTTGGCAAAAGAGTTTGATAATATTCATCTTGATGTTTATTCAGGATTTGAAATTTATGGCTGGGAAGAACGTAACGAAGCGTATAAGCCACTCTTTGCACAAATCGAAGAACATCCTAATATGACTTATCATGGAGTTAAATCTAATGAAGAAGTTGTTGCTGCTTTAAAAGAATCTCATATTTTCTTATATCCTAATATATGGAAGGAAACATCTTGTATTGCATTACTTGAAGCAATCAAATCGCAAATGATTTGTATTCATCCAAATTATGGAGCTTTACCTGAGACAGGTGCTAATGCTACAATTATGTATGATTGGAATGAAGATATGAATCATCATGCAAATTATGCTTTTTCAGTAACAAAACAAGTCTTAACACAAATGAAAGAAGATCCTAATTATTTCCATGGATTTACTTTCTCTGACAGATTTAACTTGGCAAGAAATTCAATTGCCTCATTTGCCACAATGTGGAATACTCTACTAAGGAACATCGGAGATGCCTACCAAGAACAAGGATAACTTAATACATTTTCCTAAGATACATTCAAACCCACCGATTAATGAAGAAAGCGTTTCAGAAAGAATACGAGAATATAAAGAATCGTATTCTACAGAACTTGCGGAAATTATATGGGAAAATGTATTAGGAGAAATGGCAAGAGCAGGTTGTGAATTTGATTCTGACTTTGAAACTTATTTTCCGAGTATGATTTTAATCTTTGAAGCAATTCGTTCTTTACATCTACAAACAATGGGAGAAGAACATCAACTACAACCATTTGCATTACAGAACGTTGTGATAATGGATTCTAACGAAGAACGTGTAGCTGGTGGCCTCAAAAAGAATTTAGATGAAACCATTGACATTGACGAAGATCTTTGATATAATAATACTTGTAAATTAAATAATGGATAAATTATGATACTAGTAGACTATAATCAGGTTATGCTTGCCTCACTATTCGCAGGTATAGGTAACCACACTAACATGGAAGTAGATGAAAATCTTCTTCGTCACATGTTCCTAAACTCAATCAGATTCAATCGAAAGAAGTTCTCAGGAGAATACGGTGAAATCGTAATCTGCGCTGATAACACTAATGTATGGAGAAAAGATTACTTTCCATATTATAAAGCAAATCGTAAAAAGAACAGAGACGAATCAGATCTTGATTGGAATGCACTGTTTGATGTCATTCATCAAATCCGTAGAGAGATTGAAGAATTCTTTCCATATAAGGTTGTATATGTTGATCGTTGTGAAGCTGATGACATTATCGCAACTCTATGTATGGAGCATGGTACTGAACTGAATAATGGATCTGAAAAGATTCTTGTTCTATCAGGAGATAAGGATTTCATTCAATTACAAAGGTACGCAAACGTAGATCAGTATAATCCTGTACTTAAGAAATGGGTAAGACATGCAAATCCTGCTCAATATATTACAGAACATGTTCTTCGTGGTGATACTGGTGACGGTGTTCCAAATATTCTTTCAGCAGACAATTGTCTTGCAGTTGGTGATAGACAAAAACCAATGACTAAGAAAAGAATTGAACTGTATAGTAAAACACCAGAAGAAATGGATGAAGAAACAAAACTAAGGTATAATCGTAATAAACAAATGATTGACCTTACAATGATTCCTCAGGAATATAAAGATAATATTCTCGAGGCTTATAATAACCAAGAAGAAGTTGGCAGAGGTCATCTGTTCAATTACTTCGTAAAGAAAAAGCTGAAAAATCTAATCGGCGACCTACAGGACTTTTAATTATGATTAGAGACTCAATTGCTGACATTCTAAATGCTACAGCTAAACTCAAAAGTGTTAAAGCTAAAGTCGAACACTTACAAAAACACGACGCAGTACCAGTAAGACAAGTTCTTCGTTTAATATACGATGAAGATATTGAATTTTTGGTACCTGATAGCAAACCACCATTTAAGGAAAATAATCTAATTGACCTTGATACTATGTTATATAGAGAAGCAAGAAGATTGAGAATTTTCTTCAAAGGTGGTGGTTATGACAACCTCAACAAAAATAGAAGAGAAATGTTATTCATTCAATTGTTGGAAGATCTTTATCCTGCAGATGCACTTCTGCTTTCAGAGAACTTGATTAGTCATACTCCGATTAAAGGATTAACAAAGAAAACAATTGAAACTGCGTTTCCAACTATATTTACCGACCCACTCAACTTCAAATAAGGTAGGACCACATGGCTAAGCGGACTAAAATTTCCGCCTCTTCCGACGAATGGAAAAGTATCAAACAAGAAGATCGTAAGCGCGAAAAGCAAAAGAACGCAACTCGATCTGCCACACGTAAACAAAAAATGTCTGAGAAAAGGACTTTTTTATCATAAAAACTATTGACATTACTGTGATTCTTTGTTATAATATTCTAGTAAATTAAATTAAATGGAGAAATAAATGGATCACAGAGCAGAAAAATTGATCCTTGTAGATTGTGACGGTGTACTACTTGATTGGAAGTATGCATTCTATAAGTTTATGAATGAAAACGGTTATACCGTTATTGAAGAAGGTGTTTACGACGTAGCACAAACCTTTGGTATTACTAAGGAACAATCAAGACAACTTGTCAGACAGTTTAATGAGTCTGCAAGAATAGGATTTTTACCAGGACTAAGGGACGCAATTAAATATGTCAAAAAACTTCATTCTGAAGGTTATGTTTTTCATTGTATTACTAGTCTCAGTACTGATTACTATGCCGGCAAACTAAGAGAACAAAATCTCGAAAGATTGTTTGGTAAAGATGTATTTGAGAGAGTGGTATGTTTGGACTGCGGAGCCGATAAAGACGACGGTCTATTACCTTACAAAGATAGTGGTTGTATTTGGGTTGAAGATAAACCTTCAAATGCTGAATGCGGACTTGATTTAGGTTTGAGATCTATTCTAATTGAACATGACTTTAACAAAGATTACGAAAATAATAATTTAGTAAAAGTTAAGAATTGGAAGGAAATCTACGAATCAATCGTATAAATACTATTATGCAATATAGGATTGGAATTTAATGCCGACATATATCTTTGAAGATACAAACACTGGTGAACAGTTTGAAAAGTTCATGTCTATCTCATCTCGAGAACAATACCTCAAAGACAACCCACAATTAAAAACAATTATTCTAACCGCGCCCGGTTTGAGTGATGCGGCGCGACTTGGACGGATGAAACCCGACCAAGGTTTTCGTGATATACTTACATCAATGAAAAACAATAAATCATACACTGGAAACAAAATTAACGATTGGAAGTAATCTTTCAGATCGCTTCCTTGTTAATGCAAAGGAGGTTTTATGTCAAGACAACGTCGTTTATCACCGAAGGAGAAAAGGAAGATTAAGCAGAAAAATGGACAACGCATGGATAGTAAATTTTCCATGAATCATATTTCGCCACTGACTCCGACTCAAGAGGAATTTTTCGACAGTTATAACGCTGGGTATAATATTGCTGCAATTGGAACAGCAGGCACAGGAAAAACAATGTGCGGATTATATCTTGGTCTTTGTGATATTTTAGATGATGATAATTATGACCAGGTAATAATCGTTCGTTCAGCAGTACAGACAAGAGAGCAAGGTTTTATGCCAGGCACTCAGGCTCAAAAAGAAGCCGTCTACGCGGTACCCTACGCGGATATTACTAATAACTTATTTGGCAGAGGAGATGCTTGGGAAATACTCAAACAAAAATGCTCAGTTAAGTTTATGACATCATCGTTCGTTAGAGGATTAACATTTGATAACTCTATCATAATTGTAGATGAATGTCAAAGTATGACTTATCACGAACTCGATAGTATTATTACACGAGTCGGAGATTCGTCAAAAATTATATTCTGCGGTGATACAGCACAAGATGATCTTGCCGGAACTAGACACAAACACGATACATCAGGACTTCGAGATTTTCTCAAAGTAATCCAACGCATGGATCATTCTTTCAAAGTAATTCAATTTGGAATTGAAGACATTGTTAGAAGTGGTTTAGTAAAAGAATACATTATAGCAAAGGAGAGAACAGAACTCAAACCACAACTCGTGGCTTAAACTCGAAGGGGGATCTTCGGGTCCCCTTTCACTTCTAGGAAATATATTATGAAATTATTTGAACATAACTCAGAGGCACCTGTCCTCGAAAAACTAACAAGAGCTTCAGTGGATGGTAAACGTATTTACCAAACTCCATCTGGTGAAGGTTATCCATCTGTCACAACTGTATTAGGTATTCTCGGTAAAGAGGATATTCAAAAATGGCGTGACCGTGTTGGACATGAAGAAGCTAATCGTATTTCAACTCAAGCCGCTCGACGTGGTACTGCAGTTCATAAACTCTGTGAAGATTATTTAGATAATGATCCTGATTATTCTAAAAAGCATATGCCTGCGAATATACATATGTTCAATACAATGAAACCAATTCTTGACGAACGAATAAATAATATTTGGTACCAGGAGTGTTTCTTATATTCAAACGATCTCCAAACAGCAGGTCAAGTTGACTGTATTGCTGAATGGGATGGAGAACTCGCGGTCGTTGATTTCAAAACATCAAAAAGACCAAAGAAAGAAGAATGGATATTAAATTATTATATGCAGGTTTCTTTTTACGCGAAAGCCTTCGAAGAAATGACTGGTAACCAGGTGAAGAAAGGTGTGGTCTTTATTGGAGTAGACGGTAATGAACCTCAAGTATTTGAGTTTGATACAACCGAGTATATTGACCACTTTAAAGCAGTAAGAGAAACATATAAAGAGTTGTATGAAAAAGAAAAGACGGTACATAATATCTGATACGAACATGGGTGTATTCTTAGGTACTTATAATGGATATGATCTTGGAATGGAAGACGATGGTAGAATCTATGCATGTTTTGCAGCCAACAATCCATTTGGTCTAACCACTGCTTGTTCCTTTAAAACAGAACGTGCCGCCCATACATATATCTCAGATATGTTCCCACCACGCAAAGCAAGAAATCTTCAAACATATGAAGTTGAAACAGACACAGAATTTCCAACAGTAGTAGATCTAATCAAAGCAGGATTTGGTACTGAACACACATTTGACATGATAGATGGATTAGTTGCTCAAGGTAGCCAAACTATCCATTAATAACAATAGGACTATATTATGAATCATAACACACTTAACATTAACATGGACATGGGATTCCTCGACATGGATCATGTCTCTAATATGAGAAATGAATTCTTTATTAATAAGGATTACGAATGGTGGGATCAACCTAAACCTGGAGATGTTGTAGTTGATGTCGGTACATGTGTAGGTATGTTTAGTTGTCT
>Ga0187219_1000125_pt1 | contig 31581 bp, 24 predicted proteins | sample 13SPOviralmetaG_FD_130162 | JGI IMG/M metagenome (GOLD analysis project Ga0187219, IMG submission 130162) | Marine viral communities from the oligotrophic San Pedro Time Series (SPOT) site, San Pedro Channel, CA, USA - 13 SPOT_SRF_2010-07-21... | ecosystem: Environmental > Aquatic > Marine >... | reverse complement strand
ATCACTAAAAATTGTATGAGTCCAAGCAGTTGAAGCAATTGAATTAAATGGTAAATTTTTCTGTTGTAAGAATGTATGCCAACCCATCACACCTAAACCTAATGCTCTACCTTTTTTAGCATGGTAGTGGGTTCTTTTTAATGAATCTTTCCCATTAGATTTATCAATAAATTCTTGCATTACACCATCTAAAAACCAAGTAGCTAATTCAACGGCATCTGTGTCTTTCCATTCTTCGTACTTTGCTAAATTCATAGAAGATAAACAGCAAATAAAACTGTGCTCCTCATCTGTAAATAATGTAATTTCAGAGCATATATTAGTCATTGTTACATCCAAATTATTTAATCTATATGCAATTGGATTATCTTTATTAACATTATCCTTATACATGATATAAGGTTCTCCAGTTTCCATTCTTGATTTTAAAACTGTAGCCCATCTATTCATTGATTCGGGATCTCTAGCTTCTAATTTTCTCATAAATGAATCACCTACAACTACACACTGGTGGAGATTTAAGCACTGTCTATTAGGGTCACCTTTAGGTCTACGAATTTGTAAGAATTCATCAATATCCCCATGTTCAATATCTAAATTAACAGATGCTGCTCCCCTACGAACATTGCCTTGGTTAGTAGCAATAATTGATGAATCATAAATTTTAGCCCAAGGTACTACACCTTCACTTTTACCATTACCCGTAATTTCAGTTCCGCGTTCTCTAATACGAGATAATGAAATACCTACACCACCACCGGCTGCTGTTAACTTCATTAATTCTGCGTTTGTTAACCCTATACCACGTATAGAATCAGGGGTATCAACCCCAAAACATGAAATTGGTAAACCACGATCAGTCCCCATATTAGATAAAACAGGAGATGCTAAACCTAACCAACCATTCCACATAAGTTTAAAGAACTTATTTGATAATTCTGGTTTTTTAAGTCTAGTAGCAGCTGCATTTGAAACTCTTCTATAGGCTGCTTTAACGGTTTCCCCAGGTAATAAATAACCTTTAGAGATTGTTGCTAAGGATATTTCATCCATCCATTCTGGGTATTGTTTTCCAGCTTCCCAATTACTGTAATCTGCTTGTAGTGCGTTATTTTCCATATTTTTAAAATATACTGTTAGCGTCCCAATCTTGAACACCTTTTGAATAGTTAGTAACTCTGTTTGCAAAGAAATCTGTATGTTGTTTTCCAGCTGATAAGCTATCAAACCATTTCATTCTTTGGACTGCATCTTTATCAATTCCATTAACTACAGGACCATATCCTAAATCACCCATTTTAGTATTTACCCTATGTTTAATAAATGAAACTAAATCATATTTGGGGCACCCTTTTAGATCTCCCATTTCATAAACTTTATCTATAAAATCTAATTCTAGTTTTAAAGACAACTTTGCTGCTTCTTCAATATCTTTTTTTAATTCAGGGGTATTAAATTCCGGGTGTTCCTCCATTAAAGTTCTAAATAACCAACATCCTGCTTCTGAGTGTAATGATTCATCTCTAATACTCCATTCTACTATTTGCCCAACACCCTTAAGTTTATTATCTAATTTAAATGATAATAAAATAGCAAATGAAGAAAATAAATTAACACCTTCAGTAAATGCTGAAAATATTGCTAATGATTTTGCTCTTTCATGCCAATTGGGAGTACCATCATGAGAATCTCGTACAGCTGTTAATGCTTCTATTTTAGCCATTGTTGCTTCATCTTCTAGAAATTCACTAAAATTATCTAAACCTAATTCTTCATTTAATAAAGAATAAGCTTCAGCGTGTATGGTTTCAAAAGCACCAAAAGTAACTGCCATTTTAATAACTTCAGGCTTTCTAAACCATTTAGTAACTAAGGTTGACCAATAATCATTCACTACAGTTTCGGTTTGAGCAAATCCTTTTAAGATAGAACCAATAATATTTTTTTCATTTTCAGAGAGATTCTGTTTCCAATCATTAACATCAGACATCATAGGTACTTCTGTATGTAACCAATGTGCCTGTTGTTGTTTTAACCAATAATCAGAGGCTGTTTGATATTCAAAAGGTTTGTAGACGAATCTCTCTTCAAGTAATGAAGTTTTCTTTTTCATGTTTTTTTAGTTTTTTTTTAGTTTAAGAATTTAATTCAAAAAACTTATTCTTTAATACTTGTTTATCAAATGTATCAAAATCTCCATAACTTTGATTTTGTTGTTGAGGTGTATCATCTTCATAGTCATCAGCATTATAATCATGAACTTGGAAATGACCAGTTGAAGTATCTGCTTTTACCCCAAATGTTAAACCATCCATACCGTATCTGTTTTTCATAATATGGAATCTCCCAGTACCATTAACCTTATCTTTTGCTTTCCTTGAAAGAGATAGACAAAAATCTGTGATCATAATTTTATCATATGAACCAGCTGCTTTGTCCCCCTCAATAACATCATCTTTTGCACCTGCACGATTTACTTGTGAGACTGACCAAATTGGTACATCTAATTCACGAGCAAGTCCTTTAGTGCTTGTATAAATATCATCAATTTCTCCTTTACGATCAGCTGTTCTCTTTTTTGTTGAAAGAAGATCAACATAATCAATTATAATTAAATCTGGTTTAGTTCCTAAATCCGTAACTTTACGGATGTGGGATTCAACTGTTGATATTGTTGCACGTCCTGTTGGAAATTCTTTAATAATCAATTCACCTGGGATTTCAGGAATTATTTCTTCTATTTTTGACCTATTTTTAATAACTTGGTCTACTGGGATTTTACTGAAGAAAGCATCATATCTTCTACCGACATACTCTTCACCTAACTCTAATGTGTAATGTAAAACATTATAACCCATTCTCACAGCATATCCTCCTAAAGCTACTAAACTCCATGATTTACCACCTCCTGGATTACCAAATATGAGACCAAAATCTCCATTTCCCAATCCACCTTGTAATATATCATTGATTCTTTCCCAAGGAGTTGCAATAGTTGTTCTTGCATCTTCTCTAAAACGAGATTCAATATCTTTATTATATTCATGTCCTATATTTTTATCATTACCGGCTTTTAAAGCTGATTCTACTAAATGTTTAATCCCATCAAAATCTCCGGCTTTAAGCAAATCAACACTATTAAGTAATGCTTTTTTTAGTTGTTGGTTTTTACAAAATGTTGAAAATTCTTCTCTAACATATTCTAAATCGTCATCAGATGACTCATAAGCTGCTTTTAACTGTTCTCTAATAGATAATCTTAAAACTTCATTATCAACTTTTTGCAGTTCAACTTTTAGGATATCCATTGAAGGTGTAGTATGATATTTATCATAATACCTAATTATTTCTTTTATAATCCACTGGTGTGCCTGGTTATCCCAATATTCTTCACTAATAATATCGTGTATATTAGTTAAAAACTCTTTATGGGTAAGTAATGATGATATTACTTTAATTTGGAAATGTGTACCATATTGATTTAAACTTGTGAGGGTCATATAACTTTTATTTTATTTATTTTTATAACTTTAATTTTTCAAAAACATCTTTAACCCAAAACTCCACATTTCGGATCATACCACCTAATTTATCTTCATTATAAAAGGCTATGAATTGGTCTGGAATATAATGATAGTCTTTGGATTTAACAATTTCAGATAAATATTTTTTATCATTTTCATCCAACATAGGATTTGATAAATCCATTATTTTATAATTTTTCTCTAAATCATATATATTTTCGATTATCCTAGCATAAATAACATTTTCTTTAAATTTTCCTTCACAGATGTTATATATATCATCTAATGACATATCTTTTTCACTTAATTCAGGGAATAACTTATAAAGCTTTTTTTCACCTAACCCTTTTACACCTTTAACTTTATCAGAATTATCACCCATTAAAGTTTTATATAAGATAAAATTAGTAGGAGACATTTTGAATTTTTCTACTACTGTTTCTTCAGTATAAAATTCCTTTTCCATAGGGCGGTACACAATTACATTCTCATTTACTAATTGTAGGAAATCTTTATCAGAAGAAACAATAAATACTTTATCTTTGGGTGATTGTGGAATAATATCTGATAAATAAGCAATAACATCATCAGCTTCAACTTTAGGTAATCCTATTGTTTTTACGGGTAATGTTTTTAAGTACTGGATTATTCTAACAATTTGATCTACTTTAGCATCATCTTCATCATCTTTATTATCAAAAGCATCCCAATTAGTAATACGTTGTAAATCTCTTCCTGATTTATATTCAGGTAGTAAATTTTTTCTAGCATTTGCTGATCCAGCCCCATCAAATATTACATAAACTTGGGTAGGATCAACTCTTCGGATTTCAGCACCCAGTGAACGAAAAAATCCCCCTAAACCACCAATATGAACCCCATCTGGGTTTACCATATTCATCATTGCAAAGTTCCTAAAGAATAGATTTAAACCATCTATCATTAATATTCTTTCTCCTTCTACAGTTTCCTTCCTGTTCTCATCAAGGTTATTGAGGAGTTCTAATAATTGTTTTTGTTTCATTTAGATTATTTTTTATGCCCGGAATATACGAAAAATACTCCAGGCATCAAAATTTAATGTGGCTCGTCTGTATGAGAAGTAATATCAGTATAAGCTTGTTCTTCTTCTACTATCTGAAAGTCTCCACCACCTAGGATTTTCTTCCATTCATCTTTCATTTCATCCTTATATTCTTTTAAGGATTTATCAGTATCAAGTATAAACCCATGGGGGGTCATAACAATTTTACCTCTAGTAGTAACACCATTAATATGGTTTTTATCAATTTGTAAATTAACTCGTTTAGCAAATTCAACCTGCTTACCATCTTTAATTGCTTTAATTTTAGATGTTCCAGCGTTTGAAATATTCCCAAATGTAACTACAAATGTTGAATCAAACCACATTGCAAACCCTCCTTTATTCATTAATTTAGGTTTACCCATAGGTGATTCTGCTTTTGCTGTCCATACTTTATTAATACACACAAGGGTATTAGTGTATGGGCTACTTTCTTTACGAGACAATACTATACGTTGGTTTACGCTATTACCAAATTGGGTAGACATTGCACCTGCATTCCACTCATTATTATTTTTATTTGATTTAATAGACATTTCACAAGGTACTGATCCTATTGAATCCCATAAGAATAATAAATCATAAGGCAAATTACCTTTTTTCTGCTCATCAATTAAATCTAAAATAAAAACAGCTACATCTTCAATAGAATTAATAGTTTCTCTATCTACATAAATAAAATTACCATTATAATCAACTATTTCACCTGTTTCTTTATCAACAACTTCATTTACTTCTAGTCCCATCTGCATAGCATGTTCCCAATTCCATTTCATCTCTGTAATAATAAATACAGGGAGTACTTTACGTTTTTGAGCTGATACAGCTGCTTCTAGTAATGCTGTAGTTTTACCTGTATCTGAATGACCTCTAAGTAAAACAATATGTCCTGTTGGGATACCAGGGACTGAAGTAATTTCTTGATAAGCTTCAGAAAGAGGTATCCATTCTTGGTCTTTAAATTTAGCTTTAGATGTTAAACCTTTTTTAGATTTAAACCCATCTAGGTTAAAATTTGCTTTAATTTCTGAGGAGACTGCCTCCGATAGTGATTTTTTCTTTCTTGCCATATAACTTTAATTAAAACGGTAAATCGTCAGTTTTATCATCATTAAATAAATCATCAAACTGTGCTGATTTAGATTTTTTTACATTTGTAGCTGTTGTATCTAATGAATAGTTAGATTTTTTAGTATCACTATCAAAAGCAACAGCAGGTTCTGAGACTATTGATCCTTCTTCTTCACTTCCTTCTGGAGCTAACCATTCTTGAAGAGCTTCTTTCATCTCATCATAAGTAAGTGGTTTAAATACTTTCATAGGATCAGCTTGGTCCTCTAAACATGATTTCACAACCTCAGAATCTTCTGCAATCGGGGAAGTTTTCATTGAAGGTCCAATTGATGTTTTGTTATATGGAGTACCTGTAACTTCAGGTCCTACAGTAGTTAATTTAATATCTCTACCTTGAGCCATATCAGTGTAATCACCAATTTCATCATCAGCAGCCATATTTAAAAATCCTTGATAAACTTCTTTACCAAACTGCCATAATTTAACTCCTTCACTTTCTTCACCTCTAACTACGATAGGAGCAAAAATACGTGTTTTTGGGTCTAACTTTTTAGCTAGTCTCCAGTTTTCTTTATCATTAGTCCCACGAAGTTGTTTAGCAAATTCCATAATTGGATCTTTCTCACCCCAATTTGAAGGAGAAGCCATTACTCGCTTACTACCAATTCCATAATAGAATTTCATCTCTGTAAAAGGGAATTCTTTATTGTACTTGTTAGGAACAACTCTTACGACTTGTTTACCTACTGACGGTTTCCAAAATAATTGTTTTCCTCCTCCTGAATTGTTAGAGGTTTGATTTTGCATCTCTCCGAGACGCTTTTTAATTGCATTTAAATCCATGTTTTATAACTTTTAATTTTAATTTAATAACGGTATTAATATAAGAACTTAGGTTTGGTATTCCAACCTAAAGTTCAATAATTTTGTGAATTTTCGTTTTTAGTTGTTTTAATTCATCATGTTGGGTGAGCAGAACTGTATTTCTATAATGTTGCCAGTCAATTGGAAATCTGGTGTCAACAACTCCCCCATTTAATTTTTTAATTAATTCATTTAGGGCATTTATAGTATACAATGTATTTGTATCTTTTTTTCTGTGCACCATTATAGTATTAGGGGGCAAACCACCTGCATTGCCTTGTTCAATGTTGTAAGTACAAACATATTCATCATTACTTTTAATATGTAATACAAATATTTTATTGTACATTACATCATAGCTAGTAGTAATGTGGGATAATAACCCATCCAATTCTGCTAATGTTGTAAATGTGCAAAATAATTTATTATTCAAATCTGTTATATTTAAGTTTTCGAACTCCTGAAAGTCGTCTACTGTATACATATTAACAGAATTATTTGAAATTGTAAGTGTCTCCATAATTAGTTTTAATTTTTAATTTATATTGTTTAAACAAATTTATAATACTTTCCATCACATCCTTTTCTTCTTTATCAAAATCAAAAAGAAAACTATCGTATGTGTAAAGTACTAATTTGGTCTTACAATTTTTTAATAGCTTTATTATTTCCCATAATATACAAACATTATATGCGGTCTCCAAATTTTGTAACAGATAATTTAAGAGTTTTTGAGGTTTCATATCACTTAACTCATCTTTGTAAAATATTTTTTTAGAAATAGGACATTCAATTGAGCCTTCATGTTGAAAACGATCCCACAAATCATCAGTATATACTGTCATTTTTTTGAAAAACTCTAAATCTTTATATTGTTCAAACACCCCACCATACATTTGTTTAAATGTTAGTTCTTTAGCTTTTTTGTAATCCACTTTATACATTTCTGCAAAGGCAGCGTGAATGTCTTCCTCCACAAAATCATAACCAACCAATTTAGCCAACAAAGTAGGATGATAAGCGGATATATCAATTTCAAACAAGCAATCATTACTTGCGATAAAACTTTCTCGACTGTCGTCATCTTTGGAAATAGCTGCATAATTTACTCCTTTAAATCTATTACTTGGTCTTCCTGTGAGGGTTTTGAAGTTGAATTGTGTGTAGGCATACTCTCCATCGATAGGGTGAAAGTACGATTCAAATTTTTCTCTATTAATTCGTATACCACTTCGCTCCACGGCGTTGAATACCACTGAGGCTTTTGTGTTGTAAAAGTCGTTGATTGGTTCATTTATTTTATTTTTTAAATCATGAAAAGTTTTTTCACAATATTCATAATGTTTTACTATCGGAATAATGCGGTTTATATCTATTTTATCACCCATCTTGCTATAGAAGTAGGAGTGGGTTTGTGTGTGTTCTTGTATATACGTACTCGAATTGAGTGTTATGTCGAAGAGAGTTTTTAAAGGAAAATAGTGTAAAAATTCTTTTTTATCACGTACATATAACTTATTATATTTTGTTAATACGCGAGTAATATTGTCTATATTAGTATTTAAAGTCTCACTATGCGAAATGGGTATTATAAATCCTTTTGTTGATAATAACGGACGAATATAAATAGCACAAACTTTATTTTGGGTTGGGTGTATTTTATTATTGTAGGGAATTATCTCTACAAATGCTTCTTTATAATTACTATTATAAAACCTTTTAAGTTGATCTTTAGACTCTACTAACCAAAACATAACTATTACTTTATAGTTAATATAAAAAAAGGAAGTAGGGTATCCAAATTAAAATAACTTATTTTTAATTATAAGTATTTCGTTTTGGTTTGGTTGGTCTACGTTTAGCACTAAAGGAATTATTTGATTTTTTAACATTCATTAATTCTTCGGGGGCATAAAATTTTAAATAATCTTCCCTTAAAAACTCTCTTAAACCCTTTGTTTTAAAGAACTTTTCAGTTAGAAGAACAGAATTTCTATTAGTATTAGAAACATAATCTTCTTTTCCTTTTAAAGTCCATTGGAGTTTAATAGATTGGTATAAACGCCATTCCCATTTGTTATCTTTATTAAAAATACTATCATAAACCTCTTTATTTACTTCTACCCATTGAATCTCATTTCTTTTTACACAGAAATATCTAGTAAATACCCCTAAATCATAATCTTCTTTTGTTGGTTTTCTGTAAGTTATTTGAGGAATAAATCGTACTCCTTCTTGTAATTCACTAGAATTTAAATAATCTGCTATATCTTGCATCCCATCAACACTTTGATTTGGGAAAGGTGCAAAATCTGTAGTGACTGTTGTAAAAGAATAAGCATTATTACTATCGGATGCTGCATATATTTGATCTTCTGAAGTATCTGAGTCTAAAAGAAGGAGATTTGGGGGGTCATTTTGTGTTTTTCCTGTATATTTTTCCCCAGTATATAACTCATAATAATAACCCACATAATCTTCATTAGTACCCTCTATCATGTACCTCCCCCCAGGAGTGTATTGGTTTGTTTTTATTTTATTACTTGGTATATAAGCCATTTTTATCTTTATTTATGGTTTTTATATTAAACCTTTTGATAATGCAAGGTTATAAGGAGTTTGTGGGTTTGTTGGGCTACCAAACAATGAAGGTAAACCTCCATCAGGAACACCTCCTAAGTTTACTATTTCCATCTTGAAAAATGCATCTGTATATGCGGTATTGGTGGGTTTATGTAGCAGGCTAATAAGTTGTGCATTTGCTGCGGTTGTTTCTTGTAATGAAGGTTGTAACCACCCTCCCCCAGTTCCTGTATTTTCTTTGCTAGTATTTCCAGGTTGGAGTATATTCCCAGAATTAAATTTAAAACTAGGAGCAATACACCCAGCTAACCAGTTTTGAGCAACTGGGGCTTCATGAATTAATACATGCTTCCTTATGTACCCATTACCATAAATTTGATTTGCTGCAAAATTACCTGCTTCGTTACCCTCTAATCGAAATGCTTTGTTATTATTTGCTTTTGGTTCTCCTTTTGGACGACGGTAATTATTTCTAACAAGATAATTACCTGATGGTACACAACTAATATTATTTTGATTACCTAACCATGGTAATTCTACAGTTGCAAAAGTTGCTAACACTGTTGTCTCATCCTCAGCAAATACCTCCATAATACCTAAAGTTTGACCATTTCCATATGTTTCAGGTGGTACTTGTCTATTAAACCCATAAATTCTTGTTAATCTTATTCTTAATTTTGCATAATTTTCATAAATTTCTTGTAATGTCTCATTACCTTCTGGGGGTTGGGGGAATCCTCCAGATTCTCCAGCAATGTAAACTGGGGTGTTATCTTCTAAAGGAGGAGGTGCTTGTATTGGACCTAATGCTCTACTTTCAGGAACCGATAATGTTTCAAATTCAGTAGTCCACCCCGCAACATCAATGTTATGATTCAACCCTGTTAATTGTAAACCAACTCCATCTTTTTCATAAGAAGGTGGAAGTATTTCATCATTTATTTTAAATTTTTGATAAAGTTTAGGCCCACTTATCCCATCCATTGTTAATTTTAAATTAAAAGGGAGGAAAAATGGAGCTGGGAGTTGGGGTTCACCTTCTGAATTGGAATTAGTGAGGATTCCTAATGCTAAAGAAATGGCTTCAGACATATTATTTTTATAGGCATCTATTTCTTCCTTATTATATACGGATGTATCGTACATTGAATTAAATATTGGAGCCATAGCTACTAAAATATTAGCTACTTGTTTCTTTTTAGGAATAGTAGCATTAGAACCTGCAGCAAAAGATTCTAAATCTGGGGAACTAACCTTTACAGGAGTAACTCTATCTATTAACCCAGCATTATAATTTGAAAAAGAAGTAGCATCAGCTGAAACTTGATTACCATTAGCTTGGGCGCCTATTGAAATCATAGTAGCAAAATCATTTGATAAATCTGCTGTGAGACTAACATCTCTTACAAAACTACCTTCTATTCCTGGTTTTACCCCATAGGCTATTAATTTGGTAAATCCTGTTTTTTCCTCATCAAACCTTTGAGGAATATCTTCTATAATTTTAATTTTTAAACCATCTTGAGATATTTTAAAACGAAATTTATTTATACTACCCATAGACTCAATCATCATATCTGTTATATTTCCAAGAAAATCTAGTAGTTTAATATTACCATTTTCATCAGGTTTCATACTTGATAGTATATTACTTATTTCTTGGGTAGCAATATATACATTTGCAATTCTTCCTAAATATTGGCTTTTTACATTATTATAAAACCCACATTGTTCTTCAGACAAATTAGTATTTATTAGGGTATTTTTATACCCAATTACACCTCCAGATTCATCTTTAAATGAAAAATTTCTATAAGGTATAAGTAATTTTTGAGGTTCAGTTGAAATCTGCCCCGGAATGTTTAGTATAAAATTATCATCATTAGGTAAATCTCTAAAATTCATATCAAATTCTAAATCAGGAATACCATACTCATCATAAAGAAATAAGTTTCTTTGAACCCAAGCTAAAAGGAAACCAAATTTCATATACACCCTTGGGTTTTGATCAAGACCAGCATCCCCCCGTGAGTTTGTTAAAAAAAATAAAGCTCCTTTAAAAACTACCTGATCATCGCTTGATATATTATCGTTAAAATTAAATAATGTTGAATCTGAAAAACCAACTTGTTTCTTTTTAAATCCTTTACCTCCTAGGCTAGCGTATCCATCTAATATCCTTTGATATTCATTGAATAAAAAATTATCTAATAAAGATTTTGCTGCATTAGCTACTAAAACAGGAGCAAATTGTTTACCTGGAATTATTTTTGATGAATCTTTTTTTCTTATATTTTGGTACTCTTCTGTTTGTTTTTTAACAGATGCTGCTTCTTTACTTAATTCACCTGAAAATGAAATATTTGATTTTAAGGATTCAAATACATCGCCTACGGCTGTTAATTGGATTTGACAATCATAACTCCCATCAGGGTTAAATTGCCAATTAAATTTAGTTACTCTACCAAGAATAGCTTCATAATTTCCATTAGTTGTTCTTCTATGGTCTGAAATAAGACTTGATATTTGTGCAACTGTTTTGGTACCATTTAAAAATCCTGAAGCCGGTAAAGAAAGATTTGTATCTGCTGAGGTGAGTTCTTTATTATTATTTAAATATACACTATGACCAAACTCTAATAATAGAGTGTAACCTGGTCTCATGTACAAAACATCTATCAAGCTAAATTGTTTTTTAGAAAAACATTTTATATTAATTACAGTTTTACTTAATGCCCCATTATTATAATAAGTTATATTAGCGTTTGTTATTCCTGGTAATGGGACATATCCTCGTTCTGATATACCTCCCCAACCATAAGCTCCATTTAAACCACCATTAGACAATCCTGCTTCGGGCATTGAAGATGATGAATTAATTGTTCCTCCTTGAAGAATGCAAGATTTTGCTAATTTTTCACCTGAAATATCATTTTCATTAATTCCAGATGCTACTAATTTTTTTAATACTGAAGATGATAATTCATTATTATCAGAACCTCTATTGGTTAAATTAACAGAACTCATTAATTTTAAGAAGGGTGCCTTAGTAGTAAAAGATAATAAATCCTTTTCTGATATATTCCCATACTTTCCAAGAGCTTCCTGGCGGACTTCAATCTGGGTTTTGACGTAATCATCAAAAGGTTCTCCTAATATATTCATAACTTATTTATTTAAAACATTATAATCGTCTACTATATTTACTATTTTCGTTGGGACTCTAATTTGTGATCCTACAGGTAAAGTAAAAGAACCCATATTAATTTTATTAGGATTTGCAATAGAAATAATCCAATACAAATTAACATCCCCATAAAACTGGTTTGCTAAATTATCTAATCTATCCCCAAATTCTGTTTCAATCCAAAGATCAGTTTCTGAATTTGGAATAAGTGGATAAGTAACCCCATTATAATACTGAGTATTGGGGGTTCCAACGTATTGGTTTTTATTTCTTAATATTTTTACTCCATTATATCTATCCATTATTCCTCTGTAATTGATTGGTTATCACCATCAGATGGGGTATTAGGCTCATATGTAGGGTATTTGTCATTATAACTTGTAAAAATACTATCTGATGAATCACTTATGCCACGAGCTAAAGATATAAACCTTTGATTTCCATTATTACTTCCTGCTTCGGTTGATAGAGGATTATTTGCTAATGCTTCAGTTTCTTCTTTACTTGTACCTTCTGGTTTTGATGGTAAGAATGTATGAATAGGGGTAAATGAAAACCCGGTTACTTGAATAACATGAGGGAGTTCTTGAACACTAGTATCACTTGTTCCTTCACTATTAATTGCAATTTCCCAAGGTGATGCTTCAGGGACTGTATAAGTTAATGATGTAATAAATCCTGGTTGTTCATACACATAACCACCTATAGTTAATCTAACTAAATTACCTCTCATAAACCCTGATGAATTATAACTAGGAGCTAGAGTAGAAGCTAAATAGTTTAATTTTTTATACATAGGTATAAGTTCTGCTTTTGATTGGGCCGCTACAGTAAATGATAAATTCATAGTTCTATTAAACCCTCCATAATTATATAAGGTATCACCTCTTCCGGCATAGTTTACAGGATTCCAAGTAGATGAATAATTATCATCCATACTATCTATAAATGCTCTAAAATGCATATAAACAGCTTGACTTGGATTATTATTATCAATAGCTGCTATTCTAAATTTTACAGAGTCATTAATAGCCCTAGACCCATCAGCACCGTTTGTATGTACATACATAGGATTTGCTGTCATTTTGTCTAAAGCCATGGATTGGCTTGCTGCTATTGAGTAATTCCATACGTTTTTAGACCCATCAAATGTTTCTTTAAACCCTCCCCCAGATTTACCAGGCTGACCCATATTTAGTCTTGAATCAATATTTTTAGTTCTATAATTTGGGGAAACTGATAATACTGATGATTTTTGGCTTCCACCCTCAAAAGGTTTTAAGGGGTCTTCTGTAGGGGGTAAAATATCTTGAGTTGAAGCTGTATATAAATTTTTTCTAAAGTCTGTGGGATCTAACCCTGCTTGATTTCCCCCAATTACATTTGAACTGTCTGCTATTTGGGATAGATTATAAGTTCTTGAGTTGTTTTTATACAACACACTGGGATTTATTTCCACTGAGCCTGAAAATAAACTATTAACAGAAGTGGGGAAATTTTGTGTCCAACCTTTCTCTTTTCCTATTACAATAGCTTCCCCATTTACGTCATAAAATAAGCTATCAGAATTTGCAAAGAAAGCTTGATCCCCCATAGGGAAAGATTTGAGGTATTTGGAAGAAGCATATTCACCACCCCCACTAAAATCTCCTTTAACTAAACCTTGAATTTGATCTGTCCATGTCCTTGCTGCTAGGCCTACTTGATAAGTTCCTGCTTCTATTCCACTACCATTTGCATTTGCTAATCCAGTTCTTTGATCTGCAAATCTAATATTTGTTTTACCTATCCCTAATATAGATCCTGGTCCTCCACCATAGGAATAAATATTTTGATCATTATCTGTTCCTCTTTCATTAGCTCTATTATTAAATATTACTAATTTATTACCATCAGAGGTTTCATTAAACTTTTTAGTAGCAGCTTCATAGGTGTTTAAACCTAATAAACTTAACCCCTCATCTAAACCTCCCGAAAATAATGAGCCTTCTACTACACCACTCATAGGAGAAAATGGATCTATACCTAATAAATTAGCATGTAACCCCAAACCATTACCTACAGCTTGTGCTAAAGTTGATATTGGAGTATAAACTCCTTGATTAATATTTCCCCCTCCAGTAGCTGCTAACCCATTAATACCATCTTCAAAATAATAATCTCTTGAACCAGCATACCCTAAACCAAATGAAGCTGGGGTTTTTACAGATGTTCTAGATAAAATATTTTGTTTAACTATAAACCCAATCCCTGCAGATAAGTTTTTAGTATCTATAAACATTTTAAATAACCTACTTACATCATCTACAGCATTGGTTACCATTTTTAACCCTCCTCTAACTATAAAATCAGGACCTGATCTTACAGGAAGGTCATCTGATTCTAAACCTTTAGGGATTTCTTTAGTGATGTAAGGTTGATTACTATCTCCCCCGCCACGTTTATCTCTTCCCCAAGGTAGATTAGTTAAATCTGTTTGGAAGTTAATTAAAGGCATATGTTGGTATTAAAGTCCGGCTGCTCCTGCAGGTAAATTATTTGCGTATCTATTTACTGGTTCTTGGTATGAGTTGGCTGTCTCACCTAATTGTGAAGTAGATGGATTTGTATACCCCATAGCTCCAGCTCCAAAATTTGTATAAGCTGGGTTTTGTAAACTAGGATCTCCAATATTAGAATATTGATTATGAAGTTGAGAATTACCTACAATACTAATAGCAGGATCAGTTAAAGGGTTAGAATTTGGAGATACAGGAACTCCTAAATTAGAACCATTTGAGTTAAACATATTTTCAATTGAATTTGACATAATTTTTTATTTTAATTGTTATTTTATTATAAATATTAACCTATTTTAGAAGATGCTAATACTAATGATTTACCTACTTTAGCTCCATCTATAATAACATCACCACCTTTTTCTATAATTGATATTAACCTACTCATTTTAGCGTTTAATTCTACTAACTGTTGGTTAGATTGAGTTGTCCCTTGTTGGGAGGTATTACTTGTAGGTGATGAGGTTGCTGGTGGAGTTGATGGTGGTGTAGGGTTACTACTACTCATCATATTAGATATACCCGGAGCCGCCATGAAATCATCATTTGGGGAAAGTTCAAATAATCCACCCTCTTTTGTTGATACTTGTGTTCTACCATCAGCTGGAGAAAACATATCACCTGCTGGTTCAGCGCTACTCATAGCAGCTACTACTGTTGCTATACCAGCAGCTATTGCAATTGCTCCAACACCTAAAGTCATTGCTGATGCACTGGTGACTGCTGCAACTGCTGCTATACCGGCTTCAATAGCAAGTGCCCCCATTGAAATTACAGCAGCTGCAATAGATGGTAAAATAGATACTACTAAAGCTGTTCCTACAATTCCAAAAGCTACAGCTAAACCTTGTACTAAAGGATCAGCTTCACTTAAAGTGTCAAAAAATGATTGTGTTGGGTCAAAGAATGAACCAATTAATTCTCCTATAAGCATAAAGGCATCGACTATAGGTTGAAGGACAACCATTATACCTTCAATTACTTTTCCAAGCATTTTAAATGCTGGTGCTACAAATTGAATTATTGCTGCTCCTATATCCATAATTTTACTGATTACAGGAATTAATGGGTCAGCTAGTTGAATAAATAAATCTGTTAACTTTTCAGTAATAGCAGTTAATTTTTCTTGTTGTGATACTGATTCTAGTTGATCTAATACTCCTGCTTCAGCTAATTCTTTCTTTTTCTTTTCTGTTAATTCACCGGCTGCTGATAATCTATTATATTCAGCTTGGGCCTCACTCATTGTTTTAACATCACCCCCAAATGCTTTTTGTAGAGACGCAAGTTTTTCCTGTTCTATTAACATTTTAGACATATCATCTCTAGACAACCCAAATGCTTTAGCCATTGCTTCTTGTTGGATTACATTCATTGCCCCAAACTCAGCAGCTGTACCTACTTCTTTTCTTAATTCAGCTGCTAGTTTAGCTTGGTCACCTGCTAATGCTGCGGCTCTAGCTCCTTCTAAATTAAGTTGTTTACCTGTTAATAATTCAGCTTCCATTTCAGCTGCAATTGAACTTTCAAAATCTAATAACTTACTTTGAACACCTTCTAATTGAGATTGAGAAATACCTAACATTTTAGCTTGAAATACCTGGTTAGCCATTTCTTTGGTATTCATTTTATTATTTAATATTTGGGAAGCTGACATTTGACCAATACCTTCTTGAATGTCTTTAGCACTTAGTGAAATTGAATTTTGGGCATTTAATTCTTGAGTAACAGCTGTAACTTTTTCTAATTGATCTTGTATAGAAGTTCCACCTAACATTGCTTTTTCAGCAAATAATTCCATTGCATGTCCTGATAGACCTGTTCTTTTTTGTATTTCTGAAAATTCAGCTGCAAATTCATTTGAAAATTTAAGAGATGTTCCAAATATTTTATTTAATTCTATTTGGGCAGCTACTACATCTTTAGTATTAGTTAACAGTTTACCACTTGTTACTCCTGAGTCAGCAATTTCTTGATTAAATTTACGTGCTTCTTCATATGATATTCCCTGACTTTTAGCTAATTGACCTGCAGATTGGTCAGCAGATTTAAAGGCTTTAATTACCATATTCAATGCTGTAGTTGCTAAAGCTATAGGACCAAATGCTTTAGCAATGGCAGGTCCTAAAGATTTAAAACCTGCTTTGAGGGTTCCAGGGGCTTTTAAAGGTAATTCACCTACTTTAATTTGTTTAGCATTAACCCCAGCTTGTTTCATAGCTTCAGACATCCCTACACCTTCTGCTCTTAGCTGTTTATATTCACTTATCCCTTTATTTACAGCCATGTTTCTTTCAATTTCAGCTGCTCCATGTTCCCTAGCAGCTTCTGCTGCCTCTTTAAAAGGACCACTAAATTTACTTAATCCTGGGACTTTTTCCATTATTTCAGATAAACCACCAAAGGTTTTAACCCCTAAAGCTTTTGATATTCCTTCAGAACCTTTTGCAATTGAATCTATTTGTGTACTTGTTTTTTGTGCTTGTTTAGCTTGTTCTCCTAATGATCTAGCAATTTCAGCATTTAATTTTCTACTTTCTATATCTCCTTCTAAAGACATTTTAGAAAATTTAGCTTGTTGTTGTTTTGCTAAAATAATATTTTTTTCTAAAGTTTGTTGTTGTTTTTTTAATTTAGAATTTGTTTGGGTCAGACCTAATTCATCTTTAGTAACTGCATAAGTGTCTTGTGCTATCTTTGTAATCTGGTTTGATATATCTCTAGCTAATTTTTTTTCTGAGTTTAAGAATTTTTGTTGTTTAACTTGATCTTGGAGAGTATTTGCTATATCTTGCTGATCTGAAAGTACATCAGAATTAATTCCTCTTCTTTTACTTAAAAGGTCAATAATTTGTTCTTCAAAAGATTTAGTTATGGACATCTCCTTATTAATATCCTTTTGATTGGATTTAGTTTGAGACATCTCATTATTGAGATCCTTTTGATTTTGTATGTCTTTTTGATCAGCCATCTAAAATTATATTTTGTTATAAATATTAGAAGGCATCATTTTCTTGATGCCTTCGTAACATAATTTGGAGATAGTTTTTGTTTTGGTTGAAGTGCTTGTTTAGGGATTTTTTGTTTAATATTACTATTTAAATCTATATTAGTCCCCTTCCCTTTAGAAGCTTTTTTCATTGCTTCTTGTTCTGCAGATCTTGCTTCGTGGATTTGCTGGTAGGTAAATCTCCGCAACCATATAGGCATACTATAAACAGTATTCCAATCATAACCACCATTTCCATAATATACTATTTCATGGATGGTCTTGAAGAGATTGATCCTATAAGTCGCTGTCAGGCCAAAAAAAGTTGACGGTCATCGGAAGGGTAAGATCCCTTTCGTTGCCGTCACTACTCACATGGTTGAAAGTTAAATCAATATCTGGTTGGAATTCTCTAATATATTCTCTAAATGCTCTTGAATCTCTAGCTAGCATATAATTATCTACAAATTCTCTAATAGTCTTTACATCACTATCACCATTTATAGAAGTAATCATATATTTTAAACGAGTTGATAATTCAGGGGATGCTTTTTTATCTATCTTTTTTAAACCTTTTATTTCAGCTTTAATAGATTTATCATCTCTATTATTTAATAGTTTAAAAGTAATTTCAACCTTTGAGTGAGGTAGTGTAAATGAAAATTGGTTAGTATTTTTTTCAATTAATACTTCTTCATCGATAAAACGTTGTTCTAACTCTGATAGATCTACAGTTACAGTTTCCCCATCATAATTAAAAGTATAGTCTTTACCATACCCTAAAACACGCGCTGCTACCATAATTGCATTTTTATCTCCTACAATTAAATCATCATAGTTAATTTTTGATACAATTAATGCCTTTAGTAACCTATCAACAACCGTTCCATCTTTAATGTAATTTTGATTAGTTAAAATATCTTCTTCTTTAGCAGTCATATATTTCATTTCAATGACTCCAGAAGATAAAGGATTGTCTTTAGAATAGACTAAACCTTTTGAGGGGAGGTCTACTTGTTCAGTGGGTAATTTTAATTCTTCCATATAAATTTTATTTGTTATAACTTAATTATCATGTATACATACATAACATAAAAAAAAGCTTGACCGAAGCCAAGCTATTTTTAAAAAAATATTTATTGTTATTAGAAATTTAATACGCAATAATCCATTCCGATTGTTAAGTCAATATTCATTGCTTCACCATCAGTGTCCCAATTCATATCGGCAAATGAACCATCTTTAATAAATGCACCTTTTATAATCCATTCACTAACTACATCACCTACAGGACCTAATACATCTATAGTTAAATCTTTTTTATAGAAATCACTATACCCATCTCTACCTGTTACTGATTCATGGTGTAATCTAACCCATTCCATTACTGCTTGAGCACCTGATGGTGTAATTGGATCAAATAACTGCATAGTAATATCATTCCATCTTAATTTACCTTTTACTTTTCTATAAGTATTGATATGATTTAATGTAATTTCATCTTGTGCAAAACCTAATCCACTAACACCCTTTATAATGTAAGATGGAAAACCATCAACATACATTATAAACCTATTAGCTACTTTGGGTTCAAAAGCGGTGAAAAATATTTCGTTTGGGTCTAATACTGCCATTTTATGTTTGTTTTATTTTTATTCAATTATAAATATTATATTTTCTAATTCTTATGCAGGAAATTCAGCTCCTGTTGGAAGAATATTGAAATCTAGGTATATAAATTCTGCTGTTTTTGTAGGTTGAATGTATATAGCACCTCTCAATTCATTTCTATCAATTACGTCAGGTCCATTATTTGAATCGTTCATTACAACTTTAAACGCGTATAAACCTTGTCTTTGTTGTACTGATTCTAGGTATGGATTAACTTGTGTTAAGAATATATTTCTTGTTGCTGCTGTATTTTGTTCAAATACTAAATTATCAGATATTTGAGAAATATAGTTTTTAAGGGCAATAAGCAATCTTCTAACATTAACTCTATCTAAAGCACTTGCTGTATTTTGTAATGTTTTCTGTCCAAATACTACAACTCCTCTTCCTGGGAATGTTGCTATTGGATTTACTTTACCTGTATACAATGTATCTCTATTAGCTTGAGTTAATTTTCTTTCAGCTTGAATTACTTGACCTAATCCACCTCTATTAATACCTGCTGGAGCAAACCATGCTTCTGCTGTTCTATCATTGTTAGCATAAACTCCTGGAATTAATGTTCCTGCTGGTACCCAAACTCTTTGTCCTGAATCTGGATCAGTTACCATACACCAAGGCCAATATGAAGCTGCATATGATGTATCTTGAGCGGCTGCTGTAGTACTTACTGCTGTTATTGATGAAGCATAAGCTTCAAGATCTAATACTACAATATTATCTCCTCTATTTTCAGTATTTGCAATTAAAGTATTTAATACTGAGCTATAATCTGATTGGTATAATCCTGGAGCTGAGATGAGATTATATTTAAAATCATCTTTATTAGCTAATATGTTAAAAGCTGTTGTATAATCACTTCCTACTAATCCTTGAGTATCATTTCCAGTAATATATTGGTAATATTTACCAGTTCCTGTTAAAATGGTACCTACTGCATCTCCAAATGTTCCTGAAGCCGCTACTGGTATAGAAGCTGTGTATTGATCTTTTGCTATCCCACTATTATCTAAATAGTCTGGAGTTTTAAATTTAACTTCTTTTACTCTTACATATCTTGAAGCATTAGCAAATGATCCTGTTGTTTGTAAATAAACATCTGTTCCTGATCCTCTAATTACTTGTTTTTGATCACCTATTATTCTTGAAATATAATTTGAAGATTTTGGATCTAATGATACATTATTAAAGCTTTCTAGTACTGATTTTGATCTTGTATTATCATTACCTTGTCTAATAACTACACTAAATGTACCTGATGATGTATTTGGAGAAACTATCTCCCATCTAATATTATCTGATGTACCATTTGTTAGGGCTCCTGTTGATGCTTCATCACCAGCACTATTCATAATTATACCTTCACCCATTGTTTCTAATGTGAAAGCATTTTCATCTGTAATGTCAGCATCTACTAAAGTTACTACTAAGTCAGCTGTTGGGGTACCTATTTCTGCTGCCGCTACTGTTACTACATCACCTATAGCATATCCTGTACCTTCTGCTACAGTTGTTATAGATGCTACTTCTACTAATAAATCAGTTTCTGCTACATCAATTATTACTTCTCCTGAGTTTTGGAGGTTTGCACTACCTAATGTAATGTCTATACCACCCGCAGCTGCTGATGCAAACCCAGCGGCAACTAAAGCTGCTTGAGAAACATTTACTACATCACCATCTGAATAACCAGTACCAATATTTTCAACTGTTAATACTGAAACATTTGTTCCATCTGATGTTACGTCAATTGTAGCTCCTTCTCCTCCTGCTGGAGATACTGTAGTAGCTAAACCAGTTGCTGGTGCTCCACCACCAATGTTATATGAAGCTCCGTTAGATATACTAAGTATATTAGTACCATCATTTATTAATTGTCCAGTTCCTAATAATCCTCCTGCTATTGATAATTGGTCAGTATCTACATATCCTGATCCAGGATTTGTAATTGTTATACCAGTTACCGTTGGAGCAGTTGTTCCTGTTACTGTTACAGTAGCTATGGCTCCACTTCCATCAGTACCACCAGCATTTGTTAATGATACTCCAGGATATACTTCTGCCCCGGCAACTACAGTGTTTGTAGAAATTCCAGGCACAAGCTGATCAGCATCTGTTTTAATTTTTCCGTTAGCTGTGTTAGTTACTACTGTTACGGTTAAACCAGTTCCTCCTGCTGGAGATACTGTTGTTGGTTTACCTACATAAGTACCTGCTGTACCATCACTACCTCCTGAAGTATAAGAACCAAATAAATCAGTAGCTGGTGGAATATTTCCACTTTCTACGTCATTAAAAATTCTTGAAGAAGTTGCTGATGTAAAATCACCTGATGCTACTCTAGTAACAATTAATGATGTACCACCGTTTGTGAAGTAGTTATATGCTGAAATTGATGTGAAGAAAGTATATTCATCCATCTGATTTACAGAACCACTCTCAAAAGTAGTACCAAAATTAGCTTGGTATTCACTATAAGTAGTTATAAGTTTTGGAATATTGACTTGACCTTTTACGGTTGGTCCTACTAGCGCTGCACCAGCCTGTATTGGTTGAGAAGTAATCTGGGATTGATCATTTTCTCTTGCTAATACTCCTGGGGAAATTAATGTTTCTGCCATGTTGTTAAATTGTTATTATTTTGATAATAAATATATGAAGTTTTGTTAAAAATTTACTCTGTTGGAGAAAACTTACCACTTTCTAATGAAATAGTTCCGTTTCCATATTTTTCTTCTAATTCTTTCCCTATCTTCACTTCATCTTGTTTAAGGGTAATTAAATTAGATTTAATTTGTTCTTTCCTTAACTCCAAATCCATTACTTGGGCTTCGGTTTCACCTAAAACTATTACTAACTTATTATATTTTTCTTTTAATTCGGTTAGTGTTTGAATTTCTTCTTTTGTTAGAACTTTGCTTTCCATCTTGTTATAAATATTAAAGTATTTGTTAAAATTGTATGCTTTTTTATTTCTTATTATAAATATTAAAAACTTTTTAATAATTGATTGTTTATAGAATTTATTACTAAATCGGGTGTTATTGATTTAGTACACTCAAACATCCTATCTGTATCTTTATGGTCAGGACACCACTCCCAATCCCCACCGTTTAACCTTATTCTATTAAAACATCCTGAGCATTTGTTTTTGGGAGGAGATATTCTTTCGCAATCTTCAAATTCACTATAGGCTTCACTAAATCCAGATATCATAACTACAGGTGTTTCTAAAGCCCAAGCTAACCAACTTAAACCACTTCCAATACCTATAAATGCTTTAGCATTCATTATATCATTTGCTCTTTCACTTAGAGGGTGGTTACCTGTTTTATCAATAACCCCTGTTAAAGTACCTCCTAATTTAGAATCATGCCACTTATCTCCTAAGGGTTCTTGGGTAATCATTACTACTTTGTAGCCTTTATTATTTAAATAATTTATTACAGTTTGCCATCCATCTTTTCGATTCCAATACTTAGCATGAGCTGAACCATGAGGTGCTATAACCACATAATCACCTTCTATAGTAGATCCTGTATTTTTAAATGTTAGTTTAGGTTTAATTTCTTTTGATTCTAGTCCTAAAATGCTATAGGCTGCCCCTTGTAATGGAATTTTTCTAAAGTCTAAAGGATTTCTATTATAATCAATTTTTTCTTCTTCATTATAATGCCACCCTACCTCATACATAGCATATAAATCCTTTTGGATAGTTCCAGGTTCAATAAATTCAATGTTTGAGTAATTTTCTTCAAACATTTTATTATGGAATGTTGATACAATTAATCTACATTTATGTTTTTTTCTAAATTCTTCGGCATATGGCATCCACGCTATAGTATCACCTAAAGCTTTTGAAGCAAAGTGTATATAAACTTTTTTATCCCCTGCATTAAATGTATGTTCTATTATTTCATTAGTTTCTAAATCTATTATTTTAATTAAACAATCAATATAGTATTGTTTATTTAGTTTAGACCACATATTATTACTTATTTCTGTTTCATGAAGAAGTTTATTTGTGTTTCTATCGATAAACTGAACTTTATATTTTTTCTTTATATCCCCTAAAATTTCAATTTTAGCCCCATTAACAAAAGTGCTATAAATATTATTTGTGGGAAATAAAGATTTAATTGGTTTTTTAATTAAATTATTATATTCTTTTACTAAAATTTCTTTCATACCATTAAATAATCGTTAGTTGCGGTTTGTTTTAAAATTATTTTATATCCTAATTTTTCCAAATAGGAGACTGCTGTTTTTTTATTATCTTCTAACCATATTAGAGGTTTATATTTTAATATAGTTTCTTTCATACCCTCAAAAGCAGATAATTCATGGCCTTCTATATCAATTTTGATAAATTTAATAGGTTCAGGGAAAGAAATTGAATCTAAAGCCATAACTAAATTAGTAATATTACCATTAGGGACAACTTTTACTACTCCTGAGTTTTTTTCTTCTTCACCCCCAAAATGGACCATTGAATTATTACTTCCTACCCCCACATTAAAACAATGAACATCATTATACCTATCAGTATTAGTTTTTAATAGGTTATAATTTTCAAAAAAAGGTTCAAAAGCCCATATTTTTAAATCAGGAAAATAATGTTTAAATTGTACACAATGAGCACCTATATTAGCTCCAATATCTAACATTAATCCTTCTTTTGGAAAGTATTGTTTAAAACAGTTAAACAAATTAAATTCCCAAAAATCATTATATTTAACTATATCATCTGATATGCATTCAGGCCCCTCAAATATCATCATAGGGGTATTTTTTATACTAACTAAACGGGTATTACGTTTCATATATGATTTTTATATATTTTAATTAATTCTTTTGTTCTATTTAACCAAGATAAATTAGTAGCTGTTTCTAAACCTTTTTCTCTATAATCAGACCAAATATTTAAAATATCTTTTAAACCCTTATCCATTTCAAAAATATTACGGGGTGATCTCCAACATCCATGTAAATCAACTTCCATTTCCCAATCAGCAATAACAGGTAACCCAGCAGCTAAAGCTTCTAACATTGTTAAATTAGGATGTCCTGCTTCTAACATTGTAGGGTGGATAAAAATATCATGGTGGTGGTATAAATCAAGGAGTTTAGTATTAGGTGTATCAAATACCAAATTTAATTTAGGGTAGTTTAACATCCAAATGTGATTATTAAAAAAGTTTTTATTATTAGAAGGCCCAGCTATAGTAATTTCTAAATTATTAATCATAGCTAAACCTAAACCATATTCAAATCCTTTTCTGTCAAAGGCTTCATCTCCCCCTAAACCATTATTAGCTAACATTAGTAACTTTGGGTTTGCAGGGGTTGGTTTTATAATTTCTTTAGGATAAAACTCATCAATATTAACCCCATGAGAAAAATAAACACATTTAGGGTGATTAAAATAATCAACTAACCAATTAGCAGGCATTAAAGATATTAATGAACCTTCAATTGCCTCTAGATTTTCTTTGTATACATTGGAATTTGGACCATAATGTAAAACATGATGATCATGTAATTGGTAGATATAGGGTATACCCCTTTCTCTTAAACCTTTAGTTAAATTAGCCACATGGCAGTGTACAATATCAAACTCTCCAGGTTGGATTTTAGCTTCTAATTTGTGGGTAGAATTATGACCTAATAATGTTTGGTTTATTTCAAACTCCCAAATAATTTTTTCTATTGCTCCCCAATTTTTAGGGGGTATATTTAAACCACAAGCTGGGTCTACATGACATATATTTAATTTCATTAATCAGTAAATATTAAGGGGTTATCATTATCTTTATTTTTTTCAATCTGATCAACTAAACTAAATCCTGGGAGGTGTTTAGTATAAACTTTTTCAGCTATTCCCGATTTCATTTGTCCTATATTCATAATCCATAAATCCCAAGCTTCCCATTTTTTGTTTTCTAGTTTTTCTTTCCAATTACTTAAACTTTTATTAGGTATTAAATATGATTGTGCTGGTACAAAAGGTATCACATCACAATAAACGTCTTGATTTTTGTTACCTTTAATATTTGTAGATGTTGGGGGATTACCAAACCCAACTAAATCTAAACCTTCAGCAAGAGCTATATTATTAAATCTAAATAAAGAGTTGTATAATTCTTCAATGTCAGAATCTACAATAGTATCGCCTTCAAAAATTAAAATAAAATCATAATCTTTATTATCATCTAAACATATAGCATTTTTATGAGCTAAGTAACACCCATAATGACCTGGAGTTAATTTTCCAAAACCATTTCCTATAGGAGCAGGGGTTAAAGATATATGTTCTGGTCTGTGGCAATTCTCTGATGGGGGTAATTCTTTCCATATTTTATTCACCCTCATATCATATATAATTCCCGTATTATTGCAGAATTCTTTTAAATTATTTATTGACCTTTGTTCTTTTTTATTATTTTTTGGGTCTGTTACTAAATGTAGTAATTTAATTTTAGGATTATATCTACTTCTATCTCCTTTCCAATTAAACATACCATTATCTGGCATTATATTTGAAAAATATTCTTGATTTAATTCAAATTTATGGTATTTTACTGTTTCTCCTGTTACAGTATCTCTAACATCAAATGTAACTGTAAATAAATCATTCAAATCATATTTTATTAAATCCCAAAAATGATACTTCCCTCTAACTTCTAATAACCTATTAATAATAGTTTCTCCATTCTTTTCTACAGTATAATAAATATCTTTGCTTTCTTTAGCATTAGAAATAGTTATCCAGGGGCAAAAATGATTGTCAACATCCGTAGGAAGGATAGTATAATATTCAACCATTGAATAATCTTTAAAATCAAAATATTTTTCTACATCACTTTCAAATTTTTCTCTAGTTTCAATAAAACTGTTTTTATTATTTTTAAATATATGGTAATATAAATTCTCAATACCATTAGACTCAGCACCATGTTTACCCATTAAACTATTATACTGGTTTTCATCTTCAATAAAATGGCAATGGTTTAAAATAGCTTCTGGTCTAGCTCCAAAAAAATATGTAAAATAGCAATTGCCTTCTTGTGCTATATTTTCTCCAAAGTAAACATCATGATTATTTAATTTATTTGAAACATAATCTATATGGGATTTATCTTTTAATATATAATCAAAATTGATATAGTATAATTTTTTAATCCCTAGGTTTTTTGCAAATGTTGCTGGATTATAAAATGAAGTATAACAAGCTGGTCCATGATATCTATCATTATCCTCACCTCTTAAATTAACATGAGTATCATATTGGTTTCCTCTCATCCAATACCCTGAATAAAATGTATGTTTTGTTAATAAATTATTTTTTTCATAAAATACATAATCAACCATATCTTGGAGTTCTTTAGGAACTGGACAGTGTGCTGAAATTATTATTTTTCGATTACTTTCTTTTCTTAAAGCTTTTATACATTCTATAGTTGTATCTACAACAGCTTGGGTTTCTGGGTAGGTACAAACAACATATGCTTCTTCTTCCTCAAATATTTCAGCAGAATTATTAAATTGATTTTTAATTAATGAAACATTTTTATCGAAATCATTAAAGTCTAAATAATTAATAGAATCATAGCTATCAAAATAATTTTGATAAACTTCTAAATTATATAATAGTTGTGGTATTTGGTATGATAGAGCTTCTCTAATAACTAGAGGCATTGTTTCTTTATCATTAGCTGTTCCCCTAGATGTAAATAAAAATAAATCCATTGATTGGTAGAAATTTTCAACATCTGTTCTTTCATCCCACCATGTTAAATTATCAGGTTTTTCTTTCATTAAGGGTTCCCAATACCATTTAAAGTTATCGGCTTGATTTCCTACACTATGAAATTCATATTCAGGTAAAGCTCTTGCATACTCAAAAAATTCTTTTTGATTTTTTCTAGAAGTAAATAAACCAATGTGTAGAATATGTTTTTTTGATGGGTCTAAGTTTAAGCGTTTTAAAGCACTTACTCTATCAGGGCGTAGGGTATATTCAATTGGATATTCTACTAATATTTTAGGTATATCTATGTTTTTATACTGATCTATTTGCCAGTTAGATACAAACATAAACTTATCAGGAAAGAAAAGTTTATTATCTGTATTCATTGAAGAATCATGAGAAGTCTCAACTAAAAAATAATCCCTATCTACAGAATATAATTTTCTAGCTATATTATCATCCATAAAATATTCAGGAATTTCTTCTAAATGAATAATATCAGGTTGAATTTTATTAATTATATTAAATAATTCTGTTTTATCTTCCCCAAATGTAAAAAGATTATTTTTAGGTAATAAGTTTTTTATTTTATTTTTTTGTACTACTAGTTTACCCCCAGTAGAATCATTCCATTCAACTAAATAAATATTAAATTCTTCTTTTAATAATTCTATTTTTTTTGTTAAATATTGTGGAAGCCCCCCAGTTGATAAGTGGGGTGCAATGATTAAAATTTTTTTCATAAAACACTTTTTTAAAACTATTTAACCAATATAAGTAAAAATTATAACATATCCAAGCTATTAAACATCATTTATGTTATCTATAGTAGAAGTACCTACATCATTAATATTATCTACAGTTACAAGCACACTTATTCCATTTAAGTAATTTGGATAACCCGCATTATAATTTCCACTTACATCATTATTTGCAGGGGTTAGATTAACACCACCAAAAAGATTTACAGGAGCAGCACCAGGGTCTATATCAAAGTAATCATAAGTATTATTAATTACTACAAAATTAATATAACCTTGAGAATTTGCATCTGATATAGCAGTCGAATTGCCTGTAAGTGAAAATGGAGTGCTTACCCAAGAAGTAGATGAAGAATAAGTTTTGTTTACATTCCAACCACCACTTATGTTAAAGTCTGAGGCTGATAGAGTTGTACTAGCTGCATTACTATAAGCAAAACTTTCACAAACTATACAATCAACTGCATTTAAACCTGCACTGCTAACATAATGGGATTGTAAATCAAAAGAAAGTGTTGTTATATTAGGAGCATAGGCTGATAAATCGGCCCATCCAAATGTTCTACATATACGGTTTGTTGGTGCACCTCTTCCAGAAAAAACACCAACACCACAACTTGAAAAATTATTTATTGTTCCTTGGCTTACTGAAGTTCCTGTACTAAGGTTACGAACATTAGTCCATCCTGTAGTAACTTGCCCCAGGATTACACCAAATCCACTTGTTGCTTGAGTAAATGTCGCCATTATTTAAAACTGTTTTTTAGGTAAATAATATTCTTTATGGTTAAAATAACTATTTTGTGGGGGGTTAACATTATGGATATCATAAACAACATTAGATATTCCATAATAATTACTACTACTAGGTATATTATTCCACCAAGTAGCTTTTCCACCTTCATTCATTAGTGAAGGTAATGAATCTGCAAAATATTGCATATTATCATCTCCATAAGTATCATAAAATAACCCATCATAAGTACTTAAAGTATCTTTTATATCATACCAATCTCCTTCTACTATAGTTACATTAGGTTTATCCGCTGCCCATTCATTTGCTTTAATGAGTATGTCTGGATGGTTTTCAATAATTGTATGGGAATTAATACTATGAGATTGAATATAATCAGCAGATATATGCATTCCAAATCCTATTTCAAGAATATCCCCCCCTCCTTCGCAAGCATAGGCGGCAGATGCTGACATTAAAGTATCTTCCCAATCCATCATTACTTGATATTCATCGTTTACATCAAAGGGATGTGTAAATAATATTTTACTTTCTTCAAATGTTAAACTTTGGGATATATATTCCATAATATTAAATTTTTAAGCAAGTTCAATCCAAGTATTATCAGGACATATATAATATAACCTATTAGATCCACTTACATATATTTCATACCCAACTATTCTAACAATATCTCCTGAGGTTGTTGGAGCTGAAGATTGTCCATTTCCAGCTGATGTAGTTGATAGATAAAAAGGTTCTCCACCTCCTAACCCCCATGATTTTGTTGTTCTAAACATTCCTCTTATTAAAACTCCATCTAATGTTGGGTTAGTACCTAAAGAAATACCCATTATTCCAGTTGAAGTAGCAACATCATCACCTTGGGCTTTATACCAAAATCCTTGATCCAAAACTAGAATATCTCCAAAAGCTGGAGTAGTTCCTCCATTACCTTTACCAGTAAATATAATTTCACCACTTTGGTTGTTTACTGCTGAAGGAACTGAGTATTCTATATTTCCTGAGTTACTGGTTCTATCTTGTCCTAATCTAAATGGATTATTAATACTAAGAGTTCTACTTGTATCTAGTGTATTTGAAGTAGCTCCATCAATTAACAAATCATTTTGAGTAGTGATTGTAATTGAAGCACCTGACCCACCTACGACACCACTTGAACCTGAAGTACCTGCTGAACCTGATGAACCACTTGTATTACTTAATCCTGAAGTACCTGAGGTACCTGCTGAACCTGATCCTCCCGATACTCCACCAGCTCCACCTATACCACTTGACCCTGTTGAACCTGAAGTACCTGAAGTGTTACTTGTTGCACTTCCACCCCCAGTACCTACAACACCACTTGTACCTGATGAACCACTTGAACCTGAAGTATTACTTGTTTTACTATTTCCCGCAGCACCTGCAGTACCTGAAGATCCTGCTGAACCACTTGATCCTGAAGTATTACTTGAAGCACTAGCTCCTGCTGCACCACTAGTACCACTTGAACCTCCTGAACCTGATGTTGCGCTTATGTTACTAGATCCTGCTACGCCTGCATTACCTGAAGTACCTGAAGAACCTCCTGAACCTGATGTTGCGCTCACATTACTTGAACCTGCATTACCTGCATCTCCTGATGTACCTGATGATCCTCCTGAACCTGAAGTGTTACTTAAAGCACTTGCTCCAGCATTACCAGCATTACCTGAAGTACCTGTTGAACCTGATGAACCACTTGTATTACTTGAAGCACTTGCTCCCGCATTACCTGAGGTACCTGAAGAACCTCCTGATCCTGAAGTAGCACTTATGTTACTTGAACCTGCTACACCTGCATTTCCACTTGTACCACTTGATCCTCCTGATCCTGATGTTGCACTTACATTACTTGAACCTGCTACACCTGCGTCTCCTGAAGTACCACTTGATCCTCCTGAACCTGAAGTAGCACTTATGTTACTTGAACCTGCTACACCTGCGTTACCTGAAGTACCTGAAGAACCTCCTGAACCCGAAGTGTTACTTAAAGCACTTGCTCCAGCATTACCAGCATTACCTGATGTACCGCTTGATCCTGAAGAACCATTTGAACCACTTTCTGCACTTTCACCATTTCCACCTATAATACCAGTTGTACCTGATGAACCACTTGAACCTGATGTTGCACTTACATTACTTGAACCTGCTACACCTGCGTCTCCACTTGTACCACTTGATCCTCCTGAACCTGAAGTAGCACTTACATTACTTGAACCTGCATTACCTGCATCACCATTAGTACCGCTTGATCCTCCTGAACCTGATGTTGCGCTTATATTACTTGAACCTGCTACGCCTGCACCACCTGAAGTACCTGAAGAACCTCCTGATCCTGAAGTAGCACTTATGTTACTAGATCCTGCTACACCTGCGTCTCCTGAAGTACCACTTGAACCTCCTGAACCTGATGTTGCACTTACATTACTTGAACCTGCTACACCTGCGTTACCTGAAGTACCGCTTGATCCTCCTGAACCTGATGTTGCGCTTATATTACTTGAACCTGCATTACCTGCATCTCCTGATGTACCTGATGATCCTCCTGAACCTGAAGTAGCACTTATCCCTGAAGTACCATCATCACCTGATGTACCTGAGGAACCTGAAGTGTTACTTAAACCTGATTGACCGGCATCACCATTAGTACCGCTTGAACCACTTGAACCTGATGTATTACTTGCATCACTTGCTCCCGCTTCACCTGCATTACCTGAAGTACCACTTGATCCTCCTGAACCTGATGTTGCGCTTATGT
>Ga0187219_1000124_pt1 | contig 31746 bp, 16 predicted proteins | sample 13SPOviralmetaG_FD_130162 | JGI IMG/M metagenome (GOLD analysis project Ga0187219, IMG submission 130162) | Marine viral communities from the oligotrophic San Pedro Time Series (SPOT) site, San Pedro Channel, CA, USA - 13 SPOT_SRF_2010-07-21... | ecosystem: Environmental > Aquatic > Marine >... | reverse complement strand
TGTAAGGGTAGAGGAAATAGAAGCAGTAGTTACAGCTGTGATTTGACCTTGAGCATTAAATGTTATTACTGGAATCGCTGTTGCGCTACCCGTAGAACCAGCGCTAACACCTGTGTCTGTAATTTTAACTGTTGAAGTATTAGGGCCATCATCATTAGTAACAGTAATTCCAGTTCCACCGGTTACCGCACCACCAACAGTGTCGTAAATAAATTCAGCCAGAGTATCATCTGTGCCATTAATATACGGATTATTCAGAACGGTTTTACCAGTACCATTAGGTGATATCGTTATATCATTGTTGCCGCCCGTCGTTGAAATAGTGATTGCTTGAGCACTAGAAATAGTACTACCATCTAAAACTAAATCATCAACTTTTAATTCACCTATTTTGCTATTAGAATCTACGATAATCGCAGAACTAGCAATTAATGAACCTGCCGCATGATCCAACATATCAGTAAAGTATTTACCACCAACAACCGCTGCAGCAGCTGCTACGCCATTTCCATCCTCAGCGCCTGTACCAATATAAAGACGATCACCACCATTTGCTTGAGTACCGCTACCGTATGAGTAACCAAATTCACCAGTTTTTAGAATACTAGGTGCATTTGTCGTAGAGCTCGTTAAATTTTTAATCCGTGTTTTAGTTGCCATTTAAAATAATCCTGCGCTGATAGTTAGGTTTTCGCTTGACAATTCATTCGTTGTTTCGAATTGCTCGGTCGTTGCGTTATATACAAGTAATGCGCCCTCTGCTAATTGACTTCCATCAACATTAGCTAGGTCTTCTAGTTTCAAGCCAGTTGCTGAAACTTGAACAGTTTCAGCAACTATATTACTAGTTTGGTTAACTCTTGCATTAACTCTATTAGTTTGTCTAATTTTAGCTTTTATAGACATTATATTTTAGTAACTCCTGGTGTTACTTCCAGCTGGCCTTCTAAAACTCGAGTCTTAGTTCCACCTGCTGATAAGATTTCAACATCATAGACGTATCTTCCAGCCTTCATATTATTTGTAACAGTGTCTGATAACGATATATTAATAGTACCATTGGCAGCATTAGTAATACTAGAAACAAAATCAATTGCAGTACTAGAGCTATAACTTTTTCTCACTTGCCCTGCAACAGAATAACCAGTCAAACTAGTAGCATTGCCACTTGTATCTGTAACATCTATAGTTGCATTAAATGTTGACCCTTGGTCTACTGTTAAATTTGAAATAATGGCCATTTGTTTAAATCCTATTTATCTATTATTTATATCATTTACAGTCTTATCTGATTAATAGTTACAGTAATATAGTATATTTATACAAGTATTTTCTATAGACTTTCAATAAATTTATCAACTTGAGATCGAGGAACGATATATGCGCTGCATATATTAATATTATTTTCTTTATAATATGCAATTCTGTGTCGACCGTCTAAACAATAATTATCATCAGTTACTACAATAGGTTTCGGATATACTCCGCGTTTTCTATAGTGATTCATTGTAATTTCTTTTAATGGGAAAGTTTGACATCCCGTATTAGTAATATCATATTCTTCCACGTATTGAACTTTTTTTAATGCTTTTAATGTACGTATTAAACTTGAAACATTAATATAAGATCTAAGTGTCAATTGATGATTGCTATAACTCGACATATCTTAATCCAATGGATACTCTATACCCAGATTCACAATCTACTTTATGAAAAGTGTAAGGTGGAGAACTAGTTAAAGTAAATGTTCTCACAGTTAGTCCATTAACATTATCATATGTTTCAATTAAGTCATCGTCTTGTGAAAATCGATATGAAAACTTAGATTTACCAGTAGCGTATGTTAAATAAAGTACATTAGATGGATTACTTACGTTTGTATGTTCATCCATAAAATCTCCAGGCCCATAAATAAAATGCCCTGTAGCTTTAAAGTTTAAGTTGGGGTATGAACGTTTTAGTGCAGGTACTATTATATTAATTATCTTTTCATCTCGTAAGAAATGAAGCTTAGCATTAGCAGGATGATCTGCATAAGGATTCAAATCATTGCCAAGCTTAGAACCAGCATAGCAATCATTATCGTATGATTTTTTATTTGCCCATTTTTTAAGTATATTTTTTAATTCATCAGGATATAACGGTGGTGGAATTTGTTTACCATTAATACTATATTCTATGTGATCATAACTCATAATTTAATTACTTAACCTATATTGATATATCTTAATCCAATGGATACTCTATATCCGGATTCACAATCTACTTTATGAAAAGTGTAAGGTTCTCTTGCACTTGCAGTAAATGCTCTTATTGTAAGTCCATCAATATTATCATACGTATCTATAAACGGTTCATCTTGTGAAAATCGATATGAAAACTTAGATTTACCAGTAGCGTATGTTAAATACATAACCTCAGTTGCATCGTCTTTATTCGTATGCTCACCCATAAAATCACTAGGTCCATAAATAAAATGACCAGATAATCTAAAATTTAAATTAGGGAATGATTTCTTTAATGCAGGTAATATTGAAATAATAGTAGTTTCTTTTATTTCAGAAACTTTTCCGTTTATTGCATGTGAAGCATTTGCCTTATGTTTACCATTTTTAACAATTTGTTTGCTATTATCATATGTCTTTTTATTTGCATATTGCTTAAGCAAATCGTGCAATTCATCTGGGTATAACGGTTCTGGAACGCCTTTACCATGTATATTATAGGTCGTATATTTTCTCAAAGAAATAACTCTCATAATTAACCATCAATTCAGTACATACAATATTTTCAATATCATCTATATTCGTTACATTAGAAAAATCAGATTCTTCTAAAAATTTATCGATCGATCTAATCATTTCAGCAATTTCTTTTGCAACATCGGTTTTATCCAGAGCAACTGCTTCTTTAACTAAACTTCTTAACTTATCTATTGCGTCATTAACATCATGCTCTAATGACGCAAGTTTTATTGCTAATACCTTAGTAGTATCAATCTCTATTTCGTTTTTATCGTCAAATATACAACATTCAATATACTTTACAAACCTAGCATATTTCGGTACTAATACTTCTTCATCTTTAATTGATATATAAAAACCATCTATTTCAACCGGATCGTTTGATTGTAAAAACTCTACACGGTTATTGTCAACTTTTACAAAATAATTATAATTCACTATTTTACCTCTAATCATATTATGTGTTATAATAATATATATATTAGTTATTAAAACTCACCATTATATGCAATACATTGCCAAGCAACATCAACATTGTCTCTCGCAAATTTAGTAGCTATATAGTAATCATTCCACTTAGCTTTCAGTCCGTATGAACGAATTTTAGTAGTTTCAATAATGAATTTACTAGTGGAGCTACCATCTCGTCTTACGTAAATATTGTATTCTAAAGGGTTAGCTGAGTTGATGTTTGTATCACTACCAGTAATATTAATATCAGAATCTGCAGCTGGATTTAAACCAAGAGATGCCGTAACCACTGGCCATCTGCCACTTTTCCTATGCGATGCGCTTAGTTCAACACGATACACCCCCGTGCTTACCTTAGTAATAGTACAATGATCAGCTCTAACCTTTGCGCTACCGCTCCAGGATGCGGCCGCCACTTTAGTTCTTTGTTTATCAACATATTCTTTACTAGTAAGTTCATTCGCGTATGTTGGAGTTTTCTTATCAACTTCAGCTGACCACATTCCGTAAAGAACAGCTTTATGTTCAGAACCACCAGCAGGATTTCCTCTTCCGCTTCCTGTCATATGTTTTGCAACGCGCATTGTCATTGCTCTACTACCACTTTGCGAAGTATAGAAGTTTATATAAGGATCTTCATCTCTACCTTGACCAGCATTACCGTGGAATAATATTTGAGTCTTTAAGTTATTACCAATATACAGATTTTTATGAGGTCTAATAACATATCCAAGCTTAAAAGTAGTACCATCTAGATAAATGCCTGCAGTATTAGCGCTCGAAGTTCCGCCAGCAGCTTTATAAGTTGTGTTAGTAGATTTTATTGTAAATGCGTTACCAGATCGCGTAACAGCTGTTGCCCCACCACCTTTTAGTGTTAACGTCTGACCATTAGTTACGCTGCCAGCCCCACTACTATTAGCCTGGATCTTAAACGAAAAGTTATTTGCGCCATCAGCTACATTTATAAAGGTTCTGACATTAGTAGCAGTTAATTCTTGTATATTACCATTACTATCTGCTGTTCGACCTAACATTCTCTTCTTAGTTACATTTTGAATCTTTCCGTATGTAACATTATCATCTTTAATTTCAGCAGTAGAAATACCAAGATCTTTAATTGTAACATTACCACTCGATACCAAGAAGTTATCAGTACTAAACTTAGCAACACCAAGATTGGTATCAGTTGCAGTTTCAGCTGCAATTGTGATCGATCCATCACCATTAGTAATATCAATAGCTTCACCTGCAGTAAGGGTAGATGGTTCTGGTCCAGTCGGACCACCAATAAGTAGTTCACCATTGCCGTCCATTTGCTTAGAAGTAAATGCAGTTCCAGCATCATTCATAACAATAGCTGCTTTATTAGAGAAGCTTATTGCGTTTGTACCACCCTTATTAATTGCAAGAGTCGATGATACTGTTGTTGCAGTAGCAGCATTACCAGTTAAATTACCAGTAAATACGTCAGACTTAACATTTGAAGTACCACCAGGAGATGAAGTTAGATCCATCATTGTAGAACCATTAGCCTTAGCATATATTTCTATCAATGAATATTCATTACCACTATTAACTGTATTACCAGCAGGATCGAAGCGGAATCTAAATTTATCAGCCAGTGATGCAGTATTACTAAAATCATCTGATATTCTAAAGTCTAATGCTGCTCTGTTTATAACATCATCAGCAGTAGAAACATATCTTATTGCTGCACTATCGTTAGTTCCTTCCCCTTGGGCAAAATTAATTTCAGCAAGAGTTAATCTAGAATTATCAACAAAAGGCTGATTATTTGCGATGGCTGCTACAGCTCTATTAGTTCCCGGTAAGCTAGCACCAGTAGAAGTAGTTTTGAATCTTATTGCATTATTAAAGTATAAATCAACCCTTTCATTTTGATAAGCTCTTATCATTGTTTCAGCGCGATTACCACTCAATACTCTAAACGTTGGTGTTGCAATCTCTAGCTGATCAGATGAATCAATATGACCACCAGCTCCGTCATGAGTCATTTTAAGGTAATCAGTACCACCACCAAATGCATAGAAACCTTTACCTGAAGCAGTTGTTTTAACATCCTGATTACAATCAATTTGACCTTCAAAGTCATTAGTGCCAGTACCGTTTTGATCGATGATGCCACTTAACTTAATATTGCCACCAACATCTAATCTTTGGGTTGGTGGATTTACATTAACACCAAGACTACCTCCGTCAGTAAGTACCATGGCAGCTGAATTGCTTCCAGTGCCAAAGTACATATGGCCTGTTGAGCCGTTTAAAGTTCTGATATAAAAATTATCAGACGAGCAAACTATTTCATTATTATCTAAACCAATACCAGAAGCTGTAGTACCAACCAGCAACTTAGCATTTGCCATTGTTGCGCCGCCGATCGTACTGGAAGTCAGATTTGTAACGTGTAGTCCGTCATTTGCAGGAGAATCAGTGCCAATACCTACTTTACCAGTAGTCGATAATTGACCTGTTACTTTAGCACCAACATTTAAAGTTTCAAACTTCTTCGTTGACCCAGCCGCATTTGTGTGGCCATGATATAATTCTACTGCACCAGGACCATTATAATCAGCAGCTTTTCTAAATCTGATCCACGGTCGTGCGTTTGATCTAAATGGATCAGATGCATTTCGAGCAGCACTACCAATTTCAAAGCCGTAGTTTTCATTCCAGTTTGCAGCAAGATAAGCCATACGAGTAGAATCAATACCAAACTCGATTCTCTTATGAGATTTTGACCAATCCTGAGTAGCGGAACTATTAGAAAGTCTAGATCTTTCATCAATTATTTGTAAGTACGATTCGTTATTATTGCGAGTTATGAATGTAGCTTGAGTAGTACTAGAACCTATCGTAGAACCTAGTTGTGTGCTTTGTGCATATATTACACCACCTTTATCGTTACTATTAGTATTAGATAATATAACTTTATTGATAAGAGTAGAAGTACCAGTTGCCTTTTGTATTTTAATTTCTGAAGCTGGATCACGTATGACAACAAAGCTATTAGCTTTAGCTGTACCATCAACATCTAGTTTTTCAGTCGGATTAAGCGTATTAATACCAACAGCACCTCTACCGGTGATAATCATTTTCTCGTTGTAATTACCGTTTTGTGTAACACCAAAGATTAGATTAGAAGTAGCTTCATTATTTTCACCGTAAGGCGTATTGGCATTAACTGATGCTTGAGAAATTCGAGCAAAATTTATTTTATTATTTGTATCTTGACCTCTTAAGTCAATAGAGATTTTACCTGGATTAGCAACATAATCAGCCCCATGTGCTTCGAATGTAGCTAATACATGGGTTTGATTGTTAAAATCAACATTTCTTTTAAGAATATGTAATGGAGAAGCCGGAGCTAAATTATAATTAGAACTAGAGCCGCCAGCTGGATCTTGAACCGTTGGGAATGGAGCATTTCTAATTACTAAATTACCAGTTACATCAGCCGAATCTGCTTCCATATTACCAATAACGTTAACACCATCTATTACTGTTTCTAAAACTTTATCTGATGCAGCACTACTAGCTACGTTATGATATAACGCAGTAGCTGTTTCAGTTCCACCTCTAATATAAGTTTTAGTTGCACTACCTCTCATACCTCCGAGTCTAGCGAATGACTTACCACTAGTAGTTGCTTGCATACCAACAAAGCTAGTATTACTACTATCAATCATATGTTGTAAACGTTTTTCGGAAGTATTAAAGTGTTCTTGATCAGTATTATTAGTAGTTAATCGGACATCATTAATTCGCAATCTGCTATAGTTTACTGTGTGAGCAACTCTCGAGCTAAATTGCGCAGCAACCTTTGTACTACCAGCTGATCGGCCTAACTTATTTCCGGTCAGTGAAATATTATCTGGAGTATGCCCAAGAACACCAACTATATCAGTATCACCGGTAAGAGTTGTTTCTCCTGTAACACCTACGTCACCAGTAATTGTTGTTGCACCAGTAATTGTTGTTGCAAGTAATGAAGTACTACCACCACTAACAGTAATACCATTATCGCTAACTGCAAGACCACGTGATTTTATTTGATCTTTATTAATCTCAAGCGCCATTCGATCAGTTATTTCGTCTGCATCCGGATGATTACCGTTTAAGAAGAATTTGTATGTACCGAAAGCGTTTTTATTTTCACTATGTGTATCTTCAATATAATTAAATACCACTTCTCGATCAGATACACCAACTTTCATTACCTGACTGTCACTATCGCCGTGACGACTTATTTCTAATGGTAATGCATTAGTATCTGTATTAACTTTAAGTTGATTATCTGCGCCATGAGTAATTTGAACTCTACCAGCACTAAGACCACCAAGAGTAACTTTATTAGTACTTGCATTATATGTTAGGCCATTATCACTTCGAAGCTTGCCTTTGCGGCCCGCTGCAGTATTAGCATTAGTGCCATGAAACAATACTCTGTAAGTCGTATTATCGTCAGCTTCAGTCGAATTATATACTTGATTAGCCGACATTGTATCGCCTTGAGCAATGATTGCACCTTGCTGAGTATTCGTACTAATTGCACCAGCATCACCACCACGAGTTAATACGAATTGATCATATTGCTCATTCCATACGATTGCTGCTTCATCTACTTGAATTTTAGCTGTGCCATTACCCGCACCGGCGCCGGTTGCTGTGAAGACTGTACCTGCAGTATCATTATCTGCACCTACTGAAGTAAATCCAGTACCACTTACAATCTTATATCGTTTACCAGCAGCAAGCTGAGTAATATTCTTAGTTGCACTGAATCCTCTATTAATAACAAACTTAGGAGTATCGCTATTAGCAGGGACTGAATCATCTTCAGTCCTTAAAACAAGAGCATCACCGGTGATTGTTGTATTAGATACTGTAACAGAGTTATTTGTACCAGTTACATTTAGTGTTCCTGGAATATTAAGAATACCAGCAATAGTAGTGGTCGTATTTGATCCACCAAGTGTAATTGCACTACTTGCGGCATTATCACTTACAAGGTTTACGTTTCCAGCAACTCCAAAGGTTCCACCGATTGTGGTATTACCAGTAACACCTAGGGTTCCACCAATACTACCATTACCTCCGGCCGTAACATTACTTGTAACACTAATGCTATTATCTAAAGCTAATGTAATGGTTTTTACACCACCAACATCAGATACAGTCGATACAATATTATTTGCTGAACCAGCAATATCAACTGTACCAAGTGATTCCACTGTTTGAGCTGTTCCAGAATCCCCTTGGAGAGTAAACGATCCAAGGAAATCTGCCATATTAACTTCAGCAATACCTGCAATTCGACCCTGACGATCTACATGAATTTGAGGAATCTTAGCAGTTGTACCCCATGCAGTTAAACCGTTTGTTGCTCCCGATCCAGCTGGACCAGAACCACCACCTGTCATATTAGTAGTTGTATCGTTTAATGAAACATCGAAGTTATGATTTGTAGCATCCCATGTAACAGTTACATTTTGCATGCTATTGGCAACATTAGTTGTACCAACACTAAATAAACGATAAGCATTTTGGAAATCAAGGTTTGGTTCAGTATAAGGCTCAGCAGTAGTATTTGATTCAAAACCTTTTACTTCCCATGCAAGATCATTTTGGTTGTTGCCAGTACTTGGATCAGTAGCACTAATTGACTGTTCCTTCCATTGGAAGAATGCATTAGTATCAGTTTGAAGAGACACATCGGTAATACCAGTTCTTTCAATTTCCAAACCAGTACCGGTACGAGCCGAAGGCTCTAATCTTAAAAACGTACCTACAATATTAAATGTTCCAGCCGCATCGGCAGTCATTTTAAGAGTTGCGGCGCTATCACTTAAATCAAGTACTGTGTTAGGACCAAATTTTAATGTAGTAGTTGCTGCACCAACATCAGGATCAGGACAATCAAAATCAATATCACCAAGTATTGTTTGCTTAAGATCTGATACTTTATCTAATTTACCAGTTGGTTGTTGAGCTGTTACATTATTAACTGTAATAGTTGCAGCACCCGTTCCATCAACTATTTCTTTAATAGCTGCAGTAATATTAGGTGATGTAGTTCCGAGATTACCTGCAGTTACGTCACCAATTTCATCAGTAATTTCTCTAATTGCTGGTACTAGCGTAGTTGCAGTTGTACCCATTGTTGTTGCATTTATTTCAGATCCAATGCGCGCATCAATCGCGTTAATTGCATTTACAACAGTAGAAACATCAAATCGTAAGGTATCACCACTATCAATTGTTGAAACAACAACTGTATCTACAACAACACTATCAGCATTAACAGTTGTAACTTTAGTTCCAGTTGCAATACTATCTGTACGACCAGTTTCTATATTTGAAACCTTCATACCTACTACGATACCAGTTGTATCACTCATTGGAATTTCATTTGCATTGGCAGCAACTGAGCTATTAGTATCTTTTTGGACTCGAGTATTGATTGCTCCTAGGTTAGCAGCAGTAGCAACAGGATTACCAATTAATCCTTGAATTTCTGTAATACCAGTTACTGCACTAGTTGCTATATAACCAGTTGCATTATTGATATTAGTTACATCTCCAATATCACCTTGTATTTCAAGTACAGCCGCTTTTAAATTAGTTGCTGAATAACCTGTAGCTGCAGCTAGATTTACACCACTATTACCAACATCACCAATATCAATTCTTAATTGCCTGATTGCTTGTGTAAGAGTTTCATTACTACCACTATTAATTGCGTTACCAATATCAGCATTACCGATTGCAGCAGTAATACCATTAATTGCCAATTGGAAATCTGTACTAGCATATGCATCCGATCCTGTAGTTGTATATAAGTCTGCATGGAATGGCGCTGCAGTTAGTAGACTTTGTTGACCAAGATCAGTTTGAAGTTCGGCAATAGCATTAACAACAGTTGTAGATGAGAAATCAGTTTCGTCGCCTACATTTAAAGTAGCAATTGTGTCTGTAAGATCACCAGTACCAACAAGAGCTGTTTTTAATTCTACTAAAGAATCAGTAATTCTTGCGCTATTAAAATCATTATCCCCATTATCGAGTGAAGTAACATCACCCATTAAATCTTGGATTTCTAGAATAGCATCAATAATATTTGTTTTACTATAACCAGCTAAATTGGCCAAGTCAGTAATTGCATTTTGAATTGTAGCATTAGTTGTTGCATCTGCACGAGCATTTGTAACTGCTGCTAAGTTTGCAGTGTTACCAAGAAGTGCTTGTCTTAATTCTGTTAACGCTGATACTACTGTTGACTCAGTAGCTGTTCCTGCCGCGGCATTTCTAAATCCACCAATACCATCAGTCTCTTGACCACTAGTATCGTTATATGCAGTAGGCGTTTCATTTAAACTATCCGGATTTCCAAGCTCAACATGCATTTTATCAACAGCAGAAGTAATTGTATTTGAAGACCCTATCGAATCAACACTTGTATTACCTACAAATGATGTTAAAGTATTAATCGCAGTTATAATACCATTATTGACGGTATAAGTAATGTCAGTTGGTAGATTATCTGTAATAGTGTAATTACTTACTGTTCCACGGATATTTGTTTCTAATTCATTAATAGCTGATGCAATATCACCAGCTGCAGTAGTACCTAATGCGGTAGTACCAATTTCGTCTTTAATATGATTAATTTGTGCAACAATATTGTTTGTTGCAGCAGCAGTACCAATAAGATTAGCTGTACTAATACCAACTCTATCACCAACAATAGTTTGTAATTCAACAATACCATCAGTATTTGTAGTTGCAGCAAAGTTTGCTGCAGGTGTAACATTAGCAGATAAAGCAGTAGCAGCATCATCAATATCGCCAGGACATACAAGAGTTCTTAATTCAATAAGAGCTGTTGTAAGAACTTCGGTATCAAATCCACCAGCAGTTGTCGAACCAGCTGCATCTAGAGTTGTGACATCACCGACTTCATCATGCAGTTGTGCAATTGTTCCAGTAATTGTTTCACTAACACCAAGATCATTAATTGCAACACTACCAATAAAGTTTTTAATTGCTGTAATCGCATCAGTTAAAGTAGAAGATGTATTGACTGTAGCACCTAATGCATTATTAGATAGATCAGTATCACCTATAAAATCAACTACGCTTTTAGCTAAACCACTAATTGTTGATACATTATTAGGAATTAAGTGAGTATTATTACTAAAGGTAGGAATAGTTGCAGTACCAACCATATCCTGTAACGCATTTAGTGTTGTAACTATATCTTCAGTATCAATAACTTTTCTCTGGCCACTAGCACCAAACTCAGCTTGAGTAGCATTAGATGCTAAATCTTCAACTTTACCGATATCATCTTGTAATTCTACGATTGCGTCAATAGCACTTGAAAATTCTAATTCATATGCTTCACCGGTTTGCGCTGGAGTATTTAATCTAATAATAGAAGCAAATGTGTTAGGTAAAGCGACGTCACTTGCAATAACGGTATATTTGCTACTACTGATAGTAGCTGGACTGCCACCTACTGCATCTGCAGTAGTACCTCTTAAATTTAACGATGGACTAAATGCGCCATCTATATCATATAATAGTATTCCGCCGTATGATCCTAATCCATATTTACTGCTTGCAGTTATTGCTAAAATCTTCGCGCTAAAAGATGCACGATTAGAACCACTCTCTTGGTTATTATTTGATGTTTGATAAATACGCTCGCCTTCTAAGTATGTAGCAGGTATAGTGCCTACAGCCTGAGAAAATGGAATAGCTCCCGTAATCTTCGGTATATGGAAACCATTTGGTTCGCTAATACTTTGTTCTAATTGTGTCACGTTATTACTTGAATCTGTTTTATATACTCGAACATAACCAACATTTAATGATCCAACGATTTGTCTCACAATATTATTTGCAGGTACTCGTTGTGCTGCTGTTGAATAATTAGTGGCTGAACCCAATATTAAAGTAGGATCAAATATACCTGATGCATTAGTAATAAGAAGCTTTTGTAGGCCATTCGAACTATTTTTAACAATACCTACTATTTGTGCGCTAAACACTCGAGCGTTCGAATTATCATTTCCAACATATTGCTCAATAGAAGATCCTACTGTAAAATCAGTAGGTGTAGTAGGTGTTCCGGTAAAAATAATATAACCCGCAGTCATATCTAGCTTTTCGTCTGGAGCTAGATCAATTCTCATACCAAGATCGTTAGAACCATAAGATTGATCACGAATAAACTCTTCAGATGAAGTAATAGTTTGACCCGCTGATAATGTTAATGCAGCATTAGTAATTTCAACTGAGGTATCTGCAATCGATGTATTCGCAGCATTTGCGTTTTGACCTTCTACTATAAATCCGACTTGAGGTACAACCCAATCTGCATTAGGAATATCTAATTCTATAGAAAATAAACCATTTGGAGTTGTTCTTAGATCAACAACTGTTTCTTCTACTACGTTATAACTTTGTAACTTATTGAAATATTTAATAAATGCCTTTACATTATATCTAGAATGCAGAGTCATATTTGGTGTTACTGTACCGGAAAATGTTGCAGTTTTACCTTTTAAATCATTATTTTCAAGGAATGTAAAATGATCAATATAGTAACCACCGTCGCCATTATCTCGAGGATCAAAGCCGGCAGATACACCGTGAGTATCAAGCTCATAAATCTTTGTATTAGGCGCTAATGTAATATTACCATTTGCCGCGACAGAAAATTTTTGAAAAGGTATTTCATTAGCAGATCCTGGATTCAAAACACCATTACTAACTTGATAATCAAGATTTCCAGTTGTTATTTTATCTCCTCTACTGCTCCCTGCCCCAGAATTAACTACAGCATAAAAAGCATTCCAACCAGTCCAACCAGCTGAAGATCCGATATCAACACTATTTTGTACTACGGTATTTGCAACCTGTACAACTTTAGCCTGATCAGTTAGTCTACTTTCTTTATCCAAAGAGTCAGCTGATTTATCATCGTCACTTGCAATTGGACCTAAATCGAAAGATACCTTATTAGTACCGCGTCTCCACTCTTCAAACGTTGAGGATTTTGATATTCTTGTTTCTTTATTTTCTGCCATTATTTACTCACTAGTTGTTTTAATAAGTTTTTAATTTCTTCAACGTCTGATTCGAGCTTATCGATTTTTTCAGCTTGTTGAGCATGCTTTTTAGTCTCTTGAATCTGTCTTAATCTTGCATTATAAGCAGATTCATTTATATTTATAATCGCATCAGAGTTACTATCTCTAACTAATGAAGAATTATTTTCAACTTTTTGATAATCCTTCATGTTATGTTGCAGCAATAGCTCTAAAGTTTCTTACCATTGGAACATTAGATGAATCTTTACCCGATAATACAATTTTTAATGCAAAGGTTGTAAATCCACGCCACCCTGGACCTGATCCTGGATTAATAATCCATTCTACGTTATCAAAGCCAGATTCTATTGATATATTATTTTCTGGTTGAGCGTATGTCCATGGTAATAAATCAAACGATGCATCTGGATTAGGAGAAGTTTTATAGTATAAAGATACATTAGAATCAAATGCTCTTAATACATTTGCAAGAACTCTTAATTCATTTGCGCTATTTTCTAGTCTTACCGTTTTAGTTATGTAATTATTTATATCATCACAACCGATCGGTGATGTGTTGGGAACATAAAATCTTCCAGCACTAGCGCTATTATTATAAAAACTATTTTGAGTAGTTGCACCTGAAGTCACAACTTGTCCAGCGTTTTGATTTACATCTTCTACTGTTTTATAATATATATTTCCTTCGTTATATGCAGAAGGATCACTTATTCTATTTTGAGTTGCGTATAAAGAGAATCTACGTGCATCAACTACAGGTGATATAAAGTTAGAATTATTAGTAAACGTAAGTGTGAGACCAAATGATTTTTGATTAAATACGGAGTCAATTGTATCTTCCATAAAGACTTCATTCTTAGGAGATGCTACCAAGCATGGAAATTCAAGGGAATGATTTTTATTTAATGAAATTATTGAACTAGAAACATCATTATAATCAAGCTGCTGACCAGTACGTGACCTTTTATCTCCATCAATTGAACGGCCTGCTGTTGCTACAAATGATGCTGATATATTTGTACCATTAGGCTGGAAGTTCTCATTATATACATATAAATTATTAAACTGAGCATTACCATTTGCAAATACTGTACTACCGCCGCCTTTAATATCTAAAGTAGCTGCTTGGCCTGGAACAGTTATACAATATGAATCATGCTCAATATCATGTACCTGATATCCAGCTGCAGTATTTAAGTTTGCTGCAGTAAGACCATTTTCATTAACACAACCGCTCAATACAACTTTACTGTTATTAGTAGTACTTGGCGAACCTTTCTGGTTACCGCTGTACATACCATGATTTTTATGACGTATTCTAATTACAGTTGTACTACCAGTTGGCTTGGAAATATATGTAAATGGATTTGTTTCTAGTTTATCAGCTTCAAGATCGTCATTTACAAAGTTAACTTTATAGTTTACAGCATTATCATTTGCGTTTACATCAAAATTAGCTCTATAAAGATTAAACTTTAAATCTCTTAATTGGTGTGGTGTCCAAGTAGAAGCATTTTGAGATGTAAAGAAGACACCGTTATATGGTTGTCTAGTAATCAATGCTGGTTCACTAGCACTACCGGTAATATCGAATCGTCCAGTTTCAGAAAAGAATACTTTCCAAAGCTCAGATGATGCAATTAATACAATAGAATACTCAGTTGCCTCAGATAAGAAAACTGGATGTTCGAAACTAATAGGACATGCTACAGTAGCGTCATCTGTAATATCACTTTGATAACATGTATTTTCGGCTCGAGCAATACCTGTAGTATCTCCTGAAGCCGCACCAGCCGTCGCGTGTGTACAAATAAATGAATCACCAACTGATGGACTTCCACTATGCTTATCACCATTAGGGCCAGGTTGATTTGCAATCCAGCCGCAATTAGTCCATTGAGCATTACCTACAGTATGAATTGTATATGTATCACCTACTACCAACTGAGAAGCATTATGACCATTAGTTTGAGAATTATAATAGACTGTTACATCAGAACCCGGAACAATTTTTTGAGTTGGTATGCCATTTTCTACAAGTCGTAAACTTACTCGAAGTGGAATACTAGTTTTTTCTCCATTACCGCCAGTTTTATCGGCACCTGCAACAAATAAGTCAAGTTTGGTTGTAAACATACCACCGGGCTGATCACATATAAATGTTTGTGCTAATGGATCAATGTATTGTACTCGTTGAGTTGTTTTAGTTACCGGATCTTCGTGAATTGTTTGTGAATCAGCTAATTGCGTAGTTTCAATTCTTGGCACTCGAGTCGAATGTATAGTTTCTTCTAAATGCTGAATTGCACCAGCTGCGTAATACGTTGCTTCTGCATAAGAATTTTCAATTTCAGTATTATTTGAAGGATCATCTGAAATTCTAAATTCACGAGTGCCGTTTTTAAATCGAAGTCCATTAACATTATTCGGTATTCGGAATTTACCAAATAATTTACCACCAGCATCTGTTATTAAAGGTCCATTTCCTACTAAATTATCTTTGTTATATAAAGATGCTGTCTTTACAGCTTCTTGCTTAGACCACTCAACAAAACCATTTGGACCATAATCGGCAGAAACTAATTCACAATACTGACTAACATCTACTCCATCAAAGAAAGGATAAAATTTGGTATTAGGTTTTAGATGTTCAGCTCTAAAATAAATATCACGTGGGCGCATAAACGGAACGATTTGTGTTTCAACTACTTTTGTACCTTGTGTTTCAAGCTGAGTATCAATTACAACATCGTTTCTAAACCCGTCTCTTGTTTGATCATGAAATGTAACTTCACTAGTAGTAGTTTCTTCAACTAAAATTCTCATACCACTATTATCATTTAAGCCCGTATCCCACCACTCACCATTAGTATCATTTATTAAAGAATTAACATCGATGTGTTGATTGTTATATGATTGCCAACCAGAATTATGCTCTCCAGCTGACCAATGATCCATTAGTGTGCCAGTAGAAGTAGCCATTGCTCGAGCAGCACCGTTCTTATCAGTATTAGAAGTTTCTAACTGAGTGCTAGATGTTGTAGAATCTCCAACATTAACTCCAGTGTGTTGTGTTTCCCAATGATTCCAAAAAGTACCAATAGTATTATTTTCTTCTAATTGTGCAAGTAAAGAATTATAAACACCAACCTGATCAACTACTACATCTGGACGATGAATAGTATCAATCCATTCATCACTGTCTGGAGATAAATGCATTACTCCGCCCCATGTAAAGATATTATATGGATTGACTTTAATACTATCAGCTGCATAAGGTTGTTCAATGAATGCAGTGTTTGTATACGGTAATGTATATATCGAGTTCTTTTCTACAATCTTAGATTGTTTAGGCTCGGTGCCTATACCCGATGCTCCTTTATCATTTGCATATCTACGTAAAAGAATATTTCGAGTATTTGTATGTGGTCTTAAAACACCAGCAGCACGATCAATAGAGTTTAAATAATCCGGATGATTGACATTACCTTTATTATGCCCTTTAAATGAATCAACAAAAATTCCGTTTTTAAACATAGGGTTGCCGGTACTATCTGTCATGTGGTGATTAGTTGCTGCAGACTCTAAGAAATTTAAAGAGGTATAATATTCTAATTTTTTAATACGATCATCAAGCGTAGCAATATCTTTCATTTGATATCGTTTATAATTATGGGTTTCAACTTTAAAATCTTTTAAAGGTAATTGACGATACATATAACCTTTTAAACTAAGAGTAAAAAGAGTCATAGCATTTGCTCTATCTTCAGGTACAGTAGGAATTAAACCAGCTTTCCCTTGGATCACCTCAAACTTACCGTCTCTATTAACGATAATTTTATCAATCCTAGGTAAATAAAATTGCATATCAGAAACTACTCTTTGACCTTCAGCTGGTGATCTGCCTTTTATAGCACCAGCACCAGAACTAAATTCTTTACCTAAAGTAGGAGCTGAAGAACCATTTGTAACAGCTTTAATTGGTCTAAAATCGATAGAATCTCTTAACATTACATGCTTATAGCTTTTATTAAAATTCTCTTTTTCAGTAGCTGCGCCAGTTCCAGTAAATGAATCAACTGTAAAATAATCACCTGCGCTATGACTATAATATTTAAACTTAATTTTTAAATTAGCGATAGCAGCACTAGCACTTTTTGGAATTAATTTAGATTCATCATAAAATGCATCTCTTTGACCGTCATCGAATGTAAATTGATTTAAAATATTGTTAAAAAATGTAACGTTTTGACCACTAGCCGAAGACGGAAGTGGTCTACTTAATGTTATTACTGCACCATTTACTGCAACAACTTGTCCGTAACTTACTGGCTCAGCTGCAGATTCATCACTGGTACGCTTTACAATTTGCATTCCCGGTATAATATCTGTATTTGCTGAAGATAAAGTAAGTTGTGAAGATGCAGCAGCACCACCACTAGCAGTTACAGAAGTTCTAATAGCAGATTGCTCATCGTATACATAATAAACTTTTTGAACATCAGCCTTGTTTAATAAAATAGGCGAATGACCATCAAAACCATATCCATTAAAAGGAGAAGCTGTAATATTAGAGTAAGCTCTTGATCTAGTTCTTAAAGAAAGATTTCCAGATGGATCAGTATGTGGTTTTTCAATTGTGAAAATGATATTACAGTCAGTATCATCTTCATCTGCATCTAAGCCAGAAGCAATTACAAGACTACTACCAGATTGTGTCGCATTAGTAATTAATGTTGCACCTGCATCATCTTGTGTTAAAAATGCAGTTGAACCTACTAGAGTTTCCCCTGCGGCAAAAGCATTTGGAATTGTTACACTAGTAGACGAATCCGTAGATTTATCAAATTTTACTTTTTTCTTTATCTTAACACGAGGAACTTCATTATTATGCGATCCCATGTGTTTAACTGAAGTATAAGGCATTGGGAATACTTGAATAGTTGCTGGACCATTACGTGAATTAGTAAATAGTTTTCCTACATGACTGGAATTAAGCTGAGCTTCAAAATCTGTAAGGGTTGCATCACTAGTTGGGCCAGATGTAAGTTCGTGCAATTGATCAATTCTTTGAACATCTTGTAAAGATTCAGATGTAATATTTACATCAAATACATGTAATCTCATAACGCTGTTATCAGCACTGGATGGATGTTGCTCAAGCGAGCGTACACGACATGTACCTAATCCTAATCGAGGAGTATCTAGTTGAAGCTGAGCATTAGAACTACCACCAAATTGGGATGCAGGAACTGCTACATCGTATGACGTATTATATCCAGTACCACCACTAAGAATTTCTACTCTCACAGAGCCATCAAACAAAACTGTTAATTCAAATATAAGACCGGTGCCGTTACCAGTTTTCGAAAGAGTTACAGTGCTAGTAGTACCATCTGCATTAGTACGTTTAAAATTATTAGAGCTATTAACATTAAGCTGTTCGTATCTTATTTTTTGATTAGCATCTCTGTTTGCAGTCGGTCCTGATCCAGAAACAGCAGCAAAATGACAAATTGCTGTACTAGGAGTACCAGATTTTTGTAAAGTAGCAATACTAAAATTATTAATGTCTGGCATACCTTTTACAGTACTAGCATCAATTTTAAAATAATTTCCGTAATTAATTTCTCTTTCTACATCAGTTATAGATAGTGTTTCTGTTCGAGGCTTTTCGACTGATATATATCGGGTTTTTAGGTTTTGTACTCTAAATCCTTCAACATACATTGTATTAGGTTGAATACCAAATGCCAGTCTGTTTTTACCAAACACAATTGCATCAGCATTATTATTTACCGTATCTTCGTCTGATTGAATAGTAGTTGATGTTTTAAACCCGTTATTTCCACCTTCGTTATTTAAATATTCTCTTACTTCATATTTAAACGGCTCAACGCTATAATTTCCAGATTCTTCTTGTGTTCTTCGTGCAAGCCTTCTAGTTAGTTCGGTTGTATTATTTGGATCACCACTAGACTTATTTGAAGCAACAACGCCATTTTCAATTGTCATTAATAGAACATAAGTAGAAAATTCTGAGTTAGGAGTAGAATTTTTTGTTGACTTTATTAATTTAGCGCTAATTTGATATCTATCAGCTCCAGGAGCTGATAGGTTTGTAGTACCAGCTGCATTGTCATTTAGTGTTGAATCTGTAGCAGAATTAACAACTTTTTCAGAAACCTCTAATCCAACAAAATGTGAAGGAGTATTGGTATATTTACTTAATATAACTGCCTGCTGTTGTACATAAACGAATGTACCTTTAATAAAATATGCACCTTCTTCAATATTAACAGTAGATCCTTTACCAACTGCTTCAGCTGAAGTTATTTCAGAATCGTTTGCCGTATCCGAAACAAAAGCACCACTTCCAATATAATTACTAGAAGTTGCAGTAGATGCACTTCCACCAGCAAGAGTATCGCCATTACCAAACCCACCTACACGAGTTTTCTTTGTTGTAATTTCGGCGCCATTTGAATCTAAAAGCTTAATTATTTCACCAGGTAAAAACGTTTTATTATTACCACCTTGTGTTACATCTGAAGGATCAGCATCACCTTTAACATATTGTAAATAAAAAGTAATAGCATCACCAGTCGGATCATCTAGAATACCGGTTTTAGTAGGATTATTAACATCAGTACCAGCAGCATTAATTACTTGAAGCACCTTAGCTCTTACACCACTCGTCGCGCCTTCAATAATACTATCTTTATAATCTCCCATATAAGAAGATGTAACGTATGTATTACTACTTGCCGTAAATGCATCTTCTACTTTAATATAATCATAGTTTACTTCAAGAGAAACTTTACCACCTACAACACGCGATCCATCAGTAAAGCTATATTGACCATGATAATCAATTTGACGTTGTATGGCAGTTTGCATTTGCGTAAGTTCACGGGCTTGAACAGCGACTCCCGGCTTAAACAATACTCGATGATAGTTTTTAGTTTCATCGAAATCATCTAAAGTATACGCGCTATTAGGATTCGTATTTAGTGTTGTAATTGCCATATTTTATATTTCTCTTATTAAAATTCTATAATTAATTTAACATCTTCAATTTGAGATGTACTTCTTTGAATTGGATCTCTATTTTCTAAGAAAAGCATTTCACCAGATCCACTATTAAAGTTTAACTCAGGATTATTAACTGCAATATCATCAGCACCTGCCCCAGCAGTAATAGCAAAAGCATCTTGCTCCTGTCCACCAGTTTTAATTACCATATCATCAGTAGCTAATGGTTTCACATAACCGGTTAAATCATTTTGGAAATAATAAATTCTTTTATTTGTTGTGTCTACATTAACTATATATCCTTTAAAACCAGATGTGGTTTCAATAACATGATCATTAGCTTGAACAGCTAATGCTAAACTAATACCCTTTGCAGCATAATTAGTATTACCACTAGCTCCGCCGTTATTAGTATGTACTGTATCATATGAAATATATTTTAATGTATTTATTGCACTTGCTGGGCTAGTAGGAATATTGCCGCTAATAAGAGGATTACGTATAAGTGAAATTTGTCTAAAGTCTTGGCTATTAGCAATTTCACTATCAGCTGATCCGCTTATTTGTACATTAATTCCTACATAAAAACCACCAAGTTCAAATACAGGATCACAACCATGGCCACCTCCAGCGACAACAGAACTAAATCCAGGTCGGCCTCGAGGCGAAACGATTGGAATATATTCAGCCCCAGTACCTGTTCCGCTATGACTAATAGTAGTTTGAGCAACACTAAAGTCAGCTCCAACATCATCAGCCTGATCAGTTGCTAAGCTACCGCCAATAATAATATCACTTATAAATGAATTACCTTCAATATAGCTTGACAGTACATTACCTGGTGTGACACACTCTGAACCGGCCGGTGCATCACCAGTGACACTAATTGTTACACCTTGACCATCATTAGGATAACCACTACCGCCACTTATAAGTTTTAATCTTTCAATACCACCAGCTGTGCTTAATGCTCGAGAGGCTGCCTGTGAACTTTGTTGAGCAAATCTTGGATCAGTTGCTAAGAAACCTCCAAATGTTATGACATTTCCATCGTAAACTGTCACAACAGATGATGTTGTAACTGTTTTACCACTAACAGATATTACAGTCGTATCAGCATTTATTGATGGACTTGAACCAGCAGTTCCTTGAGTACCGGTAATTACTTGCCCAACAGTAATCCTAGGATTTTCATTATCGATTGTAAATGTTGTTGAATTGGAAGCACCAGCAGCTACTGTACCTAAAGTTGATTCAGTTAAAGTTTTAACTGGCATATAAGAGTTCGTTAAGAATTTTTCTGAATCAGCTGCAAGAATAGTATACATATATTTCCAATGATAGCCATCGGTTGTTGCAGTAATGTTTTCATCGATATGAGTTGGTACATCAGATACACCGCCTGCATTAGGGGCAAAAATACACTTATAAACTTTAAAGTCTGAAGTTAAACAATAAAACGCTTTGTCATAAATAGCGGGATCGGTTGAATCCCACGGAACAAATTGAGCGCCTGGAAACCAATCATATCTTGGTACAACATGTGATATGTCATTATCAGTTACCAATTTCATACCTATCATCTGCTGACGGGCTTCATTAATGGCATCTATTGTGTCTGTTGGAGTAGGTGCATCTTCATCGCTTGTATTAGCAGTAGTAGTACCTCCCCATGGACTAGATTTGCCTAATCCAACATAAATATTACTTCTATCGCCTTGTATTTCTTCTACGAAAGATGCAGCATTAAGCGATCTAAAATTTCCTGATATAATTGCAGCCATGATTTTTTCCTATAGTGTTTTATTCGTAATTGCGTCAGATAAACTAGCTTGTGCGTTTATATTATTTATACTAGTTCCGTCAGCTGTTGAGTTGTAAATATCTTCGATTGTAATATTATCGAAGTTGTGTATTTGATAATTCCCTTGGAATTTCTTTTGTCCTAAGAATGAAGGATTTTCTTTAGCCATGTTTCGGCCAAATATATTTAAAGAAGATCCCATACCATTGTGATTTGTACAATAATAGTATAATGTATCTGGTGCTTCTGGAGAAATTTTAATTTCAGTATAAGCACCTTCCTGCCCTGGAACTCCAACATAGACTACATTAACTGTATATTCTTCAGCACCTGCAGTATGTATTCCATTCTCAAATAAAGAAAGTCTGAATGGATGATTAGTATTACTGACATCACTTTGTATAAATCTATATGTGGCTCCACGAATTAATGTTAACGATGCAGCTTCAGTAGTATTAATATAAAAAGCATTGCCACTGCCATCACTCTTAGCACTAACATGTATATTATATTCATTAACTGGCATACGATTTTTACGTTCGAAATAATCATTTTCTGGTAATATTGATTGAATTTCTTTATCATGATTAGCTGGAATAATCTTTTTGTGCATATAATCTGGTGCACGTTTTTCTTCAATATTTGATACTAATATAGTTGCATCATTTAAATATCCACTACCAGGGTTAGTAACCGTATACCCTGTAATTCTTCCAGTTATAGGATTTCTTGTAAGCGTTGCTGTCGCTTGCACATTAGTTGATAATGGTTCTCCATTCGACTCACGAGCATCAGGTGCAGAAATAGTAATACTAGGTGTTTGTGTGTATGTTTTCTTATTTAATCCTACTAAATCAAGACCTAACGTTGTAGAGTTCAGTAGACCAATTTTGCTAAATACTCTTTCTTGGTTTCCTGATAAGCCATCATCAGCACACTCTTGAGCAAGAGTTTGGATATTTACTATAGTAGATCCTAATATATATCCACTACCACAACTAGCAACAGTAAAGGAAAATCCTGCACTGCCTGACCCTAGCTGACCGGCTGGTATTGTAATACGTTCTCCGACTTCATAATTAGTACCAGTTGTTGTCGAAGTAATACTTAAAATACTTTTGTCTGAGCCTACTGCAATTGTCACTACACCGCTAGCACCATTGGCAGATGATCGACTTCCACCAGTTGTAATATTGGTATATGTGTTTGCAGTTCGACCAGAGTCGATTCCAATTTCACCAATATTAAATGAATTATGACCACCAAATATCCTTATTTTTGTTACTTCGCCCTTAGTATTTACAACAGCTGTTGCGGCCGCACCAGATCCGGCACCAGATAACGTTACAGCTGGCGCCGAAGGATAACCAAATCCTGCCTCTGAAATAGATATATCTATTAAGCCACCATTAGTTGAACTAGGCTTCATTGATAATTTAGCGTCTTTATTCGGTCTAGCAATACCAACAATACCGAAGGTAGAAGCAATTGCTTCAACAAGTAAACCTATATCTTCAATACCAATATATCCTGGTTGCACACCGGGCATAGAAGACAATGTTTTACGAAATGCTGGTGATGCGCTATATGAATTTTCATATACTTGTGTATCTTGTCCAATTCCTACTGTTGTATCGGATTGGGTATCTCCTAATACATTACGTACAGCCTGAATAATAAGTAATACTTCACCAAAATATTTAAATCCAGCTGGATGAACCAATTTACTAAATGGCTCACTCCACTGTGATATATTGCGAGCAACTTTTACGACATATGAAAATTTCTGATAAAAATCCGAATCATGTACTTTAATATTCTTTTCTGATAAAAATCCAGCATTAGTAGTATAATTACCAATTAATGCTGGTCTATTATATGTTCGAACATATCCTTTTTGATTACCTGTACCATCTGGTTTACCAGGTGCACCAACCACCAAATAATTTTTATCAGATTCATCTGATATATCGATAGCAAAACCATAATTTGAATGTTGTATAACGGGATCGCCTCTATATTGAAGCTTTGGATTCCAAACTTCTAAATCTTGATCAAATTCATAGTGATATATTTTACCATTATCAATTATATTAACATCGTCATAGCCTTGTTCGCCTATAACTAGTTGATCATCAAATATTCTTACAATTATACCGTAGTTCGTATTATCTCGTATTGCTGGATCCACATAGCTTGGAATAGAATTAATTGGATGCCATACAGCACGGCCGGTTTGTGTGCTGTCACTTCTTTCAAAAATATAAACTGTATGATATGGATTATCACGACTCGTTAATGCAATCCTTGGGCTACTACCTTCCACTACTGATATATCTAATGCATAACCAAAAATTTGACCGGGTACATCATTAGTAGGAGCTAAAATTGTTTCTTTTTCATACAATTGACTTATTGCATTTTTCTTATATATGACTACTCGGCCAGTTTTTGTTATACTTGCTGTGGAATAATTTTGAAAGGAAACAACTAAGTAATCTCCTTTTACAACAACTGTTTCTCCAAACCCATTATTTGATGCAGATCCCGTATACAATTCTGAAGGACATATTAGTTCTTGTTTTAATTGCCAAGTTGAACCCACTTGCTTATAAATGTTAACAGATCCTTCGGGTATAGATGCATTTGAGTGCGTACGACCAACATGACCTATTGCAAGATATTCACCGTCTAATGAAACCGATTCATTTCCATGAGCAAAGTGTATACCAGTACTAGCAGCTGGTATAATCTTACTATTAAAAGACCAAACGCTATTACCGTTAATATCAATTGTGCGATTCCATATTTCAACAGAACCAGTATCTGCAACACCATGAGTTGTTTCGTCACCCGGAGCCGATATAGCTAATATATCACCACTTAATGATACACATGTGCCAAACTTATCAAGAGCAAAATTTAAATCAGAATCACTTGTTGCGCTTACAATTTTTTGCTTTTGTACAAAAGTTTTACCTTTATCTACTGTTTCATATGTATATACTGCTCCAGAATCCAGATATATTCCATTATCATCTCTCGGTGATGAAGCAACAAATGTGTCTCCACTTACTGAAACAGATCTACCGAATGCATCATTATTTGCGTTATCGCTCGATTCAATTAATTCTGATAAACTATAGTTAGCACCAATTGCAGATTTTGGATCATATACACCGGAAGAAGGTTTTAATGTATTATCCCAAGGATAATTAACTTGTATTTCTTGCTCATTATATAATAGTTTAAAGAAGGTTTCAATCGATTCAAATGAACCACGCATTTTATAGAAGTCAATTATTTTTTCGTATACTGCTCTTTTATCGACTGGTGAAGTTTTATCTAAAGCTGGTGCAATTTCTTTTTGCATTAAATCTAGAAACTCTTCATGAGCTTCCATTAAATTTAAAGAATCTTCTATTGTATTTAAACGATAAGAAGGGCCAGAATCAATATAATTATAAACGAAAGTTTTCATTGTAATTTTTCGTTTATTTAATCTTGGAGATAATCGATATATATTTACTGTACGACCAGTTGGTTCAGGAGAGTCTGCAACCCGTCCAGGTAATTTATTTGAATTACTAATACTAACATTTCCAGTAAAGATATCATCGACAACTTCTGGATATACTAGAAGTCTTACATTTACTCGTTCTGATCCTAAAGTAGCATCGTATCCAGTTCCATTATTAGATGCAACAAAAATATCTCCGACAAAATATTCGTCTTCTTCTCTTCCAGATATATTATTAATTCCAGCTGCAATATTTAAAGAAGTACCATTACCTAAACTTATAATTTGATAACTAGATCCGACGTTCAAAGTCTCGGTATCATCTAGTAATATATTATCACCTACTAAATCTGGAGATCCGTCCTCATCACCAACGAGTAAAGGAACACCGTCTTCGTCAAAAAACTGCGCGGCGAGAACTAATCCTCTTTGGAAAAACTTATTTGGTTCGTTTATTCTAAATATTGCTGTGTTATCGATAACAACATCTTCAAAAGTTTCTTCAGCTTTATATGTAAACTCTTCCAAGTTCATATACTTATAATAACTTTCTAGAAAATCACGTATACCACCAGTACTCGATTCAGTCGCATATTCTAATAACTCTTCTGGTACTAAGTCTTCTATACGTATATCTTCTTTAGATCTTGCTTTAGCAGATCCAACCAATTCGTATTGATCAATACCAGAATTAGTATCACTAAATGTAAGAATAGTATTTTCAACAGTACCACCAAATGATTGAGGCTGATCTATTGTAATTATTAATCTATCTGCCGAAACACCTGTAACTCGAGGAGCCCCTACAATTCCTTTACCACTTACTACTTTACCTAATAAAGGATTTAATATTTCAGCTGGAATACTACTATCGCTTACAAGAATTGGAACATACACCAATTCAATTTGTGTAGCTGCTTCGTATTTATTAACAGTTTCTGAACGGCGTGTAGTATCAAAGTCGATGTTAGACCTAACGTCTTCTACATATCCTCTTGAAAATGAATCTAGGTTTTTTAAGCTTTGTTGAGCCATATAATTATCTCATTCTACTAGTAGTACTGTAATCAATAGTACCAGCTGATCCCGAATATGCAATAGTATCTATTGATCCCTTAGCATTAATTCTAGAAGAATCTATGTTAATAATTTGATTTCGTTTTGGTGCTAAATCAAATGAATCTGGAAGTAAAGTAATAGTAATTGGAGTTGTATCATCAGGAGAAAAATTATTTAATGTAACAATACCTGTTTCGGCAAAAATTTGTCCAATATTTCCATTTACAATTATATTTTCGTTATTTACAATTTTATATGTTACAATCTGTCTATCTTCAGAATCTGCTATTTTAATGTCTCCAAAGAAATGATCTACGCCATTAAACTTAAAAGGAGTACTCGTAATATTAAAATCGTTACCATCAGTAAGATAAAATTTACCAACAAAAGTCAGATTAAAATTGTTTTCAACTCTACTTACTGAAGGAATAATCGTTTTTGTTAAGAATGGTCTGATAGTAGAACTTGTAATTGCTGGATCAGCATTATCAACTAATCCTAGTAATTCAGAATGTCTAAATACACCATCAAACCGATTTAGTTGATTAAAGTTATAATCTAATATAACATCTTTAACAAGTGCTTCGACTGCTGAATTTGATCGACTTGTAAGTGATGGGTTATATTTAAAAATCACATCAATTTCAACATTCGTGAATTCAGGATCAACTAGCTCAGGTGTAATTGATACAATATTCTTTGTTTTTATAATTGATTTAACTTCTTCTTTTTCGTTTTGTGTTAATGCATCACCAATAAGTGGCTTAATACTAATGTAAGCTTTACCAAAATCCGGAATAAGATTATCTTCACCACCCCATGTAGATATTGACTCAATGTTTGCGAAATTCTTCTGAATAATTGCTGTATAATCTTGAGATGTTACGGCTCGATCTTGAGCTTGGAAAGTAATAGGAGCATTAAAGCGAATTGACTCGGTTGTTTCTGATTCGGATCCACCATTTGCAGCAGAAACAGTTGTAACTGCAATTTCTGGTTCATTCAATGTTGGGAACGCTGTAACTAAGTCAAAACTATTAGCACCATTTGCTGCAATACCTTGTGTGACAAGATAATCAAGAGTTACAATATTATCATTAACTGGTTTTTTACCAATAATACCATCACCAAAAAATATTTGATAGAAGCCACTTGAATTTTCTTGTAGATGATACACAAGTGTATCTGATACAACATCTTGTAAACTAGAAAATAATTGATAACTATCAAAACTTTCTGATTGTTGGTTATTTTGAACTCGTACTCTTAACGCTGATGTGTCAGCATCAGCATCTGATATTTGAAATTTTTGGTTTTCAATGTCGTTATCGACTCGATATGATAATGAACGAATCGTACCTTCTGCTATTGGAATGGCCTCATATGTAAATGTTTTATAAGTTACCTCATCTATTATTCTATCATCTCTAATTGCAGTTTGAGATTCTAATGAAGAAAAAGTATATGATACACCATCAACAATAGTAGTAAATTTTGTTCCTCTTTCTAATACAAGCGTTGTTGGTAAATTAATAGAATCGCTATTAGTAACATCAACTACTAATTTTATAACAGCTCTTGGCGCTAAAACTGATCGAGGTACGTATCCAAGCAAACCTGCACGTGATACAACGTTGCCACGTATTTGCGCAGAATCAAGAAAGGCTTCGTTTAATGCAAAATGTGCCAACATAGCATTATAATGAGTATTATATGCAAGTATGTCTAATAGAACGCTTAGACCAGAACCATCAAAATCATAATCTTTAAATTTTGATTGTGATTTCATAAAGTTTTTTAGATTATCTTTTATCTGATCAAAATCTAGTTCTGTAACATTTAAATTGGTAGCCATATCTCTTTACCTTAGTCTTCTTAAATTAATTTCAACTTCTTGAATCGAATCATTTTCCTTTATACTAAAAATTATTGTAACTCTATAGCCATTTTCATTTGTTGTAGATTCGATTACAACATTTATATTTTCTATCCTTGGTTCATGCAATGATAATACATTAAAAATCGTATCTTTTAAAGCTAGGCGAGTTACAGCATCATTAGGTTCAAATAATAAACTTCTTAAATTTGCACCTAAGTTAGGTTGAAAAGGCCTTTCCATAAAATTTGTTAGTAACAAAGTTCTTATTGCATTTTTTACAGCCTGTTCACCAATCAACGGTATAATATCTTGTTTTTGTGGATGTACTATCATTTGTAAATTTAAATCGCTGTAGCGCTCAGCATCAGTTTGAGAATGTCCTACTGATGCTGGAGTTTTTTCATTAGCATAACCATCATTAGTAATATTCGTATTCGTACTCGTACTCGGAGTAGAAACTGGAGTCGAGTCAGTAACAGTGCTAATTGGTTGAGAGTAATTATAAGCCATAATAGTATTTATACGCTTTATACGATTCGTTTAGTTATTACCAAGTAGTTAATGCAGCACGTTTCCATGTATTAGTAGCTGTACAAACATATATGTAATCCGCATCCCAAGCTATTTGGCCCTGTGCACCTGTCGCTGTAGCAGACGCAGGTGTATGAGTAGGAATTATTATAGGGCCAGTGAAGATAGTTCCACTAGTTGATTTTATATTAATATTTCTCCAGTCATAACTCGCATCAGCAGCGCCTATATACAAATCTTTATTACCATCAGTTGTTGGTCTAAGATAAGAAGATTCTCTATTAAATTCTATTCCGTATCCTTTATAACGTGTAGAGCTACCATCATTAAAAAGTACGCTAACATATGCGTCTTTACTACCATCACCAACTGTTATAACATGATCTTTATCAATTCTCAATCCTCTATCAAAATTTGCATCATTATCACTTGTATAAAAATCAAGAGCAGTAGAGCTATTAGTATCAGTATTACCTACTCTTTTTGCAACAATTGCAGCGCCTATAAAACTTTCTCCGGCGACACTATTATTAGCTAGTTCTATTTTAATTCCAACACCAGAATTAGCAGTTTGATCAACTGTATTGTGCTTATCTTCACCAGAAACTACAAGTACGTATTGGTTGCTATCTGCTTGAATTTGGCCACGTATTTCGGTATGATCATTTGCTACAGTAACACGTCTTTCGTATGTTGTTGTAGCAGAACCTCCTGCAGGTGTTCCAGTATTTTTATGAACAATTTGCAAACTACCAGCCGTATTAGTAGTTAAATCATTAGGTGATTCTTGTATTTTAACATTAGACCATTCTAATCCTTCGCCTGGGCCAGGGTCAGAAAATTTAAGATGATTTACACCAATAATATTATGATTGTTTAAATCTAGTATATTAGAACAGCAAAAGCTAGTACCACCAGCATCTTCCCCTGGAAATTTTATACGAGCATTATGGTTAACAGTTATAAATCCATAAGTCTCTGCACCGGCCGGAGGTGTCCATGTCAAATATTGTACATCTGATCCACTACCTGAATCATTTTCAAGTACACGATTAATTGTAGTGTCCTCATAGAGATCTCGGATATTCTCATCCATCTCATTATAAGTTAGCGCACTACCCTTTGTTCCTCTTTTAACTATTGTCATTGTATTATCCTATTATACCATCTTCATCGTAATATGTTCCAATATAAGAATTTTTACCAGGAGATTCTACATTTAAATTAATTACATCGTTCGAACTTAAATTTGCCCAAAAATCTAGATTTGTTACATTTGTAAATGCTATACTATACACATCATACCAATTAATAGCAGTTGCATTATAATTCAAAGTACCGGTTAATGTATTAGAGCCAGAACTAAATGTAATTATAGAATCTAATAATGCCCCAGAATCATTAAACAGTCTAGTATCTGAATTAAATATCCAAAATCCCTCAGATTGCCCATCGACATATTCAGCAGTAAACGTACTAGGAGGAGATACAAAAGCTCCTCTATATACACCTGATCTCTCTTCATTTAATTGCCCAGCTTGTTGAGCTTCACTAAGAGTATTAAGTGTAACATCAATATTATAAGGTGTCATTGGAGGGTCTACAGGTAGACCCGGATTGCCTATTATATAATCAGTCGACACATAATTAAATAAATCTTCTTCAGCAGCTGTTAATGGCTCTGAAAACTGATAACATTCAGCAATCAATGCATCTCTAGCTGATCCCGCTGGAGTGCTTGCGATTTGACCTAGTAATGTTGCATAATCTGGTTTAGCCATTCATCATCCCGCAATCACATTACCTGATCCAGCTGCTGAAGCGTTTGGAACCCAGCTACCGTGACCACTCGTTGAATCGGTAATACGATGAACACCTTTACCATTTACAATCACCTTGCTACTTTTACCTACGGCTTTATCTCCACAACCGGTAGCATCTCCTTCTCTTATCGCATCTCTATTATTTACTTTTACATTAGGAGAACCTGCCGTATAAGAAGTCTTATGAAACGGGTTGGGGGTGGGACTTGCATGCCCTTGATGTGAGTCACCTTTTCTTGTAATACCCGGCATATTATTCTCCTAGTTTAAGTAAATCTTACCACTTGTCTTAGTTACTTGATCACCGCCATAATTTTCAGTAACGGCTCCGCCAGTTTTTTCAGTCATAGTACCACCAATGTCTGTTGATTTACTTTTACTATAAGTTTCAGTAACATCACCACCGACGTCTTCTGTTACGTTACCACCAATCGTTTCTGTTTTATTTCCAGTAACATCGATATTCCAATCACCTAAAATAGTTGTATTGCAGTCTTGATCGATTGTTAGATTACATACGCCTGTTATATGAACATTATCGTTACCAGTTGTTATCTGGAATCGGTTACCATTATTTTGTACAACATCACCATTCGGATGTATCTCTACGAATGTACCAGAACGATGTCTTACATTAATTCTTTCAGCACCTGGCGTATCATCTATTTCTATAATATGACCAGATGTTGTTTGTGTTACTTTATTATTTGGATACTCTGCTGCATAAGCTGTGGCAGG
>Ga0187219_1000121_pt1 | contig 32059 bp, 45 predicted proteins | sample 13SPOviralmetaG_FD_130162 | JGI IMG/M metagenome (GOLD analysis project Ga0187219, IMG submission 130162) | Marine viral communities from the oligotrophic San Pedro Time Series (SPOT) site, San Pedro Channel, CA, USA - 13 SPOT_SRF_2010-07-21... | ecosystem: Environmental > Aquatic > Marine >... | reverse complement strand
CTTCCTGTTATTTAGGTTTTAAGATTTTTTCAGTGGCGTATTTTTTTTTTATTTTTTTTTATTTTTTTTTACTTCAACATGTTCTGTGGGGTGTATACAATACTATCTGCCTCTGTTCGTGACTTCTTATCGTGACACACCTTACACAGTGATTGTAGGTTTAATTCGTTGTATGGGTCACCGCCTTGTCTGATAGGTTGTATGTGGTCAACAACTTCGGCTCCTTTAATTATAGAAACATCATGGCATTTTTTACACAAAGGATTTCTTTGTAGGTGGTACAACCTGACTGCTCTCCACTTCCTTCCTGAGTAGAAGGTCCTCATGTCGCTTAGTTTGTTGCGTCCTTTACTTGTTGGAGCGTTGCTCTTGTTATCTCTCTTGACCACCCATGGTCTGCTCACGTTCTTAGGTTTTGTTGGCATACGCTTTGTCTTATGTGTTGCTTGTTTTGTTCGTTTCAAATCCTATTATCTGAAACACCATACCCTTTTTTTTACTCACTGATAAGGAAATAATACTCAGTGTCCATTGATAGTATATACTCCATACTCTTGTGGTAGTCCAATAGCTTATACTTATCAGCACTGTCCCATATATCGTGGCACCCCTTCCTTCCACCCATTGATAGACAGTGATACGTTATGTTATTCTTATCAGTGATAAGGTCTTGGCGTCTACTTCTTGGGATTAAGTGGCTATGTGATAGCGGTACGTCGGACCTTCCACAACCAGTGCAATAATGTCCTCTTTCATCTGCTATCTCTTTGTACACCTTCTTGAGTAGCTTATTTTGTTCGATTTTCTTTTTATTAGCCACAAGCACAGGTTTTAGTTGTTTTTTTCATCATATAAGCATTTAGTTCGTCACAAGCCGAATCCAACCCTTTACACACCACTGCTTTGTAACCTCTTTCAGTGAGGTCTTTAATCCATTGTTTTTGTTCTTTTGTTGGGTAACCTTTGTATTTCAATTCAATAAACAATCCGTGATAACCACCTCTTGCCTCAGTGATTTGTACGTCCGGAAAACCTTTCACATATCCGTTGCGCTTTGCCTTTATTGCTTGTTTCATAGATGTGCGTATACCACCTAAACTTGCGCAGTATCGTGTTTTTGGGTATTTGAGTGACAAATACTTGATAAAGTTAGTTTGTAGGCTTTCTTCACTCATTATCCAGCTTGATAGATTGTTCGAAAATAAAATACACGATTGATACGAAAAATATCAGTGTTATTATTGGTAAAAAGATTACGCTAGTTAATATGTATATCAGTGTTAATATCAGATTTTTCATAGGTTTGTACAAATTCAATTTTGATTGTTCCTTCACCGACCAGCCACAATTCCATTACTTCTACCATGTGGTCAATCAGTTTTTCTTTGATTTCCGGCTCCTTAAGTCCTTTTTCATTTGCTATTTCAAATTGTATGATAGCTTTCATTGTTTTTTGTTGTATTCCTTTAGTATTTCGTATGTTTCTTTCAGTGTGTAAATATCTTCATTCATATGGTCTTTCAAACGAAACACATTGTAAACTTCTTTTATATCACCGTTTGGCTTTCGTCTTACACAATAAAGTAAATTGGGTGGATTCTCTAGCTTTAGCAACTTGCCTAAAATTTTATATGTACTCATTTTCCTTTTATTTCGGTACTATATTTGCGTTATTTTGTCGTTTTTAGGCGTTTTACGGCACTTTAGCGATTCGTATGGATATTGTTCCACCCAACTTCTTTATCGGTGCAAACATACAACTTAAATTGTTAAAAACAAAAAAAGGGACACCGAATTGGCATCCCTTATGTGATTGGCGGGTAATTTTACCCTGTCTTGCTAGATTCATTACAAATAAATAGACACCGAACCGCCAATGTCCTACAATGTTAAAAACGTTCGTTTTTTGGGTCTAACGCATACTCACTCCATAGTTTGCACCCAACAACTTCACCATTAAACCAACATTTTTTGAATTCCGGTTTTAAATCAATTATCCAACTATACTTGTGGCGTTTCATAGTTGCTTTTTTTACCATATCTTCACCTGTTACGTGATATCTATCATAAATATATATTTCATCAACATTATCCCATTGTTCAACTGATTTCATCCAACTTTCAAACTCTTTCAACTTCTGATTATCTGCTAAAAATACTAATTTTCCATGTTTTGATTTGTCGTCAGTGTAAGCCGTTCCAGTGGTGTAATCATATTTTGATACAGTTCCGTTTAAAGGTTTACTTGTGGCGATAACAATTTTTTGTAGTTTTTTGCCATTTGTTCGCCTTTCATAATTTTCAATATTTTGTTCGATTTTATTCATATTTTTAATTTTTATAATTTAACAATGGTCCTTACATTCATAACACAGTCTTTGGTCTGTATCCATCTTTGCTCCACAACATTCCGAACGTTCTTCATCATCATTTTCTCTGATTTGTTTGATTTCTTCAGCTATTTCGTTGTGTTTTTGATTGTAAATAGACGTTGTATCAATGGTGTTTCCGTTTTTATCAATGTATTTGTAGCTCCATTTTTTTACAACTCCCATTTCCTTAAATACCTGATTGGAGTCCTGATTTTTCGTATCAATTTTGTTCTTTTTCAACATGCTTCTGTTGATTTTAACTTCTATTTGTGAGGCAATGTACACTCCAAGTACCATTCCAAGCAGTAACACTGCTATAATTGTTATTATCATCATATTTTTTTACTTTTATTCATTAATAATTTCGCTTGTTCTCTGAAATGCGGCACTTGTTTTGGGTCAGCTTTCATTGTTCTAACTTGATACGTTGCGTCCCATAGGATTGCTCTGTAATTGAGTATCCACTGATAATAGGTTTTAACGTTAAAATGAAATTTATCTGATTTTCGCACTCCTTGTCTGAAAGCCTCTTGAATATCTCTAAAAGATAATGACTTGAAATCTCTCACCAAGTCGTCAGCTAGTATTTTAGACAACAATACCACTGTTTCTGCCTCAGATTTTTGTCCCAATTCCAAATACGTTCTTGATATAAGTGTAGCGCATTCCAATTTGAGTTCCTTTAGTCCGTATTGACTAATTGCTTTATGTTCATTCATTATTTAGCATTTTTTGGGCTTTTCGCCATTCGTCGTGAGCGTTTGCGACCTTCGATGTACCTTTTGTTGTTTTCGAATAGTTCGTTGTTCCTACCCACTTAAATTTGTTTTTTGACCATCTCTGTAAACGTCTTGAGTAGTCCCATGTGCGTTCCAATTCAAATCGCATTTTCGTATCTGATTTGTTTGGTTCTGTCCAATAGTCAATAAATTCCTGAATATCAGTGGGCTCTAAATTATTTTTGTCAGTATTTTCTACATAAACACTACTGATAAAAATTTCCTTTCTCAATGAGATAGATTCTTTTTTAGTATTATTTTCTTTACTAATATCCTTAACAATTTCAATGATAGGGGTGTCACGATTTTCCATTATACCTATCTTGCGTTTAACAACTTGCTTGTGTTCGTTGCGTATTACTTCAACCGAAACAAAGCCGTGTTTTTTCAGTGCCGATACCCAAGTACTGATAGTGTTTTTAGTGACTCCGTACAATTCACTAAAATATCCATTGGACGCCCAACAATAACCTTTTTGATTGCATAGCGCTGTAATTTCACCATACAAAAGTTTGGCACTCGGATTGATATCTGAGTACCTCACTTCTGCCGGTATGATAGCGTAATAACTAGGACGCATGATGTAGTGTGTATTCGCCATATCTTGATTTATTGCCATTGTAATCTGTAAATTGTAGCATTTTACAACTGATATCGTGTCCGTAATCATGTATAAGAACGTGTACCTTTGCCGCTAATCTGTAATCATTATAAAGTTCCACCGACTGCCTTTGAGTCAATTTACCTTTGTTTTTTAAGTGATTTAACACCTGATAAAGTTTTGTGTTTTTTTTCATAATTTAATTATTTAATTCATTGAACAATCCGTGATTCAAATTCCTTGATTTGTCCCACGATTCCTTTACTGACATTCTGTTGTAAGCGTTTTGCATCTGTTTTTTGTACAAATTTGGATAATTATCTTCAAGCCATCTGACGTCACCAACGCAATAAACTTTACGCGTCAGTGGTCTTTCACCAAGCTCAATGTCTTTACGTTTACAATGTTTAATCAGATTTAACTCCATAACGTCCTTATCATACTTCCAATTATCAGTGAAATGTTCTGTAATCTCAGCGTGCGGCATACCAACAACTGGTGTAATCTCAATCAGTGGGTTAACCGGCTCATCTTCAGATGTTTCCATTGATAATTTAACAATTTCATCCTCTAATTCATCAATGAAATCTTGTATTTTCGTACGATTTTTGATTGGTAACGCTGTAATGATTCTTTCCACTGAGCGTCTTTTTTTAATAAATTCTGCTAATTCCATGTGCTATTTTTTTTTAGTTAATGTTTTGTTATCATCTTTCAAGAATCCTTTTAAGTGCATTTTAACACTAGCGTTGTTCTTTTTACGCCTTGCCTTGTATTCCTCATACGTTTCATGTTCGCCACGCTTAGGGGATAAATTTATATCATTGAAGTAACTCATAGCATTCTTTTTAAATTTCTAACCTTCAATTTCAGTTCAAGTAATTTTGTTGACGCGCTTTCATAGTCCTTGATTAAATGCGTTTGACCTTCTTTATCCATTTTTTCAGTGAATTCAAGCCACAATCTCTGTGTTCTAGGTTCTATTGATAACATGTCTTCCATTTTTTTACAATGATGTATTGCAGTAGCGTGATTTGTCAGCGCCGGTATATATGATGATACATTGGCGTATTTCACACTACATTCTTTTACCAAATAATACACAAGAAAACGTCTACACTCGTTGTACTTAAATTTTCTTGAAATCTTTTCATTGAAATGAATCGTTGGCACATCAAACATATCTGATAATATGCTTTTTGCTATTATAAGTGATTTTTCCATGATTAAAACTGATTATTTGTAACCGGTGTTTTTTCGATTACCACTGGTTTAACATCTGATTTACCTGATACTATTGATTTACAAAATTCGTACCAAATTTGAGCAGTATCCATTACGTCAGAAGGTTTTGACGCTTGACGTCTACCATGATATTCAGCGCTTGATTTTAGCATTGTCTGAATCATAATGATATCGTCACGGTTGTCGTCTTTGGGTTTAAATGCTGTATTTGGTGTGTAAGGCTTGTTTTCTGAGCCTTTTGGAATGATTTTGATAGTACCTTTGGAATTGATACCATAAAGCACCTCGTCACCTACTCCAACAAAAGGATTTTCTGACTTTTTGTACATCATGCCGGTTGTACCATCTTCCATTGATACCTCGAATTTGTACAACTCGTTAAACATATCCTTTTTTACCACTGATTTTACTACTGATTTTTTTACGTCCATAATTAAATATTTTTTGTGGGGTTTATAATTTTATCATTGATATCGTCCCACGATTCCACCAATGATTCTAATTTGTTCAACTTTCTTATCTGTTGATTATCCTCTCTGATAATCTCCGTCATTACTTCTCTCAGTTTGATTGCTGAAACCTTGTAAGCGTCGCGAATTTCTTTTGGAAATTCTTTCTGATTTTCTGATAAGTTTTCAAAGGCTGACGCTAAAGCGCCAATCTGTACCTCAACCGGACCTCTTAAAAGGTATTTTCTCCTGTTTTCCATTGTTAATAATTTTGTTTGTATACCCCATTTTTAATTGGATTACCACATGGATAGGGGTAAAAGTATATCCATGCAGTAGTTTTTCTTTTATCATCAAGTAACACCTTGATTTTTTCACGTCTATAAGCTATTGGGTGACCTTCAAGTATATCTAAATTGGCAAACGTTTGTGTATCGACCAAGTACACCTCACCTTTTATCTGAGTTTTATTCTCTGATTTTATGACGTAAGGTATACCTGATTCATACATTCCGTATTTGTCCATTGTAGTAGCTTTAGAAACCTTGATAGATTTCTCAAGCAAATAGTGATTTCCATACCCTTCTTTGAGGGTACCATATACAAATACTATTTCCATTGCTATATGTTGAAAATTATACCAACAGCAAATCTAGTCGCCATGTAACCGGCTCCGACAATTAAAACTACGTTACAAAACATGTCTAGTTTGTCGTTTTTATGGCGTTTCTGCACCTCGTTGACTACACGCTGACTATTGCCCTGACTTAATGCTTTTCGTTGCAATTTGCTGCTTATATCTTGTTTCAAGTCGCTTTGACTGATATACTGACCATTGCTGTTCCAAGCGATTTTAGACCTGTACACTTTTTTCAGTGTACTAGGTCTGCCGTAAAGCCTTATGTAGCCGGCTCTGATAAGGTCCTCAATAAAATTGTACTCAGAATCGAATCTGATATCAATACCAAACGCCATTTTCATTCTACTTGATACGTCACGCATATGCTCACGATTGCTGTTTGGTCTTGAGTAATTCTCAGTGGACATTTCCTCAACTAACTCTTGAAGGTTGATTGCGTTATACATGTGACCTTTGTAGCCTGATGTTTCCGCAAGTTTGAATACCTCATTGAATTCAGTTGTAGTTCTAACGGCTAATGTTCTGCCGTCTTGCATTCTGTTGATATAGTTTTTAAATTTGAAAACCCTATCGTTGATTTGTTCTTGTGTTAATTTGTTTTTCATTGTAATTTATGTTTTTATTATGAATAAATGTTGTATTGGTCGCCACCTCTTGACCACCCTGTGCTAGTTTTGATTTTCGTATTACTTTTTTTGTTATCAAAAGCATCTGTGATTCCGTGATGAGCACCTCTTTGTAGCTTTGTAAGTTTCCTTGCCTTTGGCTTAGCAGTGCCGAAATGATTGTAAGTTGTACCATAATCGTACCAATTCATTGTAGAAACGTTGTTTACACTGAATATTGGGTCTTGAGGTATATCTATTCTCTCAATGATTTCGCTACCTTTAAACACATAAATTCGTTCCTCTTTCAGTTCAAATATACCTGTTAACTTACATTCTTTCAGTGGAGCGTCAAGTGACGAAAAATAAGCACCGCCTTCCTTATCTCTACCAACGTACAATGGGTTGCCATTTCTGTAAGCATACACAAGTCCGGTCTTGTTATCAGTGAAAATAGTAGCTAAAGTACCACTGAACATACCAAGTATGTTGAATTTATCTTTGCTGTCTTGCAAGTAGTTCAGACACTTGAAAATCATCTGACTATCCACAACAGTTTCTGACTGATTAAATTCTTCACCTACTTCCACATAATTTCGTACAACTCCGTTGTGAGCGCCAACAATATTATCGTATTGAAATGGGTGTTGATTCGCACAAGATATCTCACCGTGAGTGGCGTATCTAGTATGACCAATGAATACATTTGTTTTTAGTTTGTTCATTTCTCCAATAAGTAATGGTGATTTACCAACTACTTTAGTGAAAAAATCTCCATCATAGTAACCTGTGGAGTGACCACCACGTCTGTCGTTAGCTTTCATGATTAGCTTGATGAATTTTCTGTTAATTTTGTTTCCTTCGTTTGATGAATATCCTATTAATCCACACATAATTTAATTTGTTCGGTGTTATCCTCTTGAACTCTTGAGTGTTTTGTTGTTGTTTTGTTGTTGTTATTTAGCCAAGTTTGTATCTGAGGTTTGTCTTTTATTTTAGCAAATACCTCAAGCGCTTTGGCAAAAGCGTCTATTTCTAGTTGTCTTGTTGTTTTCTTCATGTTACACCCTTCTCATTGCGGTTGCGTGTGCGTAAGCACCTTGTACTTGATTGTACACAAATCCTATTGCTCTTGACTCCATGTATTTCAGTACCGGTCTTGATTGACCTTCACCGAAAATATTTGCAAATCTGTGCATTGGGTTCTCTTGTTTTACCATTTGTACAAATTTTATTTTTTTACATCTGTCTACCAAGTTTGAACAAAATACAATCCACGTACACACTTTATCAGCATTAAGCGAACCGCCGTGTTGTCTGAATTCCACTGTACCATAACGTGAAAAGCATTCTAAATTCAGTGTAGTATATCTTGTACCACTGATACGATATAGCTTGTACATTGCGTCTGAATCAGTAAGGTCACCTGCTTTCCACTGACTTTGCACTTGAGTATAAGCCGCAAAACACTTCTGATATCTTGTGTCGTAATCATCATTATTGCCCCAATTACTTGACCACGCTTGAACTAAACCGGCAGCATATCTGTTACCTCTACCAACAGTTGCACGTCTACTATTTGGCAATGTCATATCAATTTCACCTTCATATTTCATATAAGTTTTCATCAAGTTAGCTGCATTATGTGGCGTGTAACCGGCTAAATGAACGTGTACATGGATACCGCATTCACGATTCACTGCTACACCTTCCAATTCACTCATAGTATCAAGGACAATTCTTGTTTCGTCTAATCCTGTTTGACCATGTAGTACCGGTGATACAATCTCATATCCACAAGAAGAATCTGTAATGACTTTCCAATTATCTCTTGTGTTGTGATTGTAGTTTTCTGCAAGTACGTTGATACCAACGTTTTGTAATTCTCTTGCAATTTCCGCTCTAGTTAGTACTGATGAAGTGAATTCAATTTCTACTCCAAATGTTCTTGTTGATTTTTGTTTAGCTTTCATGTGTTAATTTTTTTTAATTAGTTAAATTGTTGTTTACCACGAAAACCCCATTGAGTTAACAATGAGGTAATGTGGTGTATTCGGAGTAGTACACATATTGTGTATTCTATGGATAACTCACATAGAATTTCGATTAGTTTACCTGTGTAAACTATCTCGCCCATCATATACACCTTTGAGGATTAAAGGACTTCCCACATGTCCTAGCACAATTATCTGTGGCACTCTTGAAGGTTTTCAGTGTATCTTATCTGGTATGTCAATGAACGTGGGTGTATCGATTTTACAAGGCAAAGATATAAATGTTTTCCGTTAAAAAGGTATCTTTTTTAACTTTTTTTACCACTGAAAAGGCAAAATAATTTATACTTTTGTAAAAATTTCGTATAAAAAAAACACGTTTTTTGTCCACTGAACAGCGCTTTTTTAACTTCGAACAAGTTGTTTTTAGGATTTATCATTGTATAGCGTGTATTTTCGTACAAAAAACTTGGTGGATAATAGCAATTATCAGTGTTAGGGATATCCCGCGCGGACCGGCGGACATTTTTTTTTGTAATTCTTTACACAAGCAAAATCAATTTCGTGGCGTCTAAGCAACTTAAATGAATTTTACAATAACTAGCATTCAAAAAATTATAGGGTTTGGGACGTTAAATTTAAACCATAAAAAAATGGGGTTTTTACACCCCACTTTACAACAAAACTTAACAAATTATGGATTAACAGAGTAATCAACTTGAAGATACAAACTTAATTAAATTACAATTTCAAATAACGTCTTTTTGTTTTTAGTTTTTAACAATGATTTTGCATTGTATTCTGCTAGCTTTAAATTGATTTCATATCCTTCGTATTCATTGTAATTTTGCAAATCAATCCTTGTATCATACCTTCCTTCATGTGTATATATATATATGTTCTGACTGGCTCTGCTTGATAGGTTAAGCGCGTTATCACTGTAAGAATTGGCTCCGACCGGTGAACCGGCTTGTGCGTAAAAATCACCAATTATACAATGATGTTTATGTCCGCAAATTACAAAGTCAATATGTGTACCTTTGTTGAGATATTTTGAAATAAGTTTCGCCACTGAAGTATCGTTCAATCCTTTGAGTTGATGTCCGTGTATCAACAATATATTTTTTTCACCAATATTCACAACGACTTCTAAACCGCAATCAATAAACGACACGCCTTTTTTGTCTTGATATAGTAATCTGAGCATTTCATATATTGTGAAATCGTAATTATCAGAGGCAGTAATGTCTGTCCAACCATTGTTTTCTTTGACTCTTGATTCGTTACCGGTAACACAAGCAATGTTTACGTTTCCAATGGTATTCAAATCGTTGATTAAATGTGATATCAAATTTACTGATAAGAATGTCGCCTTTGCTCTATTTGTAGACATTGATAGCATTTCATCAAGACGTCTATCAGAGTTCATTAAATCACCTGTAATTGCCAATAAAACGTTTTTTACATTGTAAAGTTTTGCGTGTTTCTTTGCTACGTCTACAAATTTTTGTAATCTTTTTGCTGCAATCTTAAAATCATATTGATTTCCATCAAGGTTCACAAGCTCGTTAAAGTGAGTATCAGTTAAGTGTACCACCATTACCGCTTTATTTTTCACTGATTTATGCTGAGTAGTTTTTAAAGTCAAATTGTAATCTTTTAAAAGAGTTACTATTTCACTGTTATACTCTGATACTGCGTTTTCTATTCTCGCGTGTTCTCTAAATGATTTGCGCTCTATTCTGTTGAGGTCCTGTGCTTTTTGTTTTTGTTTTGCTAATTTAACACTGGACTTCAGTAGCTCTTTGTCTACTAATTTGTGTTTGATAATTTGTTCAACTATATTTTTAAGCTCCGGAACACTGATATTTAGATCATTTGATTTGATTATTACTTCTGATATGTATTTTGTTCCGTGTCCCTCTAACCACATATCAATCATTGTGTCTTTATATTTTTCGTACATAATTCAATTTTTGCGTTAATTTTGAGTTTGCTTTTTCAACTTTTCATACTTTTTTAGGTTGCGAAATAATGCCGAAGGTTGCGAATTATTTTACAATGGTACACAAGAAAAATAGTAGTTTGTTAAATTTGGCACTTTTTAGCACGTTTAAGCAATTTAGCACCATTCGGTGTATAAGTACATCTTTTTGCCGCAATCTTGTTTTTACTAGTGTACGGAGTTTAAAAAAAGGGCAACCGATTGACTGCCCTTAAATTATAATGTTATTTTTTTTTAGCAACATCTGCGATACCCTGACCGACCACAAGAGTCAATAAAGCGTAATACAAATTTGTCGCAGTTGCCTCGTCAACGCCCAGCAAAGTTACAATGGCTGGCACTACAACGGACGAAATCGCATACCAAAATTTTTTAGATTTTAGCATTTGTCCTATCAGATACTTCTCAAGAAATTTTTTCATTTTTGATTTTTTAGTTTATAATTTAGTAATAAGTCCACAGAACATTCTGTGATTTTGATTCGTCAACGTCAACGTGAACGAATGTTTTGCCAATTCCTATTCTATTGAATCCAACTTTTATCAGTGAATCTACAATAAGAAATCTATTTTTTGAATCTTTAGTTGAAATGTCGGCGGCTAAACCTTTCAGATGAGATGAGTTTTTCGCCACATGATATCCTTTTTTTTCAAGGTATACGTTATGTTCTTTTGTACGATATCCACTGTTAATTTTGAAGGGCACATCAGCTAATTCTCTTGCCTCATCTAATTTTCGGACAAAATCAAGATTCATGTTTTCACCGCTCCCAATTTTATCTGGTGAATCAAACTCTCCAAGTGTAAAAAATTTAATCTTTCTTTGTGGTAGTAGGTTTCTGTCCCTTTCCCAATACAGGCTGTTGTGTTCCATAAATTTTTCGTATGATTTTTTTAACTTCTTTTTCACTGAGTCCTTTGCTTTTCATTTTCGTATCCATGTGTAAAGTTTGTACAAAGATAGTGATATTGCTAATATCAGTGATACAAATGTTAGTATTTCGTTGCATTCCGTAATGCTGAACCCTATTGCCGCACTATTGGTAAGTATTATTTCTGTTGTATCTTTCACTGATTTAGTCATTATTTTAATTGTTTTATTGAAATCTGAGTTCCGTTTAACACTGATTCGGCTTTTACTCCAGCGTTACTTGATTGTTCTTTCCAAAATACCATTCTGAAATATCTATCCAAAACTATCACTGGAAATCCAATGATAATTGAACCGGCAGTTGAGCCTTTTCTGATTGTGCCATTTCCTCTGTCGTAAATGTAAGATGTTGATGGGTTTATATCCGTCCACTGAACAGCACCTCTGCTGATAGTTCCGTTTTGCAGTCTTATACCTGATAAAATTCTATTGTTTACAGTGTTAGTGTTTGCTGTTACGTTCCATTGAAATTCAAAATATCTCAATCCTGATGATGGCGCTATTTTCCAAGAGTAAGCTGATTGACTGACTCCTGACTCACCTTCACCACCATAAACTATTATTGCTGATGACGTTCCTTCAGTTATAGATTCTGTGTCAAATTTCATTACAACGGCATTAGCATATCCGTTGGTATTTGTTGTGATTGTACTTGAACTACAAGTTAACATAGAAAACAATGATAAACCACCACCGCCACCGCTTTGCGAATCAACATAAGCCTTGATTGATTCTGATGTAGATAAACTTGTTGCTGACGCTCCGGTCATTGTATCTGAATCTAAAAAAGAATTTATTGTAACACCGCCTTTGGTCATTCCGGTAGCACTGATATCAAAGCCAGCCATTGTTCCTCTATTTTTTCTGTTGGATTGCTCCCACATATCAATCATTGGTATTTGAACCATTAGCGGTCCGTATGAACTTTCAGCCGGCGTAATTGAAGTGAACGATATGCTTGTTGATTCTGCTGTAATATCTGCTGTTAGATTGATTTTTATGATTGTCCCTGACATATAGGTCAAATACAACTTATCGCCTGTTTTAGCAGACCAATTTCCACCGCCTATATTGAAATTTGGCGTTTCAATGTTTAAAGATGTTTTTGCTACGTTTTTTACCAGTGACTCAGAGGTTTGAAACAAGGTAATTTTTGCGGTCAATCCGTCTGCCGAACCGCCTTTTGTTGTGTTTGTCGTTCCGTTTCCTTGTAAATTTCCACCGCCAGCTATTTTTGCTTGATTGCCACCACCAGCGGTAGCTACTGTTGTTTCAATCCATTCACCGCTCCACTGCTCCCTAAAAACGTCAAAAGAGCCACGCCTAAACATGTATTTTGTGTTATTGTCGCCACCGCCTGAGTTTACATCACAATCAATTATAACACCCAAAGGATTGATGAAATACGGCTTTCCGGTTCCATAAGTTTGACCTTGAACGTTATTCACTGTGTCGAAATTAGCCCTTTTCAGTGTTAACGCTTGACATTGTTTCATCTGAAAATTTAATATCTGATTGAAACTGAATCCACTTCCAGCCGGTGGATTTGATGCTATTGTGTAATCCCTTTGTAACCAATTATCAGCAGTCCAATCTGAAAATTCGAACGTGCTTGAGCCGGTTTGAATCATTAATGCTGAATTGTCCCAATATTCCGGTCCGTCACCCCAAAATACATCTCCCCAATCTATCAGATGAGAATCTTGCGATTGATTGTTTATGAACACTGTATTTGACGTTGCGCTATTTGTAGACACCGGTTGTACCACTGATAAAAAATTATTGAACAAACCTACACTCCAAGATGGCGGACTCAGTGCTGAGGTGTCTATTGGGTTTGCTATCGTACAAATTGCGGTTGAACCATAAGGTGAACCGGTCTGAATATTAATGTTTGTTCCAGACCAATCAGTCACATATACAGGTGACGTTAAAGCTACGACGTAATCAGTGGCTGCATCTCTGTAGCCTGGAAACTCAAGATTGGGTATCAAGTCAACTATTGATGTTGTACCCATTCCGGCGTGTGGTCCGTTACCACTAGTCAAATTTACAATAGGTCCTAAATCAGAGCCAGTGTAAGTAGGCGTGTCGTCCCAACCATATGTGTTTGCTATTGGGTCAAACGTCAGTGTAGCTAAAGCGTGAGCTGATAGTGATGGCGTAGTTGCCGGATTCATTGCGATAATGTGAACGCCAAACTGAGCCACTGTGTATCCAAAAGTTAAACTTGAGTGCGTACCGGCTGTAATTTCAATTTTTAAATTACAATTATATTTGTATTGTGAGCTGTTTAAGAACGGACCGCCCATGAACGGCAAAAAATTCGTACCAAATGCGTTGGGTTGTGGAAAACCTCCAAAAATATTTTGGAAACCTTCGTGGACCAAATTTGTTTTGACCTCTCTGAGAACCGGTAAAAATTTGTATGTAGAACCTTCTAACTTTTCAGTGTGATGTTGAGGATTTGATTTGTTGTAAAATTCTTTTAAAAATCTATTGAAACCAGTACCCCCTTGTGACGCCGACATAAAAGTGTATGGTGTAATACCATCTGCTCTCCATCTACTTCTGTATTGGTCAACAGGACTTGTTGTTGTGCCGGCTGCTGTATCTTTGTTGAATTCAAATATCTGATTAAACCAATATTGACCATTCCAATAAATCACTCTCATTCCCCATGAACGGCAAATTTGTTTCAAAACTTCGTACGCTGTTGCTGTATTCACTTGACCATTACTAGGGTTTATTTTTCTCGCCCAAGCCATTTGTCCTTTTGTTTGGTGGAGCGGACACGCTAAACCACTGATTGAGTTTGGTGAGTAATAAAAATCATGATTCCACCATCTTACACAAGCGCTGAAACCAGCCTTATTGCTTGCGCTGTCCCAAAAACCACCAGTGTTAACGGCGTTTTTATATTTTTTTGTATGTTGTAACACTTGTCCTATCCAATACGTGAATCTCATATGACCCATATTTTGATAGGTTCCCACTGTTGTATCAACGTTTAAAGCCTCAAATTCAATCTCTTTTAGTTTACCAAGTCCGTCAGTGAAAGTTAGTTGTATTGGAAATTGACCGGCGGTATCAGGTAAAGTGTCCAAATCCATCAAGTATTCACCGCAAAATATAATACTTCCGCTTGCGTTATTCTCTCTGACAAGTATGTACAAGTCGCCTTCTTCATAGGTAGTTGGAACCGCGTTTGGCACCAATAAATCATCAATAAATTGAGAGTGATTGTTATCAGAGTAATCAACCATGAAATTCAATTCAGCCTTGCATCCTACTATTGGCGCAAATTTTTCATCTCCTTCACAATCAAATTTCAGAACAAGTCCGCTATCGGTTGTGGTAAAAGTACCTACACCACCAGCTCCATTCCAATTCCGGTCGTAAATTTCAATGTTCCAAATTCTGTTATTTGTTGTTGAAAATTGTGATTCAAATCTTTTTAGATATTGAGAATTGACTGTTGCCATTTAATTTATGTTATTTTTATTGCGTTTAAGCCACTTTTTATGTCGTTTCCGCAAATATATACCATTATGCTGTACGAATAGTTGTTTTTGTATGTAAATTGCTTATAAGTCATTAAATTGCGTTTAAGCATATCTTGCAAGTCCTATGTTAGCTTTATCACTGGATAATACAATTTCTCCACCACTAATTTGTCCAACAACTCTAGTTACACCGCCACCAGTCGCTCCTGATTTTTGGAGTATCTGCGTCAATTTACTCAGTGGAGCAATCACCTCTGGGTCGTTCTGAGCGTTTGGATTATCACCAACAATAGCATTTGTAGGCGAAAACGCTAATGCACCGGTTGCCATTGGTATTGGCGCTGAAGATATAGCCGCAACTTGTGCTGCTCCCATTATACCGGCAAATGCCATCAGATAAGGGTTTGGTATTGCTTTTGCTATTCCAGCAGCAGTGTTGATAATAGCATTGAAAATTGCCATCTTCTTTTCACGTTTTGCTGCTTTTATCTCCAAAGCCTTCTTTTTGTTCTGATAATCTTTGTCAATATCCTTCTTTTTTTCTGCAAATTCTTCTTCTGATAATCCACGTGCCTCAAGTGCTGCAATATCTGCGTTGTACTCATTATCAAGAGTTTGCATTTTGTTTTGGTGACGTTGTTCTGCAACTGCGTCTAGTTGTCCCATAACCTCACTGGAGAAATTAGCAACTGTCATTATTGCCTCTGCTGACGCCTCACCCCATTTATTCCATGCCTCATCTTGCTTTGTGAAGTAATTTTTCCAACCCTGTGACATTCCTTCCAAGTGTAATCTCAGTGCTGATTTTTGTTTAGCTAATTTTTCAATCAGTGGGTCCTCACCGCCACCACCACCTAAATCAGACGGACTTCCAGCGCCACCTTCACCACCATCAGCTCCTATTTCCGGCAAAAACGTTCCAAAATCAACACCATCAGTACCGCCTGAGAAAAATGATTTGAATTTATCAAGTCCATCTTTACCCATCTGACCGATTGCATCAGCTCCGGCTTGAATGTCGTCTGCGTTAACGTACTCAATTTTTTCAGAGCTTAATGTGTTTGCTATTGCCGTGTTCATGTTCTTAGCAAGTTCCACACCAAGTGTTGTTGCTTCTTTTTTCAGCACTTTAGCCGTTCTGCTATATCCTTTTTTGGTAACTTGAGCGAATTTCACTGCGTTTTTCTTAACTCCTTTCCAATCAAGTTTTAATGCTGACGAAATAACTGCGCCAACTGCCGTGAATTGTTTTATCCAAACATCAATAACCACTGTGGCTAAACCTTTCATTGTATTAAATACAAATTTCACTGTCGCCCATAAGTTTTTAAAGGTCATTATCACGTACTCAATACCGGCTCTGAACAATAAAGATTCGTTGTACAAATCAATGAAATAATTGATTATTGCCGCAATCCATTTCTTTGTAGCGTCCCAATTTTTATATATTGCCGCACCAAGTAGTGCAAGACCGGCAATAATAAGTCCTATTGGCGACATGATAAAACCAAGTACACCGGCTAAAAAACCAAAGAATGAAATCAGTGGACCGGCTAAAGCAAGTATTCCGGCGATTGTCAGTGTTAACGTTTTTGTTTCTGTTGATAAGGCTGTAAACCAACCTATTGCGTTTGCTATTCCTTGAATTATTGCTGAAATAGTCGGCATTATAATTGCTCCAATATCTTGAAAAGCTAACTTGATATTGTTGATTGATTTTTCTATTTTGAAGGAAGGCGTCTGTGATAAAACGTCAAATGCGTCAGCGGTGAAATCAGCTGATTCACCCATTTCATCAAGTATCTGCTTGTAACTTTCTCCTTGCTCACCAAGAACACCCATTATATTTTTTACCGCTTGTGATTTACCAAATAGGCTAGTCATTTCAACTCCGTTTTCAGCAAATGCGTCTTTCAAGTGAAATAAAGTTGCGGACAAACCTGACTCGCCAACCATTGCTCTCAAGCTATCATAAGACATATTGATATCGTCTAACGCTTTTGCTCCTTGTGAAGTAGGTTTAGTAATAGCCATCATTACACCACCAAATCCAACAGTGGCACTTCTTGCGTCACCGGTTGTTTTCGTATAAGTTGATATGTTTGCGAGTAGTTCATCAAAAGATATACCTAATTCAGCAGCCAAACCAACTTGAGTACCCAATGATTGAGCTAATTCAGATGACTCAAACATACCGGTTCTCACCGCCATTCCAAATTTATCTATTGCCTCAGTGGCAGTTATAGTTTCTGAACCATAAGCATTTTGTGCTGCTGCTGCAACTCTTGCTAAGTCGGTTGATTCTCCCAATCCGATAGCTACACCTTGATTCACCGTCTGAAGCGTTTCTAGTGCGTTTACGCCACGTAAACCGGCTGATGTGAGGAAATATAAGGCGTCTGCTGTTTCGACAGCAGAAACTGCTGTTACGCTTGATATTTGTTTTACTGCGGACGCGTATGAATCCATATCTTCAGCACTACCAAGCACCAAAGTTTGGATTTTAGTCATTGATTTCTCAAAGTCCATAGCCATTTTGACTCCGGCTCCAGCAATTAACGCAAACGGCAGTGTAAACGAGGATGTAATTGTTGAGCCAACCGCCTTCATTTTGGCAGCAAATTTAGATACTCTTGCTGAGGCTAATTTTAAACCTTTGTAAAGCCCAGTGTTAACTACACCAAGCACAATATTCATTGACGTTAAATTACCCATGTGTTGTTTTCTTTTTTTTCATTTTCATATCACTGATTTTACTAAACAATTCAGCCTCTTTGTACACTTCTTCGTACGATTTTGATGTTTTTCTTGCTGACTCCCATGGAAAAGTCGTTAAATCTTTAGGTTTCAAAGATTTCTTCACATGAGGATTCAACATAACACAAGCCAACCATCTCGTTCGTTCCCACTCTGACTGCTCTTTTACTTCGTGAGCGTCCCACACTCCCTTCTGTGCGTTAAAAAAATTGCTTGGAGTCATTTCGTACAACTCCGACACACTACAACCTATCTGACCAAGCCCAATCTTTTCAATGTAATCCCAAGTCAGCTCGATTACTTCTGCTTGAGCAGTGGCTTTTTTGCTTTTACACCTTTTTTACCTTTTTTATCATCAGTATTAAAAGTTGTACCCATGTGGTCGGCAAATAATTCTAACGCTCTTTGCATTCCTTCCGAATCACCATCAAGCATATCAGCAATATCATCTGAAGTACTTGTGAACGGCGCGCCAGCCCTTCTGCAACCTTCTTCAACTCCGTGATAAATCAACTCCACAATATCATCAAGTGACATATCGTTTCCTAGTGTTGATAATTTAGCTAGAGATGTGCCGGTTGCTCGGCAGTATTTTCTCAGTGCGTTAAAGCCAAAATACATTGGTAAATCGTTTTTTCCTATTGTAACTACATCGTAATTTTTGTTCATTTTCGTATGATTTGTGAGATTAAGCGCTGGTGAAATCCATACGAAATAGAAATCACCAACGCCGTCACTCGATTAAACTGTCACTAGCACTAGCGGACCAATACCAATAAAACTAACCGACATTGTTGTAGTTGTTTCCATTGGAGCGTCTAGCGACAATGCTGTTAAAATTGCCGGTCCTTCAAAATATTGGTCACCTGATGTACCGGACGCTCCTCTGAATCTCAAGGTGAACGTTGGTTCATATATATAGCCCAGCGGGTTTGATTCTTCAAGCATAACCTGATATATTTGATTCCACATAAGTCCGGCGCTTTGTTGACCAACCTTTCCCATAGCCACAAGTCCGTCACAAGTAACTTCCCAATCTTTTGAGCCAAGAGTTCTTGTGTTCCAAATTCCAGTTGCTTGAGTAGTTGTGCCTCTAGTTTCTTGAGTTATGTTTATTGAACAGCCAGTGCCGTATCCAATCATTTGTTCTCCATACCAATCGAAATAAACCCCAAAACTTGTACCATTAATAATATCAGTTGACGCCATTGATTATACTGCCGCCTGAGTTAAAGTTGAAGTTCCAGTGAAAGAACAAGAGTAAGTGCTTGATTCTTCATTTGGAGCGTCAAGTGATAAAGATACCAAGTAAGCTGTACCTGACCATTTGAAATCTCCTGTTTCTGATGACTCAAAACTTATCGTCAATGGCGTTCTAGTTGCTATGTAAGCAGTAAACAATTCGTTCACTGTATCGCCACCAACCGCTCCGGCTGCTAAAGTTAAAAAAGCCACCATTCCTTCAACACTGATTTCCCAGTCCCTTTGACCTTCCATGATTTCTTTCCAGCCACCTGACTCCTTGTTTGAAGTTTCTCTTGCTGAATGATTGATTGATAGTGAACCTGAAGTTGCGTACGCTATCAGATTAGAACCTTGATAGATTCCAAATTTTGTTCCGTTTATTATTCCTGATGTTGCCATGTTATTTTCTTTTTTTTATTATTTAATTATTTTTGAAATACACATATCGCCACAGATATATTTGTAGCGCTTGTGTAAGTTATATTGACGTTTCCGTCAGTGTCGTTAAATGCGTTTGGTGATAGCGGTCCTATCCAACCTGTTCTGCCGCCAGCTATTGTCAGTGTTGAATTACTTTTGACTGCCGGTCCGTACACAGGAGAATTAAAAGAAGTGACTTGAGTTGCGAACGTCACTGTCATTGCCGACACACTAGCGTTTTTAATAGCTACATATTGATTACCATTGTTAGGAAATTTATCACCCTCACCTGATGACGCGGTGTAAGTTAAATTCGCAAGCCCTGTGGAGTTTATTGTGTTAATTGTGTTAATTGTAGCCATTATTTTTTCGTATCAATTTTTACTTTCTGTGGCTTAATTGGGTCGTCTTTGTGTCTTGCGCAAACTTCTTTTGCTAACAATTCTCTGTAACCGCTCCAAGAAATGAAAATTTTAGTTCCTTGTTCAAATACTTTATCAAATCTTTTCAGTGATTTTTTTAATTTTATATGTGGCATAATTTTATTTTTAGTCCTTCGTTATCCACCCATTTTCTGGGTTGTTAATTATTTCTATTATCTGCGTATGTGTATATTGTTCGTAACCTTCTAAAAAAGAGGGTGTTACGCCTTTAAATTTTAAAATAGTGTAATCTTCATCCAATGATATTCTCAACGTATTTGCGTTTGTTTCGTAAACTTGTTCGAAATTTATCATTGCTAATTTACTGATTTCAAAAATTATATATTTCATTATGGTACAAAATTTTCAATGTCATTTGGCGCCATATTCGTCATGGTTCCGTTATTCGAGTTTGCACTACTATCTAAAATTGTTGGAAACGCACCTTCCTCACCCATTCTCCACCACCCTACTAGGTTTGCTGATACAGAAGGTGTATTAATCAAATCAAGTGGCGTACCGGCATTAAAAACTGCTAAAACTTTACTTGGATTGAGTTCCGCATTGAAAATTGAAACTTCATCAATATTACTTCCAAAATAGTTGTTTGGTACTCCGCTGCCGATTCTCAATGATGCTGGTGAAGTTTTCATACACACATACGTACCGCCTGATGCGTAACTTTGTGGCGGCATTACTCCGTCCACATAAATTTTTAGACCGGTTTGAGTTCCGCTACCACTGTAAGTAACACAAACATTACTCCACTGATTGAGAGGTAGTGGGTTTGTCGTTCCTAGTGATAAATGTCCGCCGGTTGCTGTGTCGTACAATCTGATTCTAAAATTATTGTACGCAATCATTAAATCGTACTCCTTTGCTACTGCTGATGAATTTTTACCAAGTATTCCTTGACCGCCTGATGCTGAGGTCATATACAGCCATAAATTCAGTGTAAAAGGCGAATCAACACTTCCGTTTGAAAACTCAAAATCAGTTGAATCTCCACAATCCAAATAATCGTCAACGCCGTCAAATTTCAGTGAAAACTGATTAAGAAATGGATTTTGGTCAAGGTATGTATTCATAACTCTGATTGCGTAATCTTGCGCTATGTGAAAAACGCCATTTGGCAAAATATCTTTTTCATACATTGAACGCATACCATCATAAACTATTGAATCAATAGTTGGTCCCCCAGTACCCACTGAAAATCCACTTCCAATACCTCTATCAAGCGACGCTCTAACTAATGCTGATAAATCTGACGCTTGTTGAATGTTATCTGAAAATACGCTAACTTGAACATTCATTATATCTAATGGTGATTTTTGGTTTTGCGGTCCACCAATAACCGCGTTGCCTTGGTCCTTATTCCCTTTTGTGTTAGTCGGTGTTGAACTAATTATATTGTACACAAGATACGGAAATGTTTGAGCAGCCGACAATGGAGCAACATTTGGATATATCCTAGTACCAACAATAGCAGTGATTGCTGATGTTGTAGATAATTTCGTATAAATTGTTATGCCAATATTTGCGCTCATATTTTTAACTGATAATATCTTTTGCCCTTTGACAATCCTTTGATTGCTCTTGCTACTATTGCTTTTGCTCCTGTAATCATACTTGCTTTCACCTCAGTTTTTGATTGCTCAAAAGCCGGTCGCATAAATGGTTGAGGCGCTTGATGAGTTGTACCAAATTCTATTTGCTGACCATAAATAGGTCCGCCGTCCCACTGCTTGCCTTTAGGTATTTTAATCCCCACTGTAACAAATCCAAATTTTCTACCTTTACCAGTGACAAATACTTTTATTGCTTTTTTCAAAATACCTTCATCAACCGGCACCATGCCTTTAGCTTTCTTTTTAATGATGTTACCTGACTTTCTGAACACCGCTATGAAAAACTTCTTTTGGTCAATTAGATATGGTAATTTTGCCAAATCTGCTTGTACTCCTTTCCATCCTTCCAATCTAGTAATATTCATTACAAGTTTTTTATTGGTTGAACACTAGTACCGGTGATTCTTAAATATTTTTTTCTACCATCAATATCATCAATAGATTTTATGAAATATCTTTTTTCACCATACAACACGTAATCTCTCACTGTAAGTTCGTTTGCTCTCCGTTGATTTCGTACGTAAAACTCAACGACTTGATTGTCTTGCATTTGCATTCCTTCTTCAGATATATCACTGCCGGTTTTCCAAATTATGTGGGCGTAATCCTCTGCGTACAAACTGTAATCCGTTTGTGCGTTTCCGCCATAGCTTGTGTTTGCTATGTTGTTTGCTTTAAAGTAACTCACTTGTCTGTCCATCATTCCCACTGCTATCATAACGTCTGTACTTTGATTGTATCAAGTAAAAATTGTGCTGTTCTAGGTATCGTTGACGCTATTCTACCAACAATCACTGATTGTCTATTTTCGTACATATCAGTCAGCATTATTAATACCGCTTGTTTTGCTACTTGTTGATAATACAAATCAAGAGCTTGAGTTACAAATGTGACTAATATATTTCCAGTGCCGTTTCTCAAAGAAGGATAATTGTATGGGTCTACCATTGTTATTCTAGCCGGCTCACTACCTTTATCCAAATACCATTGACTTAGCGGTAAAGTTTGTAACACAGACGTTGATTGGTCGTCCCAATAGTCAATTTTTAAAATTTTATCAACTTGTCCGTATGGAATTGATATCGTTTGATTCCATAAATCACAAGTAAAAAGCCATTGGCATAACGTGAAATCTACATTACACTGATATTCAGCGGTCAACTGAGCTGCTTCAATTATATTGGTGATGTAAGCGTCGTCATCAGTGTGAGCTACTCTAAGGTGTTGTTTAGCGTCATCAAGAGAAACAAGGTAAGGTCTTTGTCCGGATTTCGTTGTTCTCGTCAATCCTCTTTGCGGTAAATGATTTGCTGAAAAATTATTGAATATACTCATGATTAGGTATTAAAAAAGGGCAGCAGTTTCCCACCGCCCTTTCATTGATTATAATGTTACTATGATAAAGAACCTCTACAAAACGAGTCCGGACGTCTGAATGCTGAATCCCAGAACGAATTGATAACAATTCTGATTTCACCAGTTAACGATTGAGAGTATGGGTCAACAAGTACGTCAAGAGCAGTACCAAATTGTCCAACTACTAAATCTTTCCACTGACCAAACACAATTCCTGACTCAGAACCACCAGTAACCGCTGCTCCACCAGCAGTACATAGGTCTGATATGTTTGAAGTCGCTCTTGCGCTGTATCCGTTCATTGTATTATCCATGTTCCATAACTGAGCGCCGTATCCTGTCTGTGTAGACGTGATTCCAGCCTCACCAACGATTGCCTTTAATAAAGCACGACCTTTTGGTGAAGTGATGTACGCCGTTCCTTCAGCATTTGTAGTAGCTATATCAGATTCCATTTCTAAAATCTTAGCTAAAGTCATTGTACCACCAGTAATAGATTGATTTGCTGCGTCAAAAACTCCTTGAATTGGCGCACCAGCTCCATTTGCTCCGCCTAACAATGCTGCCTCTAATACTGCTGCGATTGCGTTGTTCATATCATCTCTGATTACTGACTCTATGTTACCTGAAGTTTGAGCCATTAACATTTTTGAAATATCCATGTAAGCAGCTAACTTGTGTGGCGTTAAAGTTTCTCCACCGATTGCTGTGTTTGCATCTGTTGCTGCTGCTACCTCAGTACCCCAACCAGCAGTAGTACCTGATAACACAGGAAGTTGTACGTTTGAAGATAATCCAGTCAAATAAGTAGCAAGGTCACCCATCACTAATTTTGCTTGTAAAGTCCCCATCCAATCATAAACGTCAGTAGCAATCATTTCGTCTGCATTACTCACTAATTGTGGATTTGACCTTTTACTTGGACCAGCTAACACAGATGTTGGTACCGCTAAACCAGTGAATCCTGGATTAGTTCTCAAGTTTTCTTGGTGCATTTCAGCCTCAACTCCGTCAAGTCTGTTTACAGCAAATTGGCTGATTGCTTTTGATAATCTGAAATCAGTAGTAAGTTTGTCTGATTCTTTTTTATCAGATACACTAGCTGCTCCGCTTAACATAGCACTTCTTTTCATTGATTCCTCTAATTTTTCAGCGCGCTCAATTTTCGTATCAATTGCGTCTACTGATGCTAACAACTCATCCACTTTCGTGTTTTCGTCATCAGTTAAATCTCTTTCTTCAGTGATTGCTAAATCCTTGATTTCCTCAAGTTCTACAAAAACCTCTGAACGATTTTCCTTCAAAGTTATTGAATTTTTCATTTTCTTTTTTTTATTATTTTTAATTTTAGTTCCAACAAGTTTCTACTGATTAAATCCTTTTCTTCATCTACTCTGTTTTGTGTTTCGTTGTGTATCGCTAAACCTCTTTGAGCCACCACCAAGTCGTCAGCGTCCGGATAAGCCGGTATACTCACAGGTGATACGTCGTAAAGCCTTTTTACTTTTTTTATCGTTCTGATATTCATTCCGTTTTCAGATTCCCAAGAATCATCTTCAACTGTAAACGCAAACGAACTCTGTGTAATATCGCCTCTTTTCATTGATACTAATAAGTCGCGACCTGATGTAGTATCCGGCACGTCAAATTCATATTTCAAACCTTCTTCATCAGTGGATAATCTAAGAGTACCACTGCTACTTCTAGCTAATAAATGATTTGGGTCATGATTGAAAAACGCTCTCACGTCGTCACCAAGTACGTCGTCAAACGCTCCTGTGTTGATTCTCTCTTGAAATCCTCCTAAATTTTCGGACAATTTGTTAAATACTGCTGCGTGACCAACAATAGTTGTAGCAGATTCAGTGCCTTCTCTTTGTTCTAATTCTATATTGTAGAATCTTTTTTCAGTGGTATTTTCCATATTACTCCATATTTTTTTATTTTTTTCCATTATTCTATATCTGATTCAGCGACCGGCGTCATATTTTGAGGCATGTACAAATCGTCGCCAGTGTCAGCCTTGTTCATATTTTCTCTTTCACGTACTTCATTGATAGTCATTGCTCCTATCTTTACCATCTTATCATAAAATTCAGCCCTGTCATTTGCCGAACCTCTGAGCATTGAGTTAGCGTCAAACGTCGTAAACACCTTGCCGTTCTCTGATTCTTTAAATAATTTCAAATCCATTTCCTGTTCCATACTAGCCAGATAAGGCATTATTGAATATCGTACGAATTCAGTGGATTGCTGTTCTATATTGTTGAAAGATGATTTACTCAAATCCTTTAACATGTGAGGCGGTATGTTAAACACTCTTGCTATCTCTTGAACCGCCATATCTCTGCTTGATAAGAATTGAGCTTGTTCATTACTGATACTAACTTGTTGAAATTTCAATCCTTCCTCAAGTATAAGTGTTTTGTTCGAATCATTGAGCGACGCGTAATTTTCTTGAAAAGATTGTTTCAGCCTTTCAATAGCTAATTGCGACATTTGTCTGTCAGTAGACAGCACTCCGCTCAACTTCGCTCCATTGGAAAAAAATGTATTTCCGTAAGTTTCCACTGCTATACCCCAACCAATAGCTTGTTTACATTGTTTTATAGGTGAAACACCTTTGTATCCGTCTTTAGATAAAGATTTGAAATGTAATATTTCATGTGAAGCATATGTTTTTTTTGTATCTTGGTCAGTGTAAAATAAACCTTCTGAAGTGTGAACGCACTCAATGTTTTTAGCGTCCATGCAATACAAATCAATAGGCACTCCGGCTCCATTACGCTCTATGTACACATAAGAATTTCCTTCAAGACACAAATCAACCATAACCTTGCTGAAAAAGTCGATTTTCGTCTGATAAGCATTTGGATTTCTTGATAATATCCTTGTAAGAGGGTGGTCATCTAGCTTGATAATATCACCATCAGCTAATCGTTCGCATACAAATAAAGGTATCTGTGAAACGCTTTCTGATAAAAGTTTTACTGCGCACCAAACCGGCGTAAATGACATTGCTGTATCACTGTTAACTACTGCTCCTGATGACGCATTTTGCATCCAAGTTTTTGGGTCAATGTAAGGCGCTGAGGTCCTTTTGTCTGACGTACTAAAAATGTCACTGATTCTGTTAAGTATACCCATTGATTGTTGTCGGTTATTTTTACAAAAATACAATTATAATTTAAAGCCGAGTGTAAATGAGTTTCTTTTTTGTCGTTTAAGCCACTTTTTAGTGCGTTTACGCAATTATCTATCGAAATGTAGAACAATATACACTAGATGTCCTTTAATTGTTTACGCGCTTTATAATTGAGCCGATTACTCTTTTGTTGTGGCTCACCCTGAAAGAGTTGAAAGACGCGTACCGCCTTATCTGAAAGTAATCATAGAATTCAAGCTCAGTCAATTCGTATGCAGCCTGATAGGTTTTAGTAAACTTACAATGATAATGATATCTAGCGTCAAAGCCTTCCGGCGTTAGCATATCAAGTATTTCAGTTGGATATCTTTTTATCATATTCCAATGATTCCTCTTTGGTCGTATATCGAGGTTCCAGTGTCGTTCGTCATCCATTCTCCGATTCCCATCACTAAACTTACTACACCATCAACTTTTTCTGATGATTTAGCCTTGTCAATTTTAACGTTTCCAGCTGGGTCCGTCCTGAGTTGTACGTTTTGTACTTGCCATCTTAACACAGGATTACCACCGTGAACTACATTTTTCTTTAACACCATTTTCTCCAAGTCCTTTGTTGGAGCGGACATACTTGCGTAACCTTGACCGAATGGTGAAAGATTAGCGCCGTCATCAGTGAGGTTGTTTACTAATTGACTTGAATTCCAGCGGTCAAATGAAATTGATACGATTCTATATTTCAGTGCTAATTCATTTATTGTATGTCTGATATAGTCATAATCTTGAACATCTCCTTCAGTGAGCTGAATATATCCTTGACGCGCCCACTCCACATACGGCACCTTATCTTTTCGACCTCTTTCATGCGCAGTCATTTCCGGCAACCAATAAAAAGGTAGCACATGAATACTTCCGTCGTCCATTGGAAAAACTAAAGTCAAAGCCGACAAATCTCTTGTGGACGCCAAATCAAGACCGCCGTAACATTCTCTGCCAAGTAGAAAATCAGGGTTCAGTGGAGCGTCGCAATCTGTCCATTGTTTATCGCTGAGCCATTTTGTTTCGTTTGTAGTCCACTGATTTAAATGTAGACGCCTGAAAGCGTTTTCGTATGAAGGTAGTTCACTAGCAAGTTTTGCCTCTGCTTTTATATAATCTTTTTTTACACTGATACCATAATTAGGATTTGCTTTTGACCAAGTTTCCTCTGATAAAATATCGTCATCATCATCAGCGCAATATATCACAGGTAAAAAAGCCTCATCAGTAATTACTCCATCTCTAACTTTCACTGAATAGTCGTGCATTTCCCAACAAATATTTCCATCAGTTTTACTAGCGCCGGCGGTTGTTAAAGCAATTAACAATGGCTGACTCCTAGCGCCGGTTGAGGTTTTCATTGTATCCCACAACTCACGATTCGGTTGCGTGTGTAATTCATCAAAGAGAATAGCGTGTGCGTTGTGTCCGTGTTGTAGTTTAGCGTCAGCAGATAACGCTTTGTATGTGTTACCTTTGCTTGGATTAACAATGGACGCTCTATACACTTGTGCGCGTTTAGTCAATTCAGTGGAATTTTCTACCATTGATTTTGCTATGTTAAAAATAATACTTGCTTGTGACCTATCTCCGGCGCAAGAATAAACCTCAGCGCCACGTTCGTTATCAGCAAACAGAATATATAAAGCTATTGCTGCCGCCAGTGTAGATTTTCCGTTTTTTCTAGGTATCTCCACATAACAAGTTCTGTATTTTCTCAAGCCGGTATCCTTGTGCTTCCAACCAAATAATGGTCTGATAATATCGTCTTTTTGCCACTGTTCTAAATACATTTTTTTCATTGCCATTTCGCCTTTCGTATGAGTTATAAAATCCTCAATGAAAGACACTGCCCTATCTGCTGCTGCCTCGTCAAATTCGTACATTAGTCGAAATAATTATGTGTGTTATTTTGCTGAACATTTATTGTTGGTGCTGAAATTCCAGTCCTTGATGAAGGTGTAAATCCAAATTGAGTAGCTAGTTTCAGCGCTCTATCAAGCGCGTCATTTGCTATCTTTTGAAACGGCAGCGCTTGTGCGTGTTTGATATTACCATCTTCATCTTTGAACACTTGAATACGTCCTTTTTTACGCAACATCATTTCAGTTTCTATGTGTAAAGAAATAGCGTTACAATACGCCTCAAGTAATCTCAAGTCAATATCGCATAACATACCCTTGTTGTGTAGCTCAGTACAAACCTTGTTCCATTCTTCAGCGCCTATCTCTGACAACCATTCCGGCGGTTGCGGTATATCTATCACCAAAGAAACTTCCATTTCATTGGCAACCGCTCTGTCCGGTCGTGTAGTGCCTCTAAGTTCTTTGATTCTTGTGGGTGTTTTTTTTCGTCCCTTACCCATGATTAGCAAAGGCTTTCAGTGAATAAAAAATTAGCGAATTTCTGTAACCATCCTCCTTGTGAGGAACAATAGGTGTTACGCCGTGTAGATTTCTCCAAGCCGGATACACAATCATTGAGTTATCACATTGGTCAATTACAACTCCATAATCCGGTATGCTCAAATTTCCGCCAGATGACATCCAGCGTTTCGTACAAATTACGTTCAATGAATTCGTTACGTTTCCAGCGTCCCTATGATAAGATGCGGCAATATTATAGTTGGATATGCTTGATGAAAAATACTCCGCAAACCGCCATTTTTCCGGCACGCTTTTTGATACAGCTATCACATGTTCTTCGTACAAATCCGGCGTGTGTTTTTTTATGAGTTTGAGTGATTCTTGCGCTAGTAACATCATTGATTTTATAAAAGTTCTTGATGACGTATTCTGATGTACTGAACTCACTCTTGGCTCCGGTCTACCCATGTGAGGTCTTGGTTGTACACTTCCTATTATTGTGCTGTATTGCTGAACCTTTTCAGTAGCTCCTGTTTCACCGCTTGACCTATTCATTGCGCTCTTTGGTACTTTTTTTGTACGAAATTCTTTGTTGGCTATGGATAAATATTGTGACGCCGGTTTTGGTAGGCTCTTGATATAGAATCCGACCGGCACGCCGTTCTCAGTGAAAATAGCGTCCTCAAATAAATTAGGTTTGAGGTTGTCGCACTTGTGTCCTACTTTTGAGCCATGTGGCTCTTTTAATAATTCTATTGTTTTCATAATTCATTTAGTATTTTGTTAAAGTCCTTTTTCACCAATTTTAAACCTCTGTTGTTATCAAGTATTTTTATTTTTGCCAAGCCTTTTGACGCCTTCATTAAGCCAATATGACTTTTTAGCTTTTGATTGTAGGTAGTAGGATTGATTAGATTGCCTCTTTTAGCAATCCTAAGCGCGTTATTGGCAAATGAGGTCTTTAGATACACTATTGACACTTCGTTGTTTCTAGCCAAACGCTTTACGTCAGCCTGAGAACAATAATAATTTCCAGCAATAATAATTCCTTCAACCCTAGCTTGTTCAATTTTATTCATCATATCAGCCTTGTTGAATTTACTTACGCTATCTGCTCCATTGATAGTCGTGCCTAGCACCCACCATCTTTTACTGATTTGCAATAGCACCTCGTCTTTTACGTCAAGAATTTTATTATCAATCAGTGTAGATTTTCCGGTTCCGTAGTTTCCTACCAGCATTAAAATTTTTTTTATCATTTTTTTCTCAGTGTAGGTTCTGTTCTAATTATGTTAGGCACTTCTATTTCAGTGGGTTCTTCACATTTCATAAACTTACCGCAAGAACATTCTGCTTGTTTTACCACCCATTTTCCGTTTCTATACACAGTAGTAGTTGTGTGTAACACACGTTCTTCCTTACCGCAATCGCATTTATATTTTGTCATTGTATTCTTTCAAGTATTTTTTTTCAAATGTTTCGGTTCTAAACTCCCACAAGACATTCCAAAACACTCCTTGTGGTACTAATTTTTCTATTTTTTTAATCTCAGAGTACATTCTATCAATGTAATATCCAATGTATCTTTTACCCAGCCTGTATTTTTTGTACGCACACAACGTGGTTTCTATCTGAAAAACGTTTCCAGCGTAATCTTTTGACCTCAGATATTGTACGAATTTATTGTGTAGTAGTTCTAAATCAACTTTGTTCAACTTTTTTTTGCTTGTGTGATTCATCAAATCCAACCTTTCAACGCTGAAAGCAACTCCGTTTCTACATGATACTGCCTCACGCATATTCAAATATCTAGGTTCAGCCTCAATATCAGTGATTGAATTTAACACGTCTAAATAATTGAACAATGAAAATCTGCCAAAAAATTTAATTTTTAAAATGGTATCGTATATTTTTGACACTGATTTTTGGTTCAAAAAGTTCCTCTGAGAATTACCGCACAATGATTTGTACGATTCTACTGCTGAAATAAATTGATTGTTTGATTTTATTCTCAATCTGTCCGTCTGAAATATCAGTGAAGATTTATTTTTGTCCCACCAGTCGCTCATTCTTTTCATATCAATATTTTGATAATCCGGAAATTCATTGTAAATGTAAAACACTGTTGGTGCTGAGTACGTACAGCCGTATAAAAAAGCAATCCAATACCTCTGTTCAATGTTGAGTTCAAACCGGTCCGCAAGATATTTTAGACACAAGATACTTGGGTCAATATCCTTCGCCTCAAACATGGCTCTGTGAAATGATTTGTACGAAATTTTACCACCCATACACTGTGTCTTTTTTCAATGATGAAATACAATTATTGAGTCCGGCTCTTGTGAGTATATCTTTTGTTGACGCTAAAATAACGTGATTTTCTGATTCGTATTTCCACAATGGTCTGAGCGCGTTTCTTACTGCTGATAATTTTTTATCTCCGTCATGTGAAAAGTCAAGACCTAAAAAAGCGTAACTACTGCCTTGTGGTAAATTAAATTTTCCCCCTGAAAAATAATCGTACAGAATCCAGCCGTCATTATCTGAAGGCAGCTCAAGTTGATACGTATTTTCCATCTCTGATTTACTCAGTTGAGAAATAACTCCGTTAAACACCATTGATTTATCGTCATAAGTCAGTGGCTGATTGTTCTCCATTACCTTATAATCACCGCTTGTGGAGTACCTAAAATGAGCAATGAACAATTCCGGCTCCTCAGATAGTAATTCTTTTTTGAACAAATTGTAATCCAAGAATTTCTTTGTGCCGTTTTTCGTATGATATCCGAACGAATGTACACCACGACAACGGCTTTCATCAAGTAATTTCTCTACCATATACTTTTTGAACAAACCTTTATAGCCAATGATACTACACATTCAAATTTTTTCTTATCGTTTCCATCAGTATTCCGCCAACGTAAAGTTCTTGTTCACGCGCTTGTTTCATTAGCTCACAAGCGGTATCGTAATCTTCAAGCGTGAAATCTATCAACAATGATTTTCTAGTACCATCAGCAAGCTCATCTAATTGGTCGTCAAGTGAATCGTCATTCTCCACAAGTCCGTAATCTACCGAATCATCATTAAAAAAGTCAGTTGATTCAAATCCCCAATCTGATAATTCAAGTTCTTCAAAGTTATTTGCCAGTGAATCCCAGTCCCAAGTACCGGTGTTTTTGTTTAATCTGATATTTAATTCTTTTTCTTTTTCAAGAGTCAAATCAAGTCCCACTGTTGGTATGGTTTCATTACCCATTTCACCCCAAATTCTCGCTCTTTGATGACCACCAATAATTATATTTTCACGCTCTTTGTTGGTGTTTACAAGTATTGGGTCAACAATTCCGAACCTCGTCAGTGAATCTTTTAGTGCTTTGTAAGCCGGTTCTTTCAGTGTACGCGGATTGTACTCCGCAAATATAAGTTCAGTGATTTTTCTATTTTTTATTTTCATGATTTTTTTAATTTTAATTTTCGTATGATTTACTCTAGTGATGAACCTAAACTTGGTTCTAGTTTTATCAGTGTGGAACCCTTGTACCCCCCCTAATG
>Ga0187219_1000120_pt1 | contig 32180 bp, 32 predicted proteins | sample 13SPOviralmetaG_FD_130162 | JGI IMG/M metagenome (GOLD analysis project Ga0187219, IMG submission 130162) | Marine viral communities from the oligotrophic San Pedro Time Series (SPOT) site, San Pedro Channel, CA, USA - 13 SPOT_SRF_2010-07-21... | ecosystem: Environmental > Aquatic > Marine >... | reverse complement strand
CCGGTATTTATGCCAGTGTTAACCTTGATGGCGACTTTGCTGAATGTTGTTTCTGTTTTCATCTTGTTGTGGATTTCCAGAGCATCATAAAAATTGTTGATTTCTTTTCGTGTTTTCATTGTTCTGTTTTGTTCTGTTAGTGGTGATTATTTGTCTTCTGTATCAATCAAGTAAACTTCCCCGCCATTGTAACTTGTCGCTTCCATGCTCCAAAGGTTGTCACTTCCGGCGATCCTTGTGAGTGTTAGCTCATATCCGGCCGACTCAATCTCCGGCTGGGTAACTGTGAAGGAAATAACTTTTCCGCATCGATCTTCTTTAATGGCGATTTGCTGATCTTTAGCGTTTCCCCAGCCATAAATCTTGTTTACTGCGGGAAGGACTTGTATTGCTTGGTTTGCTGTCATGAGTGAACACTAACGAAAAACATGAGGTTGGCGATATGTTTTTGCATGAGATGTATGACAGGTAGGCTTAAAGTGTTGGCTTTAAGTGTGTTATCGTTGGAAGAAAAGTGCAAAAGGGGTGACACGACAAAAACAAGCGGAAATGAAAACCAGGAGGGAGATTCAACAATTTCGATTGTGGGTTCCCCTTGGTAAATAACACTACCCTCACGGCATTTAATTGATGAAAGAACATTCATAGTGTCTCTACAAAATCAAAGCGTTCAAAGTGTTACATTTACTCAGCCTAGAAAACACCCCTCCCCCTCTCTAATTTAGATGAATTCTGTATCTACTGAGTGAATACCGATGCCCCAAGGGGGAGCTGTCGCGCTGCCGCCTTACATATACCCCTTCAGATTTTTGTAACAAAACTATTCCGGCTCCTCATCACCGAGGTCTTCTTCATCAAATAACAATCCATAATCACCTCCCTCTTCACGCATGCTCTGAGCCAACTCGTTGCGTCCTACAGACTCCCTTAGCTTCCCTTGGACAGTCGGAAGCATCCCGAGGGCGGCATAAGGCGTTGGGGACTCCACATGGATGTTACTAGTCTCCCTGTGATTCACAGCCACCAGGACATCATCGAAGTGTTCGGTAAGGATACTTAAGGCTAGCTTAAGGCGGTCTTGGGCTGACTCTGGGATGTTGGAGTTACGTTGCATTGAACACTACAAAGGTGTCTCTCTCTTTCTCCTCCTTCTTTAAGATCTCTTAGAGACATCTCTAAGATTGGATAATAATAAGGATAAAAAATAATAAATAAATCTCAGAGCTATCTTTAAGAGAGGATTGTTATTTTTATCCCCTTCTCCTCCTATCTCAGAGAAATCTTAAAGAGAGGCTTTCTTTCCTCCCTATTATGGGTGTTATTTATTAGGCGTTGAGTAAGAGAGTGTTATAGAGATTCCCCGTGCTAAGGTTTTTGCAAGGGCGTTGAAGGTGTATTCGGTCTCCCCAAAAGCCTCCCATTCATCGGGGTTTGACCCAAAGAACGGCTCAATGATCACGCAGGGAGCTTTGGGGCCATGCAGGAAGCCAGCACCGCGTTCACCGTGTGTTACTTTTTTGACTCCTCGGTCGGTGTTCCCTGGAAAGTCCTCGTTCATGGCATCGTTGATATAGGATGCGGCATTGCGTCCCTTCGATGAGGAGTTCCAGTGAAGCATCTCGTGTCCTTTCACGTTGGGGTTGCTGAAGCTATTGAAGTGGAGTTCACACACTAGGTCAGCATTGAGAGGGTCAACGGTTCTTTTAAGCCATCGCATTGACTCGGTGTAGGAATCCCCTTCGTAGTGGTTGATGATGGTTGTATTGATGTGGCTTGGAAGGTATTCCTTGATCTTGTGGGCGAGCGTTGTGTTGTAGTGCCACTCGTAGGTTTCTCCGTCATAAGCCACTGCACCCGCATCAAGCTCCCTAGAGTGCCCCACTGCAAGCACGAGGATGCGCTCCTGTGCGTTTTTAGAGATTTCTCTAGTGTGACCTCCAGAATTATCCCCAAGGCTCTCAGAATCGATCCTAGAGCGTAATCCTTCAAGAATCCTGATTGCCTCATTGAGTTCGTCTTTTATATCCATGTGGTTGAGGGGGCTTTGCTAGCATTGATCTTGTAGTAGGAATCCGTGAACTTCTGAAGCTGTCTTTGGATGTCCTCCTCTTTTCGTTCGGAGATCTTAATGTCGGCATCCTGTGCCATCTGCTCTACCCAGTATGCCACTCCCATTGATAGTGCGTCAAGCCTGTCATCATGTGTTAAGGCTCCCTTTTCGCGTGTCAGGCGAGACATCTGGAACATCAACTGGTATCTTAGTTGGGACTCGATGGGATACTTCTGGGCGGTATCGTAGTCGTTCCTAATGACCTTGGGGTCGATGACCAGCTTGTGTTGGTTCATCACGGGTTCCAGGGTGTCCACGATGCGCTTCTCCTTCTGGATGTTATGACGAACCTCTTCTACGGTTACCGGATAAATCTTTGATAGATAGGGCTTTAGGATCTCTACGAACATGCCGTCACCGAAGTTGCTTTCGACAACAATAACATTCACGTTGTTCATCTTGGCCTTCATCGTGAGAACCTTTAAGACGGTATCATCGTATCCCCCTTGCATACCGCCGGCATCCGTCACATAGAGATACCCGTTGAGCATCTTTACGACAGCCCACGAGGTTTCGTCCTTGCCTCGTCCCGATGGGTCAATGGCTAACACACTACCAGTGAATGGGATGTTATCACCGATGACCTTCATGGGGCGAAAGAAGCGGTCCCCTGTGAACCCTACGTTCGGCACTGTGGCATCCCAAGCGTTCTCAGGGGATTGTGCCCAGACCAGCTTCTCGGGAGCCGTAGTGTCATCAATGTCCATGACGATTAAGTCATTGATCTTCAAGGGATAACGATCCAAGTCGGACAGCTTGGGGTCCAGCATGAACTGCATGGCGAACCCTGACTTACCGTAGGATGCTTCACGCTCTGCTAGGTCGATCTCGGAGAATCGTGTGGGTTCTGTAGGGCTTCCGATGAAGTCATCATCGATGCACGAGGCGGCAATGTTACCTTGGTAGATCTTCTCGGACTTCTCCACACCGATCTTCTTCGCCGGCCAAATGCGAGTCTCGTAGTCCCTTTCGAGCATTTTGTTGTAGATGCTGTCCTCGCACTGTGGAGTCCCAAGGAACAGAATGCGACTGCCATCGTTGGGCTTAAGGATAGCTTCAAACTCCTTGACCTGTTCCGAGAGCTTGTCCCGCATGGATTGGGTTGCGGAGTTGTTGGGAACCTCTACGTCATCAGCCACAATGATGTCCGCACGGCTACCGGTAAGCTGGGATGTTATACCGAGGGACTTGACGCTGGGTGCGTGTGAGGCTTGAGCAGGGCCAACGTCAAAGGAGATCTTGGAGAAGCGTTGCTTGTCGGTGGGCTTTAGGTGTCCAAGGATCTCCATCTCGTGAATGATACGGAGGGTGAACGTCGAGAAGTCATCGGCGCGGTTCTTGGATGCGGAGACCACCAGGATGTTCTTCTGTGGATCAAGGAGTAGTTGGTGAACGACGAAGGCTGAACAAATCCATGACTTACCTACGCCTCGGAACCCTTGGATAACACCTCGGCGTGGTCCGTGTTGCATCCACTCGGCTATCTCGTATTGGATAGGAGTGGGAGCCGGAAGTGACAAGTGGTTCCACGTCATCCAAAGGAAGTTGCGGAAGTCTTGGAGTTGTTTAGGAAGGTCGCTCATTCGTTGACTACTTGATCAGTCGGATCATCAAAGGGAAGGATGTTCACTAGGCTATCCAAGGGTGATCCTTTGGTGACTGCTGCACTGATGTTATTGTCCTTAAGTAGCTGTCGGGCAGCGTTTAAGAGAGCAGGGGTGTCATCTCCACTTTGGATACGATCAATGAAGGTGTCAATCAAGAGATCCTGGAGACCCTCCATTTTAATGCTACGGGATTCGTCTTTCATCGTTTGGTTAGGGCGTGGTAGATCTTAATGACCATGTATGTTAAGGTTGTTAATCCTACGGCTATAGCGACTGATGTGTTCACTTGTTCAAGGGTTATGTTAGCAATCAATCCGGTGATCCCGATCATAGGTGTGTTAAGATTTGGGTTCATTGGTTATTAAGGATTCGGGTAGGTGCTTCCGAAGACCACGAAGTTAATCTTACGGTTTGCTGCGTGAGCCACATCGTCGGACTCGACTACAAAATATCCGACATTCTTTTCTTTAATGAAGTTACGTCCGTCCATCCCGCTGGCTCCTTGCATTGTCGTTACAACTGTGTAGTTAGTATTTGCTAGGTCTGTATCAAAATAAATCTTTCGAGTTCTAGTTGCGTTGGACTCCGCTTCGGTTGCGGTAACGTCTACATTATATGATCCAGCCTCCAAGCTATCCGCTCCTGTTGCGTCATACTGAATAACACCATAAGCTCTTGGAGAGAACGGGCTATTCTTAAGCACATCAGGAGTCACCACGCCGGCGGCACTTTGTCCTTCCATTTCGGCTTTACTCGCTGGAGCGACTTTAGCGTATGTTACCGCATCATCCACTATCTTCACGGTAGTGACTGCATCGTTTTCAAGCTTGTTCGTGGTAACCGCCTCTGTCTCAATCTTTTCCTCGGTGACCGCTTCTGCTGCGAGTTTTGCTGTAGTAACGGCTCCGCTCGCGATCTTTGCTGCGATAACAGCGTCAGTGGCAATCTTGTCAGAAGTCACAGCATTGTTTTGAATCTTTGCTGTGGCTACTGAGGAATCCGCTAATGCTGTCTCACTGACACTCTGGATTCCACCTCTAGTATGCCCAGCATCTTCATTCATCTCTTGTGTTGCGAACAAGTTTTGCTTGTAGGCAAGATTAAGATCGTCTGCGCTCAACACTGCACCATTGGTGAAATCAACGAGTTCGGTTGTTGAGGTCGCACGGAAGACTCGGATCTGGTTCGCTGAGTGGTTGTTGATTTTGCTGAGATCACTCCAGTTTGTTGAAGTGCATGTGACAGTCTTATTAGCAAAGTTCAGTGTGTAGTCCGTGTCTTTGATAAGTGTCAGCTTTTGAAATCCTTCAGCCGCTGATGAGTTAATAACACACACTTCCACATCGTCAGCACTTAAGGCTTCAAGGGAGAAGTTAATAGGGTTAGTCCACTCGGTGCGGTTTGCGCTTTCTAGCTGATAAAAGGACAGTGCTGTTTTTGTTGTTAAAGCCATGATGTTTTAAAGGGATGGGATTGGGTTGTTAAATGCGTCTACTGCTTGTTGGTTAAGTTGGTTCTGTTGCTTCTTCACGTTGTTCAAGGTGTCCAGAAGATCAGGAAACTCACGGATAACTAGATTCTTGGCTTTTAGACGGTATTTACTAATGACTTGTCCCATCAACTTGATGCGCGGGTCTTTAGACATAAGTTCGCTTTCTCCTCCTGTTTCCTGGACTGCCTTGCTGTAAGCCTTGAACTGTCGTGAGTTTACGAGACCTTTTAAAGATTCTCTTAAAGTCTTACCACCAATCGTTGTTTCAGCACTTAACTCAAGTAAACGGTCGTATGCTTGTCTTCCTTCTTCGTTGTAGAAGTTACGCATGTCCGTGTCCTTGTGATTGAAGTAGTAAGTCGATGGCATACCAAACCCGTGGACTAGCTCTAGGACTGCTTTGTCCACGCTGTCGTTCTTCTTGCTGGAAACATAAATAGGATTGAAGATTCCAAGAACACCAAGTGGGTTCTGCTTGTAGACAGGTTCACCAAGGAATGTTCTCTTAGGTGGGATGTTTTCTTGAGCAATAGGAACCTTACGAAGAACTGCGTCAACGACTGTTCGGGATTCGCGGATCAATGAATTCGTTTCTCCAAAGTCTTTGAATTGTGCTAGAGACTGCGGGACAGTTAAACCACTGACTACATCGCGCACTCCTTTTCCAAAGTAAACCTCCGGTTGTTGAACCATGTTGATCGTGTTGTTAAGACCTCTCAGGAAAGACTTATCGGTGATTCCTTCGGAGATAGAAAACAATAACGCCCCTGCTGCTTCCATTGATCCACCTTCAAGGTCAGGGTTCATTGAGCTAAACGTTGCTACATCAGCCGCAATACCAATCATTGTTGCCCAAGGGTCAAGACGCTGGTAGCTGACGTAAGTAGGATTATCGAGAGTTCCAAGGTTGAACGAGTAAGGCTTCCAACCTGTTGATTCCAATGCTCTACGTTCTTCGGCATTCCTTGGACCGCTTCCAGTGATCTTTTCTTTATTAAGATACGCAAAGTAAAGCAATGCGGTTCCCCCTGCTGCGGATGTCGCCATGCGTCCTGTAAACTCGGCGCGTTGTATCGGACTCATCTGAGCTACTGCTGCGCGTCTTTCTGCTGCGCGCCCAGCTAAACGTGGGACTAACTCAGCCATCGCACCAAACGGTGTCCGTTGGAGACCAAACTTCAAGATGTTTGTAGGTGTGTTAACAAACGGAAGCAACAAGGTGAGGGGTGGGTAGTCTGCTCTCTTTTTGTTAATCATCTGAATAACATCACTCTTAATGGGATTGGTGGCGGTTACCACTTGAGCGTATTCCTTGGTTCGTCCAATCATATCCAAGACGTTTTGATCTTGAATGAATTTGCCCTTAGACTCACCAATAAGACGCTCATACTCTTGATCAACCGCCGCTGGGTTCATCCGCATGTCTGTGACGTTTTCTCGGGCGTTCTTTGCTAGTTGAGTGTAGATGCGACTTTCACTATACAAGGCTCCGTCTTTGTCGATGGCTTTTTGCAGCATCTCTTCCTTCCACAGTTTTTGCGCTTCGGGAGATTGATTAGCCCATTCCTTACTGTTTCTGACATGAACATCCAATTCATTACGCATTCGTGCCGTGGCTGAAAGAGATTTATTAAACCCGTCACCTCCAGCGTTTGCAGCGAAAGGCCAATTAAAGTAAGTGTCGATCCATTTGTATACCTTTCCTCCAGAAGTATTTTCATCAATACCCCAGATTCGTGGATCAGTTGCATTCAACGGCGCACCTGCCATGTTTTCTCCGTAAGCGACCTCCCCTCCTGTAACAACATCGGATCTGGTTCGGGCTGATTTCACTCCCGCTTTGAATCCTAAAGCCACATCTTCCAACTTAGAGTGCGGAATTAAACTAGAAGAAAGAACTGCTTTAGCCTCCTTGTCACCCATTGCTGTCCTGATACCTGCTCCTATGGTCTGCTCAAAGCGTTGCAAAGCTCGCATTGTTTGAGGTATTCCTACGTTTATTGTTAACGTGGATGCACCAGAAATAAGGTTACGTTGGAACCACCGTGAACCGAGGTTAGCAAACTTTCTTAACTTACTCATTTTAGCGAGCTTATCGACATTCTGGAAAGCGGCTAGCGGAGTCTCTTGGTCAGCAGCGAAAAGAAGACGATCAACGTAGTCCTTCATACCTTTTTGAATATCTCCAGGTCTTGATTCCCTCCAAGATGCATAAGCCTTTTTCGATCTAAGCGACTTACCGGATTCCTCAATGGAAGCGGAACGAGCTTTCGTGTATCGGGATTTTAGTTCTTGGAGCTTCTTCAATGCGCTTTGGTCGCCTTTACCTTTCCTTGTGATGTTAGCTTTGTTGATGATTTGTGTTACTTCAAACTCAGCGTCGGACATCCTACCAAGAGCTTTAAGTTCCTCCAACACTTTAGGAATGGATCTTTCTTCTTTAAGCATCCGTTGGGCTGACTGGATCTTTTCATAGATCTCTTTCAGTTCGGGGTCTTGTTTAATCTTTTGTGGTGTTAACTTACCTTTAGGGCCGAGATCACCTTCAAGTAAAGACTGTCGTAGAGCGCCCAACTTGTTACGGAGTTCCTTAAGTTTCTTAGAGGCAGCAGCACGGTTGAGTTTCTTTGTTCCTTTCTGCTTAATAAGATCTTGCAACTGCTTGACAGTTGAGTTTGCTTTACCAGGGTCTAGCTCCTCTTTAATCTTTTTAAGTTTCGCAGCGGATGCTTTTCTCTGGGCAACACGTTCAGCGTAAGCTGTGTCACTCAGCGTGTCGATATAGTGTTCCTCTTCGCGTAGTTTAATGATTGCTCGCTCCTCTTTAAATACTTTGTTGTGGTGTTGGATTTGCTCCTTAACCACTCGGATGTCGTTGTTAATTTTCTCAACAACCGCTGACTCCTTTTTAGGCGCACCAGGGTCTTCCGGTGTCCCTTTGATTTCCTCTGGGTCAGTATCGGATAACTTCTCTGAGCGTCTTCTTTTGCTCTCTAGTTGTTTCTCCAGACGCGCCAGTTCGTTTTGCCTTTGTTTTAGACTGTCTCCGCTTAAACTAGCTTCCGGTGTTTCATCAATTCTTCTAGTCCTAACCTCATTCAAGGCATCAAGACCTGTGTCTTCAACGTCTGCAAGATAAGCGGCGTTTACTTCGCCATGCATCTCTTCGGCTCGTCTTTCGAGGCGTTGTTTACCTACGATGTCTTGGATGTCTCCTACGTTCCTTGCTTGTCTTGCTCTGAAGATGTCGGACACTCCTGTTCCGATGGTTGCTTGTTTCAACGTGAAGAATGCAAACCGCTTCTGTTCGGCTTCCAACAACAATGCTAGCTCGTCAAGTTGCGCTCCTGTGGCTTCGTCGCTTGAACGTGCCGCTTGTGCTGTGACTTCTTCAATCTGCTTGGCCAATGCGATCTGACGGTCAAACGATAGTCTGGAACCGGAGAAGGCGACTTGCTGGCGTAACGCTAGCTCGGTGATAAGTTCAACATCTTTGTCTGTTTGGAGCGCACCTTTACGCACAGCAGCAGCAATAGATGAAGAATCAAAACCCCTAAGCTCATCTAGTTGGATCATCTGCGCTGCCATCTCTTGGACTGTTCTTTTCTCCGTTGCCATGAGACTAGGAATAAGCTCATCCATAACATCCTCTAGCTCATCCAAGGAGTCTACCTCACTGAGACGGTTAACAATATTTTTGTTCTGGTAGATTGATTGTGGACCGCTGATAGGTGCTTGAAGTTTTGATACGTCAGGTTTCCCTTTCCCTTTAGGGGCTTTCGGGGCGACATCTGGAGCAGCGCTTGGTTTTGGTATAGAGGTGTCAACTAAATCTTCTGGGTCTTGTCCTTCGACTAGCTTTGTGATTTGATTTTCGTCCTTAAGTCCTGCTTCGGTTGCGTTGCCATCTTTAATGTGCGCTAGGTCTAATTCTTTTTTAGTTTGGGCAACTTTAACTACGTCCCCTTTACTAAGTGCCCTAAGGTGTTTAATACTGGCGATAACACTGACGATAGCGCCCCCTACTACAGCACCTTCAATAGCGTTCTTCATGCGTCCTTCTAACTCGCTATCGTCTTCGTCAGATTTAAGATATTCAGTCACCACGTTGGAAATACCTGCATCATCAGCAAGGATGTTACTGAGACGAATCACATGTCCATCAAAAGCTGCGAAATCAGCAACCGCCCCAGCCGTGAAACCTTTGGCGAGCTTTGCAGTCTTTTCACTTGCTCCAAAAATCTTTGCGGCTTTAGTGGCTTTACCGAGAATACTGGCAACACCAAGCCCTGGAAAAAAACCAGTTGCGAACTGGGTTAGACCAGACGCGATGTGACCACCGGTTCCTTGTGGTTTAAGGTCTTCAAGGTAAGGGTCATCGTGCCAGTCATCAGGTATAAGATCAAAAGTGATAATGTCAAACAAACCCATCATTGATCGCGCTCCTTCCAAAGCACCATACGCTATCCCTTTACCAATGTCAGTAACGGTGTCTACAAAGCCGGAGTCATCCTCTTGTTCATCCTCGTCGAATCCAAGGTGATCGTAGTCGGAATCCGTGGATTCTCTTCTGCCAAATACATCAGGTTCGTTTGCAGCGAAGGGACTAGATGAACCTCCAAATACGCTTGAGGAGGTAAGTGGGTTACCATTGAGTATGCTAGGTCGAAAAAGACTCATGTTATTTTATTTTGAAGGGTTAAATTTAAGTTGTTTTCCAAGTGCCTCTTGGTCAGCAAAGAAGGTCTTTTTTGGATAGCTCTCTTCTTTTCCTTTGAAGTGGATGTTATAAAGTTCAGTCAGCAAACCGTAGTTGCCGTCTCTAGTGTCCCTGATTGCTTGATAGTTGTAAACGTGTGTTTTAGCAGTCTTAGGGTTGGAGTAGATGTCATTTACATTTATGTCTAATTGAACTCTCGGGATATTTCTCCCAAACACACGGCCAGTCGCTGATACCTTTGCTTTCTTTCCTTTAGATTCAATTAACATTCCGTCTTTATGTTTTTCCATAGGTATTCCTGTGTATTTAAGTTGGTTTAGCAGACGCGCTCGGAGGTTTTTCTTCGTGGTAGGTTTATATGCTTTGGCTATTCTTTCCGCTGACTCAAGTAAATAAGACGAGTCAACAGTTCCAGCCACATACGAAAAGGAAGAATCTAACTTTTGTCTTTTAGTTTGGGCCTCCATCAATGCTAAAGATTCTGGATCAATAGCGGTTTTCACAAACCTATCAAGATAAGCCGCTTTGTCTTCATCGGCAAAAATCCCTCCCCGTGTTCTTCTGGTGGGTTCTCCTTTGCTGTCCAAGAAATCATCTCTTCCTTCCTCCGATTGCTGAAGTTCTAGCGCAGCAGCTTGACGGTCTAAGGGGTCTTCAGCAGCGGTGACTTTTGGTCCTTTAATGCGCCTCGCGTCATCAATCGCCTTCTTAAGGTTCGTTGTGTTTAGGACTTCTCTTGTCAGAGCAGCGGTCATGTGCTTACGCAACAGTTTCCTGTATAACTCATTAGCTCTGATCATCTTCGGATTACCTTCTTCATCTTCGATTGGGTTCCCGTCCTCATCTTGATCAGGGACTAACGGGTTTGCGTTTACGTCCCTTTCCCCTTCACCTTCCCCTGCTTCTTGAAATAACTTTGCCATCTCTCGACTGGCCTCATTGACAGCAGAGGTTGCAGCGGTTCCGGTCATCATGTTTGTAAGGTTGCTCCACTGTGTTCGTTTAGTCGGGCTGAGTGCTGCAAGATCATCGTCTTCTTTTAGAGGACTTAAGTCTAAATCCGTGTTTACTTCTGCCACACGCAGTAACTCTTCCGCTCCGCTGAGTCCTGCTATGATTTTGTCACCTGGGTCTAGTTGTTTGTCAAGGTCATCAATAAACGCTTGTGACATATATACGCCATTCCAATTTTTACCTGCTCCGATCAAGGGGAGCATTGATTGAAAGTTTCCTACATCTGTTCTGAAGTCATCAAGAACATCTTGACTGTATCCTTTATCAATTACTTCTTTTTGAAACTTCAACACAAGTTGTTCTCTTTTCTCATTGGTTTCCTCTAGGGAGACATCAGGAGAATCCTTGGCGATCTTGTTCAAAGCAATGCGAACGTTCTTCAACGCTGCTTTCTCCTTTGCGGTTCGCTTTGGACCCTCTCTGTTAAGTTTGTCCTCTTGTGCTTCAATAGCTCTACTCAAGGTAGTTAACATACGCGGAGAGACCGGTTCCCCTTGAAATTTCAAAGGCTCCATCTTTTTCCCATCAGGGTCGATGCCACTAGCTGCGTCAACAAACGCTTGAACTTGGACATGGTTCCCTTGTCTGATCTCGTCCAAAAGTCTCTCTTGGAAGTTCTCCTCGACGCTATTGCGTAGCTGGGTTTGTGTGACCTGTGCGCCCTGGTTCATTCGTTTAATTCCCCTGAAGTAGGTTTTGTTCATCTCATCAATGACCCCGTTGACCATCGTAGATTGCTTAAATCCAATGTCTGCGATACGTTGTTGGGTTGCCTCTTTTGCGGTTTTCTTCACTTTAACCTTCGCTCCGCTTTCACTTGCTTTATCACGAATGAATTGCATTCCTTCAAGAAGTCCGTGGTTAACTGCCATGCTCTTGTTTCCTAAGTCACGGTCTGCGGGAATATCAAAGCGTCCTTCCGGTGTAGTCTTAAAACGTCCACCAGTATCATGAACCATGACAGGGACGTTGGTAAGCGTGTGTTGTTCCCCTTTTGCGTTCTGATAAGTAAGACTGTCTACAACATACCTCCTACCGTAATATTCAGGGTTTCCCGCCACGGTCACTACCGTTGTATCGGGGTTCTTTCGGAAGTCTTCTAGAGTTCTAACGATGTTTTTACCGTCAGCACCAGGTCTAGCGGCCTTGTAACCACCTTCCATTTTACCAATTTTACTTCCTGGTTTTTGGGGAGAAAAGACACTGATGTTGCCTTGAATTGTTGGTGGTTCCGTTGCGCGGTTAAGGAAGGTGCGCACGTCGGGCGTGACATAAATCGATCCGTGCTGAGACTGTGTCTCGGAAAGCATAGTTCTATTGGGATTAACAATATTAACACCCGCAGCATCGACGATCTCTGAGTTGCCTTCGTCAGCGGTTTGAGGGAGACCTAGGTTAAAGGTGTTTGCATTCTGGTTAACACCAGCGAACACACTCTCGTCCAAAAACTTCTGTCGTTTCTGTTCCAACACCGCATAGGATTTAGTCGCGACCCCATTCAACTGTCGAAGGAGTTTGTTATACATCACCTTCTGGTTTGGGTTGTTAATTACGTCATCAGGTATAAGACTCGCATACTTAAGTCTGAGGTTCTCAATGATGTCTGTTTCATCTTCGATTGGGTTCCCGTTTTCATCTTGAAAGAATTGTTCAACTGCGTCTGGTCGCATGTCTTTAAACTCCTGCTCTTGCGCTGCGAGCCTTGGAAAGATCGTTGTCTCGTATCTAGCATTGAAGAGAGCTTCGTTAATGCCTCGGAGTTTAAAACGATTTAGAACAGTTTCTTTTGCGTCCTGATCACCGTTCAATGCTCGATCCTCTAACTCCTCTGGTGAAAGTTCATCAATCTCCTTTTTACCAGCTTCTTTTTGGATGTTAGCGTATTGACCGTAGATTTGAGGGAACTGTCTCAGTGCGTTAGCAAAGTCGGTCAAAGCGTTCTGCTTTGGTGTAGTCTCTACTTGAACATTGTATTGTCCTCCAGGTTGAGCAGTGGGACGAAGCGATACCTCTCCGATATTAACATCGACCCTCTCTCTTCGACTTTGCGATATAGCTTCCTTAAGTTCTTCTGCTGTCATTGTGAATGTTTAGTCGTTTATTTGTTTTACAGCCAACCCAGCTTTTACTCCCGCCAAGCCCGACTCCAAGAGACTCGCTTGCTTGATTGGTTGGTTTATTCTGAGTTGGTTCATGTGAGATCGCAGTGCGCCTTCCTCCAATGAGAATGCCGACTGTTGTGTTTGTAAATCCTTTTGGCGATCCTCGGATAAACGGTATCTAGCTTCTTTGGCAGAGAGTTTATCTGTCACCCTGTCAAGAGACATCCCAGCGACCCCTGCTTCGGTTAACGCAACCAGACGCGCTCGTGCTTTAGCCTCCGTGGTTTGGAGTTGAGCAGATTCTTTACGTTGCGATCTTGCAATATTCTCCTGTGCCTCTCGGATTCTTATGGATGTATTAGCTCGTCCTGCTCTGATTTGTTCCGCAGCAGAGGCTCGTTCTTGAGCTTTTTCTTGGGCATTAGCAGCAGCTTGTTGACCAGCATATGATGCCACAGCGGTCGCTATTCCGATAGAGATAGGTTCACACATAAAGGGATGTTATTCGTTGGGGTGGATAATAAATAAGGAGAAATCGTTTTCTTTTGGCTCTTCAACAGTAGCACCACACCATTTCAACCAGCGTAAAGCTAAGGTGTTCTCGGTGTGAACTTCATTGACACAAGGAAGTTGGTAGTAGTTAACAATAAACTTAACCCACGCTTTGCTCGCTTTGGCAAACTCACTACCTGATTCTTTAACTAGGTCATCCGTGCAAAGCAACCAGATGTAATTGGTTTCATTCGGCATCAACGGGCCGACCCCGAAGCAAGCCAAAGGCTTCTTGGTTTTGTTGGAGCAGATAGACCATGTATGGAAATCAGTCTCAAGGCCGGCGCGTATAGCGTCTCTAGGGCGAGTCCCCGAGCTTAACAAACACTCCAGCTTGTCAATCTCCCGCATGTTATCACCTACGTCCTCGATGTCACTTGGGAGTGCAGAACGGATGTAGACGTTTTTATATTCTAGTTGAACGGGTGTGGACGTTGGCTTCGTATTCACAGGACTGGAAGTTGGCGGTAAAGGCACTTGAATTTACAATCTTAATAACAGACTCAGGTGCTGCTGTATAGATGGAAAACCTAAACTTACCTTCTTCGGAAGCTCGTGACCCCAGCGCATCTACGTTGATGTTTAAGGGACTATACGAATAGACTCTCTTGTCACGGGCGCGTGGTGTTACCTCAAGCTGGAACGCTGAAGCATCCGAAAAGAACAACGTGCCATTCCTAAGGATCAACCGAGCGAGGCCCGAGGATGTCGGAGGGTTCCCTTGCTTGAACACAGGCTCACTCAAGGTGCATTCCATGTTGTATTTAAGACCAGAGAAGCAGGTCTTGTAGAAGCCCTGGATGGTGGCGGTGTTGTTGTTAATTGAAACAATGTTCAGTTTCCTTCCATCCAAGTCATACACCTCAACTACATCTCCACTCTCTGGGACAAACCCGAGGTCAATGGTGATGTCCACTGCGTCAGTAACAACACTCTGCGTGAAGGTGTGCTTCTTGAGAAGATCAAGGTGAATCGTAAAGCCTCCTGTGGTGTCATCCTCCAAGCGTAGCTCTTCAAACTTAACCTCAGAGATCACTGACTGTCCGGCCTTGTCGCACACACAGAACAACGAACTCTTCATGAAGTGCATCCCAATGACATCGAATGACATCGTTAGCTTGCCCCATGAACTCAGGACTTTCTCTCGTCCATTAAAAAAGTATTTATAAAGGTAGATGTCCTTGCCTCCTGTAGCGAACGCCAAGAGTTCTTCTGATGATGTCCCAGCAGCAAATAACACATCCCCTTTAGGGATATACGCAGGGATCTGTGTGGTGATCTCATCGGAGTCATAGACATCCGTGGTGGCGTTAAGGCTATACTCTTGGACTCCAAGGAACTCTCCACGCTCATACGGAAAGTAAACATACGATCCTACTGCAAGCGGGTCTGCGGTGGTGTCCGAGTTGTAGTTCGTGATAGCGTTGAGTGTTACCGTGTCGTTGGTCAACGGGTCGCCCTTCAAGACGAACTGACCACGGTTACCAAACAATAACAAATTCTCTTGGAATGCAATACTGCTACGGAGGTCAGTCACGTTAGCGGTGGCAGATGTTATGTCAATCGGAGCGGTGTCCAGAAGAGTCCTTACGGTGGTCCTAAAGAAGTTGAATAGTTCAGCAGCTTCAGACAGCACGATGATATCCTGGAAGATGAACCCAAAGCGGTTCTTGAAGAAGACCATGTTGTTCATTGTCTTACCGACAAAGGAGGGGAACGGGTTGGTTTCATCGTCACCAGCTTCGCGTCTTCCCCATGAGGTAGTGTTGAGTGTGAAAGTGTTAGGCGCAGTGTTGACTAGCTGTAAAGGAAGGGTGTTAGCGTCAAAGGCGACTTCAAGGTCTGGGCCTACGTCTTCAACCCATCCACCTTCTCCAAATGCTTGTCCATCGTTGCTCTCAAATCTAAGGTAGTAGTCATCCTCGTTAGCATCAGAGTCACCTCGGACTGCCACACGGAGTCCATCAGGTGCGCGAACAGGAAGGTCACTGAGAGCATCCACCTCTTTATGGACGAGTCCTAATCCAGATCCGTTGAGACCGTCGAAGGCTTCCACATAGAAGTCCCTTCCGTCATTGCGTTGGATGATGACTGATCCGTCCTTGAAGGTGCTTGTGTAAGCGTCGGTTATAGCTGCGTTGGTTACTCTATCAGCAGTGGGTGCTATTGCTGTATCAGGAGCAGTGTTGTTAAGAGCTTTGAAAAGTTCCTCCGCGATGTTATTGGAATCAGCAGCTTTCTCAGTCCCGTCATTAGACACATGAGTCACGATAGAGACCTCTTTGTAAGGACCAGACGAGCTAACAGTAGTAGGGTAAGAAGTCGGAATACCACTGGAGTCTTTCCCTCGGGCGATCTCTCTGGTTCTTCCTTTGTAAAGTAATTTAACGGCTGTAATCACACCGCTGTCTTCATTGGTATCGTCTGCTAGTGTTAGCGTTGTGACAATCTCAGGTCGAGACCTCCAAGGAACACCTTCAAAATCTAATGTGGGATTGTCGTTTACGTTGTAACCTGATCCTCCGTTAACCAACGTAATGGACGCAATCCGATATTCAATCCGATACCCGACTCTACTACTTCCGTGTACTTCGTGAATTTCCCAAGTAACACTAAAGGTCGCCCCCGTTCCACCGAAACTCCCCACTTCACGGAACTTAAGACCATACTTCTTACCATAGTCGCCTTGCTTGATGAACACCAATGCGCGTGACTTGTCGAGAGCTTCGGACTTCTCCGTGCCTTTGGCGACAGTCTTGGTGGTGTTAAGGATGAACGTGCTGTCTCCAAGGGTGCGAGCCTTAAGCAGCTTGTGGGAGTCTGAAGCAGGGAAAAGAGTGTCATCCGTTGCTTTCAGTTGGAGGTAATTGTTATTGATGTTATAACCACCAGTAACACCCTCAATCGTTGCCTCCGCTCCTGTGTCCACATTGAAAGCCCTAAGAACACCTTGTCGGTCGCTTTGGCTTCTGTGTTCAATAACAACCACATACCGTTCGGTCGCACTGCGCTCGATGAAGTGAATCATGTCGCCTTTGTTAAAGACGTTCGCATCGGTCAGCTTCTTGATAAGCCGCGCTGGTGGACGCTTGGTGAGTCCCTTGGTGATCGTAGGAAGAGCATTAAGTTGATCCTCGCATTGACCAGGAATCCTGACCCGAGGAGACTGTTGGCTTACTCCTTGAATCAGGTTGGGGACGGATGTGGTGATGTTAGCCATGTTAATGATTACGCAATGTCAGTTCTACGGTTAATCCCGATGCGACTTGCGGTGTCGTAGTTGTCAAAGATGGTGCGGTCTGAGTTGGTTCCTTCGGCTTCTTCCATAGCTGCTTTAGCCATGATCTCATCCCGATAGATAAGTGCTTCAATCTCACGCGAACCAACAAGCCTGTTGGAGAACATACGGGATGCTTTGAGTGTGATGTAACGTCGAGTCTGTTCGGGAAGCTCGGTGAAGTCGAGAAGGAAGGTAACATCTACCTTAATCTCATCAATGGTGAAAGTCGTTGTGTAGTCCTTACGGTTGAACAGTTTGTTTCCTCGTTGGACTACATCGTGTGTGTTGTCTACAGCATCTACTTGAAGGACGTTCTCGGGTAACTCAATCTCGTTGGATGAGTTCGCCTCAAGCGTGTAGTCTTTAGCTGTATTGAAATGCCACCCTTCTTGTTGAACCTCACGAGAGACTTCATCAAGAATGCCTTTAGCTAGCGCCGCTGACGGGGGCAGGGCAGTTGTGTCTGCAATGGAGTTAACAGGAGATTCCGCGATGTATCCCAGCATGGTGTTAACCGCATTAAGTTCAGAAGTCAGGGTAGCCATAGTTGTTGTTATTATAAAAGAAAAAGGAAAGGGAAGGCAACACCCCCATCCCCCGAAGGGGACAGGGATGAAAACCTTGGGGTGGGATTAATCAGCGTCCTTGATTTCAAACGAAGCTTCAGGGCGAAGAACACCGTGGCCCATTGCATACTTAGCAACGAACAGGGTTCCTTGAAGCTCAAGCTTGTAATCACTCTCGGTCGCAAGGTCAAGAAGCTTGACAGTTCCGACAGCAGACGGGTGTCCACCAATGATGAAGGTCTTGGAGAGGTCACCGTTGTATCCGGTTCCGCTGCCTCCGAAGACATCGTTGTTAGAGGTATCGTCATCTTGGTCCTGTGAAGCCTCAGCGACAGCAACGTCAGCAAGGTGGTTGGACTTGAAGATGCGAAGACCAGCAACCATTGGAAGCGATCCAGTAGCAACGTCACCACGACCACCGAAGTCACGGTTGATTACCTCTTCGCCAGACTGGAGAAGTTTGTAGTAATCACCAGGCTTCAAGATAGCGTAACGCTGTCCATCGTTCGGGATGTCGTTCTCATCCAACTTCTGAGCAGCCTCAAAGAGCTTCTCTTGGATGACAGCAGCACTGAAGTCAGCAGCCTCACCTCCGTCGATAGCGATGCCAGCTTTACCGCCACTGATAGTGGTAGCAGAACGAGCAGCAGCAACGAGAGTCTTCATGGTCGCAACATCGAAACGCTTGGCAAGAGCCTTACCGAGTTCCTTAGCGTAAATGCTACGGACATCGTAATGGTTCTTAAGCTCATCAATGTTAGAGATGAAGGTGGAAGCAAGGAGAACATCATCAATCGTGATGACCTTCTCAGCGTGCTTAACAGAACTGAGGTAGCTGTTTCCAGCGTCAGCAATGTTTTCTCCAGCCGTGTGGTATTTAGCAGTCGCAATTCCAGTTACAGGGAACTGAGCAGACTTTCCGTTAGAGATGGTGCGGATCGTGTGAAGACCCTTCATAACATTCATCTCTTCAAAGGTGGTCAGGATTTCTCCTGAGAACACCTTCAAGAACAACGCATCGACATCGCCGGACGCGTTGATTTGTCCCAAGCGGGACGCAGTAGTATTTCCGTTAGCCATAATATATGGTTTCTATTTTTGTTTTTGGTTTGGGGTGTCCTCAATCAAATTTATCCAGTGGTCGGGTTCAGAGTTATTGATTGTCCACCTCGGTGGGTCTCATCTTCGGCCTCGTTACGGAGTCTATCGTTATGATGACGGTTGTTGTTTTAACACCACCAAGCTAGTAATGCAGCTTGTAACAATGGTGAAAGTTGTATCTTCAAAGTCATCTATGTGGGTTTGCCACGAAGCGACTGTGATGTAATGATCGCCTTGGTCGATAACACAACCATAGACGGTGCATGAAATTGGACCATCTTCGCTGTCTTGCGCGTGGTCTAAAAAATCTATTTGAACGATGTCACCAATTACGACTTCTTCCGTTTCACACGGGCAGTCGGGGTGTTGGCAACAAACTGTTTCCCCTTCGCTCCAGCACGCTTCTTCTTCTTCGCAGTCGCAGCACGTTGAGGAATGCTTAGGGATCTCGCTTTCGATAATGGAAGACATCTGTCTGGGTTCTTTTTGTTCTTTGAGGTTCCGCATTCGCCTTTGATCTTTCCATCGGTTCCAATACGGACCCAATTCTGGTTTCTCCACTTAGCTAGCTCACCCACGGTTCTTCTTCTTTTTAATTGTTAACTTCGACTTCTTCTTCTTGCCTTTCCCGTAGTTGGGGTCTTTGCAATACTTGGATGCCGCCATGTTAGCGTAAGCACTCGGATACTTGTCGAAGGTGCGTTTAGCCCAAGCGATTCCTTTGGGGCATATCTTGGCCATTGTGTGATTCAGAACTTGAATTAAATAACAACACTACTTTCAACCACCCTTGGTCTTCTTAAGCTTCAAGCCAGAGCGTTTGGCTGCCTTCTTTGCGGCTTGCTTTCCTTCGGCGGTATACGGGTATTTCTTCTTTCCTACTTTGGGCATTTTGGGTGTTGTTGTTATTGTTGTTAATTATAAAAAGTCTCGGCATCGCTCATTTTAGTAATTCAGGTTAAACCCTTTTCGTCCGCTAATACGTAGAGGTACTGGATCAGTGGGTTTCGTTGAAGCTGGCGCGTTTACAGGTCGTTTAGGCGATGACTTATTTTTATTATTCTTAACTACCTGACCGATGGCGGTATTATTGAAATTCTTTGTAACAAGACGTTTTACTTTTTTACTTTCGGCCATTTGTCCTCCAAGAAGACCGAACCGAGATTGATTGCTAGACATACACATAATTTTTATTTATTATTAATTAACATTTCCACCTTCTGAGTGCTAGGGCTTTCCTGGTGGAACGACCTTTAGAATCCTTCATCGGTCCTTTAACACCTGACATACGCGCACAAAAAGACCGCTTCCGTGGGCCTCCCTTTGGTTGCGGTCTCTTAAGATTACTACCTGTCTTTTGGTTGTAGTATTTTCTCCCTTTCTCAGTCAGTCCGCCTTTTTCGGACTTGTGTTCTTTTCTAAGGGACAATCCTTTTCGTTTACTGGGCATCGTTCTCTAGGTCGTTGATGTAGTGAAGTATCTCCCCCAATGTTCTTTTCTCTTCGAGACTGAACTGATGTTGATCCAGCTTCTCGAAAAACTCGGGGAGCCTTGTCGGACGAAGAGTCGGAGCGCATCCAGTCATCAATAACATCACGCATGTCGCTATGCCTGCGACGATATAACTCTTCTTCATAGCTGTCTAAAAGACCGCGAAGTGCCTCTGCTACTTTGGGGAATGAGATAAGTAGTTTTATGAGTAGTAGAGACAGCTTCACGGCTATAAGTGTTAGTCCTTCGCTCGCCCGATGTTCAACGCGAGCCAGTCCACGATGCGATAAGCCTTGCCAACCCAAGTGTCATCTTGGGGTGTAGGTGTTAATGCAGCGATAGCACTAGCGGCTGTTACAATGGCGGTAGCGATCCCGATGAGTTCTGTAGAGTTCTCCAGGATGTAGTTAATGATGTTAGACATATTGTTGTGGGGGTTAAGGGGTTACGGCAATGCGAGCTTCAACACTTCTACGGTAGCCTTCGTCGTTGTCATAACGAGGGTCAGCCATAGATTGAGTCATCTCGTAGCTAGATCCAAAGGGAACCGCAAGAGCGTTACCAGCAGTGCCTCCTTGGACAAGAGCTACAGGATCTCCTCCGTCAGCTACATAGCGAGCATAGAGACCTCGGATAGCCATCGCAGCGGCATCACGATCTCCACTCTCTACGGTGTTGTTGTAGACCTGTTGTTCTTGGTCAGTAAGAGCGGTGGATGCCCAATCGGACATAGCGTCATAATTATCTGGTCCACCAATCTCCGCTTGAAGAGACTCTTGTTGTTGGGTTTGAAGTGCCTCGAAACCTTGGACATAGGTGTCAACAACATCCCTGCTTAAGCCAGCTTCTTCAAGACTCTGGTAGGCTGAGTCGGATAACGTCCCATTCTCGTAGTATTCGTCAGATGCTGCTGTCACGACCTCACCCATTGCGGGTGTCGCTTCAGCTTCCTCCGAGTTGTCTTCGGACTGTTCGTTGTTGTTGTTATCGTGGAAGCGTTGCTCCAGTTGTCCGTAGGCTTCAGCCATAGACTCGGGGCTATCGAACTTCTCGGGGAGCCACTCAGGGCGTTCCGGTGGTGTTTCCGTTGGGGTTTCCTCGGGTTGTTGTGGCGGCTGCTGTTGGGCGCGTTGTTCTTGCGCTTCCTCTTGCATTGCGGCTTGCTGCTCCAAAGAGATGTTCTCCTCGGGAGTTGGGTCGTTGTATGTTACGGATTCCATTACTGTTCAGGTGGTTCAACCTCCGGCATATTACCCGCTAACGACTGATCGTTCAAGGCTTTAATACCAGCGGGGCCGAGCTTCTCACTGAGAGCTTGCATTTGCGCCATCTGTTGCTCCTGTTGCATCTGTTCGGAACTCTTGATGAGTCCGTCAGTCTTGATGCCGAGAGCGGTAGCGCGTCTTTTAAAGTAGTCTTCAACATTAACAAATTGTCCGATAGCCTGTGGGCCAACCACTTGGGCAGCACCAGCAAGGAAGAGATCAAGTTTAGAGAGATCGTTACCACGACCAAGAGCCTCTACACCTGTAACAATCACAGGCTTCACGAGATCTTTAGGAAGCTTAGGAAGCGTCTTCTTCTTTTGCATCACCATCATAATGCGCGTCACCAAGGGCAACTGCATCTCACTGGCAAGGAGGCTATACATACCTCCAAGGGAAGTCTCTAGCTCTTGTGAAAGCATTCGGATCTCCTCAGCGGTAACACGTTCAGCCTGTCGAACCACACCGGATGTAAGCAAGAATGCTCCACCGAGACGGTCTTTGATGGCTTCTACTGTGACTTGAGCCGTGCGGAAGTCGTTGAACTTACCAAGCTGTAAGGTGCTGACATCCGCTGCACTCCCTTGAACAATCGCACCGTTGGGGCTTTCAGCCAGCGTCCGTGCCCTTGTAGTCCCGTTGGGGTTCACAAGGAATAACACCTTGGCTGCTGCGGCTGATCCTTCGACAATCGCTCTGGTCAACGCTTCAAGACTCTGGATGTCACCGAGGTATTCCTCAACGAACCCACGCCCGTAAGCCTCCCCGTCAATCCTCGAAAGACGCAAGGGGATGAACGGATTGCGATCCTTGGGAACCTTACCACCAGCACCAGGAATGTTAACACCATTAACGTCTTGGCGTATGTGCCACGATCCTTTGATCAGGCAGCATGAGGTGTAGAGATCGAGCTTGCTTTCGGCAGTGTCGAGGTTGGGGTCGCCTTGGACAAGAGCCGCTTGGACTTCTTCAGGGAGCGTAGAGAATGCAAGGGTTTCCTTTGTGGCGATCTTAAGGAGGTTCCCCATCGGGTCTCTTTCAACAACAAACCTATCAAGGTGGAACACACGGAGTCCTCCGCTGTCCGGTAGATACAGGAGGGCGTTACCTGTGATGATGAGATGCTTAAGAGCTTCGTGGATTGTTACCCGATAGGCTCCGAGGCTTACCTCATCCATAACCAAACCTTCCAAGGCTTGCAGGGAGGATTCGATCTCACTTAAGAGTTCAGGTGGGGTCTCCTCTTCTGCTAGCTTACGCTGGTCAGCCTGGAGGCGAAAGAAGGGAGCATTAGGGGGAAGTAAAGCTAAGAGCAGCTTCGATGAAAGATTGTTAACACCACGGGAACCAACACCACTGAAGGGAGTATCAAGGCGACTGTGGGGACCGAAGCCTTCCTCGGGCATGACATACGGAAGGGTCAGCTTAGAGCAAGCCCTTGCGCGGTCGAGGTATTGATAACGATCCCCCTCAAGGCGGGTGTATGTTTGTTGGGCGGTTTCGTTCATTCTTCAGTAGGAAGGTCTGGGTTAATTAAAGAGTCAGGGTCAAGTTCCACCCTAGCGTCTAGACCACCCAAGAGAATGACCAGTTGGTCAAACTCAGGAAAGTCTCGGGGTGTCAGACCGTTGCGGAGAGGGGTGTCGAGAACCTCGTCGCCAGCGGGAATAAACATCTCACCAACACTTGCTCCGCTGTAGATTGGTTCCGCTCCTGTAGTCCAGTAATAGTGCTGACCACGAACTAATTGAGCATCGCGAATCCCGTCGATGACGGTGGTGGCTATTTCGGGGGTTGTTATAAATCCAATCATAATGTCAGTCCTGAGCATGTCTCCCAGAGGTTCTTAATAGCAAGAGTGTAAGCTGCGCGGTTCGTCGCATTTAATCCCTCGCTAATTCCAAAAGCGCCTCCTTTAGAATTGGTCGCTTGACCTCCCGCACCTGCACTTGAAGATGAAGAACCGAATGCGATAATGGGGAAATTATTATTATACGTTCCGGTCAAAGATCCTGTAGTTGAATCATCGTGGAAGACCGATCCATCTCGTCTGCTTAAACTTGTATCTCCCCCCTTGCGGTTAGAGAGTAATACTCCGTGTGAACTGTTTATAGGAAGAGTTTCTTCGTTTACTCCTAACCACACTGCTTTGGGCTTGGTGGAACTATTTCCAGTGTTGATTCGTATACTCGTGGAAGTGATTGAACCTGACCCGATTATCGTTTTATTTGCTGCGTTTATTCCTCCGGTCGTCGGTGCTGTATCATCATACGCAAGAGCCATCAGGCATCCGTCTTCAATCGTTAGGTCGTCGAGTAACTTGTATCCAGTGTTGAACCGGTTAGCTGAAGAGGCGGCAGAGGGGTGGGCGTATCCAGTGGTGTGCGTGAACGAACCTTCAAAGGTTCCGCTTGTGCTGCTAACAAGGCATCGAGCGTTTGGCGCGGCTGCTCCCCAGATGGGTAGATAGAAACGCTTCAAGCTGGAATACCAACCTTCATTTTTACCTGTGACGTAGAAGGTGTCAATCGCGGTCTTCTGTGCTGACGAAAGACTAACACCATCTCCTTCAAGTAAACCAATGTATGCTGATGCGTTAGGATCAGGACCACGCTGAGAGAAGCGGGTAGTCAACGATCTCGTCAAAGATTGGGCTACCCCTTGTGTTGGGAAAAGCGTCCCCAGTCGAAGGGAGAGCTTTTCGTCAGTCCGTCTATTCTTCCGCATACCGGTCTACTCTTAAAGGATGATAGGTTTGATAATCACTTGGACATCAAAATTAGGACTACCTGCTGCGTTGCTTACTTTGACACGAATGTTGGAAACAGGACTCGTGAACAAACCACCACCGTTGGCAGTTAATGTCGTGTCTGGTCCTACGTCAACCCAGGTGTCACCGATCTTGTGTTGTAGTGTCACGGAACTACCGGAACTGAAGGAACCCGCTACCAAGAAAGCGTTGGTCTTGCCATTGTGGGGGTTAACAGCGGGTGTTGTAGTAGCGTCAAAAAAGGTATCACTACCTGCTCCTGATCCGAGTATGGTGGTGTCGATGTTGATGTCTGTTGTTACGAGTGCCATAATACAATTTAGTAGTTAGATGTTTGTTTTGAGATTCCTAACCCACCAACGACAGGGCGGCGTTTCACCAAGCTAGCCACACCCTTTGGTTTCCCTTGGGCTTTGGCGGGTTTATCTTTTGGTTTAACCGTCTCGGCTATAGCAGTAGGCGGTGGAGGACTCGCAGGAGGCTCCGGTGGTTCGGGAGTTTTAACAGACATGCACATGGTTTTAGTCTTCTGGGTGGAATGGTTTTAGATGGTTAGCTAGCTGGTCGTCGTGAAGACGTTTTAGAAAGTTAACGAGTTCGCGCTTACCCCCATAAAAGTCAATCTCCCGAAGCGAATCGCTAGGGGAGAAATCCTTACTTGGAACACGTTCGTCCAAGAACTTAATCAAGTCTGTAGAGACAGGCGGTATATAGTCACTCATTGTTAACAGTCCTATTATGGGTCTGTTCATCGAGTTGCCTTTGAAGATGAGCCAAAGCTCGCCATGCCATTGCCGCCCAGTCCCCCTCCAAGGTGTGTCTCAACATGGCATCTAATTCATCCTGAGACTTGCTTTTATCCCACCATATATCCAAGGAATCTGGGTGATGCTGGATGTTACCCTTAACGGATTGCTTGGCGACTTCAACAAGAGCATCTGGGAAATAACACAACAACCCCCGATACAGGGGAATCATCTTGCGCTCCTCGGCGGTTCCTTCAATGTGTATGGTGTTATTCTTCATCCTTGAGTAGCTTTCGGAGTTTTGCGCGTTTCGCTTTGAGCCTTAGAATGGCTTGATCAAGAACGGCTATATCCTCTTTAAGTATCTGTTGGCGGGTTTCTTTTACGGTGTCCATAGTGTTATCTCCTTTGTGTCTTTATCGTAGTAACCGTCCCGAAGGATAAACGCCATGCGTGCATTGAGCAACGCTTCGTCCTCCCCCATTCCGGCTTTCTCATAAGCATTAACAACAGTCTGCCATTCCGCACCCTCTTTATCAAGGAGCTTTTCAGCAGTCTTCAAGCCGATCCGAGGAACACCAAAGTATCCATCGGTGGCATCGCCGGCAAGCGTCTGGACTAGGTGCTGTCTGTCGGCTTCCTCCAAGGTCACGGTGCGTAATTCGTCCTTAAGGAAGTTATACCAGATGCACGGAACTGTCGCGAAGTCTTTGTCTCCACTAACAATAATAGAACCTGGTTCACTGCTTCCAATAATCCCAAGGACATCATCGGCTTCCAAGCGTTGCTCGTGTTGGGTTTCCCATGTGTCACAAGCCCAGTCCCTCAAAGCACCGAGGCCAAGTGGAGTTCTCTTCTCGCGCCTGTGAGCTTTGTAAAGAGGGTTGATCTCGTGACGGAAGGTGTAGCGATCCGAGAAGACCATTGTTACCTTGTCGCCTTCCTCCTCGTCCACCATAAGGATCTCGTTGATGCAGTCAGTGACCATGATGAAACAGTCCTTGAGATCCGAGAAGTCGGAGTGAACAGTGAAGATGTCATCATCCCACTTGATTTCTTTTTCGGCTGAGAACGCTGCCCGATAGAGAAGCATGTCGCCGTCGATGTATATTTTCTTACTCATAATGTTTTGTTTTTTTTTGTTAACGTAACGTCAGCACGTTTCCCCACTGACTTGCCATTGCTTTGGCTATTCCTAGATAAGTTTCACTTCGTATTTTCCAACGCTCCTCACTTGGGGGAAGTCGGTGTATCCTCGCTTCTCTTCCCTCCACGATTTCCGTGGGTGTTAGATCTGGAAGACCTTTTAACCACAAGCAGGTGGATTTGGTTTCTCCGTGCCCATACTGCCAAGGCTGGATGATTTGATCAGGCTTACGCCACAGTGAGGACATCACACACACCGGATTCTCAATAGCAATCATCGGGATGTTAGCGTGTGCAAGACTCATGAAGAAAGAAACTGCTGTCTGTTGTCTCCCGTCTAATTGCTTTTCCTTAAAGTGACGCGCACCGGATACACTGAGATGAGTGCAAGGAGGATGAGCGATCATTAAGTCCCACGGGTAATCAAGAACATCTCGCACATCACCCTCATAGTGGTGTCCTGGTTTTTCAGTTGGAAGAAGATCACACGACATAGCTTCATGTCCTAACTCGGTGAACGCATCTCTTACCGTTCCACTGTATTCGCAAGCTATTAAGACTTTCATCAACCTAGTGTGTTTCAGCCCAATTAGATCCTACCTTGTATTCACCGTCAAGACGGCATTTGAATTTCAACTCCTCGCCGGCCTTGGTGAGTGAATCACAGAACAACTTACCGAGTTCATCAGCGTGTTCCGGTAGACAGGAGAACTGAACCTCGTCGTGGATGTTACCGTGAAGTTCGTAAGGTAGCTTTGCGTCACGCGCAAAAACAACCAACCCCTTCTTCATGACAACTGCTCCACTTGACTGTAACAAAAGATTCAATGCGGAGTGTGCAGAGCGACAGTGCAGCTTGCGACCATCCAAACCGCCTAACCATGTCTTCCCTTTGAGGGCTTGCTCGATGCTTTTCAACAGGCGAGCCACGGCTGGGGTCTTACGCTTGAAGGCTTCCTTGATTCGTTTTCCTTCGCGTCTTCCTCCACCAACAATGTTTCCAACCAACTCATCGCCTCCTCCGTAAAGGAACGCATAGATGAATCGCTTAGCCTCGTCCCTTGTGGGTAACCCCGCAGCTTGTTGGTTAGCAGTGTGGATGTCACCTTCCAGGATTGTCCTTCCGTATGATCCGTTGTCGTAAGGGTGAAGGTAGTGGGCAAGACATCGTAGCTCCAAGCCACTGGCATCAGCACCAACCAACACCTTACCTTCGGGAACCGTGAAGCACGATCTACATTCCGTTCCGTATGTCGCACGAACTGCTGGCACTTGGGCAACATTAGGACGGGTGTGAGTGCATCTACCGGAGACTGCACCGTTGGTGTTAACCTCACCGTGTATGCGTCCATCCTTTACCATCTTTAACCAAGCGTTACGACCCTCGGCAACTTGCCCCAAGCGTTTGGTGATTAACAAATACTCCAACAACATATCCGCTTCCGGTGTCTCAACGCCACGCAGAACTGCTTCGTCAATCTTCGGTCGCTTCCCTTCGTAGGCGTTAGGCTTCCACCCCATGTTCATCAAGCGTTCAGCTATCTGGTCGCGGCTGTTAGGGTTGAATGGAACGGTCTTGGTTTTGTTGCCAGTCTTAACTGCTTTATCCGCTAACACCTGTTTCAATCCCGCTTCCTTTAGGACGAGCTTCAAGCCTCCCTTGGTGGCAGCGTGGTAGGTTTTCCCATCAACATCAACACTCCATCCCTTCGGTGTCTTCATCTCCTCGGTGGTCGCAGGGAACATATCTTGGAGTTCATCACGCATCTCTGCACGGCGCGCCATGAGCGTCTCAGTGAGCGCATTGGCGGCATCCATATCAAAGGGCCAACCATTCATCTCTTGCACGGTCATCAACTCCGCAAAGTCATGCTCCAGGTGTAACATCTCGGACGAGGGTTTCTGATCCATGAAGTGTTTGAAGAGGGAGGCAGTCACACGAACGTCTTGCTCGCAGTAGTCCTCCATCTCTTGGCTCCATTGTGTCCAGTCCTCGGACTCCCCGTGGTCTGACTTCTGGTTACCTAAGCGAAGCCCCCATGCCTTGAGACTGTGGCGACCTCTAAGGTTCTTCGGGAACTCCTCCCCCATCGTCTTAACATCCTTTTCATAGAGGTCAGTAGCGATGACAGCAGACATGACCTTGGTGTCCACCACCTTGGCCTTGATCTCGTAGCCCAGCTTACGGAGTGCCGGCGCATCAAAGTTAATACTGTTGTGACCACAGATGTTGTGCGCTGAGTTAAGATAATCCACACCCTCTTGAAGATCCCCTTTGTGGGAGTTGAAGGATCGCATTGAGTTGGTCTCAGCGTTAAACACACTGATGCAGTGGAGGGTTGTTAATCCACCGAGGGTTGGCCAATGGTCAATGGCGTTGGTCTCGATGTCGAAGAATAGCATTTTAGTTTTCATAATTATTAGAGAGCTTCAAAGTTACACTCAGCCATGCGACCAGTGATTGGGTTAAATGATAGGTTGTCGCACACTCCGGTCTCACCGCTGAAGCGGTTCTTGAGAACGCGGATTGCTGTAAGGTGCTTATGCTCAGTGTCTTGCTGGTTACGCTCCAAGCCCACCACCATGTCTGATAGCTGGGCAATCGCTGCTGATCCTCGGAGGTGTGCAAGGCTGGTGCTGGTTCCCTCTTCATGTCCTCGTCCATCCGAGGGACGCTTAAGGTGGCTCACCAGGATTAACGCAATGCCACACTCCTCAACTAACGCACGGAGCTTGGTCATAAGGTTATCAATCATGCGGCGTTCGTCGCCATCTTGCATACCACTAACAACAATGCTGACATGATCAAGAACGACATACTCAACATCCATCGCCTTCGCCATGTGCATGACATGTGACAACAGACGGTCGGCATCGAGGCTTCCCCAATGGTCATATAACCACATCCTTCCAGAGCCTACAGTGTTGGTGTAAGCCTCATCAAACTCAAGGTCTTCATAGATTGACTCAGGGTCGAGGTGTAGTTGTTTGCCCATCTCCAATCCAACGATACCCAACGCAGTGCGCTCAATGGATTCCTCAAGGGCGATGTATCCCACGGACTTATCAGTGGTGGTGAGGATGTGATGACAGATGATACGACAGATCTGTGACTTCCCTTGTCCACTACCCGCACAAAAGGTAACAATCTCTCCCTTGCGTATTCCTCGGGTCATGTTGTTAAGACCATCGAATGGGTAAGGAATGCTTTCGGTGTGCTTCGGGTTAACCAATCTTTCATGGATGTCAGAACCAGAAATAATTGCATCAGGTCTCCATGGGTTAGCTTGGAAGATCGCATGGATAACATCCTTGGATCTCTTGTTGGCCAAGCATTCGTTGGCATCCTTTAACGGCAGACGGGCGACCTTGGCTTTCCCTGCTGGAAGAATACCAACAACATCCTCCACTGCTTTACGACCTGGTTCATCCTCGTCGAACATCAGGATAACCTCATCCCACTTCTCAAGCCATCTCAAGTTTTTCTTAAAGACATTAGCGGCTGATTGCGATCCAGTCGGAAGGGAGACCACGGCATATTTGTTTTCCTGTATCTGGCTAACACTCAAGGCATCAACCTCGCCTTCAGTAACAACTAACTTCCGTCCCCCCATCGGGTGCAGGTGTTGTCCATAGAATCGATCAGCAATCTTACCGAGGATCATGAACTGCTTGCCTTCAAAGCGTAGCTTCTGTCCTACCAGTTTGCGGTCATCGTTATAGTAGTCAGCAATGTGACAACACCGTCCTTTGTATTCACCAATGTGGTAACGCATGTGGCGACAGGTGTCGTGGGTTATGTGACGGGCGGGTATGTCGGAGTAACGTCCATTAAGGAACGTATCATCCGTAGAGTGTAATGGTTTGTTTATTTTCATTTCAATTTTTGTGTCTTCAGATGGTCGCTTGTAGGAGCCACATGAGTGGCAGTAAGTCGAATCATCTTCGTTGATGCACAAGGCATCGCTTGAGCCGCACTCATCGCACGGCAAATGTGTTTGTTTATACATGGTGGTGGTTACCTAGTCGAACCAAGAACGAGGAATGCTATTCTCACACCAAAGGAATCCGTGCTTGTCACACCAATCTCCATAGGTGGTCTTGCTCCGTTTGGTCAGGGTGTTAGAAGCTCGCATGAAGACGAACCTTATGTCCATCTCTGGGTGCTGCTTCTTGACCAACAGATGCTTGGCACGGTCGCTCGCAAGGAACCGGCCCTTGGCCTCCAGCATAACACCATTCTCAAGAACGAAGTCAGGAGTGTAGTGGTGCTGCTTGAGGTAGCCGATACGTTCGGTCTCGTAGCCGAAGCTGACCCCCGCACGTTCTAGTGCAAGGGCCAACCTCTTTTCAAATTTAGAACGGAACCTTGGCATCGGAACCGTTGTCATCGGTGAGCGCATCACCGAGGTCTTCGCTTACAAATCCTCCATCCTCTGAACCAAACCCAAAGGCTTCGCCGCCACCAGGATTGTATTCAACAAGCTCAATGAGTTGAGCAGCACGGAGTCTAAGAGTGTATCCAACGCCAAGCATCGGGCTGTTCCAAGAGTGTGGCTCAACGGACAGACGGAGCTTTGACCCGCTGCCAATGTTAGGAGGATCGTTAAGCTTCTTACCGGTGCTGTCAAAGAGAGCGACCGAGAAGTTCAGAACACCCTTATTGGTTTCACGACGAGCTACTTGCTTGGCATACAACTCGTAGTCACCGTCATCATTCTGCTTAAGTGGTGGGCTATCATGACGCTTGAGCTTCTTACCATCAGCCTCTTTACAGTGGCGTTCGTATTCGGCATCAAGCCAAGGCCCGACCTGAGCGTGAACGGAATTGTAGTCCTCTTCACTAAGGATCAAGCGACAACTGAAAACCCCATTGTCATCGAACTTGGTGTCAGGCTCAATGAGTTTAGGGTAAACGCTTTTACCTACTGGGGTGGTTAGTTTTAGATTTTGGTTTTTCATCTTTTTTGTGGTTTCTTTTTTGTGGTTCTCTCAGCTTTAATTGTTAGCTGAAAAAGTATTTGGAGTCCCGAAGGGTGTTAACATCAAAGTTTCCGTAGTCCGGTAAGGGAGGTAGAGGCTCGACACTATTGTTTTGCCATTGTTCGGCTAGGCTTGCAAGAATATCTTTCGAGAACATGTCGGCAAAGGAGTCGCGTATCGAAGAGGCTAATACATCGCAGTTATTACTGTGAGTGGCGAAGCTGTCGTGAATCATCGCGAAGTCATAAACACCACGGCGATGTGCTTCGTTAGTAGTTAACACCAAACCAGCAGCGTCAAGACTATGAACTACATTAGGAGCTACCCCGTTGCGCTGCTTGCGTGTGTCGAGTTCGTCGGTGCTGTCTTTGAATCTAACAGCAGTGAGTGATCCGTGTAACCAAGTGGCAACCTTACGACTGACTTGCTTGCGGTAGTCTTGGCTCACTCGGAACCCACTCGGTGTTGTCCATGTGAGTGCCTCGTCCTGTTCCGCTAACATATGGGCAACCTCCTGGAACCAATCCATGACCAGCTTCGGGCGAGTAAGGAGCGTCTCAATGCTTTCCCACAGGAGATCCCCAAGATACTTAATGGCTGGGTAAACGTGCCGGCGACCAAAGACACACTCGATGCCACGTTGCCGGCGGGTCTCATCATACCATGAAGCTACGTAATCCCTGTTGGAGTAGGGAGTTAAACCATAAGAATAACACATGACCGGGCGCTTCGCCATGACCCGGCCTATACCGAAGTCCACCCAAAGGCGAGCGTAGTCACGACCCTCGGCTGCATGACCACGAAGGACTCCCAAGGTGTGATCCGAGACCATCCGGTAGATGTCTTCGGGGACATCAGTAGGACTTACGTTGGTGGCGTGACATCCATGTTCATCCCTGCTCAACAACGATAACAACTGTAACCCAGAGTTCGTCGCGTCCATCGCACACGGAAGGTATGTCTGAAAGTTCTTGGAGGTTTTGGTGTGGAGGTCAGCCCATTCAAAGCACCACGCCAACGCTTGCCAAGGCTCGTCTGCCTCTGCCCATTCCCTGTTTCCCCTCGGGTCGTTAGCAATCCGTATGGCATCACGGGTGAATCCCTCGGCCCACGCAAGGCGATCATCGAAGGCGATCTTGTCGTTGCCAAAACAGTTGGCTCCGTGGATTCCTAACCACTTCTTGTCCTCATCACTCTTGATGGGAAGACCCCTGTGAAATTGTAACAATCCCCT
>Ga0187219_1000116_pt1 | contig 32637 bp, 36 predicted proteins | sample 13SPOviralmetaG_FD_130162 | JGI IMG/M metagenome (GOLD analysis project Ga0187219, IMG submission 130162) | Marine viral communities from the oligotrophic San Pedro Time Series (SPOT) site, San Pedro Channel, CA, USA - 13 SPOT_SRF_2010-07-21... | ecosystem: Environmental > Aquatic > Marine >... | reverse complement strand
CCCTGCAACCAATCGAATGCGCGGCCATCACCTGTTACCAGAGTACCTGATTCCGCATCTAAGCCCGCTGCCATGTAGGCTTCACCACGAACAAATTTGCTAAGTGTAGATAGGTTTCTAGCCGTCGCCGGTGCAATTGAAGCGAACCCGCTTTGCACTGCGTTAGACGTAGTAGAAAATGCACGACCTACAGCGGTCTTGCCAGCCCCATATCTTGCGGTCTTTTCAAGAACCTTACCCGTACCAAAGCCTACACCTAGTTCTACACCACCTTTAAGAAGCGCGTTATACCACTTATCTCCGGCGTCTGACTTCATCGTATTTTCACTGAGCCACAAAGACCAACTTTCGTCGGGGTCTAGTCCCTCGTCCGACCACTTGTCGCGCGCAATATCCGCCAGCAATGCCACGGTTATTCCGAAGTTTCGGACGCCGTCACTAGCGGCATTAGTTATTTTGGTACTTAAACCAACACCCACACCAGTAAAACCCGTAGGGGTTGGCCGGTTTACTCGGATACCGTTATAACTTAACTCGCCAATGGCATTCTTCTCTGAACTCGGGTGGTTCTCATATTGCTGGTAAATTTCTTGAGCAATCTCAAAACGCTCTTGTTGGTTTGATCCAAGGTCGTCTGCGATATTATACATATCCCAAGACGGGTCCGGTAATTCAGGCACAGGTTCTGACGGTTTTGTATCTATAACAGGATTGTCTTCGGACGGTTCAAACGACGGTAGTTTATCTGGCTCAGTAAACTCAGGCGCAGGTTGTTCTGCGGACACAGCCGCGGAAGATGTATCGTCGTCCACCTCTGAATCATTTGATCCCATTCGGTTTATGGACGCTGAGTAGTCGATCTCTGGACCGGTAGGTAGAATTTCCTCTGCCGCGGAACGTGTCCCCGTAAAGGGTTTCTTTTCAGGCTCTGTAATTACAGGGCGGTCTTCTATTACATTTCCACCCGCGCGTAGTTTGATATCGGGTGCAGTCTGAGACGGTGTGGTGTCGTCTGGCACCGCGTCGGGTAGAAGAAAAGAAGATGCGCTGTCTACAGATGGTTCAGGCAGTGAAGGTGCCGTGGACATAGCCTCTGGCTCTGGCCCAGGATCTTCTTTAGGTGTATTACCAAGCACAGTATTGAAGCGCGCTAATTCGTCCTGTGTAGGAAACGTACCTTCGATCTCGAAGTCTAGTTCGTTTCCATCCGGACCTGTAAGGGTAATGGTTCCCATGGCAGGCGCTCCTACTGTTTAATTGTGAATGTTGTTGGGACTCCGCCAACTAAAACGGTAATCTTATTGCCGTCTACTGCCGTGATTTCCATCCCGTTATAGACGTCACCCACCTTGCGTTGGGGTACTTGGTTCGGAGGTTTAGAGATCGTCGTGGTGTTGTTGTCTGGATTAAACAGATTGTATGATTGGCTAATAACACTGTTCTGATCGTCACCAATCAACTTATCTAGGCGGGAAACCCCATCTTCTTCCTTAAAGAAACTAATACCTGTACGTTCCTCCCACGCCGCGGCACTGCCGCCCTCGTAATTGGTATCATATACTGTAGTCTCCATAGTTCTGAGCCTTTGGATTTTATCTCCAAAGTAGTTTCGCATAAGTGTCTTGGTTACTTCTGGGTCTGTAGAACTCAAGATTTCAGACAGACGCTCAAAGTCTTTGTTTGACATGGCGTTACCGCGCTGCCCCTCTAGGCCACCGATCTGGAAGGTTAACAGAATCATATTGGCTTCGAAGATGGCCCGCTGTCGCAACAAGGGGCTACTTATAGTCTCTAGACCTTGTCCTTTCGAGATCTGTTCTAGTCGTGACGTGTCTAGGCCTTGTCCGACGGCGTCTGCCATGGTGATTTGCTTATCACCGCCTTCTTTAAACACTTCGGTCAGTAGGTTGATACCTGTTACGACCTCGTTAATAGCGCCTACTGCACTACGCGCTGTCGCAACGACCCTGCGTGTGACTTCAGGGTTTTGATCAATAATTGTGTACGTCCGAGCCGCGAGAGGCAGAGAGGATACAAGTGTGGTGGCGTATGACTTGTATTTATTGCGCTCGGTACTGGTAGCGTTGTAGATTTTAGTATGTTCTTGCCACTCTTTTTCAGAAACTTTTTGATAGGTTACGCCGTCTTCGCTTGTCTTGCCCAGATCGTACTTTTCGCCGTCTGCATCAACATAGTCGTAGTCGGTGCCGTTAAACTTAGTACGGACATCGATCTCACCCCAAGTACCGTCTGGCTTGACTGCGACGATCTTAGTCGATTCTTCGCCTTTAACCATGGTTTCAGAGCGTGTTGCCTGAAGGTTTGCTTCGATCTGCTGATTCAGTTCTTTAATTCTTTCTTGGTCTGGATTGGCTGCGCGCTGTTCTAGATTGAGTTGTGAGTACAGTTCATTAAGGTCCGCTACCTTTGGATCGCTTGGGTTCGCGGCCTCAATCGCAGCCAACATGGACGGCATTGTACTAGCCTTCCACACAGCAAATGCTTCCTTCGCTGCCGCATCACCGCTTTGTGCCGCCTCAAATAGTTTGAAGTGGTTTGTTGCAAGGTATGTGCGTGTAAGTTTTTCGCCATCAGGGACTTCGTCGTATGCGCCTTTAAGGTTTCGGACTACTTCCACATAGCCTTGTGGCAGGGCTGCAAACGCATCTTTATCATTGGCCTCTAAGGTTGCTAGAGTTTGAAAGTTACGCAGAACCTCATCTTTTCCTGCCAAATCGCCTAGGGCTGTAAGTCCCATTGGTAAGCCCGCTTCGAATTTTGTCTCTAGTGCATTTAGTGCTGCGTCGTACCCCTCTGTGGTACTGATGCCAAAGGCCAAAATTTGCGCCCTAATAGCATTTACGTCTTCTATTTTAGACACACCAGTAAGTTCAGGTGGCTTAACCACCTCCATAGACATCAGGCGGGTGTCGTATGATAGATTTCCACTTACAGGTGGGGTAGACCGCTCCCCTGATTTCACAAGGTCATAAAGTTCTGCTTCACCGGTGCTTTCAAGATGACTAAGGAAACGATTTTTAGCATTATTAATATAGTAGTCCTGATCCACACCCAAAATAGTTGCAATTCCCTTAACGATGCGGCCACCCAAGCCCACCTCTTCGTCGTCAGCATCATCATTCGAGGTAGTCTGTGGAGTTGGGTCGTTATTACTATTGTTTGGATCAAGTTCAACTTGCCATGGCTCATGCCCCATCCGGAAGGTTAGTCCGTATGCCTCTGCGTGCTGGTGTATGCGTTCGCGGGTTGCTTCGTCAATCTGATCAAGGCGTTTTCCGTCCAATTTAAGATCGGCGGCTTCACCGGATTGGTGTTTAGATGATCCTGGGAGTGCAACAAACTTACGGATGCCAGAGGGGTCAAAGCGGCTCTCCCATTTCTGTCCGGCGGCAACCGCCCCTAGATTAGAAACATCTGTCTTCCACTCTTCAATTTCTGCGGGCTGAAACCCATACTTGCCCATGTTGTCTGCTAAGATACCCGCCTGAATGTCGGCGCTACGATACCCGCTATACACGGTCAGACGACCCGCCAAATCTTCAGGCAATTCACTCATCATAGAGTTAAGGTTCGCGGCAAATTGCTCGTTCATTCCTGAGATAGAGTCGCCTCGCTGTGCGGCACCTCCGGACAACTGAATAGCGGCCATTTCAGTATCAACAACCGTGTTGGTTACGGGCGCTCCTGTTAGGTCTGTTCCCGCACCTACGAATGCTCCACGATTGATGGCGTCACTAAAACGCTCGGCAACGTACTTAGCATCTTCGTATGTTGTTAACTCTTGTGTGATTAAAGACAGGGCGTCTTGTTTGCGGATATGCGCGGGCAAGGTTCCTGCACTATTTAGGATGCCGTTAGCCTGCGCTAGTAATTTAGCATCTTTAACTTTTTGCGCGGTATATAGGTCTTTCTCTTTATTCCAACTAGAAATGTTGCTTCGCAGCAAATCGTTCTCTAAATTATCCTTCGCAGCCATGCGTCGTTGGTATACGGGGACAAAACCATCGGCAAACCCATCGGCAAAATCATCAAAACCGCTCATTAGACAACCTCTTCTTGTTCATCGCCATAGCCAAGCATAGCGTTTTGTTCGTCGTCACTTGCTGGGGCTAGAGGAACGGATTCATCCATCAGGCCACTCTCTTCGGTAGGGTTTTCCTCGGAGTTTTCTTCGGAAGGGTCGTCGGGCATGATGTCGTCGTCTTCCATAGCCAGTTTAAGCATGACAGGGGACATACGTTTGAAGTCCTCTTCGACGCCCATGACGTAATCCAAACCGGCATCCTCTGCTAGGATTTGCAGCAATCGCGCTAAAGGTCCGGCTGCAAGTATAGCCACATCAATTTGAAATTTTCCCCTACCGATATTCGATAGCATCGCATAAGAAATAAGTGAGGTAATTGTGAAACCTGAATCAACAAACGTCATTAGTCCGTTCAGGGTTTTTGGCTCCATGATCTTTCCGATCATGTAATCAACAACGTCATCATACTCTACCAGATCAGGGGGACGGTGCCAAGGGTAGTTTTTAGGGTCACTAGTTAGGTTTTCACCCGCAATTGGGGCATCAAACATTTGCGCAGCATCACTTTTCATCTTTAGTCTCCCGAGATTTTGTTGATGCCAACTCTTTTTCAAAGTTGTCAAAATACTCTTGTGTGTACTTGAGACCGTCTTCTTTGAGTCCGGCTAAATTATCTGGGGTTTTGCCCGACAGAAATGCTTCTACTGACTTGGCTATTGCATCTTCAAATTTCATTATACGATCATCCCGTAGTTAACCCGAAGGTATCCATCCGACCCCATATTCACCGCCGCTGGAACGACGTTCTGTACTTCTTGAGCAATAACGCCGAACGCAGGTTGGTCTCCCACAATGCGCCTGCCTTCATCAGTCCAATCCCAGCGGTAAACGCTGATACCGTTTTTCAAAGTCCCAAATTTTACTACGTTTTCTTTGAGGCGTTCGTCAGAAAAGCCCACCAGCCAAGATACTCCTGAAGCAATGGCCTGCGCCCCTGCTTCTGTTCCGGCCGCGGCCCCAAGTATTTTGCCTATGGAACCTAGCAATCCACCACTCTTAGGGCGCTGCAATTGGGCTATAGCAATTTTGTTCTCGCGCTCTAGTGCACTTTCTCCAGATTTCCATGAGTAGTCTAGGATGGCGTCGGCCCTATCCCAGAGTTGATTCATAGACTCCGTAGTAATATCAAACAGGTTTTTTACATCAAGGGCGGCGGCCTCAAAGGCCATCTCAGTCTCTTTCATTGTAACATCTTGACGCCACTTTGTATTGGCTAAATCAATGTTATATTGCATGCTGCGGTAATACTGTTCACGGTTGTTTTCTAGTGTGGAGTTAAACTCCGAATTGTCGTTAATTTCACCAGAATTAAACTTCGCCATTCCGTTCATCTGTTCGACATTAAACTTAGAAATAGATGCGCCAAGTTCATCATAAAATTTAGTGAATTCATTAGCCGCCTCTGCCCCAAATGCACGGGCTACGTTTTCAGACTTAGCATCTTCGAGAATAGACTGTACGCGGGCTTGGGTGTTGACCACAGACATTTGCTGTTCGTTAGTCAGGTTAGCCATATCCATTTGCATAAAGTTCTGAGAATTCTGTATTGCAGTCTGCATGCGGGAATCTAAATTCATCTGATCCATTTTAGACAAAACGTTCGCCCTATTGATGGTCGCTTGCTGCCTGTTATCTAGATTTTTAGCCGTCATGGTCTGAAAGAATTGCGCTTCTTGCTGTGCAATAGGCAGCGTGGCTTCCATGATCGCGGTAGACATGGCGGCGGTGGCCGCTGTCCCTGTCATTCCCTTAAAGGCGGTGATGCGCGCAACATTTCGCGCCGTGCCTTGCGCCCACGACGGTATTTTTGGCTCTCCATTCGGCCCTTCGAATTGGCCGGAAATAATGTCTAATTGACCGAGGACTGTCGCTTTAGTGTCTGTGTAGTTCCCAGCGCCCAACTCTTGGGCCAGTAATTTACCTGCAACAGTAGACGTGTCGATCATTGAGGAAATGTTTTGGTTGGCAAATTGAGACAAAGCCTCGCCAGTATAGTTTTTAGTGCCGTCTGCATTTACGCCGGTAGCAGTACCCTGCATGTCAAACTGTTCTGCTTCGACTATGGCCTCTTGAGATACTTCACCTGTTGCGCCCGTACCCTGCGCTGCCTCTACATTCTCCACAGAGGTAGCCGCGTCATACGTCTGAGCGCCTTGGTTCTCCGGTATACTGTCCATAGTGGTTGTTGCTGCGGTTGACACATCAACATTAAGACCATCTGACTGCATTTGATACTGGTCAGCCGAGGCGTCCATAAGACCGTTTTGAGGGTCAATGACGGGAACGCTTCCTGATAGAGTAAGTTCGGGCGTCAAGAACGATGCAGGATCATTTACGATACCTTCAGCGGACTCCAGGCCAGCATTATTATTATTGTTTATGCTGCCTGCGCCGGCGGCTACCGCAAGGGCATTCCCTACTACTCCAGAACCACCCGACCCCTCTGGGATTGCGTCGTTAGCCATATCCTGAAATTGTTGGGTTCCCTCATTAGCAGTAACACCGCCGGTTGTTATCTGGGTGTTAGAAACTGGTGCGGCATTTGTGCTTCCAGTATTTGCCGTGACCTGAGTAATGCCGTTAGCCATTCCGTTTATCCCGTTCTATGTTACATGCTCGAATAGTGTCTCTAAGTTCTGAATAGTCAGAAACTACACGCTCTAAGGCAGAACCCTCGTTTGGTAGAGACATGACCTCTTCGGCTAGTTTTTTATTAAATTCTTGTGAATAACTTGTTAGTGGCGGACAGTATACTTCTAGGTCTGTCTTATAGACCGGTCCCGCGCAGCCGCTTAACAATATCGTCACGGCTAGAAGTTTTACCGGCCCGTGCATCATGTTTGTGTTGCTCCATAGACTTGTAGAATTCAGCGCGATCGGCTTCCAACTCTAAGGCGTCTTCTAGGGCATCAGACCTTTGGATCTGCTTTTGGTCCCGACGCCCTAAAACGTAAATAATGGGAAGTAATACGGCTAGTGAGCCAATTATGTAGGTTTTAAGTTTTCCTGTAAGGAAACCGAACATTACCGTTCACCCTCGGAGTGATCTTTAAATCTTGCATAGCCTGCGAGACAAATGCCGGCCAAGGCTACTACTAAGAAAATGACTTTTAGGTTTTCGCTGTAAGAGACTAAACCTTGTAACTGACCTGAGATTTCATTGGCTACAGTGGCTGCGCCTGCCACCCCCACACCGGCCATAGTCTTACTTTTTTTAAGGGACTTTGGCGCGGCTTGCTCTACCTTCTGAGGGGGTAAATCCCCACCATTCGACGGTAAGTCAGCATCCATACTAAATAGTGCGGCTTCCGCAGTACGGCGGCGGGTAAGCCCTCGAACTACTTGTAGTACACCTGATACGCGGGCTTTGTTCCAGCGCATAATCTGTTCAGGTACTTCATGGTATAAACCACGATTCAGGCGTTTTAACAAGGTGCTAGACTGAAAGTTAGGGCCACCTATGTTGAAAATTAGTGACACTAGACCGTCGTACTGGTTCTGGGTAAGAGGCACTTCGACGTTGCGCTTAACTACCGCTTCGCACCATTGTAGGTCTTCACGAAGTTTTTGTTCAGCCTCTTCTACAGTAATACGCTGCCCAGATCGGACGCCCTTGCAACTACCATACCCGATAGTCCAGCGGCCGGCCACGCACCGATATGAGTGTATCATGCCGTCTTCTCCAACCTTATGAAGGCCTTCGAATGACTTAATTAAGTTAATGCCTGTCTGTGATGTAGACTTAGGATGCATAAAAATTCCTTCCGAGTGACCCCCCCGAAAGATTACTGATCAAATGTCATAGTGTACGGTGACATCATCCCATTACCGCCGCGCTGTGCTGGTGACAGACGACCCATATTATAATTAGATCCCGCGCGGAAACGGCTTGACTGATCAAACATAGCCATCATTCTATTAATGTTGAGGCTGTCCTGCATGATGCGCCGACCAGATTGATCAAATGCCGCCATCAAAAGGTTACCCTGTTGATCAATAGCGCGGGCCATAGTGTTTCCATTGTCGTCCATTTGTGACGTAAGAAGACGGCCTTGGCTATCAAATGAGTTTGCAAGTTTTGTATACTGGTCGCGCATCCGAGCATCCATCTGACCGCCCTGTGTAGAAATCAGGTTACGAATGGAGTCTAGTTTGTCTGCGAACATGCCGCCATTGTTGTACGAGTCTGTTGACTGTGTATTAGCGCCGGTTGCTACTTCTTTAGCAATTCTCGCATAGTCAATTTCTACGTTGCCACTCTGTTGTTGCTGCGCGTTTGCAACGCTTGTTGCAGCCTGTGCAGTATTTTGTACTGTATCTTTTACACCGGATACTGCGGAAGATAGACCGCTTTGTCCCGAACGTACAGCATCAAACCCGCCTACAACTTGATCGCCTAGATCGCCTACCGCACCGGCCATCTGTCCAGAATAGTCCCCAAAGTCCTCACGGAATTCGGAAAGTCCGGTTTGCATGCCGGCTTGTTGTTCAATCATTTGGGCTTGGCCTTGGGCCAATTGCTCATAATATAATGCGCCAGCGTTTCCGTACTGATTAATTAGGTCTGTCATTGAGACCTGACCACTTAGTACTGCTTCCTGCAATGCGGTGCGGTCTTCTTGTGCGGCCGTGGCATTTGCTGCCATGCCTTCGTTAACACCTTCGAAACCAGTAGTAACTGTTCCTGAAAGATCATCTACTTTAGATCCAAGGCCTGCGGTGTCCTGTGAGATTCCCGCCAAAGAGGCGTCCACAGTATCAAACCGACCGCCCATATTATCGAACCCGCCCTGAGTGGTTCCTTCAAGAGTACCAATTCGGTTTTCGATGCCGGATGTATCTACGGTCTGGGTAACCACACTTGTCTGCGGTATAGAAGCGATCTGGGCAGAAATATTGGACTGTCCAGTACTTAGGGCTTCCTGATTTCCAATAATAGTACCTTGGCCATCCGACAACTGTTGCTGGTTGCTAGTTATAGTACCTTGGCCAGCCTGTAGGTCAGCCCCCACGGCGGCGGCGTTATTAAACCCTGTGTCTATACTTCCTGCAATACTTTGCTGATTGGAAGTAATAGTGTCGTACTGTTGGTCGCCTAACCCCGTTTGTACGGTAGTTGATTTTTTCTTACTCATTTTACATCCTGCCTTTATGGATTTTATCTGTGGTGTCTTTATTAACTCGGAGCCAGTGTACTTTTTGGGGTCCGTATAGTTTCTGGCAATGGTCGCTCATCTGCTTCCAAACAGGCCTAAGATGACCAAAGGGTGCCAGCATCCATATGCCCCACAACTGGTCCCCACTTTCCCTAGAGTAGTCTTCCAATGAGGGATTAAATTCCCCACGCTTAAAGGCTTCGGCCTCTTCGTCGGTGAACCAACACCACGTTGTTAATCCTGCGGGGGTTTTAAGGCCATTGGCCTTTTCCGCATAGTATAGAACAGCATGTCCCGTAGTAAGCGGATTGACGTAGTCGGCACAAAATTCTGATACAGATACTTCGTTTGAGAATTCAGTATGAGAAAAGAGGTATAAGCCGTCTAGCACTTCTTGGGGGGAGATTGGCATGACGATTTCCTTAGTTACATGACTAATTATAGCCCATAATTAAGGTAGTCTTCAAGGTGTCTTGCCACTCCCCCACAAGTATTTACGGAGCCGTAGGCCAATCGTTTTCGTCTACCATAGGCCATTCTGTGTGATCTGGCATGTCGCGCAGAGCGGTTCGATAGGTAGCCCATGCGGCTTTTGCGGTATCGCTCAGTGGCGTGTCAACTACCTGTGTCCAATCGGAATCCAGTAGGAGTTGATCCCGTAACCTACGGTTGCGCTGTGCAGCGGCTGGGATAGCCATCGCAGCGATTTCTGCGTCACGATCCTCTGCCGTCATAGGCACGATATCGCCATCTGAATTTTCCATAAACCGCATAATGTCTACAGGCTCTTCACCAGAGTCATACACAACTTGTCCAGTGGCTAGTTCTTCTGGGGCTTCATCGATATTTTTAACGGACTGAGATTTTTGATCGTCACCCATTGTAATCAAGTATAACATTTTATTCTCCTAATTATTTTTAAGCGGGGGTTCTGTCACCAAATATTTCGCCGCATTTATTGTAAAAACGAAAGAAACTCTCGTTTTGGTTGTAATTTTCATTAACAAACTCTGGAATTCTGGCTTGCTCATATACCTGAGACATCTGTAAGTCACAGACCAACTGACCTGTACCATCAAAAATAGTATGCAAATGACTGAAATAACATGAGTTCCTATGCTGTGTATGGTAGGAGAAGGCATCCCAATAAGAAAGGGTATTAGTGTGCATAAGAGCGACAGTTTTATTTGCGGGAAAAGTTACAGAAGCGCTGTCGTGGGTGTGATTGCCGCCGCCGCTTGAGGTGTTCCACCTAACATCCCAATTACTATTCTGTCGTGTGGCTTGTGAGTAGTTAATATGGTTTGGAGTGTACGCGATCAGGGTGCCACCCTCGTACCCATTTTGCCAGTAATTTGTGTAGTAGAAATGCACATTCTTTGTGATATCTGACGCAGTTGTGTTACGCACAAACATCATGTTGGTACAGTGGGGCGAATAGTCATTAGAATTACGCCCTGACGACAACTGCATGTGCATAGGACCGACAGTCCCTCTAGTTGCGTAGTGGGTACGACATGACTTAGTAAAGTTTCCGTTTTCCCTACCGTGACCGCCAAAACTATGGAATCCCATGCCATTTGGTATGCGCCACTTACTTTCTGTGGTTCTCCAATCACTGTCATAGGCGTGCCAACCTTGTCCCGAAGAGGGGTGGTTGGTGTTCCAATCATAAGACTGATGGTAGTATCTGTCCTGTATTCCGCTAATGGAAACGATGGTCTGAGAGGCTTCAGTCTCAGTAGGCATTTCTGTAGGATAAATACCAGGAGAACTTGTAGCATCACCCGTTGGAGCGCCTCCACTTTTCATTTTTTGTATTTCGTTGAGTATATAGAGGTCCATTATTCATTATCTCCAAATGCTTCACCCAAAGACTTCCAAAATGTAATTAAGTCCTGATTACCACTGTCAGAGCCAGTATAATTTGGTTGGCGATTACATAAGTAATGCTGGGTTGCTTTTAAGTCTATTTCCAGACCGCTATCCAACGTATCGTTAGTCCTATGAAAGGAGTTAGTTTCCCAAATAAGATACCCATTATTTGTGTTGGTGTAGTACATAAAGTTGGTACAAAGAGCAAAGGCTCTAGTTTGGCCTGGAGTCAGGGTAATTTGTACATCGCTCTGACCGTGCCAATTATCTGAGGTGTAACTCCAAATTGTGCTATGAGCGACCCCTGACACATTTGAGTACGCAGTATTGTTTGGGGTGTATTCAATTAAACAACTGCCATCATGTGAGTGAGTATAGCGGGTACTATGTTGCCAGTACAGATTGGCAGATACGTTGCTATCAGTAGGATTTCGTAAGAAAAGAAGCCTAGTACCAAAAGAACCGTAGTTATCGTGCCAACGGCCTATGTGCTGCATTTGGTTTATGCCGCAGTGATGGCGTAATGACCCCTGCAATTTCTGAGATGTGTTGTGCCGAGAGCGACCACCATGCGTGTGGTTGTAGATCTTGTCATCACGAGACCTATCCATTTCTTCACGACCTGCGAAGAAGATTGCCCTTCGGTCGCTAGCGCCATACTGGGCGGCTGTAGAGAAACTACCCTGTGCGTTACTACTCGCCCACTCCTGCCCGTCATATGCGTACCTAGTATTGGTGGAATACACGGTATAGAAAGGCTTCTTCCTTACATGATAGTTGTTGGTAGAAGGGTCTTTAGGGGAAATTAAGTATCCCCCAGCCACCCCGCCGCCGCCGCCTGAATTGCCATCCTTTAACTTAGACAGTTTGTTTAGTAAAAATAGGTCCGTATCCATTAAACTGTCTCCTTATCAAGTTTCGGGATATTCATAGGCGCACATCGTATACAGATGTTTAACCCGATTAGAGTACTGAAAACTGTTCCACTCACCATCTCTGGCAAGAAGGCTGGTCTTGTACATATTATAATCAGGACGAAATCCTTGGTTCCAAAGGGTTTGTAGATTATAAAAAATGTTGGTGTCTTGCCATGAGGCTACGTTGGATGAATCCTGATGATAATACATAGTATTCATGCCCAAAACGCAGATAGTCATACCATTTGTGACAGAACTCATAGAAACGGAACCGTTCCATTCTTGAGCATTGCCTGTATATGAGTCTCTAGTCCAATTCATACTAGAAACGCTGCCCTTTGCGGCACTATTGGGTTTTCCTATCCATATAGAGGCACCATCGTGACCTGATTGGTATTGAGAGGAATATCTCCCCCATACCTGCGCGGAGTTAATTGTACTCCCCGACATATTGCGAAGCCACATTATGCTGGTCCGAAAGGGGCCGTAGTCTGCGCCAGACCACTTAGTCGAATAGTGTGTCTGTGTGCCTACATGAGCGCCATCTAGGCTGTACGCTAGTGCGGGTTCAGTACCAGTAGTCCAGTTATCTAATTTATTGTTTTCAGTATACCCCGCGTGAAGACAGTCAAGAACGCCGTGTTCGGCATCCTTATCGTTATTCCCGCCGTAGGTATAAAAAGAATCATACGGGCTTCCACTAGTCCAACCCCAGTTATCAGTTTGGTTGCGGTCAGATGCGCGGGTAATTATAGGCCATGACCCGACATCATTTGGGGTTGTACCATCTAAGTCGGGGGGAAGAAACATGCTTCCAGAGGAAGCCCCTGAAGAACCCGCTCCACCTGCCTCCAATTTGTTCAGTTCGTTAAGGAGATAAAGATCCATAACAGGGTACTCCTATTTTATGAGATGTCTTCAATTGCTTCGATCAAACCGTCTGCGTCTGTGATGACGTTATATACTTTAGTGACGGGCAACCCTCCAATATCCACACTTTCGCGGAAACCTTCTAAAAAACCATCGCTGTCGTATGTAATGTTCCAGATCAGTTTTCCATTCGCTTTGATGGAAGAGAGGCGACCATCGGAATCATGCGAAATGTTTGTGGAAGAGATAGCACCGGTAAACAAAGTGGTGTCGATTTGTGCTTTTGTGTAAGAGGCTTCATCGCCTACATAAGTACTCAGGCCATCTTCAAGGCCTTGGAAACGTGCTTCAAATCCACCTTCAAATTCAGTTTGCTCTTTAGCAATGTCGCCAGCGAACTTAGTTCCATCAGTGCGAATTGACTCTATGGCGGTGTTGATAGCCGCTACCACAGTGCCATTGAGGTATGTCTCAAGACCGTCGATGAAGGCATTAACATCACCCACAACTACATCAGCGAAATTATCATTGATATGTGTTTTGAAGTCGCTTGCGATTGAATCAATTTTAGATGGGATTTCGCGCGCCAAGGTGTTTGTGAAGATACTGGTGTTGGCAGAGAAATCTGTGACTGTGATATCTGCAACTGCGGACTTGTCAGAGATAGGTGTGATTTCTACGCCGGACACGAATATTGCCGCGTTAGCAGACATAGAAGAGTGTGCTGTACAGTAATAGAACAGAGTTTCTGCGGCGTCTGAAGGCACTACAAAAGTGACCGTAGCCCCTGCGGAACCCGCTGTACCTGAACTTGTTACACCCGAGGTATACTCTGTCGAACCCGCTGCGTCAGCGGCGGTGGCAAAGCCCATTGTGTGTGTTGCGTTTGTAGCGTCAGACACATCAAAAATGTATGTGTTTCCGCGAACTAAAAATAGATTGGGGGTCTTAGCACCGTCGATTTGGTAACGGTTACCTTCAGCGTAAGCCCCAACAGTGACATCGTAATTAACCGTAGCCATTAGGTAGTTTCCTCTGCATAAAATGTTTCTAAAATGGTGTCCCCAAATGCCTCTAGGGTTCTTTCACCGACTTGGACTTGACCGTGCCAATCGATATTTTCTGAGTCTTTGTGTCTAATTTTCCACCACGCTTCGGACCCAAAGGGGACACGTCCGTAGGAGATCGCGCGGACAACGTACATCATGTCATCATCTGCAAGAGACGAATCCATTACAGTAGAAGCCGCTCCAACGAGTTTCTCTACCAGTTCGTCGTAGCCAGAGACCTTGGCTTCATCGTCCATAATCTCTAGTGCCTTAACAACTACGATCACGTCGCGTGTTGTTGGACTGTCGAGCATACCGGATAGCGTTGTCAGTGCCTTTACGGCTGTAGATTGCTTTAGGTTCCAGTATGCGAGTGTTTTATCTGCCATTTTAAATCAAACTCCCAATCAGGCGTTGCGCGTACTGAGAAGAGTCGTACAAGTTGGAAATTTCCCCTGCCTTCTGTACCGCGATGTTTTCGCTTAGTTGTGCCGAATCCCGTGCCGCTTCGGCCTCATCTCGGAATTGCTCTGTTTCGTTTCGATACCCAAGAGTGGTGACCATGTACCCCTGAGTGGTGTCCCGAGCGACAATTGCCGCGTCTAGGTCTGCTTGGATGCCATCCTCGGACTCGCTAAGAATTGCGTTGAAGTATGACAGGCTCAAAGCATCTGAGGGGTCTACCGGATCTGCTACGTTTGATACTCGGGTGTTACTTGCATCCACCGGCCCTGTATGGGATCCGGTAGTGTTGCCCGTAAGATTTCCTACTACGTCTCCGACTAAATTACCGCTGACATTACCTACTAGGTCGCCCGTCACATTTCCGGTCAGATCGCCGGCGAACGTAGCGGTGACATCGGTTGCCGTTAGGCTGGTAGCAGTCACTGCACCGAATGTAGAAGTCCCTGTGGATGTGACGTCCCCTGTTAGGTCGCCTGTTACAGATCCAACAAAGTTTGCGTCTGTGCCGTCTGTGCCATTTTCAAGTACTTTGGCTAGGCCATCAGAGGAATAAATGTCACCAGTAAAGTCGCCTACAACGTTACCTGTTATGCTACCCTGTAAGTCACCTACAAACCCTGTAGTAGCGGTTATTGTAGTACCTGTTACATTTGCGGGAGTGACAGAACCGACTATACCATCGAACGCCGAAGCACTAATTGATCCTGTAAGGAATATATCACGGAAGGCTTTGTCTGTCGAGCCTAAATCTACTGTACCCGTTATTTGTGGAGACCAAGTAGACTGCGGAGACACGGAGGCAATTTCGTGCCAAATAGCCGATCCGACTGTTTGATCCATGCAAACAAATACACGATTTGTAGCGTTGTTTAGCCAGATGGATCCTCGGGAATACCCCGAGTTTGCGTCGTCTAATTCTGTCGGATTAATTACAGTGTCTACATTATTAAGACCGCCTACACCACCGTTAACTGCGGGCAGGTAACCATTAATAGACGTGGTAAGTTCGATCTTTGGGCCGCTGCCCACAGACCCGTCGTGTGTGTGTCCCTGATCACCAGAAAAGGCTAGTTGGACTTGGTTTAATTCTGCGTTAATTGGTGGCGCTGTAATATTCTCGCCATTAACAATATCCGCTACGGACTGTCGTGTATATCCCGCCATTTATCGTCTCCCTGCTACAGAGAATTCAAAAACAATTCCCTGAATACTGTGTGGAAAGTTTTCACCTATGGTCACATAGGTAACTTTCGTCGCGTAGCCGGACCCCTGAACATCCGTGACCATGATGGGTTTTTCATTACCGCCGTATTTTACGTTAGTTCCGCCGTAAACAATGTTACGTCCGTTAAAGATAACGGGAGCGCCCTCACTGGACTGTGCGTATGAGGGGGGCTTCGCGGTGGATGTGTCGTTCCAATCGTACTGGACTGAGACGTTCATCGTGAGTGGGCCTTCTGACCGCACAAACGTGTTAATTTTACGAAGTATTTTACGGACTTCTGTGTCGCCAAAATCGTAGTAAGGAGTGGAGTATATACCTAGAATTCCGTTACCATCGAAAGTGTTCCCGACTTCTTGTCGATAAACTATTCCGTTGTAATCCCCGTGGAGAACAAACTCGCTCCGACCAATATATCCGGACGTTGCACAGGATGAGCGTATCCCTAAAAGTTCTCCAAACTCCCAACCCAGTTTTTGGTCAGATGTACGCAACCCACCAATGATACCCATGCTGTCTAGTTGCTGTAAGGTGTCATCGCCTACAAAATACCGTAGTTGCGATTTAGTCCTAATAACGACGCCCGTAAGAAGTTTGTCTAGATCGTAGTCTACTGGGAGATCTACAAGAATAGATTGGATAGACTTAGAAATAGTCTCCAATTCTACATCACCGATTTTTGCAGTTCCGGCCACCGGACGTATGCCATCAGGTGCTAGAAAGACTAGATCACCACCAATTTCTAGAACTGAGTTTGCGGCAATACAACCAACATTCGACGTGACCTGATCCAGTACGAATCCTGCCGTCAGTTCTGCCGATACTCGCTTAATAGCGTTGCTACCGAACACAAACAAATTGTCTCTGAATGGCTTAAACTGTACCACGTCGAAACCAACATTGAGTTGTCCTGCGCCCGCCGCCGCAGTCCAGTTGTACGGGTCTTCTGGGGCAGAGTGTACAATTACAGCCTGAGACCCCACGTCGCCCCCGACAAACAGGTGATTTTCAAATACGTCAACTAGGCTAGGTCTAGAAACGATTTGGTCACCGCCGGCACTTTCGGCAGTACCCGTGCCGCCTACAGTAATTTCAGCCCAATCTGTTCCGTCGAATACAAGCGCAGGATTAACCCCATCTACAAATGCGATTTTATTCCCGTCACCGAAGTTAAATGACACAAACCGGATAGTCTCTACAGTACGAAATACGCCGTCTGTGGTTGCCCGTGTAGGTGCGGTTGTGTACTTTACCCACCCTACGAGTTCTAGGTATCGGTATATAGAATATGTGTCAGCGCCGGTGTCTTTGCGGGCTGATATGATGATTGATTTATCAAAGTTATCGTCTCTAAATACAGCAACGCAGAGTACTTTCCCCTCTGCATCATCACCACCTACTTCTGGATAATCGGCATCTAAACGTTCGTATCCGTTTATACGACGGTATCCGCCATACAAACTCACCTCATAATTAACTAGGCGGGTTGCAGAACCTGGGAGGTTCTCCGCTAAGTCGAGGTGATTTTCATTAGAGTTTAATCCACCTTGAGAAATAACTTTGTAGGACTCAATGCGATCTGCCATTAGTAGGCTTTCCGTGTATCGGAGATATATTCGTAATTGTTAATGTACAGCGTCTGTAAATTCTTTAGACCCTGATCAAATATCATTTTAGCAATCTGCGCTGCCTCAACGTTATCTTTGAACATGTACATGTGCATCAGAGCGCCATCTACGACGACACTAGTAAAAGAAGAGGGTATGCGAGTTTCGTCGTTATACGCATTCAAATCTGCGTAATTAAGAAAGTATCTAAAGCGGATCAGGTATGCTTTGCTAGGAGACGGGGAGACCCCAAAACCGCTGCCGTGTGTAGGGAAAACGAAGATGGGTTTTCCTCGGCCCGCAGTGCCTGCGCTGTTATCATCGTCACGGTACTTTTTGTAGTACTCATCACGGTCAATATAAGTAAGTTTTTTATAATCGTTAGTGCCATCACCGTTATTCTCAATAACTTGAAATGACTCGTAATCGACTACTTTAAAGAATTCTGGCCAATCATAATCGACACGTCCTATTACCAATGTCTCGGAGTGTTCTGCGGCGTTGAACGGCCACTCGAACTCACTCTGGCCAATCGAAGCAATAGAAGCCTTTACAGCGTCTTTAACTAAAGCCTGAACACCCCTAGCACCTTCGAACCCCGAAGCGGACAGTTCAACTTCATTCAACCGGCGTAACACCTGATTGCATAGATCTAGAAAGGTAGCGGGCATGAAAGTATCCTAAAACTAAGAGGGGGGCCAGCCGAAGCCAGCCCCGCTTTTGTACGATTTAGGCAACGTTGTAAGACGCAACCATCAAAGACTCGGGGCGCAGAATCTTGCGACCGAAGAGGTTGAGACCACGAACAACGTCTGCAAAGGTATCCGGTGAACGGAATGCTTCCGTTTTGGAGATTTGCTGTGCTGTTGCACATGCTGCCATGTGACCGCCCAAGACCATGCCCATGTTAGTTGTGCTACCATCGGCGTCTGTTGTGCCTGCACCTGTACCGAGGTACGGCAGGTTGTTAGACTTGTAGAGTTTGAAGCCACGGATGAGGCCTGCAACTACACGACCATTACGAAGAATGTCGCCAGCGTCTTGATTTCCAGCGTAATCATTAGAAATCAGTTTGCTGTTTTCGTCTTGCAACAGTTCGTAAAACACTGGATCTGCTACAAAATAACGATCCTCTGTAGGTACGTTTGCTTGATCCATGCGACGTGCCATGCGGTTAAGCAAAGCCAATGGAGACACAACGCCTGTACCACCGCCAGCGGCGAGAGGAATGGAGTTATCATCAGTACCACCGAAGTCGCCGGCATGAAGTTTGTTGCCTGCAAGCAACTCATCTGCGTCGGCAGCGGCGTCTGCTTTGTCACCAGCCGGAGCGGTGCGCGCAACCCATGCGGAACCATTCCACTCATGGCCTGTCATGTAACCCAATACGTTCTTGTCGAACGCATCTTTCAGATTATATGCAGCATTATCAGTGGCTAAGTCGATAAAATTGACGTGTGAGTGTTTTGACTCAATGTCATCGACTTGGAATTGAAACGCATTGGCTTCAGAGACGATGAGAGAAAAGTCTTCATCTACAAGATTTTGCGAACTCATTGCTGTGCCGCGCTTATAGTCCACCACGTCTACCGTTGGCTCTTTGACGATGCGAACTGAATCGCCCATGTTACTGATTTCGCCCATATAATCCGTATTTGTGATCGCTTCACAGATGGATTCCTTGCGAAGAGCAAGTTGGACTTTTTTGGAATAAATTACGGCCGAAAACGAGCCATTTGGCAAGTTGCCGTAACCGGATGCTTTTGGAAATGCCATATTAAGTTCTCCTTCAATGGCGTTGACAAGGACCGCAGGAATTGCGGTTTTGCTAAAACCAGAAGGCGACGAATTAAGGGCAGTAGTTCAAAGGGGTGCTATGACACTCAGTAAAATAGGATACGCCCATTTTTCATGTGTAGTCACAGGGCCGATTGACTCTGGTAAACTTATTGTCAAATCTTCTGTGGGGTGAGTAAGATTGTTGGGGGTAGGCTAATGCGGCCTCAACATCTCAAGGTCCAGAGGACCATAGAAACCATTAGAAAATAGGTACTATAGGAGTAATTATAACACGCAACTAATGGTTTCTACAATAGGCAATTATCGTGCTGCGCCGGACAGATCATATGTGAACTGGCCTTTACGCATTGCGTCCATAATTGCATCTTCGTTTTTCTCATATTCCGCGTCTGTCATATTAGACACAACGCTCTCTGAGAATTTTGCACGTCCCCCGCTAGGTGCGGAAGTAGAAGTTCTTCCTACAGATTGTGCAGCGGAAGTAGGGGATGCCTTCTTAGTCGTTATCCCTTTGTCTTGCTTAAAGAGATCGATCGCACGGGAAGCCGCGCGGGCATCTGTACTATTTTTGTATAAGGCGTCCTGAACCCAAGAAGGTTGCTCAGACACCCAATCGTGAAACTCTTTTGATGAACGAATACGATCAAAGTCTGGGTGCATGCCCTTTAGTTCGTTTTCGGCTTTTTCCCTATGAATTTGATACTCAAGTTTCTCCAATTTCTGGATCTTCTTTTCACCTATTTCGAGCGCCTCATTGGCGCGCTTACGGGCAATTGTATCAATAATTTTACTGACTTCGGGGTATCGATTACTCCATTCATCAATCTCCGCGTCTGTTTTTGGGAAGCGGATTTGTTGTTTGGTAGCGGATTCTAGTTGATCCTTTAGGCGATCAATCTCTTCGTCTTTCTGAGACTGAAGGCCTTGCATATGCCGGCGAAGATCTCCGTATCGTTTTTTAAAGGAAGTCTCTTCAGTGTCATTTGCCACGGGGATTTGCGGAGCCTGTCCTTGAGTTTGATTTAGTTCTTGCTCAAGACTTTCCGTTTGGTTGCTACTATATTTAGCCATTTTAAGTGTTCTCATATGTTTTCGGGGGCCGCGCAGGGTGGCCCAAAAACTCCCTACTTAGGGTTTTGGAAAATCAGTAAAACCTGTTCATCCCCGACTGTGTATTGACCGCTCTCTTCGGTTGGGTATGCCTCAACACCTTCTGAATCCTCTGCCGAAAGAGGATATTCTTCTTCGACTACTTCGACGGTAGGTTCGTCAACGTCTTGACCGTCTCCGCGATCTTCGTCTGCGCTTCCATAGTCGTCTTTGTCCATTCCAGAACAATATTCGCAGTCTGTTTTACCACATCCGCATACTGTTCCATCATCAGGTCCGTTTTCATCTTGTACTCCTTTTATTTGGCCTACAGAGGCCATTGCCATTAGACCAACTCGGGCCTCGTTATACATGCCCATAATGTGCTTGAGGCCATGCCATGTGACGACATCTGCGGGCAGAACAAACTCCCCTTCAGATAGAGCCGCCGGTATATCGTCCCGTACATTCTGCGCGGTAGAACCAACGGGAATAGGGTTACCTGAAACAGGGTCGTAACCAATCACCCCAGATGGAGCCATCATGCCTGCGGATGCCATCCCACCGTGGCTCATGCTGAGAAGATCTAGGCCGTTGCCTTTAACCTCTTCGGTGTCGGGCAATTTTGCAGTTTTAGGATTTTCTTGATCATCCATTTCAGGAAGACGGCTAGTACGCGCTGAATCAATTCGCTTTCGCTCTTGGGGGGTACTAATAATTTCATTTGTTTCGTCGTACAAATCACGACGAGTTGCCGTAACTTTTGCCGCATCAAAATCTCGGTCACCCGCAACTTTACGGGTTTCTTCTACAGACATTTTTTGGGCGGTTGCCGCCTCTTTTTTTTCTTCTTTACTGCGCAACTTCGAAAGTGCGCCACCGGCTGAAAATTGTGCCACTTCGTAAGGCTCCTTGTCATTATCCACGCTGTAGTCAATGCTAATGTTGTGGGAAAAGTCCGTGTCATATACCGGCTCTTGGTCCCCGTACCCGCGGTAAAAAGTATGCTTCCCAATAACTTTTGGGTCTGGGCCAGAAAACTGTGTGCCACGGGATTTGGTAATCTTAGAGTTTTGAAAAAAGGTACGGCCGTCCGTAGGATCTTCGCCCAATTGTATGTAGTCGGCAAACTCGTTTAGTCCCCTTTGGAGATCGTCCTCTGGAACTGGAATTTTGTCTGCGCTTGCGTACTTCTGCACCGGCTCAAATTCATCGTTCAGTACTTCTTGGATTGTATTGCCAAAACGATCTGAGGCTAGACGATTAAGTATAACGCCTCTAACAGCGTCACGGCCTGCGGTCCCCTCTGTATTCGCTTCACCCCAAACTACTCGCTCAATGCGCTCAAGATCTTTTCCAGATATTACTGTCTTGGGTCTCGCTTTTGGTCGCGGTGAAGTATCCATGTTAGGCTTTTTTCCATGTATGTATTGGGGGTAGGCCAATCTCGAAACTGTCTGCGTCTCGGAGTACGCACAACAGGTCGCTGGCAATAGAATAGCGAGGCTTGTCAGTATCGCTAACGCCGGTTCTATGGGCTGTTTTAGATGGGAATATGAGTAAATCGTCGTCGGTCACATCAAGAGGTATCTCTGCCATTGTGTGCGAGGCACCCGTTTTAATAATCCCTTTATCGTAGTACTCATGCCTAAACATACCCTCTACAATTTCGTTTTGATGATTATCCGTAGCCAAGCAAAACGCCCCTGAGTTAGTTGGGACTTTTGGGTAATACACCACGCTAAAGTGTGATTGTTCGTGGCGGTGATAATCAATCTGTCGTCCCTTAGTCTGTCGGGATGCCCAGGATCTAGTGTAGTAGTAATCGAACGTCTGAGTGTTGATATTAAGTTGATCTATGTATCTACGAACATGGTCCCCAATAAGACCAAACAGGCGCTGGTATACGGGGTGATTATGCAACTCATGGAAACCATGCACGTCGCCTGTCCAAGTGCTAGTCTCGTTAGTTTCATCCTTGGACGACACAGAAGCATCAATGCTTTCTACAATCTGTTCTCGCTCAGTTTCCGATAAACCGGCTTTTGCGGAATAAACAGACAGAGGCATGAAGTGTAAGAGGTTACTCTGAGCCATTTTCGGACCCCTCAATAACTTCTTCTCTGAGGTGTAGTAGCCTGCGCAATTCAGAAATTGCACCTTGTATCTCACTAATACGCCCCGCATCTTTCGTCTTTTCTAGATTATTGCGGTGGTCTTCTATCTTATCTGATACTACTCCCAGAAAAGACGAATATACTTCCGTACTATTTACGAAAATTAGCGCCTTACGGGCCTGTGATTTTAACATGTATTAGCCTTGTGGTGGTTGCTCTGGTTGACCCCCGTTTGCTCCCCCACCCGCTCCCGAGAAACCCGCTGCACTAGGTTCTGGGGCGGCTCCTGCCGCTATAACACCGCCACCATTACCCGTCGGGTCTTGTGGATTTGGTGCGCCCCCCTGTGGGGCCGGCTGCGGTGCCTCTTGTGGCATTGCTGCGGCAAACTGTGCCATCATCTTAGCCTGTAACGCCGCTTCTCTCGGATCGTTTAATATTTTTTCTTCGTCAAGGTCCATTGACGTTGCGATCTCTCGGAGAATGTAATCAAATTTTACAAATGGTGCCATAACTGGATTGGCGGACATCTGCATGAATTGTAAGAGCCGCTGAGAGCGAACTTCATTACGCATCAGGCTTTCTGTACCCTTTGAAACAACCTCTAGGTCGCCGTTTGTATCAGGGTCGAAACGGAATTGCATATTAAAGGCAAACATGGATCTTCCGAGCGGGCCTAACATGTAATCGTCAATATTTTTGACAACAGATTTAATACTTTGTGCCGCAGCCCCCATGAGCATACTCATTCCTGACGCGGTACGTCCCGTAGACATAATACCGGTCTGTCCGTGAGAGTAAGACGGCATACCTGTGCTTTCATCCGCAAGTTGGCGCGACTTATCAAACATCATAAGCAATTCTTGGCTAACGTTCTGAAACTTAGTCGAAAAAATGCTCTGTCCTGGGGCACCCGCCTGTCTCCGGAACACTTTTCCTGGGTACACATCCATTGATTGTCCTGGGACCAAATTGGTTTCATCAATTTCAATAAGCAGGTTGCCGGACAGGGCAGCATTGTCCACCGCCATCCTCATAAACCCGTTACATAGCAACTGGGTATCGTGCATATTCTCTGCAATACCAACCCCAAAGAATGAATACGGGTTAGCCTCATAAGGCGCTGCGTGATACGGGATACGGGCGGGAACAAAGGGGTTTATTACAAGACGTAAGGTTTGGCCATTACAGATCCAAGCATTCACTTGAACCTCTCCATTTTCACTCAAGTTTTCAGGGAGATCTAGACCGGCCTCTTCGGCAATCTCAGGGTCCATGTATCCCCAGAATTCAAGCACTTCAAAACGCTCGGTATCGCCACGGGATGCACTGTCTTCCAGTACATTCTCCCAATATTCTTCTTGGTAGTTTGGTCCGTACTCAATTGCTATATCGATAGACTCTTCTCGGAACATTGGACGGCGTTTAAGGCCGCGCAGTTGGCTGCGGGACATGCGATGACGATGCACGACATAGTCTGCTTCGCTCATAGAACGGGCTTCCGGATCAGGGTAGAAGTCCCATACGGAGCAATGCTCTACTTTTGCTATAGTCTCGAATAGAGGGTCGTATTCACCTTCTGCGTTCCACCGCGGATACTCTTTGTTGTGCGCAAACGGACCCTTGATGATCCCCGTTCCAAAAAGAGCCATCTCGAAAGCCATAGAGCGTAGATGCTTACTTGCTTCGCTCTCTTCTAGTTGGTCGTGGATGCGCTTTTCCATTTTTTGCGCAGCCAATTTGGCAGGCTCAAAGGTAATATCGCCTTGGTTCTTGCCTACGCCTTCTTTCACCTCATCAGCATACTCTGATAGGGCCGCTTGGTAGGGTCCAAGAAGTTCTTTCCTAGATACGGTGGTAGAGCGTTTCTTTTCCGGAGCGCCTTCCTTGGGGGTGCCAGCAATGTGGATAGCATCTGCAACACTGTTAGGAATTGTAGTTGCCTCAACACCTATTGGAAACTTCCCGCCAGCAAACAAAACGTCAGTCATTTGGGCATATGCTGCCAAAACCTTAGTCTTGGTGATTTTAACAAAAGCCTTAGACTTTTCCTTTTCGGTGAATTGCACCTCGGGTCCGTATATACCGCGATAGTTGCGGTAGTTCATTAACCAGCGGTCTTCGTCTTCTGACCTAGCAGTTTTAGACCGCGTAAAGCGGCTCTCTACCCAAGATACTAACTCAGACAGTTCACGGTTTTCTTGGTCTACGTTACTTCCCTCTTCTGCGTACAGAATTGGATCGTCCGTGGAATCAAGATTTAGTTCTTCTGGTCTAGGTACTAGGGCCATGTATTAATATCCGAATACTGAGTCTGAGGGTGTCCAACTTTGTGTAGTTGTTCCAAATTCCTCAAAGATTGATTTAGAGCGAGGCCGCGACATTACTGCGTATCTAACGGAGTCGTATGTGTGATCGCTTTGGTATCTTGGATCGATGTCGTCCGTACCTTTGGGATCAGATGGAATTGTGGGTAGATCTGAGATTATCTGCCGGCAATTGTTGAAAAATACCAAACCAGCCTTGCCACTATCTTCATCTATTTTTAATACTTCATGTAGCCTATTTTTTCCGGCCACCCGCGCTCCTGCGGATCTATCGGAAGGTCGCCATCGACAACCCATAGAAACCATTTCTTCTGCAATAGATGGGCCTATCTGACCTCGGTTATGCCAACAAGATGAATCTAATATTCCGTAGGCTATATCGTCACCTACTTCGGCTTGCATTACCGCTTTTGCTAAGTCTCTACCAGTGTGCTTAGTTAAGTACAACTCCCTATAGCATATCAAAGTTTCATACGCGGGGTCAATAGCGAACCAATGAACAGCCGAGTAACTAGAGTACCCATAGTCACAACTCCTAAAACGCCTCCACTCAGGGGGTATATCAAAGGGTTCTATGACGTGGTCTTTTTCCCTAAACTCAGAGAATGCTGCACCTTCAGCGATTGACCAATCACCTTCAAGAAGTTGTCGGCGTTGCATCTCTGGTAGGGATAGTAGGTTCGCTTCGTACTGCCCGTCTTTCGCTAAATAGGGGTTATCATGCAGGCTGGCAGGAATAAATCTACGATGAAATAGAGGCTGTCCTGCTTTTGGGCTACCCTCTGGATATACCATAGGAAGACCTGTTTCTAGGTCAGTTGCTGCGAATGCTTGGTTAGCGGGAGCGGGTTCAATAAACATGCGCCGAACCCATTGATGGCCTGGGCCACCCGGATTTGTCGTCGCGCGAATGAACGTTGGAAGCGTAGGATCCGTGGTTCTCAAGCGACTCCGCATATAATCTAGGGCGAAACTTGTGGGGTGTTGCGTCAACTCATCGAAGGCAATGTAAGAGAAGGCTTGCCCCTGATAACGTAACACGTCTTGGTCGCGTTCGAGGTAGGTAAGCCATAGCCTAGCACCGCTTGGGAACACCCATTGTGATTTCTTTTCTTGCCACTTAGCCCCAGCAAATGCTTTTGGGTAAAGTTCCTGCGTTTTCCAGATGATCTCACGAAGTTCGTCGGTGGTACGCCGTAGTATTAACCCATTGAAATTAGCGTTAGAAAAGTACCTCATCGGGTCTGCGATCAGGGCCATAGTTTTTCCACCGCCGGCGCTTCCACCATATAGGACTTCACGCTCACTCGCGGCTAAAAACTCCGTTTGCGGACCCGCATTTGGCTTAAATATAACTTCAGCCTGTTCCGGTTGTGCATCGAAGTTTAGACTGTCAGAAAAAGATACAGGATTTTCGTCGTCCTGAATGCGCTGCTTAACTTTCTTCTCTGTCAAAGTTAAACGTCGTCGGGCCTGCGCCAGTTGTGTCCTAAGAGCGGCCTCTTCTTTTTCTTGTTTTGTCTTAGGTTTGCGTTTCCGCTTTGCTTTTTCGAGTTCTTTGACTCGCACAGTCTTGTCAGAACCTTTGCGGTGGCTCTTCCATATATTCGACAGTGCCTGATGGGATACGCTACGACCTAACTTAGAGGCTACCCATTCGGCAGTTTTCCTCAGAGAATGACCACTATCCAGATAGGTGAACGCTTCTTCGAGAAACACTACCTGATCTGGGTCTGGGACAAGTATTAACGGATCATCCGTGCTAGGAATGTAGCCTATGGCTACTTTAGCAGTAGGATTAACTCGTTTTTTGTTAGGCCAAGTTGTCGTCTGGTTCGTCATTGGTTACCTGTTTTGGTGGCATGATAAAGATACCCCCCTCTGGCCCCTTGACTTCGACTTGCTCTTTTTTCACGATCCCCGTGCGATCCAAGATTTCCCGTGCAGCCGACACGGAATTACGCGCACCCATCGCGCTTGGATCGTCTAGAACACCAATAATACCAAAGGCCGCTTTAGGAGCGTTCATTGCAAGTATCATTGTGGCGCGTTCCATAATTTCTTCGCGTAGTTTTCCTACGACTTCTGCCTGCTTGGTCTGGCTAGAGTACCCCGCAAGGTTCATCGCCTCGCGTATATTCCCTCGGGCAGGCCCAGAAAGCGCGTCCAAAAAAGCCAGTTGCTTTTCAGTGTACTCTTTTGTTTCTTTAGTCATGGGCGGAATATCCAAAATACGGCCCCTACTGAGGCGGTTAAAACGATCCAGAAAATACGCTCAAAGAAACGAATGACGTGGCCGCGGCCGGAAGAAATGTCTTCGAGTTTTCCTACCCGCCCTTCCAAGCGATCTGCCGATTTGTCACTTTTGTCCATACGATTAAAGAGCGTAATCATACGTTCCTCAATCCTTGCTAAAGACACGACGGCCTCAGACAGCCGGTCAATCTTTTCTTCCAGCCTGTCAAAGCGGTGTTCGTCGGTCATTTACCATCTACCCTTGTATACACCTAATCCGTAGATAAATGCGCCACATAATCCGATAGCAATGCTCATAACGATGACGCACAAGATACCATCTATGATCTTACCCGCCGTCTCTGCCTTACGGTATTCGGTCCGTTTTTTCTGTTCCCTCATCTGTCTGAGGGTATCTTTATATTCTCGCAAACCAGAGGGTCCATATACAAAACTAATGGTTGATTCTAACTCTTTTTTGATCTCCATAGCCCGCCTTTTGGCACTGAACGCCGTGGCGGCTCGTTCCTCTAGGGAACCACTAAATCGATCAACGAAGTTAGGATTTTTCGCGCGGCGTTCCGCCTCGTTAATATCGGCCCAAGAACCTGCAAACTTTGCAAGAGCCTGTGTCCCATCCCTACCTGCATTAACTAGATTTTTAAATTGCGAAACCGCAGCCGACGCTGCTGCCAGCGCCGTCAATGGGTCTATCATTTGCCCTACCCCCCATAGGTAAAAGACACCCTATTATTTTTTTGTTTTTTTCTTTTTGCTGTTAGGATGCCCAGCCTTCATTTCGGCGTAAGATTTATTACTAACCGTTGTTTTTTTCTTCGAGCGGCTGGTGCCGGCTTTTTTACGTTTGTTAATGTTATCTACTAAAGACATTGTTTTACCACTTCTTGCATGACCAATACCGCGCAGAAAATTTGTCCTTCGCCGTGTCACAGTTGTGACGCGCACGGAAAGACTTACGCCGTTCGGGGCTATCTGCCTTGATTTCCATATTCTGGTCCCCAAAGCGAACGAGTTTGATCTCGTTATCTTTCTTGGCAAGAACCGCAAATTTTTTGGATGCCTTAGGGGTACGCTTTGGCTTATTGTAGCCAGAGAATGTTTCGCCCCGATAATCTAGACGACCGCTAGGCGTCCGTTTTACATCCTTGGTCGTAGCCATAGATAGTGGCCCTCACTTCTCCGCGCGTAATGCCGATATCCCGAAGTTGTTTTTCGGTCATCATTTGTAAAAGCATGTAGTCTGCGCGTTTTTGTTGATATTCACAGAATTTTACGAATAAACGTTTGAACCATAATTTCATTATACACTCCTTGCTATGGTATTAACAAGAGGCATTATAACATCCACTAAGCGTAGGCAGATCTGCTAAGTAGGAATACCCGCTAGTCTCTTCGGGTAATTAGCGTAACAGTCCTGTTTAAAACCCAACGCAAGGCCGCGTAAAATCGCGTCTTCATGGGCCGCTCAATGTCTAGAAAGAGAACAATACGATAATCTTCGGTGTTGTTGATGACAGAATGCTCGAACGTATCGTCAAAGAACATTGCTTCGCCATCTTTCCACCACGCCGCGTGACCCGCCACTGTAATTGCGCATTCGGGACTGTTTGGGGTCTTGATGCCTAGCAAACATCTGTAAGATCCCGCCCATGGGCCAGAGTGAGGCTTGATTACCGCATGCGGCTTCAAAATAGAAACCATTGCTAGTCTAATATCTTTGTGACGCTCTATTATGCCTACCGTCTTGGGGCAGGACGCAAGAGCATCTTTAAAAGGTTTTGAGTACCACTTTAAATAGACGCGGTCCCATAGCCCATCATCTGTTATATCGTCTTCGAAAAACAGATCGCCTTGTATGGACCTTGAGCCGCGGCTTGCTTCGAGTAATTCATCTCGAACGTGATCAAAATTATCTAGTAACTCGCATACTCCGGCGTGATCTTTAAGTTCGTCGTTCAGAAAAGGCTTGTACGGGTACTTGCCGTTCTTAACCAGGAGATCACAGAGACGCATAGTCAATAAGTCAAACAGATCGCTATTAAATAGTCTTTCTATCAAAGCCATACTACGCTGGCTCTCCAACAGATACTTTAATGCAGAAAGCGTTACGGTAAGTAGCCGCATATTTCATATGCTCTTTCACCCCACCTTCGAGAACAGCCTCACATATTTCTATGTCGGTAAACGTGGAGGGGTGCTTTATGATATGACAGGTATTTATGTCAGAACTGGCGCACAAAACTATGATGGCGGCATACAGCAACTACTTCTTTTTCTTATTTGCGTAGCCACCCTTGGAGTAGCCCGCCTTCGGGTCTTTAATTTTATTGACATCGATGCCATTGCCACTAACAGCCATGTAACCACCCTGCGCGGCCTTAACAGACGCACCACAATTGGACTTTTCGACTTTTGCGGACTTATACTTTGCGTTCATTTTCATTTATCACCTGTTGTGCTTGAGGGTTCGGACAATGTCCTTTACCACTCCGTTATCCTCTCGGGTTCTCTCCTCAGTATTGTCACTAAAGAAATCCGAGTAGCCGGTGAACGTCTGTGCGTTTCTCTCAGCCTGCGATTTTGTTATTAACCCCTCTTCAACCAGCAATTCTCGGACCCGCTCTAGTTTGAGGCGTTGTCCAGTGTGGGCTTCTATAGCGGCCCGAATGTAGTGAAGGTTTATGGAGTATTTGTCTTGGAAGATTGTGTTCTTCTTAGTCATTACCTGACCCAATAAAATTATTATATCTTAGTGTACGGAGTAAAGTCAACAGTTAGGGGTTGCCAGATTAGCATATCCATGCTAAAATCAGGATACGTTCCTGAGTGGTCCTATATATAAAACCTACTGCCTAGCCCTTCACTTGTTGGAGGGTTTTTTGCATTTCAAAGGGGCTAAAATCGCCGGCATCCAAATAGTATTTCCTATTGGCATACTGATCGACTTCGGACCTAGGCTTGAAGACCACCAACTGGGTGCTGAGATCAACGAAAGCATACCAATCTGCCTTAGTCCGCTTAATGTCGTAGTTTGCGCGTGGTGTTTTAGATGCTGCGGAAGGATAGATGGGCTTCGAGGCAGTCTTAACCTCCAGAGTGAACAGACTATCATCAGGGCGACGACAAAAGATGTCAGTACCACGACGATCTACAATCGTGCATTCTATACCCTCACGTTCGAGCAAGTACGCAACGAAGTATTCCCCTATCCGCCCCTTAGTAGTGCTATTTGTAGGACTATCATCATAGGGCATCCACATCCCCTTCATCCAGATAGGACTCGGGGTAGGTGCCTTCTCCGTTAACTAGGTCTTCATGCCTCTCAGCGACCTCTAATACCCGCTCAGAAGCACCGCGCAGAGCATGCCCTAGGCGATACATCTCACCATACCCTTCACGGGTAAGATCATCCGAGTAATACTCTAGGACGCCGGTAATAATCTCAGTGAATGGGGTCCGAACCTCAATGGGATCATCGTCAACATCTTCATAGACCAGCGTAACGACGTTCAGTACGCCATGAGAATCCATTTCAATGTCATTTTCGATGTCTACATCGACGTTAATCTTAATAGTATGCCCGTTATCGGTCATGTGTTTAAATCCTACACGATGGCGACCACTCCATTCCGTTAAATCTATATGTCTAACAGCCTCATGTCAACTATTAGTGTACATAACTAGTGGATATAGTGCCTAGGAAGACCGTGGGTAGACAATATTGTAAATACTAGCCCCCGAAATGTACAAAAGCAGTCCTCGAAGTTGACACTTTTAGTCCCACCGCCCCCAGACGCACCCAAACACCCCGCTAGTTTACAGTACCCATTTTCCCATCTCTGGTCAGTGTTGTATACGATAACGTACCCACCCCCCCATGGCACCCGCCGGCCCCCTATCGCTCCCGATCGCCACCCAAAAGCCATATAAATAAGGGGTTTGGATCAATCGTAGCCAATAAAGCAATTGTTTTAGAGGTCACGGAAAAAACGCGGATAAAAGAAAAGAAAAAACGCAATAAATCCAAAGCCGGCCGCATAACTTTATCTTATGGGAACGCCAAGCGATCGCAAATTTGAGCCGATTAACGCGCAAAAAAATAGCGGTGACGAATTCGTTAAGGCGGTGCGCGTCGTCGTTGCGTGTACCATTTGGCGCGTTCTGCTGCGTCGATCGCGGGCAGGTTGTGTGTCGATCGATCACGCGCGGCGTTGTGGGGCGATTTAAAGGGGCTTTCGTCCGCGTCCGCTATCCTAGGTGCCGGCGATCACAAGCGACGTTGTGCGGCGTTGTTTGGGGGCTTTATCGTGCGGCATTGTTCGCGATCGGTCACGCAAAGGCGCAAAGCGATTAGGCAAAAGAAAACCCCGCACAAGGCGGGGCAATCAATCGTGATTTGTGGGCGGTTATTGGTGGTCGATCACGTCGTCGATGCGATTGATATAAACGGCCATGGCATAGGACAAATGGCGCAAAGGCGCGTCCGCCGCAACGTCTCTGATATCCACGCCGGTCATATCTTTGACGGACCAATTGCCCGCCGCCGGTTGTTTGGGTTGTGGGTCGATCGGATCCGCGGCTGTGATCGCGTGGGATTGCGTTCGGGCGTCCTGCCCTATCAATTCCCAAATGCGCAACGTGAGCGGCCCGAGCATGTCCTGCATCGCCGGTTTGCCTGCGCGATTTGATTGGCGCGAGTGCTCCAATAGGTCCAAAATATCCAACATTTTTTGAACCCGTTTCGCGTTTGTTGGCGTTTGAAAATTTGCCATGATCAAGCCCCCTTCACTTCGTTTGCGCGACGTTGCATCGCTTGTTTGCGGATCGCGGTATATTTTGCCTCGGCCGTCAAAAGCCCCTCAAAAACCGCCTCAAGTAATTCAACCGCGGCTTCTACCTCGTCGGGGTTGTCCGTTAGCGTTTCCTCAAAGCCTTCGGCGTCAAGGCAATCTTGCGCGAATATGAATTTATCCGGCGTCGCCTTCCATGCGATCGCGTTCTCCATTGTGCCTGCCAAGGCGATAAAATTTGCCATGATCAAGCCCCCTTCAATTGGTTCAAGTTAATTTTGCGGACGGTTGCGCGCGCCCTAGCAAATGCGGGAATATTCCACACGTCGCGTTGTTTGGCGCGAACCCTTTGCAACCATTCGCCGGCTTGTTCTTTACTTGTGAAGGTCAACGCCTTCGCTGCGAATTCGGAAACGGTCACGCCTTCAAACGTTTCGCGGTTCCAACGCGGCGCGGCAGATACAAAATATCCGTCGTCCATTAAAACAAAAACGTCGGTCGGTTGTTCGATTGTTTCGCCGTTCAATTCTCTATTTTTGTTATAGATGAATTCGCCGGCGTTTTGTTTTTCGTCATCCCATGCGATTATTTTTTTGAATATCTTTGGCAAATCCCAATAGGTGCAGTCGCTTTCCTCTTGAACGTTTGCGCGGGAATAATCGCCAAATTCATCCGCCCATGCGCCGGCCTCTTTGTCGAAAATAAATAAGGTGTAATATTTAGCCATTTGATTTGTTCCTTTGGTTTGGTTGTGTAGCAGGGACGCAAAGGCGCGGCCCATGTTTGGGATAATAAACGAATTGCTTTAACTTACAACCCCCAATTGGTGGACATAAAAAAAGCCCCAATTAAGGGGCAATTCTTAGTAAATTTCAATTCTGATTTGTCTTGATATTCGGTTCGGATCCAACCAAATTTGCAACGTTTGGCCGGCGCGGGCGCGTTGTGAAAGCCCCTTAATGCTGAAACGGCGTTCGCTTTTGCTTTTAGGT
>Ga0187219_1000115_pt1 | contig 32668 bp, 42 predicted proteins | sample 13SPOviralmetaG_FD_130162 | JGI IMG/M metagenome (GOLD analysis project Ga0187219, IMG submission 130162) | Marine viral communities from the oligotrophic San Pedro Time Series (SPOT) site, San Pedro Channel, CA, USA - 13 SPOT_SRF_2010-07-21... | ecosystem: Environmental > Aquatic > Marine >... | reverse complement strand
TGTTATTATTAGTACTGACGGTGACTTTGCACAACTTATTGCACCTAACTGTAAACAGTATAACGGCATACAAGATGTTACAATTACACACGAAGGTTACTTTGATAAGAAAGGTGATCGTGTAATTGACAAGAAAACTAAAGAGGACAAGCCTGCACCGCTACCCGACTTTATGTTGTTTGAGAAGTGTATGCGTGGCGACACAAGTGACAACGTGTTTAGTGCTTACCCTGGTGTACGTAAGAAAGGCACTAAGAACAAAGTAGGTCTTATTGAAGCATATGCTGACAAAGACACTAAAGGTTACAACTGGAATAACATGATGCTACAGCGTTGGACTGATCATGAAGGTGTAGAACATCGTGTACTAGATGACTACAATCGCAATGTTGTACTATGTGATTTGACTGCACAACCTGCAGACATTAGAGAGATAATTAATAATACTATTGCAGAGAATGCAAAGCCTAAAGAAGTATCGCAAGTTGGTATGAGACTTATGAAGTTTTGTGCTAAGTGGGATATGCAACGTATTGCAGATCAGGCAGCAACCTTTGCAGAACCCCTACAAGCGAGGTACATTAAATGAGCGTAGAAGCTAAAGAAATTTTAAAGAATAAATTTTGGATTGTTGAATCCAAAGGTGAAAGATTAGGCACACTATCAGTCAACGACGAAAAGCAATATATGCTCACTAACCAAGATGGAACTAGATTTTTTAGTAATATTAAACAACTAAAAAGTTCTTTAAATACAGAAATATCATGGACTGACTCAAAAACTATTGAGGATAAAGCAGAAAACATAGTACACGGTTATGCTACTAGTTGTACTCCATATAATCCTATATTTGACGTAAAGAACAAATTACCGCTGTTTACTAAAAGTCAAAAGTCAAAGAGTCTATATTGTGCAGGTTACTTTATTATTAAATTTGATAAAGGTTGGGTTAAAAGTTTTTGCCCAAAAATGATAACAGTTGAACGATACATAACTCAAGGTCCGTTTAAAACTGACATTGAGATGCGACAAGCATTGAGTATTGTTAATGCAAGGTAATATACTTTTCGTAGGTTGTAGTCATTCTCAAGGTTACTGGAGGAATAATCTTCTTAAACAGGACCATATGTGGAATGATAATAACTATGCAAAAATATATGCACAAGAGTTGGCTGACGAACAATGTTATGTATATGCACAAGGCGGTGCGCCTAATAGTAAATATCCTCGGTGGATAAAGCATATGTTAGATATACACAGCAATATCTCTAAAGTAGTAATACAGTCTACGTACTGGGATAGATGGTTAATGGCTACTAATAAAATGGTAGACTATCCTGAGTTAGAAGTTGGACATTTTACAAGAGAATATGAAAAAACTGATGATTACATTTTATACGACGATTACAACTCTGTTGAATATACTTACGGAGAATGGAGTGAAAAAATAAAAACATCAAGTGTAAGACCATACACTCAGGGTATTCCGTTGTTAGACGGAGGTTTACGTTGGCCAGGATATGATGATAGTTACATGCATATGAAATTTCATACTGATGTAACTACACATCTAACACATGAAACATACTGTAAAGATCTTTGTTTAATTGACCTATTATGCAAAGAAAAGGGTATACCTGTATATGTATGGCGCATAAATGATAAGGTTGATTGGCCTAAAAACTTTAATACTTACAGCAATCTTAGCAATACAAAAGTATTTTCACAATCTGCAGAAAACTGGATTAACGAACATCAAGGTATTGATATTACTAAAACACAAGTCGATGAAGAACATTACAGCGTTGATTCACATAAACTAATTGCACACAAATTTATTCCGGAGTTACTTAATGACTGATCCAATAAACACACTTCCAATACAACAATTTATTTCATCTGTAAAGTCTGCAGATGCTAGTAATGCTAGAGAAGTAAAGTTAGACACACAGTCTGCTAAAAGACTAGCGTTTACTCTCGGTGAAGTTTTAGCTCGATTAAATGGTGACTTAGAAGAATTACTAATTAAAAAAGCATCAGGCGATGATGATAAGGTAGTTGTACAATTTGGAAGTACGGAAGGCAATTGGAAGTAATTGTCAATTATTGGGTTCACTCGAATTGGTAAATCTTTAATTACTAGTTGTCTAATAGTTAGAGGAAATCGTTGTTACAGTATTCCTTTAGTGTTTCCTATTTGCAACATTGTTAGATACTTTTGGATACTTTCTATTAAGTTACGATTGCGGCGCCTAAATAAACTACGCAGATAACTTAAAAGAGATAAATATATGCGTATATAATATTAAAGGATACGCATATGAGTAGACCCAAACCAACAGTTCTTCTTGAGAATATAGATAAGAAAACTTACAAGAGCGAACAGGTGCTAAAAGCAGAAGCTATCTGGGCTGTATTCTATAAGGACGAACCGTTTAACTTAAAAAGTTCAAATGTATTAACTAATTATCCTGGACCTAAATATAAGAAAACAAGTTTTTCAAATCCAGGACATGCCCACAACTTAGCTAAAAAACTAAACGATATGTTCCATTCAGACGAGTTTTGTGTTATGCGAATGACTACAGGTGACGTAGTTGTAGAAGAATGAACTGGAAAGAAACATACACTAAAGTCTTTCTAAAACAACTTCAAAAAAGTACTGATACTGCAACAGTTAAACAGTACATGCCTCTTTGGTGGAGGAACACAAGGAATAAAAGTACTGGCGGACTAAGGCTTACTGAGGCTGGATACGAAATACTTATGAATATAGGTATTGAAACGTACGACATCCCTTTCCCATCAGACATGCCACTTACTACACAAGTTATTATATTTTTAGATCAGTTTATTAGTTGTCCGTACTTTATAACTAATAAAGGAATCATTGTAACAGATCAAAAGAAAGCAGTCGAACTAACTCTTTTTAGCGGCGATGTGCGTAAGTACGGACTAACAAAAGCAATGAAAAGATCAGAAAAAGGTTGACATTTGCTGTAATTAGTGTATACTGTATATATAAGTTAGAAATTAGCACTGATAACACATAAAGAGGGAATACACTATGTCAGACGTAACACGCACCGTTAGCCCAAACCAGGCAAAATCAAGTATTAAACATGCTCTTAAAAAGAAGCGTCCTATCTTTTTATGGGGTCCTCCAGGTATTGGTAAATCCGATATTGTAGGTCAAGTTACAAATGACCTAGGTAACTCACTCTTAATTGATATTCGACTATCACTTTGGGAACCTACAGACATTAAAGGTATTCCATATTTTGATACTAATATTAATAAGATGGTGTGGGGTGCACCTGCAGAATTGCCAGACGCAGTAATGGCATCAAAGTATGATACTATCGTACTGTTCTTAGACGAAATGAACTCTGCGGCACCTAGTGTACAAGCGGCAGCATATCAGCTTATTCTTAACCGTAAGGTAGGACAATATACACTACCAGACAATGTTGTAATTGTTGCAGCTGGCAACCGTGACGCAGACAAAGGTGTTACGTATCGTATGCCTGCTCCGTTAGCTAATCGCTTTATCCACTTAGAATTACGTGTAGACTTTGACGATTGGTTTAGCTGGTCAGTAGAAAATAAACAACATAATGATGTTGTAGGTTACTTAACCTTTGCAAAACATGATTTATATGATTTCGACCCTAGATCATCATCACGTTCATTTGCAACACCACGTACTTGGTCGTTTGTAAGTGAATTGCTTGAAGATGATTTAGACGAAGGCACCACAACAGATTTAATTGCTGGTGCAGTAGGAGAAGGACTTGCTGTTAAATTTATGGCACACCGTAAAGTTGCAAGTTCAATGCCAAATCCAAGTGATATCTTATTAGGAAAAGTTAAGGAGATGAAGACCAAAGAAGTCAGTGCTATGTATTCCTTGACCGTATCTCTTTGCTATGAACTAAAAGAAGCAAGCGACAAGAATGATAAAAAGTTTGACGATAAAGTTAACAATTTCTTACGCTTTGCAATGGATAACTTTGAAACAGAAATGGTAGTTATGGGTATCAAACTAGCCCTTGCACAATATCAACTTCCAATTGACCCAGATGAGGTTGAATGTTTTGATGAATTCCATGATCGATTTGGAAAATATATTAAGGCTGCACAACAGTCTTAATACTATTAAGGGCGGGTTCTTTTGGGCTCGCCCTTATTTTCGGTTGACAAATACCATATAGATGCTATAATATATGTATAAGTTAGAACAATGAGAGGCGCAATATGTTAGATTTTTTACCACAGTATGTAGCAATGCAAATGTCTACAGAAAAGACTGCAAGTAAACTAAAAAACTGGCAACCTGATCCAAACATTACTCCAGAACAACTAGAAGAAATGCGTGTAGAAGTATACGATCGTATTGTAGTTGCTCGTGTAGGTTTACTACTACGCCATCCTTTCTTTGGTAACATGGCAACACGTTTACGCATCTTAGCCGCAGATGAATGGTTAGGTACTGCCGCTGTAGACGGTCGTAACCTTTATTATAACACGCAATTCTTTAATGCAATGGACAATAAAGAAATTGAGTTTGTTATTGCACACGAAATCTTACATTGTGTATTTGATCACTTAGGTCGTAGAGGTAGTCGTAATCCTATGTTGTATAACATTGCTGCTGACTATAAGGTAAACAATACACTAGTACGTGATAATATTGGTACTAAGCCTAAGATTGTTGACTGTTATCAAGATTTCAAATATGAAAAACATACTTCAGAAGAAATATATGACGAGTTGTTTGACGAAGCTAAAAAGAACGGTGAAGAGTTCTTAGAACAACTTGGCGAAATGCTAGATGAACACCTTGACATGGATGGAGATGGCGAAGGTGATTCAGACGGTGGAGAAGACAAAGACAGTAACGGACATAACGTTTCTAAGAGTAAACCTAAATATTCTAAAGACGAAATTAAAAAGATTAAAGACGAAGTAAAAGAAGCAATGATAAACGCTGCACAAAGTGCAGGTGCTGGCAATACTCCAGCAGAAGTTGCACGTATGATATCTGAGCTTACAGAACCTAAGATGAACTGGCGAGAAATACTTCGACAGCAAATACAGTCTACTATTAAAAGTGATTATACATTTATGCGTCCAAACCGTAAAGGACAAATGAGCGGTGCAATACTTCCAGGTATGAACTTTCAAGATACAATTGACTTGTGTATTTGTTTAGATATGAGTGGATCGATTGGCAATGTACAGGCTACAGACTTCTTAAGTGAAGTAAAAGGTATAATGGACGAATATCAAGACTACAAAATTACGTTATGGTGTTTTGATACTAAAGTTTACAACGAACAAGAGTTTAATGGCGATGGCGCAGATGACTTATTAGACTACGAAATTATGGGTGGCGGTGGTACTGACTTTGATGTCAACTGGACTTACATGAAAGAACATAATATACAGCCTAAGAAATTCATCATGTTTACAGATGGTATGCCTTGGGATAGTTGGGGTGACCCAGACTACTGCGAAACAGTGTTTATTATCCATAGCCATTATGATAAAGGGTTGCAGGCACCATTTGGTATTACTGCACACTATGATGAACAGGCGGCATGATAAAAAATAAAACACCTAATGCACTAAACTTCTTTGATATTCGAAGAGTTGACTTTCCAGTCGAACACTTTGAATCTATTACTATGCCAGTAATGTATAACATTGAAGACTCTGTAGCTAAGTGGATTGAACTTAATCTAAAAGGAAGATTCTACATAACAAAGGTACTAAGTACAGTAGACAATACTGTAAAGCAATGTATTCGAATAGGATTTGAAGATGCCAAGGAATGTTCTTATTTCACTTTGGCGTGTCCATATTTAAAATATACTTAAATATATTAACAGCGCATTTAATTAATTATAGGAGACTAAGATGAGCGAAGAAACAAAAGCACCTGAAGCACCCGCAGCAACACCGGAAAACGAGCAGGCTACTGGTGCAGAACTAACAGTTAATGATTTAGCAGCATTGAAGCAAATTATTGATGTTGCTAGTCAGCGTGGTACATTTAAACCAAATGAAATGGTTACCGTAGGACAAACTTACGCAAAACTAGAAGCATTTTTAGCTGAAATTCAAGCGGCACAACAGGCTGCAGAAACTGAACAAGGAGCATAAATTATGGCAAGAGCTATTAAACACGTTGGGCGATTAGCCCGCAATCAAAGAAAAGTAATCGTAGCATACAGGGTCGTTCCAGGTGAACCAGACAATTGTATTATCGTACAAACAGAAAGTCTAATGGCAGAAGAACATGATGCACTTATGACTGCTGTAGAAGGCAGTGCTGGACAAGAAGCATATGAGTTTGGCGAAGCAATGGCTAGAGCACAATTACCTGATGGTAGAAATATGTTAGCAGGATTTCATACAACTGGCAAAATGATGAAGATGCCAACTAAAGAAATTGAAATGGTACCTGATGGAACTACAACTATTCTTTTATCAGAACTAAACAAAATTATTGCTGATCAAAAAGGCGTTACTGTTGCAGACTTAGCATTAAAAGGCAAAGACGGTAAAACAACACCGGTAGCAGAAACAGTAGCTAATCCGTCAGAAGCTTATACAAATACATCACAACCAGATGTATTATCAGACGATCAATTAGCAGCACAATATAGGTCACAGGCAGATGCTTTATTTAAAGAAGCAAAAGTACTTAGAGAACAAGCAGAAGAGTTAGTTCCTACTAAGAAAAAGCAAGCCAAAAAAGTGACTGAAGAGAGTGCCTAACAAAAAGGACGCCTCTCTTCCACCCGATGTTATAAGTCATTGGCCCGAAGTATTTGAAGATCTAGATGTACAAGTAGTACCATTAGAATACTTAGATTCGATTCGAGTATTTTTTGTAGACGGAAAAATTTGGGACATTGATATTGATAAGACTCGAAAACTTAAACAAAACGGTAGTCCAGAATCATTAGAGGATACCTTAGAAGACTTATTTAATCAATACGAAGAGGTTATTACAAACATTGACTTTAGACTTGATACACAGCGATTAAAACAAGACATTACCAATCGCACTAAATTGTTTCTAAAGAAAAGAAAGTAATCTTTGCTATTGGATAAATACAATTAATAAATGTTATTCCAGGAGTATAGATAAATGGCGTTACGACTAAGACGTGGCTCAGATGCAGAAAGACAGCTTGTTACCCCACTACAGGGTGAACTTATATACGCAACTGATACCAAAAAAATATATGTAGGCGATGGTGCTACACTAGGGGGCGTACTTGTTGGTCCAACAGAAGCAGATGCATTTACATCTGTTGTAGGAGATACTAACCCGCAACTAGGCGGCAACCTAGATCTTAACAGTAATAATATTACAGGTGTAGGTAATATCAATATTGACGGTACTATTAATGCTACTGGAAATATCGGGTTAGGCGATGATGACAGTGATGTTATTAATGTTAGCGGTGTAATTAACTCTAACTTAAAACCAGCATTAGACGGACAGTTTAATTTAGGCACTAACAACCGCAGATGGAATAACTTGTGGGCAGAAGGTGCTGTAATTAGCGGCGAACTTACTACTGAATCATTAACTGTTACAAACAATATTACCACTGTTGGTAGTAGTGTACTATACAATGCATCAAATGATACAATACAAGCGGCATCTATTGTAGGTAACTTAACTGGTAACTTATATGCCGACGATAGTACTGTTGTTGTAGATGCAAATCAAAAGAAATTTACAGGGGAAGTTGAAGGTAACATACTAAGCCCTGGTTTATCAACATTCACAGGCGGCATGAACATTACAACTGCTAATATTGACGGCGGTACAATGGACGGTGTTGCTATTGGTCAAGACGGTGTTACACCTGTAGCTAATATCAAAGGACGTGAGGTTAGAGCACAAAACGGATTCTTTGGTAACTTGAATGGCGATACTACAGGATATCATATAGGTGATGTTTTTGGTAGTATCAAAGGTAGTGTATTTGGCGGCGATTCAAGTGTTATTATCGACGATTCAACTAGTACTGTACTTGGCAATGTTAATAACTCAACTACAACTTCAAAACAAGTAAACTCTGCAACTATAAATCTTAGTGGAAGAGATGATGCAAATCTACCAGCAGGTGTGTTAATTACTACAACTGACACATATGCCGACGGAGCACAATTTTCAGCGTTAGGGCATTCAGACACTGTTGATGGTTTAGGAATGCAACTAGCTAGATTTAGAGGAACAGAAGGATCTCCAGCAGGCTTACAAGTAGGTGATGAAATCGGAACAATGTTGTTTATCGGCGGTGATTCGGCAGGAACGGCAACACCAGCAGCAGCTTTTAAAGTTGAAGTAAACGATACTCCTGTAGCAGGTAATGTTAAAGCTGGCTTTTGGATAGCAACACAAAACGCAGCCGCAGGCAATGCATTGACACCTGCACTAGAACTTACTAGCAGTCAAGGTGCTAACTTCTACGGTCCAGCTAAATTATATAGTTTTGCAGATACTACAGCAAGAGATGCTGCTATTGCTACTCCTGCAGCAGGCATGATGATTTACTTAACTGCTACAAACAAAGCACAGGTTTACAACGGCACTGCTTGGACAGACCTACACTAATTAAACGTACTTACTTGACACGTATGAAAAGGCATGTTGCTTGCATTTGAAGCATAGTGCAATTCTTTAGAATCAAACTTCCAAACATCACCTGCCTTAAAGTTGGTGATGTTTCTATTTTCAAAGCCTACATAATGACCAAATGTAGCATCTTCTAAAAATATAAGATATCTAAAACACCGTTCTATTTCTATATTATGCTCTTGCCTAAGCGTATAAAACGTGTCTTTGTGTGTTGGAAGTATTACATTAGGCATTATACAAGTCCAGCTTACAGACGCTGTATGAGCGTCTAAGACGCCTTTAAATTGCTCTGCACAGGACAATTCTTCATTAAAACTTTGTAATAGATACCCGCTATTGTAGTAATCTTTGTCTAAGTGATTGAAATTTTTAGCGTCCCAAACTACATTCCTTGTGTAGTTATGGGTAGACAATTCGTCTTTCCAAAAATTATCAATAGTAGTGTAATACTGTAACATTCATATTATCCTTTATAGTAAATGTCCAAATCCTGTTTTATTAAAGTAGTGATTAAGTTCTGCACTACTAGCATTTAACGTTTTTAAAATTCCAGCATTTTCTTTTGCTAAATTGAAAAAATGAATTTTGTTATATTCTACATCTTTAGAAAAGTTAACTCTATTATGCAAGATATATTCTAAATTGTCAACTAATAATTTAAGTCTTTTAGACTCGTCCTTTACTGTAGCATACTCTGGATAAGGCAAGTAATTTTCAAATGTTTTAAATCCTAGATCTTTAATATATTCAAACATTTGTACATTGCCAGCAAACAAGAACGGATGACCTTGTACAAACACGCGGTATGTTTTTTCAGTAAGAAATTTGCTGTTGTTATTGTTGTCCCCTGGATGTCCTTCAGATATAATGCTTAGACCAGTATTAGCATAAACAGCAGGATCAATCCAAGATGAATTGTTTGTCCATTCAGTTGCTACAGGATTTTTTTCAGTTCCGTATGTTTTAGATTCTTCATATACATTATCAATCTTACGCTCTGCAAATTTTATAAAATCATAATAATCTTTTGTTGAAGAGAAATATTGTAAAGAGTTAGTCTTTTGTTCTAGTGTCCAGGGAGTAAAAAAACTCCACTCTGCATATTGTAATAAGTTTCTTTTGTACAATTCATATAACAATCCTATACGATTAGGTCTGTCAGGAACTCCTCCAAGAAATAAAAATTTATTAGTATTACTATAGTTGCATACAGTTGTATCTTTATAACTATTATATACAGTATGTAGATTAAAGTTAAATGGTATTTTGGTACATTTAACCTTGTTATTATAACTCTGTCCAGTTACAATTTTAACTTCTATTTGTAAAGAATTAGCATAATCTAAAATATCGTTATATAGTTGATTCCAAGTATTATTATTTTTATAAAGAAACCCGTCAACAAGCATTAACCCTAAAACACTAGTATACCCTTGCTTAGATGCTTCGAGTATACTATTTTTTAGTTTTTTCTTTGTTGTATTTTCTAACGAATCATTTTCTTTTGAAAATACTTCAAAGTTTATTATTTTACTGTTTGTCCTCAATTACAACACCCCAGCTAAACATGTTAAATATTCTTTCAACAATATAAAACAATGTCATGTTAGATGCTGCTTGCATTAACGCAAAACTAGTTGCTCCGCTAGTTGTTGCTTTAAGGACAAAAGTAGCAACGATAAATGCTGCTATCATTGTAAGACTTCTATAGATAACAGTTTTAATTAAGCTACGCCAATGGTTATCTTTACCATCTTCAAATCGAAGCCAAGTAGTAAACAACCAAGCTCTTTCATGAATGTAATAAATTGTTGTTCCGAGAACAATAACTATAGCGCCAACTTGACTTGCTTCTACCCAAGTAGCTCCCATAACGTAAACTGATATTAACATAATTGCTAATACAGCTAAGGCTCTATAAATTACAGCTTTAGCTATTGTTCTTGCATGTGTTTCTTTAATCATTATTTTTTCTCCTAATAAATATGATGTCTAAAATATTCTCTAATTAATTCGTTATCTATTTTAAATCCATAATAAAAATTTTGCTTTGCTAACTGCATTGAAGTTTTTACTTTTACTTGTTTAAAATTAGATTCAACTAAATTAACATAGTTTTCAATTTCTTCTGCTGTTTTACTATCCCAATGTGCTATGTATAAGCAATGGTTAATACTATCAGCTACTATATGATAGTCTTCATGAGATTTATTTAATTCGTCTATAATTGACATTTTTATATCTTCGCCATTAATGCGCAATAAATCATCTCTACCTTGATGCGCCCAAAATCCATTTTCCATTTTAAATACATCACTCATAGTTTCTTTTCTATTGTACACTGGCAAATCAACTATTAGTTTTCCATCTTCTGCTAATTCTAAGTTATACCAGTCATCAAATATAGTGTATAATTTTGAATCTTTATCCCAATGTTCTTTATCAAAGACATTTATAAACAATGGTCCTAGTGTTTCATTAGAACCAAACAAGCTAGTTACATTTTTAATAATGCCGTCACGAGCTGCAAGTTTTATACTGTCTAGTGTATATGTTAACACTAAGATACGCAACTTTGGCCATGTTAACTTATTTTCTTTACTAGCTGCTATAAATTTTTCTATTAAGAACGGATATGGAAAAGAAACTGTAGATAACTTGTCTCTGTATGGTTCTAGTTGTTGTACTAAATCGTCCATCGGATAATCTTCATTAATTGCATAAATTACATGCTCAGTAACATTATCATTTGCTAATACTGGAAATAGTGTTACTGCTGCACTAGCACCATGATTAAGATTCTTAACATGTAATGCTACATCTTCAAACATCCACATGTTACGTTCAGCTACACCTCGTATAAATTCGTGTGTATGCTCAATAACTTTAGGTTTGCTAGTTGTGCCGCTAGTAGTTGCTTTAACTAAAATGTCATCAGGTTTAGGAAAAATTCCTGCTGCCCTATTAAAGTCTTCTTTACTTGTAACTGTAAAATCAATATCATTGTCTGCTAAACTATATGTTCTATTAGATATGTTTTCAAAATATGCATACTTTGCAAATGCTTCTGGTTCTGTTTCTGCATACTTTCGAGTAAAGTCATGCAAAAATATATCTATTGGAAGTAGTGCTTCTGTTTTTGGATCATTGTATCCCGAATCTTTAAAATCGTCTGCACGTATATAATCAACTACTGCAATTTTTAATCCAAGTTCTGCTGATGCATAGATACAAGCTAGATAGTTAATATCAAGGGTGTGACTTCCAATTAAAATTGTTTCTTGAGATTTAGCATTACATTTATAAGTTAGTGCGTATTTCCAAAGATTGATTTTATCAACAAGCTCTGTTTTTCCGTATTCACTTCTAGTAAAATTATATCTCTCTACTAAGTTGGTCGCACGAAAATTGTCACTAATAAAGTGCCTAGTAATTGTACTCATACTATTCTCCAGGTATTCATATTGTTATTTATATACGTAGTTAATGATTACACTAGTATCCGAATGCTTCGTTCTTTACTTTAACAAAGTAATTATAACGATCTTCATATGTGCTATTAAATCCGCCATGATAAGACTGCGGATCAAATATTATCGGAACATCTTGTTCATTAACATATAGTTTGTCATTGACTACAGAATGACCTTTTCCGTTTAAAGGAACCAATATATTGTAATGGGGCGGATCACCTATATCATCAGCATTTGTCCAGTTATCGTAATGTAATGGTAACAAACAACCTGGCTCTAATATATTAATTGCTATTCTCTCTAAGCCCGTCATAGTTTTTGCGTAGTTGATCATATCCTGAGCTGCTTCGTGTAGTTCAGGATATAAAACATAATGAGTGTCTTCGTACTCAAACGGTATTACTATAACAGAGAACCATCCTTTTAATAAAGGTTCATTATTAGCTTTACCTACGTCAACGCCAAATGGCTTTACATCAATTTTTTCTATTAGTTCGTGAATTAACTCAGTTAACTTATCCATCTTTTGTAAGTCAACATAACATTCATTTGGTAATACATCGGGGCGTCTTAATGTGTTCATATTAATACTTATCTAAGGTTCTATTCTATAAGTATTAATATGAACGATTACGAAATTGCAGATTGGTTGTTAAATAAATCAGACTTTGGATGGCTCGAATTAGACATCGAGTTTGACATCGAAGCATGGAAGCGTGAAACTAGTGCTGCAAAATTTGTAGATCATAGAGGCGGAGAACATCCTGGATGGAACAGTAGTTGCATACATGGTATTGATGTGGATAAAACTGGTGCGTGGACAAACTACGGCTATGAAAGAGAGGAAGATGTTCCTTACCAATGGACAAACATAAGCAAGCATACACCTAACATTAAAGGCTTTTGGGAATTGTTTCCATATGAACGCTATAGAAGAATACGTTTTATGCAACTCGAACCTGGCGGTAAAATAAATCCGCACAGCGATGCTCCTGGAAAGTTACCAGGTGAAGAAAATTTAGACATGCTTGAGTTTGGGGTACCTATTAACGTAGCAATTATTCACCCAGACGACTGTCATATGACTCTTGAAGGACACGGTACTGTTCCTTTCAAAGAAGGAAAGGCTTTTATAATTAATATAAGAAACGTACATAGTTTTGTTAACAATTCTAACACACCTAGAGTACATTTAATAGCACATGGTATACCAGGTAAAAGGAAAGACGAATTTGTAGAACTAATTGCAAGAAGTTACAGGAAACAAAATGAATCACATTAAAATACTAGATGTGTTTTATGGAAACAAATGTAATCTTGCGTGTTCAAATTGTGATACACGTAGCGATACATTAAGAGGCTACGATCCAGAATTAGACACAATTAAAGAAAGCATTCGTTTAGCAAATGAAAAGTTTGATGTTGAAAACTGGAGTGTGCTAGGCGGAGAGCCGTTGCTTTACAAAGACAAAGTATTAGAAATTATCAAATACATTAGAAGCATAGAGCCAAATAAAACTATCTTTATGTCTACTAATGGTATGCTACTAAACAAAAATATAGACTGGATTGCAAATTTAATCAAAGAATACCGTGTTTGGGTACAAGTATGTAATCATACTGCAAAGTTTGGCAGTAAGGATAAAATTGTTTCTAGTGTTGCAGACGTAGCAGCACAATTAAACATTAATAAAATAGAGCCGGGATATCTATGGTGGTATAACATTATGAAATACGATACTGGCACAGATAACTGGAAAGAGTACGTTGACCGCAAGGGATGGGATATTACACAAAGAGATCTTAACGAAGTAACGTATATGGAAAATAACTACGGTATACATTATATGGAGTCTGACTGGTTTCATTCTATATACCAAACTGTTAATGGTGTACCTAAGCCATTTAATTCAGACGATCCGCAAGCATCTTATAATAATAGTTGCCCAAGTCAATTTTGTGCGTTCTTATATGAAAATAAAATTTATAAATGTGCTGCACTAGGAACCTTACAAAACTTTTTAGACAAACACAATCTATTAGAAGACGACGACTGGCAAAAATATTTAATGTACAAGCCGGTTGACTTAGACACTTGTACTGATTTAGAAGTTAAATATTTTTCAGATACACACTACTGCGGCGTAAGTGCATGTAGCATGTGTCCTAAAAATAAACAGGAAATAGTAAAAGACGAAATACAAGTCTTGCCTTTATATAAACATGAAAGATAAAATAACATTTTGTATTGTAGACGATATAGACACTTATGCTAATAGTGAAATACAAACTACTATTAGAAACATCAGTGACTTTACAATATCAAACATACATACTAAAGGCTATAAAGTTATTAAAGGAAAAGAGGTAGACAAACTTCTACGTAATGTTGATGCCGATTATGCTGTTGTAATGAGCCCAGGAACAGAGTATATTAACGGTGATGCGTTTTTTAAAGCACTAGAGGATCTTGTAACCACAGACTTTTTTATAGCAGGACATGTATTAGATCGCACTATGCACGATGCTTATTACGAATTACATCATCAGTGCTATGTGGTTAATATGGCGGTTTATAATGCATATAAGAGCCCTACAGTAGGCGCTTTTGAAAAAGACGTACAACACACCCAACTAGAACCTACTCGTAGTTTAAGCAATATACACGACGATTATACCCCAAAATTTGTATCTAAAGGATTGCATAGACAACAATACTCAAATCGATGTCACGGTTGGAATTTTTTACGTCTAGCATTTGAAAACAACTTACCTGTTGTTGTGTTTGATGACGATATTAGAAATAATAAAAAACATTACTATCCAGAAAGCGAACAAGACTTTTACAAAAATATTGATTATATAGAACATAAGTTTAATTACTGCAAAGAAGAGTTTGTTCATACTAACAATACAGAATGGACTACTGGTATTAATGACGTCTACGAACAACTAGTATTGCCAGCAAGCGGAACGTTATACTTAGATTTAATTGACAAGGGTCGTGTAATATTTTATGACTACAATCAATGTGCATTAGACTACTGGCAGGAGAACTGTCCACCAAAAGACGGTGTTGAATATATATTCGTCTACGCTAACTTACTAGAAGAATTATCTATTGTAGACTATATTGATCCTAATCTAAAGACACTTGTTAATCTATCAAATATATTTTGCTATGAAGGTACTGCTGCAAAATATTCTTTACAACATAGATTACTAGCACAAGAAAATTTAGTAAGTGTTCTTAGGAGAAAAATTAAACGTGTTAAAATTAATTTTTCTCTCAAAGCAAATGCAGGACATTAAAATTTTTGTTTAAATAACAGCATCCACGCATCAAACTCAACGTCACCGCGCATAAAGTCTCGACGAACTCCAACAGACTGTGTGCTTGTTAGATCATAAGATAACCATATCCTCGAAAAGTTATTGTCCATCTTAGATTTACCAATACCTGTCATACGTGTATAGTCTGCTCGTATTCCAACTTTAGGTGTAACTTTAGTCATAATACCTGTTTCAGCACCTAAATAATTTTTGCTAGAAATGCCTGACGGTTGTAATGACCCTGCCATTCCTCTTACAAAAAATTGAGTACGCTTTGCTATAGGCACTTTATACCTAGCACCTACTTCGTACAATGCTACTACACCGTTTGAAGATCTGTTGTTACTTCCTTGATAAAGTACATCAACGTCTGCTCGTGGATTTAAATCTTTAATATATTTAAACGCAAAAGCATCGCTAATTGTGTTGTTTGCATTTTCTTGATGACTTGCTGAAAAATTAATACTGTCTGCAAATGCAATACTCGATAAAAAACTTGTGCAAAATGCAATTACTGCTATGTGAAAATACCTTTCTTTAAATTTCATTTTTTTCTCCTTTTAAAAATTTAATTTGTTCTATAAAAAAATCATTGCTATCTATTGTTGTGTTATGTTTATTAATATAATCCTCTAACAACGGATTATAAAGAAAGTTTTCCTTTCTAATATTGTTTAATTTATTATGAAAATTTACAAAGTGGTCAAAATAATTATTTAAAATATTTCCATGCATAAATTTTTTAGTTTCTTCGTTAACATACGGTTCAATTAATTCTTTGTAATCTTGAGGCATGTTTTGTAAATTAAGATAAACTGGATATTGAATCATTTGTTGTGTTGTATTAAATCTAGGATAGTTTTCTTTTACAAATGATTCTAGATCGTTTATCATATTAGCATTATAAACTCCTACTGCACTATGTACTTGTATTACAGTATTGCTATCTCTTTCATTGTATAGTTTGTGAAAGAAGTCCATAACAGTTATTATCTCATTCCAATTACACCCTTTGCGAATAAATTCATTAAGTTTACCGTATGCATCTATGCTTAAATTTATTTTTAAATTTTTACACCGCTTAAACACTTCTAGAGTATAAGGCATAGGAATTTTAGTAGCATTAGTACTCATTTCAATTGTTAGATTTTCAACCGATGCTTCGTCTAATAATCTTTTAAAAAATGCTTCTGCTTCTAAAGACTGTAATGGTTCTCCACCATAAACTTTAATTTCTTCTAACTGTGTTACATTTATTTCATTCGGCAACGAACTTTTAGTATATTTTGTACTATTATACGTTGTACCGTATAATTCTTTTTCTTCTTCATACCACAAATGGCTGTGTGTACTAGAACACATTCTGCATTTTAGATTGCAAACATTATCAAAAAATATTTCTACAGTTTTTAAAGGACCAAAAGCCTGTACACCAAACTGTTGTAGAGCGCCTTGGCGCATACTAGACAACCCTGCTGCTTCTTCTGCAGGACACTGACATCCTGCATCATGCTCTCCATTAAGCATCTTTGTTCTTATACACTGCATCTGTTTACGTGCTTCGGTAATAGATTTACCTTTAAATTGTGCAACATCCATATATTGTCCGCAAGGCAATACTAGATTATCACTTTGTAAACTTGCACCTATAAATGGATAAGGGCAATATGTTTTAGACATATTCTGTTACCTGTAAAACAACTCTCGGAGTATGTCCTATATTTGCTGCACCGTGCATGTCGTTTTCGTGATCATATTTAAAAACATCGTATGCATTGTATTGTGTCATTAAGTTGTCTTTGTATATAAAAATATGACCTGATTCGTAATCTTGCAAAGGTATCCAATATCGATTACATTTTTGTTCGTGTGTATGGGGATCACTATGCATAGGCATAAACTGCCCTGGATACAATTTAGTAATCCACCAATGGTAATTATTTGACAACGGAATACTTAACGGCTGTAAATCTTTTTCTTCATATACCCACCAATGTACTGCTGATAAATCATAGCCGGCTTCTTCGGCACGTTTGTATTCGTCACTTTCAACTGCAAACGCAGGTGGCCAGTCTCTTGGTCTTGCTTGTCCTGTAGTTTCGATTACTTGTTGTCTTAATTTATTATCAATTTGAGATTTCCAGTTATCTATGCAAATCATTTATATACTCCGATAATATACTATTAGGTAATGTTTCGTTTCTAATAGAGTCTAACTTATTATGATATTCAATAAATTCATCAAAAGGAATAGTTTGTTCTTCATTTAAAAATGCTTTTATATGAGGTATATCTACATCTACCTTTTCTTTGTATTTGTTGGGTAAATTTTTTATGCTTAATTTTTCGGGCCATTCTAACGGCTTACATGTCCATATTATATTAGGATAATTGCTAAATTGTTTTTTTATTTCATTTAATTCATGTAAGTTATAGATATTAACTGTTGTAATAATTTCAAGTTTTACATTTTTACACTGACTAAATTCTTTATAATAAATATTTAAATTTTTTATTATAGTATCATATACATCGCCTGATCTAAAATAATTGTGTGTGTCTTTAAGCCCGTCAATACTAATAGACAATGTAAAAAATTTACATCTTTTTAAATCTTGTATAATATCATCTTCAATCATTATTGTTCCGTTTGTAACAATAGATAAATTTTTAGTTTCAAGAGAATCTTTTATTTTATTAAGGAACGGATAAAATCTTGGACTTAATAAAGGTTCACCTCCGGTAATTTCTATATTTTCAATATCTGTAACATCAATAGTTAAATTATTCTCAATATATTTTGTTTTTGCAATAGACTTTCCATATATTAGTTCTTCATCCTTTTTCCAAAGATGACTATTACCACTAGTGCAACCTCTACACTTTAAATTGCATATATTATCAAATGCTATATCTAATTCTTTTAACTTAATTTCAGGTACGCTATTTCCAAATTTCGTTATTGCTTCTTGACGTTTAGACGAAATGCCTAGTTCTTCATTTTTATCGCATTGTCTACACTGCGGAATTTTTTCTCCTGCAAGCATCTTTTTTCGAAGTTCGATAAAATGAGACGAATTTAATAGATCTGTTTCATTATCAGGAATATCCCAATGAAACATAAACCAACAACACGGAGCAAACTGTCCAGGAATAACACTAAGGGAATTCCATGCATGTGGACAAAACGACATTAGTAATTCTCCAGGTGACTTATGCCGAGAACTTTTCTAAACGCTGATGTAAATTTGCAGTCAATACGTAACCCGTATTCTACTTCTTTACTAGATTCTCCGCCATGCCAGTCTTGGTCATTCCAAAATGCTGCATTACAGTTTAAGTAATGTTTGTTTTCGCTTTCAGGATCCCATATGTAAAAGCCACGCTTTGTACGATAGCGTATATGTATAAATTCATCATTGTGCGGACTATATTGTTTATCATCGTGTACTCCGTTATTAGCATCTAAATCTCTGTGTTCAAATGCTTTTCCGTTATGATCACAATGGAAGAATATTACTCTTCCGATTTGATCGATGATTCCTTCTCTTTGCAAATTTTCAACCCACTTAACGACACCTGGAAAGTGTATCGCTTCTTCAGTTTTTTGACGTTCAGCATTTCTCTCATTCCAATCTCCTTCATTCCATAGGAAGTAATATATGTAAGGATCGTTAGCACCTAATGTAGATTTAAGATAACGTGTAAAGATATTACGCTGTTTATAATCGCCAAAATCTTTAGGTAGTATTTTATCACCCTCAACTTTTATTGGATCGGTGTCGGGCAATGCCTGGTATTCATTCCATGCTTGATAGATTGGTTTCCAATCTAAAATATATGAAGCATCCTTCCAATCAAAGCCTGGTGCCATCCACGTACCTTCTTTTGCATACTCTCTTGCAAGAGCAAACCCACGACATATTTCAGGGTGGAGGTCTCTGAAACCTGCGATGTCTAGGTACGGGTCTAAATTAATATACGGTTTACTGCCAATTCCTTTTATCATACATATACTTATCAGGTAAGTATGTATGTTAAATAGGAAACGATAATGCAATATAAGCATCTAAAATACGGATTGCCGATGATTAATGATTTAATCCGTAATAGCTTTTATAAAACAATTTTACAAGACACTAAAGACAAGGTATGCTTAGAAATAGGATTTGGTTCTGGTATCTTATCTATTCTTGCAATTGAAGCAGGTGCTAAACATATAGTAGCATACGAAGAAGATCTAGAGACATATGATCTAGGAATTAAAGTAATAAAAGAATTAAACCTACAAGACAAAATAACACTGATAGGCGAAAGATTTGAATCAAATAAAATTTCAAATCACACTAATATTGATTGTATATTTACAGAAACAATTGATCAAACACTATGGGGAGAATCTCTTCTAGATGCATTGCAACATAATGTTAAACTTCCAAAAATTATTCCTAACATTTATTTTTTAGAAGCACATGCACTAGAAATTGGAGACAATTTTGCAAAAACTTTAATTGATAACGATTCTAATATTTGTAATCCTGGTATAGAATTAAATCCAAAATTTTCAGATACAATAAACAAAATTATGAATATTACTACTAATAAAGTAGAAGCAGGGTTACACGGTGTACAAATAAACAATATGCATAGACTTGTAAACCTAACTGGTATACACAATCGAACTCCTGAACAAAGTTATTCTGTTGATTTAAATGACCCTGTGCCGGTATCTACAAAAATAAAATGGGAAGTAAAATTAGAAAAAGAAAAAAACTACATTGTTGTCTTAAGAACAGGCATGTTATATAAATCAAATAAACTTTATACAGACGTTTGTTTAAATTGGGGGCCTTTAAAACAATACCCGTTAATTTATAATGCACAAGATGATTTAATTATTGAACAGAATTTTGCTGACGGTAATTTTGTTTTCTCGTATAATGATCAGGTAATAAATTATGACCAATGAATTTGAATACTATTACAACAATGTACCAGGCAAAGGACTTTGTAGAAACAATTTAATTTACACTAGTCTTATTAGTGATGACAAACAACAGTTCTGTCAATGGTACTATAACGATGAAGGATATCACGGAGGACATAATCAAGTAGTTGACCCCAGTTTGATGGATGAAAAGTTTGAACGTGAAATAAAGTATCTTAGAATAATGCGTGAGGAGTATCCGCAACACGTACCAGCATTTGAAATTGATTACGAGTTTAGGAAAGTCTACTTAGAAATAGACGGTCCTGACATGTGGGATCTTGCTGGATGTGTTGGTACAGACTATTCGAAAGTTTTACCAGATTGGGATACACAGATGCTTGAAATAATACAAGCACACAAAGACTTGGGATTAACAAAATACAGTTTGCATCCTAGCAGCTATTTTATTGTAGACGGTAAACTAAAAAGTATGAATTACTTTTTTACATACGATTCAAGTGATGCTGATATAAGTTTACGTAGTGTAATGAGTCACATTAGCGAAGATAGACAAGCAGACTTATTTCCTAAGATGATTGCCGCTGGTATTGATGTTGATGCAGCAACCCAACATCAAAAAATACAACTGTTAGCATTTGATAGTTTTAAAACAAACTTTAGAGATGATGTAATGGAAAAGGCTAAAGAAATTTATGCATAAAATGGTAGAATGGAATAAAGATTTAGACTTGGCTAATTTTTATAGCGAAGCAGGCAAGCGTGGTTTCGTAAACAACGCCAGTCAGAAAGTAATGATCGATTGTTTTCATAACGAACGTGAATGGAATGCTTGGATACTTTATAACGATGATAAAGCAATAGGCAGTGTAGCAGCACACTCGTTTGATGATGTCATGGGTCCTAACTCATATAGGATACTTACAAGAGTATGTACATTTGGTGAGGCAAGACCTCACAACGGATTAGTAAAAGCAAATCGACTCTGTGCTGAACATCAAAACTTAACAGATCAATTTATGCTTCCTGTTTGTTTAGAGTGGACAAAAGGCAAAGGTAGAGTATTTGCTACATCAAACAAAAGTAAAGAAGGAAGTCAAAGACTAGTACACTCTATATATTTTCCTACACTTGCTAAAATAGGCATAGTAAGTAAAATTAAAGAAGTGCATTACAGACATACAGATCAAACTGTGTGGGAAATACATCCTGATGCATTTTTTGCTAATTTAGAAAGATTTGAAAGATGGACATAAAATTAAAATACGATAGTAGTTTTGACAAAGAACTTTCTAATAATGCATATTCTGTATTATCTAAATTTTTTGTTGATCCATTTGATATTAACTTTGAATCAGATATTAAAAACGAGTTAATCAATAATAAAATTAAAACAGGCAGAGAAGGATGGATATACTACGAAATTAAAGATAAAGAATTTGTTAATTTTTCTTCTTCTATGTTTGAACAATCGGACTACGAAGGAAGTATAAGTGAAATAGAATCATCAGGTATTAATATCGAACTATTAAACGATCATAATTTATGTACAGTATTTTTAGACAGCGAGTTTGAAAAAGAAAAGATGCTACATCCTAACATACAAGAAAATTTATCTAAGATAGTAAAATATATTAACGATACTAATATACATATTGAAGTTGTTTATTTTAATTTAGGACCTCAAGGATTTGTGGTGCCGCATACTGACGGCAACGGTCATGATAACTATTACAACGCTGTAATAAATTTAAAATGTCCTGCAGAAGGTTGCAATATTACAGTTAATGGAAATACTACAACTGTGTTTAAAAATGATATATTTTTATTTGATGCAAAAGAATTACATCAAGCAATTAATCCGTCAAAAACAGATGATTGGGAATTTATTGCATTTAGACTAAAACCTAATTCTTGAATCATCGTACTCGGAATTAATCCTTTCAAATTCTTTTTTAACGTGTTCTGTTAATTTCCAACGAAACTCTATTTGTCTAATGCTAGGCTTTTGTGCCCAAAATATAATTGTATCTACAATATCTTCTAAAGGTGTGTTATAGTCGCTAGTAAATGCTGTAGGATCTGTTTCATCAATCGTTGTGTTTTCGATAAAACTTAGATCTAAATGTAGTACAGGAATGCCGTTAGGATTAATACTTTCTAAACGACATGCTTCAGCTAATGCCTGTTTATCATGTACATAATCTGTAGGAATAAGCTCAGGATAATGTCTACTAACACTACCCATTACTACCATCATATCAACTTTATCTTTTAATGCATGAAATAGTTTTAGTTGTTGTGAATCACGATAAGCATTGTTTATGAAAATTTCTGCTCCTGCAGCTTCTTCTACAACTTTATCAAAGTCTTTTTCGATATCGTATCCAGTACTACGACTCATTCCTACAATTTCTCTACAGCTAACTTCTGTAAACTTATCGTAGATTGCTTTACCGATTCCGCTTGTGTGTCCTGTAATTACTATTTTATTACTCATTAATGTTATATCCTATAAATGTTGTGTCTGGATTATCTAACCAAAATTGTATACTATTTGCAATCATTTTATAATTTTTGTAACTGCTACTTGTTAGTTGTAAGTATAACATAGGGTATTTACTGTGAAGTGCTAATTGCTGTACAGTCTTTTCAAGTTCCCATTTCTGTTTACTATACTCTGGCATATCTCTATCAAAATTTACAGCGGCAATACTACCCATAACAACTAGTTTACATTTATCTTTAAGATGTTCTATATATTCTAATTGACTTGCATGTGCATTTAGAATAACAATATCTCCTTCTTCAAACAAATCTACTACTTTGTCAATATCAACGTCTAAGTCAATAGGTTTATTTACACTTGTACAATCAAAATACTTGCACAAGTATTTTCCAAGCCCTCGTGTACTACCTGTTATGTAAAAAGTCATTTTACTAATTTATCAATGTTCTTAAAAAAGTCGTCACTAAATTCTTGTTTAATCATATCACTACAATCACTATCTTCTATTGTTTTAAGTTTGCGATATAATTGTACATTTGCTCGTTGTATTTCCATAAATTTTTTGACGTAAAATGGTTCGTCAAAAGTTGGGTTTTCTTCTGGCATAAAATCCTCCCTATCTGTAAATCCTATACGTTCGTTTTCACTAAAGAAACAACTTGCAATCCATTTTGTACCTTTAGTAATTTTTGTACTTTCGTGTATTGTACTCCAATTAGTAGCTTCGTCATATGACTGTTTAAAATATAACAAGCTACCTTTCTTAGGCTTTACATCTACTCCTAATTTAGGAAAATAAGTTGTGCCGCCTTCGTAATCGTCATTAAGGTATAATATACCTGTGCCTACTCTATCATTATCACCATGTGAATAATAATTAATCTTATCTGGAAAATAAGGATAGTCGTGATGTAAATCTAAATATCTGCCTATATCATAGTTGTATATGTCAATTGCTTCGATTAATGAATATCCAAATCCGCAATTATCTACGATAGCAGTTGCAATTGTGTTGTAATGACTAGGATCCATGCCTAAACTAATGCCGCGCTGTTCTACATCTTCAGTAACCTGTGTATAACTTTCCTGTCTGCTTTGCTTACCACTATCAGGATTCATTCCGTCTGCAATATGTTTTGCAATAATTGCATCACATACTTCTTCTGATACAGCATTATGAAAAACTGTAACTAACGGTGTTTCACAATGTATGTTACCTTTCTTTAAACTATATTCGGGTAATGGTGCAGCAAACTCTGCTATTACTGATATATCAGTACAAAACTCTCTACCTTCCCAGAATGCCCTAGTAAACTGTATACGCTGTCTTTCTTTTAAAGTTTTAGGCAGCGTCTTTACATGATACTTTTCACACATAATTGCGTCACCGTTTTCAGTTTTTACAAATCCAAAACCTTTTGCATCATTGAACCATTGTACTATTCCTGTTTCCATTACCACGCATTCCATATATACTTAGGTTGTGTTCCACAGTTTGTTCCTGCATGCCATATCTTTCTATCAGTCCATTCCCAAGTTGTGCCCTGTGGCTGGTTATAAAATATTTCTTCATCTGCAATAAAAATATGTCCCCACTGTGGTTTTCCTATATGACAATGATACCTTGGACAGTCAGGTAAATTAACTTCGTCATCGTGTACGTCCCAGTGTATAGGGGCAAAGCGGCCAGGCCATACTCTACTGATCCAAATGTTATTACATTCTAATCCATAAAATTCATTCCATGCATCAACTACACTTTCATCAAACTGCTTGCCTGGAATAAACATATCCCATCCTGCTGTGCCGCCTTCGTGTACAGTTTTATATCCTGCTTCCTCCCACATATCTAATATAGGATCTAGTCCAGGTATAGTATCGCCACGTTTGTGGCTTGGTCCTACAAACTGAGGATCAACACTTGCACACTGTTTAATAACTCTATCCCAATCAATAGTATCACATACTCCTAAATTTTTCATTTGTTTGGCCTTCCTAAAAAATGAAATAGGTACTGGTGATGAATACCCATACTAGTTCCTGCATGATAACTGCGATAATTATCCCATTCGTATATCTTGCCTTGCTCTACATTATGAAATGCTTCGTCCTCTAATATTAACACGCTTCCCCAACGAGGTTTGTCCATAAAACATACCCAACGTTTTAATTCGCCTTGTGCTAACCATTCTTCTTCGTTATCTTCAACGTCCCAATGATAAGGTACATTGTTTCCTGGAGCAACATCACTTACAAAAACTCTCAATGGTTGTGCATTTACAATTTCAGCAAACTTATTCTGTATTTCTATATCAAAATGTTCTCCAGGATAATAGTCAACCCATTTTATTTCTTCTAGTTTGTAACCTGCATCAAGCCAGGTATTCATAATACCTCTATAGCTTTCTAACAATGTGCCTTCGGCATCTGCTTCACTTCTATCAATTACACCAACTGGAGTATTAACATCACCGGTTGTACACTTTTTACATATGTCTACAATAGGATCCCAGTCTATAATATTATTTGTAGTTCCAAAATATTCAGACATTAAATAATTCCTTGTATATATAACTCATGTCTTGATTTCCCCAAAGTACATGAGTGCCTAAACTACGTTTGAACATAGTTTCTAAATTTAATACATTGTCTACAGCTTTACCTGTTTCTTCTAATCTAAACTGTGCTGTATCATGTATTATACCTTGCATATACTTTTCTTCTATGTAAGGTTTGTCAATAGGTACACATCCATACCAATCAATAGCTCGCATCTGTCCCTGACTGTCAGCATAATGACAGTGCGGATACATTGTTAACTTATAAACACCTTCGTCCCATTGATCTAAAATAATCTCTTTAATTTGTTGGCGCCAGTCACCTTGTGGCCAAATGTCTGAACCATATATTATTTGATTACAACTTTTACCATACCATTTTAAAAATATTTTTCTATTTTTATAATCAATATCAAGTATTTCCGGAGCATAAGGTTTGTCTTTAAATAATTCTAAATATGTTAATTCATTAAAAAAGAACCATTCTGCAACTTCATCAGTATATAACGGACGATCTTTCTCCTCTATATACTGATACTCATTTGGAAATGCATAGTTTTTACAAAACGTTTTACCGTCTGGACTTACTAATGGTTCGTAAGTTTGCTGAGCCATACAAGGATATCCGTCCGGATCTAATTTTAAATAAGGGTTCCAATCATTTATATTCATATGTAAATTCCTGTGGTATAACTTTTTCTAACTCTCCAACGCATGAGTCTTCGATGTCAAAGTATACGCTTGCACCATCATGCACAAAATTAGTTATAATGCCTCTTTTGTTTGCACGATTTAACCAAGGGCTTAGAACGTTATCAAATTTAAATCTAGAGTTATGACCTCTACTAGTTATTGTAACTTCCACTGGTTTAATTAGAGCGTTACGCTTTAAAAGTTTTCTAACTACAAGTTGAACACGATATTCGCTACCTACGCTTATAGCAGTGTGTAAACGTCCTGCATCCATTTCATACCAGTTACCGTCTGTATTAAGTTTGAACATTTCTTGAGACTGTAAATCTATCAAGTATGCTTCATCTCCTGACAAATTTAAATGGTACCTATCATCGATGTCTGCGTGTTTGTTATAACAACTTGGCGACTCTAAAACTATAATTCGTGCTTGTCCGATTCCAGAAGGCAAAGTTTTTAGTACACTATCCCAACAAGTTCCAACAAATTCTTCTTTTAATTTCCAAGGATCATAAAAAAAGTCACCCGTTGGTTCTGTAAGATCATGCTTTCCTTTATTAAGAATTATATCAATATTACTTAATATTGTACTATATGGTGTTTTCTCAAGCATAAAGTATTTACCGCTTCTGAGTTATATGGGTGTTTTTCCTGGTAAATAATATTATGGAATTATACTTAAACTCCACTTGGAAACGTATTGGTATTAGTATAAGTGGCGGTGCTGATAGTGCATTACTTGCATACTTAATTTGTAGTAATACTAAAGCAGATATTCACTTTACTAATCAAATACGATTATGGCGGACAAGACCTTGGCAAGAACATATTGCCAATGAAGTTATTGACTGGTTTGGATATCGGTTTGATAATAACTTCTATGTACACAGAAACTTAGTGCCGCCTGAAATGGAAGAACCTAATACTACTCTAATTGAAGACGAATATGGTAAAATGAAACCTGGCAATAGAATTATACTTAGAAGTCACAATGAATTTATTGCAAACAAATATAAACTAGATGCACTTTATGCAGGTGTAAATATGAATCCTGATATATCTATACCTGGAGAAATGGAAGAACGTAATCAAGGTGTGCTAGATCCTCATTTTGTACATAACGGGGTTGACATTTGTCATCCTTTCGTGTATACTAAAAAGGATTGGATCATACGGCAGTACTACGAAAACGATATCGTAGACTTATTAAATCTTACTCGTAGTTGCGAAGGAGAGTTTGAAGGTTTGGATTATACTACATATACGCCAGGACAACATGTGCCAGAATGTGGAGAATGTTTTTGGTGTAAAGAACGTCAATGGGGAATAGATAATGTCTAAGAGTTGTACATTCTGTATGCACCCTTTTACAGGATTGGCTACTAGAGAAGACGGAGCCATTAAAGTATGCTGTCGTAGTGCGCCGATTGGTTATATACAAAATGAAACGTTAGAAGAAGTTTGGAATGGCGATGCTATGCGTGAAGTACGTAGACAAGTACTTAATGACGAGCGTCCAGAGGTATGTAAACCGTGCTTTGATCTTGAAGATCAGGGTGTACAGAGCTTACGACAGCGTCATATAGCAGGAGTAATACCTGAAGCTAGGATCAACTTATACCCTGATGCATTAGACGCTTTAGACGACGATTACACAATGCCGTTTGAACTTCCTACAATGGAGATTAAGCTCAATAACTTGTGTAATTTAAAGTGTCGTATGTGTAATCCTTTAGACAGTACAAGCTGGAAAGATTGGGATCAAGTAACAGAGTTTTACAAAAAAGAAGATAATATATTAATACCAATTGTAGACAAACTAGTAAACAAGCCAGGACAGTATATTGGCCCATTTGACAACAGTGATAACTGGTGGACAAGTTTTGAAAAGTTACTACCATTCTTTAGGCGTGTAGAGTTTGCAGGTGGCGAACCTTTAATGGATCCATATCACTACAAAATACTAGACAAACTTGCACCGTATGGTGATAATATTGAAATTAAGTATGCTACAAACGGCACTACACTAGGTATCAAAGGCGGGCGCACTATACATGACTATTGGCCTAAGTTTAAAAGTGTTGCTGTAAATGTAAGTATAGACGGTATACACGATGTATATGAATATATCAGAGGCAATGGCAAGTTTAGTGAAATAGAAGAAAACATCAAAGTGTTTAAGAGCTTTCCTAATGTAAGTAGAGTAGTAGGTGCGTTTACTGTACAAGCAAACAATATTATGCAAATTGACAAAGTTATTGAATACTTCTTAGAAGAAATGGGTATTATATTTTATTCGCATAGAGTAAACTATCCAATGGCACTTAGTGCGCAAGTTCTTCCACAACTGCTAAAAACTGAAGTAGTTAATCGTTTAGAACAAATGAAAACTAAAGTATTAGATTATAAACTAGTAAAAGAAAACGATATTATTAAGAAAGTTACACTACAACAAATACAAGATAATATTAATTTTATCGAAGCAAAAGATATGCATAAGACACACTGGGGCGATTGCATAGAGTTTAATCGACGTTTAGATAAAACTCGTGGGCAAGACTTTCTTGCAGCTAATCCAAAGTTTAGACCGTATGTTTAAAGTAGAAAGTCGTTGGGGACATCATACTAGTATTCATGTTGAATGGAATATTGGTAAACGCTGTAATTTAGATTGTGCATATTGTCCTGCAGAAATACACGACAACTTTTCGCCACACACTGACTTAGATGTTATGGTTAATACTATCTACGAATTAGAAAAGATAGGCAAGCCTATTCGTCTTAGTTTAACTGGTGGTGAGCCAACTGTACATCCTAAGATCAACAAGATACTCGAATGTGCTAAAGCAAGGTTAGAGTGGATAAGTGTTACTACTAATGGGTTGCGGCCCGCGGAATGGTATATCAAACAACCAGTCAATCAATGGGTGTTTAGTTTGCATTTTGATAATGAATACAATCGACGAGTTGCTGAAAATATTGTTAAGTATACACAGTTACTTGACATGGAGGGCATGCCTACGTTATTTCAAGTTAACTTAATGGCACATCATGAGTATATGGACAAGGTACGTGAAACTGCAACACTATTAGATAGTCATAATATTCCATATGTGTGCAGACGTATAAGATGGACCGAAGCTGATGACCGTGACTGGTTTGACGATATGCGTTATAAAGAAAAAGATCTTAAATGGGTACTAAGCAAAACGGCAACTGTAAAAGCAAACTGTGTAGTAGACGAAGAAAATAAGATACATGCTAACGATATTATCAAACACAAGTTAAATCAGTTCGAAGGTTGGCAGTGTAATGCTGGTCTAGAAAGTTTAATGATTAATTGGGATGGTGAAGTACATCGTGCTACTTGTAGAGTAGGTGGTAGTTTAGGTAATATTTACAACGGCACATTTGAATCACCTGTTGCTCCTATTACATGCACACGCAAATGGTGTACGTGTGCTGCTGATATTCCTCTTACAAAGATACTATCTTAATCTTATCTAATAACTGTTCAGGCTGACATCCGCAAAAAGTTATATCGCAAATCTTAGGTTTAATTACTGGATTAAATTTTTGTATAAAATCTACATCATTAATGTTGTAATTTTCAAATAGTACTGTTCTACATGCTCCAGTAACTCTACCGTCTTTGTCAATGTAAAGATTGTCTACACCAATATTACACAGCCAACCTTTAAAATTGGTTTGCTTGTTTAATCCAATCCAATTTCTATTTACAGTTTTTGTTTTGCCATTATCTAATACAACTTTAGGATCACGTTTTAAGTTTTTTAATTTTTTTAATATCCATATAGGATTAGGAAATCTCTTTACTGGTTTGCTTATATATTTTAATTGTTCTGGCGTATAATCAATAGTAGTGTGCATAACTTCCATTGCATTTATAAACCATCTATATTTACTGGTACGCAATTGCTTTACTATGTCTATACATTTACCCCAAGCAAAAGGATCCATTAGTACCATTGCATTTACAACAGGTCCTTGCTTGTAAACTATGTCAGCTACTTTTTTTAAATGTTCTATATCAGCATATTCGTGATGTACACTAATCATTACATCATCAAAATATTGTCCGTACTGTTCCCACCATCTTAAAGTACGAGAACCGTTAGTACTAATACTAACCCAAGAGTTATATTTTTCCTTAAGAAGTTTTGTAAACTTACCTAATTCAGGCCATAGTGTAGGTTCGCCACCTACAATATGTATTTCAAATCTTTCTTTACCATATTTTTTATAATGATCTAATAGATGAAAAAAGTTTTTAGTAGTAGCATCAAAATCATCAGTCCATCTAAACTCACCTTCATTTGAACCTTTAAAACAATACCAACACTTGTGATTACAAGTATTGCCAATCATATATTCAATACGAAGTGTTTTAGAATCTTGTGAGTTTATTACTTGTTTAATCATAACAGATGCGATAGCTCCGGAAATATTTTTGCTGCATCTAGTTTACGAATTGCGTCTAGTTTGTTTACGTATTCTTTAAATCCTAGAAGTAGATGACTGTTATCTGCTGAGTCCATGTGTGCTAATAAGCCTTCCCATTGACGCCAGCCTTTAGGGTTGTGTATCCAAAATTCATCGTCTTGTGTATAGTTGTCCCATAGCCATGTTTTAAGTTCTGCGAAACGTTCACGCACTTCTTGTTTATCTTGTTCTGGCAATATTGTAATGTTAAGGAAAGTAGGTATGTGAACTAAGTGTGCATTAACCAAGCCGCCTCCCATTGTTACACCATTTATTAAACCAACATTCATCTTCTTAAAGTTACTGTTTACTTTCCACTTTAAAAAGTCTGGAATATGTTTGATGTTGAATATCTGTACCGCTGTTGCCATACTAATGTGTATGTTATCAGGTGTGTTGTCTAGCATATGCAAAGTGCGTTCTACTTCTGAAAACTTTCCAGGGAAGCGTATATAATCGTCACGTTCAAAACTTGCATCAACACTAACTGCAAATTTAACTTTACGGAACTTACTCCACAAATCAATTAGTGATTTGTCTACAAGAAGTCCGTTTGAATTGTAACGTAACAATATTTTGTCTTGATAACCTTGCCTAATAATTTCTTCAATAAACATTTTATGTTCTTTAATCATTAAAGGTTCGCCGCCAGCAAAGTAAACTTGTTTTAGATTAGGTATTTGTGCATACAACTCTTTCCAAAACGATTCTTTCTCGTGCCACTTGTTATTAAATTCTTTTCGATCCCATTGCATTTGTCTTTTTACTTCTGGGTCTTGTAATACAGGAATAAGTTTTTTATGATCTGCTACCCACTTACTTGAATCGTGTGGACTACACATTACACATTTAATATTACATGTATGTCCTAAGCGTAGATCTAAATACTGTAGTTTCTCTGGAACTGTACCATCTTCATTAGTTTGAGCGATAAGTTCCTCTATATCAACACCTTCGTCTTTCATCCATGTAGCGGTTTCCCAAATACGCTTACTAACAATTCCTTGTGCTTCTTCATTAAAACATCCTGTGCAACTTGCTGGTATTTCTCCCTTTAACATTGTCTTACGTACACTTTTCATGTAGTCATTATTAAATGCTTCTAAGGGTGTGTTACGTGCAAAGTTTGCAGGCTTGCCGTCTTCCATTTTAACAAGTCCAACTTCGTGATCAACTCCTGCTCCACTAGCATTGGCTGTACAACAAAGTCGCATATCTCCGTTAGGTCGTGTTGCTAAATGTATCCACGGAAGTACACAGAAGGTACAACTTGCTTTGGATTCAACTTCTCGTTGAAAGTCTCCTAAACGTGATCCTTCTTTATCGTACCAATAGTTCATTTCTTTTTACCTATAATCATGTAGCGTTCATACTTAGGAGTATCAAGTGTTCCTCTATAAAATGGCTTTACCTTACTCATACGTGTAAAGTCTGTTAAATCTATAGCACAACGAACATGTTCATCGTGTGTAAAATAGTTATTGCTTTGTAATACAAATACTGCATCGTCTGGTTGGTTGTTTAACCATTGTTCGTACTGTTCTTGTGCAATATGTTCGCAACTTGTATTAATAACTAAATCAGCATCACTAGTGTATTCGCACATATCTGCTGTTACAGCACTAAACTTACCTTCTATTTCATAACGCTTGTTTACTGTGTGTGCTATATCTTCGCACACAGGGTCTATATCTACGCTTGTAATGCGGTTTACAGCTATGTTAGAGTTAAAGAGTATACTTGCCAGTACTCCGTTCCATCCACCGTATATGACAATATTTAACGGTCTAACAGGTACAAATCCTACCAGGTTCTCAGCTAACCATACTTTGCTGTTTACTTGGCCCTTCCAGAAACTTTCAAGTGTGCGATATTTGTCATCGCTGTTGCGAATAGCGTCCATCCAAAATAATACGTCTTGTATATCAATCTTCATACTAGACTTTCCAATGTCTTTTTTAATCCAACTTCAAGTGGTGTATC
>Ga0187219_1000114_pt1 | contig 32673 bp, 63 predicted proteins | sample 13SPOviralmetaG_FD_130162 | JGI IMG/M metagenome (GOLD analysis project Ga0187219, IMG submission 130162) | Marine viral communities from the oligotrophic San Pedro Time Series (SPOT) site, San Pedro Channel, CA, USA - 13 SPOT_SRF_2010-07-21... | ecosystem: Environmental > Aquatic > Marine >... | reverse complement strand
CCCTGCAATATTTTTTTAATAAAAAAACATTATAAAAAAATCCTTATGAATTCCCATCAGAACTCATAAGGATATATGATTGTAATTGTTGAGTATTCCTTATCACCACACCTCACATGGGTCAAGGTCTTCAACATACACATCTACACATTCATTCTCTTGCAATCCAAACAGTTTATAAAAGTCGATTTGGTGCGGATTAAAGTCACCCAATGCTTGTACATCCAATGTGATGCGGTGGCGTCGAGTGCGAGTCGCTTCGTAAACTGATGTCATTAGAACCCCGTGCAGACTTTGATATTATAACAAGGGATAATGTGAATGTCAATGTGTCAATAACGGATTATTTAGACATGATACATGATATATTATGATACCTTGACATTTATGCATATGCTCGTCGAGATATTATGAATGTACCTGTGATTATGGTAGCATGACTCGTCGAGATTGTCAAGTGATACCCTCGACGAGATTTGTGAGAACCCTCATAGTTTTTATTCGCGCCCCCTTGCATTTTTTTGGTGCTCGTGCTATAATACGCGGTCTAAGATCACAAGGATCTGAGCACTAAAAATGACACAAATAACCACTAAAAGGGGTCTTATTTAGGGGAGCAGAAAAAACATGTATCAAACGGAACAAAACACGCAAATACATTTAAAATAACATTAATAATATAAAAAAACAATAAAACGGTATAAATTAATACAATATACCAGAGAGTTACCACTAAGATACTCCCCAGTATATTCACAGTATCTCTATGGATAAAACCATGATACTTCTACTACCTGAGATGCACATTTACCACCAAATCCAAAACTATTATTCATTGTACGTAACGTATCAATCCCTGATAGTTTTACTGCATCTTTTACCAATATATTATCAATATCATAACTACAATTCTTTAAATTATAACACCTTGGTATCACTCTATTCTTCATACTCTCAATACTGTAAATACACTCCAATACACCTGATGCTCCAAGGGTATGTCCTATCTTAGACTTAGGTGCATACATCGGAATATGATTGAAGAATTCTTTGATTACATTATACTCTACAATATCCCCTACTGGTGTACTGGTAGCATGTGCAGATACCATATCAATCTTCTTTGTTGGTAACTTTGATAATGCTTTATTCAATGCAATCTTTGCACCCCTACCATCTGATGCTGGTGACGTAAGATCAAACCCATCAGTCGCAGCACCCACAGGGAATAACTTTGCATGTATCTTTGATCCATACTCTTGTACCTTCTCCATTGACTGTAGAATTAATACTCCTGCACCTTCACCCATCACAAACCCTTCACGTTCTTCATCAAAAGGACAGTTATGATTACCCAGTGCGCCAATACTTGAGAAGTATTTTAATGCAATCTCAAATACTCCTGCGTCACTACCTCCGACAATTACATAGTCATACTCATCCAGTATCCTCATTGCATAATCAATACTATACATTCCAGTTGCACATGATGCTTGTAATGCTACACTTGCACCATGAAACTGATAGTAAGTACATATCTGCCCTGCAATCATATCTGGAATACGATTGACAATAGTAAACGGATTCACACGCTTATTATCTTTGAGGCGTTGGAAGTTTGGATCAAGTGTCTCTACATCATTACTGCATGAACTCATGATCACAGCGACATTAGAACTGTGTGGTAGATTACTATGCTTCAATGCCTGATCTACAGCATGAATCGCTAGTTCTTGTGCCCGTGTCATGGTCTTTAATTTTTTCGGCGCGAACCCCTCGGGAAGCACAGTGTCATGATGACATGGTATGCCGTACTGAATTTTATGATCACCCATACAGTCTATCTTTGTACTGTAGTTTTTATCATCTAGCATTCCTTTGAAGCACTGGGAAGGATGACTTCCTAATGCATCAATCATTCCATAACCAACAACATACGCATTACTGACTGACACTGTACTATCCTCCAAAACCCTTGACAGTATTCTTTATATCAAGAACATCTACATGACTGAGCATACTTGAATTATACTCAAACCAAAATGCTCTGACCTTCTCATAATCATCAAACTCTCCACTCCTTCCATCCTTCATTACAATACGATAACGATGGCGATCATATGATATACTACTTGTTTCAGTAAAATACCTTGGATCATTTGGATCAATGTTAGTTGTCATTTTACAGGCAAAAAGAATTCATTAGCATAAAATTGATCCTTGGTTGCATATTCTCTATGTGCTGCATCAGGTTCCTTCTCAGTATACATTGCCCATGCAACTTCTGCCTCTGCTCTCTTAATCGCAGCACGCAATTCCCATGATCCAGTAATGGGTGCAAACATAGGCAATCCATCATCAATACATGCAAGTCCTTTTAAATACTTGAATGCAACCTTATCCAATTCTAACTTATACATCATAACAAATCAGTAAGTGTTCTGATTGCATTTTGCATCGCAGAACGGGAATATCCAGCAGCATATGGATAACTACGCTCATGATCCTCACTACTGTTATCAACATCATAACAAATAGTTACCGCATCCTGTAGTTCATCAATCATTGCTTCGATCTTACTGACTCTTACACTACGCCAGCGATCATGATCAGCAATCTCAATGTCCTTCAGATTTGGTGTGGTATCCATTAGAATCTCACGTAATTCCTCAGAACTACATCCGACATTCAATGTCTTCTCTTGTGTGCTCTCATCAATAAAAATGAGTTTGATTTTAAATGTGTTCATGATAAAAAAATATTAAGTGTTCAGGATACTGCGATCGGTACATCAGTATAGTACCATCCCAGTGCCTGATTTGCAAGAATCAACTGCTCATGGATCTCATTGATCGAATCCCGAATCTGCTTATCTTCACCAAGCATTGCCAAATGATCAACTTCGATCCATTCATCAATCTCAAGTGTTCCATCCATCATCAGGGGTGAATACATCAATGTGCCTTCAGAATCGATAGTGTGAGCACACCCAAGATCTTCGTTGATTAGAACCAGCATGTCAGTGGAGTTGAACATGCATCTAGTATACCACTACTGATCAGCGTAATATGCCTTGTAGTATGCCACTATCCCATCTGTCCTCATATTGCCCTGACTTACCCAATCATGAATACATTCATAAATGCCTTGATTGCTGTAACGTGGCGAACCATCAGAACACAATTCACTACCAAACTTCTTTAGTAGGATATTTAATCCTTGTGTCCTTACATCAAGTTTTTGATCACTATAGCGCCAATCATCATTCATCATCTGTAGTGCCTCTAGAATCGCCTATAAGGGGTTTAAAATACTTGTTTAGTATAGTTCATCCAATTCGTCTGCAATTTCATATAATTCCTTTGCAGTCTTCAAGGACATTGATGGTGTCTCATCAACAAGAACTCTGATAAAGTCTGCTAATGCCATAGAACCAATCTTTACTTGCTTATGATGTGTTGTCTTTTTGAGGTGGAATAACTTTTTGAGATAGTTTGACTCTAATCTCTCTGCTCGTCTTGACATGTCAATTTACAACGATAAATGAACGGGGATCAGGATTTGCCAATCCTTGAAAATTTGGTTTAGATACAAACAAGTGAGCAATATCTTTTGTTTGATCATAATCACCAAGATCGGTTTTTAGGGTCATGTCATCTTCATGTCCCTGCATCCAATATTTAGGGTAGACTACTTGTTTTGTTAAACCTGACAATTCAGTTCCCCACAATGAATATGTACTATTAGAAATAATGTGATGATCACACATCGTCATCAAGCAGAGGTCAACAGAATAGTTGTAAAGATTCTTTTTTAATTTACGTGTGTATACTGGTGACAATTCAGATATAATCCTCTTCATCTCCTTCTTCAAGACATCATATGGAGGAACCATGCCCATCTCCCTCTTTACAATCTCTGCAAGTGCCATTTTATAATCAAATCTACAATTACCATTAATATCAACTAACCTATCCAATTCTTGACCATAATCACAATCAGATAACTCATTATCATTATACAAATCAGTGACAAATGTAAACCGAGCAGGATCACTCGCAATCAATGCATGATCAGAAATTACACTATCTTTATCATTAGTGAAGATCAATACTGGCAGATCTTGTGGTAATCTAGACAATGCATCATTAAAGTAATCTTCACCGCATAGGAACATACCATTTGCAATGTCTGCAAAATCACCTCTACGAACATGCATAGCAATGACTTCACCATCAAATTTGGATCTAAAATCATGTGCAGCAGTATATACATCATCTTTAAATGTCAATGTCCTCTTCAAAGAAGAGAATAATGGAGAAGATGGACTTGTAATGTTTTTAGGTGTTGGATAAATGTCCAACTCAATCAATTCAATATCTTTATCAGATTCTAATTGAACACACAATTCATTAAATCCAATTTCATCATCCAAAGACAGGATTTTGTCAGGTTTTACCTTGTTATAATCAGGGACTACATTAATCTCATTGGAAAATGTATTTCTAAATGCTTTATATGAATTATTACCAACCTCCCAAACTCTATTGGTGGTTCCTTCTAGATTACGCATCATAATATAAGATGAGATCTGATATCCCAATCCAGTACCACTTGCAGAATATAATTGACTTAATCTAATCTTTTTCATAATTAATTAAAAGTAAAGTTCCCAAACATCATTGACCTTTACTCCATGACCCTGCAAAGTAATACGCCTATCATTCTCACCAAGATCGAATCCTGGAGACATCTGATGCTTCAAAGGACCAATAAAGTAAAACAATTTGCCAGGAGTATATGGAATGACAGCATCAGGCGAACCATAACCACCATATACTAATGATTTAACATGCTTACTATAATCATCATTCAAATCATAACACTTGACAGATTCTTCACCCCAGGTACTCAAACCACAACCATTTTTAGGTGCAGCGAAACATAAAGTGAATGATAGGCAATTCTCTAGATCAACAGTTGCTCCATGATCAATGTAATCATCCCACAATGCTTGATGAGAACTTTGTTGCTCATCAAAATGAATAGTTGCAACAGGTCGTTCCAAATACTCTTTACTAGCAGGTTTAGATGGTTCACCTGGTTTTGCACTAAACACATGGAATCCAGGTGCTCCAAGATCACTACTGATAACACAAGGACCAATCTCTTGCCACAAGCAATATACTAAAGTTTCATATGTCCAATCAAACCAATCTCTGATAACTTCTTGGGTTTCTTCCTTAATCATATCGTAGACCATACCACGATCTAAGTATGTTGCAGGACCAATAGTATAGAAGTCAATGGGAGTATCTTCGCTAGGAGCAAATCCCTTTTTCTCACCACCATACATTCCACGCGGAATCCACCACTCATTAAGAGCATCAACTTGTTCAAGTGTATAATTTACACCTTCTTCATCAAATACATCAATAATACCAGATTCAATCATCAGTCTGTCTCCTATGCTTGACATACTCTAATTCATGCCATCTATTTGGATGGCAAAGCAAAAGAGTATGGATTTTTTTGTGCTTCTCATTTCTTGTGTATTGGCATGGAGGTTTGTCCTTCACACCAATCTCTATAGTTATGTATTCACAATCAACAAAATAAACCCACCCCTCGAAGGGTGGGTTACAGTGCCAGATTACATAATCATCGACACGAGGACTATACATCAGTTAAATCATTCACAAACAACCAGTCATCAGGTTCAATACCATCAACGACGAATTCTTCATGAAGTGCATCAGCGTCAGCGATAGACATCTCACCAACAAGATCAGTCACCCGATCCATAAAGTAGTCTTCAACATTCCGAACACACAGTTCATGAACTACTTTTTGTTTCATACCCATTTAAGAACTCCTGAATAGATTTCATTTCGGTGATAATTGTTGCCAGTTGATCTTGGAGGTGGTCCATACGCTCCTTTTGTTTAGCAATAAATTGCGGATCACTGATCATAACACTCATGTAGTAAATGCCTCTGCAATTTGGGGTTTGACTTCATTTGATGCAAGTTCAAATACTTGTGCCTTAGCAATATGCTCTCTTAGATTACCATAATACTTCTCATTGAAGTAATTTTGATCATCCTGTGTGATGAGGTCAAAGCATTCCTCATCATCTTGAGCAATAACACTCCACAAACCACCATACTCAGATTGTGGGAAGGGAACATAGTGTTCCACAAGGTACATGTACTTCATTAGTCTCCGCTTTGATCCTCCAAATTATAATGTAAAGATAGTAAGGTGTCAATCCAGGTCAAAAGAAGAACCTGGTCCCTCTAGTGCCAACTTGAGCATGTGATCATGGTAATCCTGGAATGCACCAAGATCCAGATCACTCTCATCCTGCTCATTGTCAACCATCTGATCAACAAATTGGTCGAACTGATCTTCGTTCATGATAAAAAAAGAAGTTGGGTCGCTAGTCCCTAGGAGACTAGCATGTGTTGTGTCGGGTCTCCCCTTCACATATCAAGTATACATGCTTTGGTCGCCGCGGCCAAGCATATGTGACAGTTATAGTCCTGTCCATACTCTGTCACTGTCACACAGGAACTTCAGTAGATATTGACTCTCACCTTCATATGCCTCCAACTCATGTGGTGCATCTTCATATTGCTGTGCTTCTATTCCCTTATAATATCTCACACCACGTTTATACTTCATTGTTCCATCAATCCACTGTTTTACATGAATCAACTCATGTACCAATGTTTCAGCATACAATCGTTTTGGCATATTAGATTGAATCTCAATCAGGAACTTACGAGGTTTATATGTATTCTCAGATGCAATATCACACCACCCATAGACACCCTCACGCTTCAATCCACGGTGATTGACAGTAATATCAATCGTATGTCTTGGGTAAAACGATGTGTAGAACCAGCAAAGAATATCCTCACAAAGGTATTTGTGAGAACCATATCCAGTAATGTCCCAATAAAACATGATCAATCGCCCACTACAAATCGATTAATATAGTTATCACCAAATTTCTGAGCAGCTATTGTATAAGAAGATACAGAAGAACTCTTATAGTGACCTGCTACAATGCATTTTGAATATGCTAATGCAAAAAAATCAATCATTTGATAGATCAATCTAGTATTGGCATTAACAAAGTCTTTACCATGGTGAGAACTGAGAATGCTCATGAATTTGGAATAGACATCTTTACCAGTAACTATACGACCAGGGAAGTGTTTTGTCCAGTTGCTGAGATAATACTTATCATCCAAGTCTGTTGCAACATAAAACTTCTGGTCATTGCTGAATGTATTCATATATTCAAAATGATCCTTATCCTTCACATATCTCCAATATCCACAAGAATTGTAATATGCCCCATTTTTATATTGTTCTTTGAGATCATCAGACAATTCAATTAAATCTTCATCAGTATAACAAATACCATGATATCTCCTTACATGAACACTAACATAATCGGAGAACAAAGATCTCAAATCATTTTCCGATTCAAAAAAAGAGGATTCAATATATAAAAAATCATTCCACAGATGAGCAAATGAATTGCCATGATTGACAAAAATGTAAGGGTAACTCCTGGCAATAGTTTTAAATGTATTAGAATGTGCTGGAGATGATAATACATCATATTCTTTGGGAGTAAACCATTTAAATTGGTCAATACCAGAATAAAACTCTTCATCACTAACAAAGTCAGTTTGTGGGAATTTAAAGAGAATTGATTCTGGAAATTGTTTTCTCATACATTGTATTCTATGTTCCATCTTGTTTAATTTGACAAGATTGTAAACACCTAACCAACTGTTCCAACGTTCTCCAATCCCAAGATCATTTTTATCATATTCATCCGATAGGGGATTATTGTAGTATTCTTCAACACTACTGTCTCTCCATGGATGAGGAACTCCTCTGCCGCTTTCGTTCTCATGGCGATATCTAATAATCATTATTCTAACAACTCATCAAGTTGCAAATCTTCAAAACTCTCAATTATTTCATCTACACCCAATAAATTGCCCAAATCATTGATACTAGAAGAACTTGAAATGACAAACATGTTATCTTCTGCGGCAGAAGCATATCTCTTTGCAGCAAAACCCCACTGGGAATATTCCGATAACAAGAACATATTAGAACGTGCAAGCATAAAGAAGTCGAGCAAATCTATTGCAACATCCTTAAGTGTAGTTTTATACCATTCAGTCTTGGGTGATTGAGAAAAACCAGTAGGTGTATTGTGGTCAGTTAAGATAGTCACAGAATCTACTGGATAATATTCTTTAAATAAATCCAACCATTCATCAGTATATTCAATCCTAGACACCATCATTGGATATTGTTCTAGGTAATAATCACACAAATCATCAGGAATATCTGTACTCAAATAAATTGTTGATTTATCTCCTATATGATCAACAATCATATCCAAAAATTGATAATATGTTTGATCACATATCCACGACGGATCATGTTCTTTAGGATCTTTATTAAATCCACAACGTAGAATCATATTCCAATATAATTCTTTAATATTCCTATTAGGAAGAGTATTCAACACTTTAATTGCAGACTCTGGGCGCAACTTTATTCCTCCCCACCTCCTTAAATGAAATCCCCAATCAAAATTAAATCTATTAAAAAACTCATTTAACTTGGATTCTTTAAATGTAATTGTCTGAAGATATTCAACATCATCTTTAGATGGAGAATATGTCTTCATATTACAAGTTCCATCAATACGCAAATATGTTGAAGATGATACATCAATCTCACCCTCTAGAACTATATTCTTCCACTCATGTTGGTTAATATCATACCTATCCCAAACTTCAGTATTAGGTAGATCAAGCATAATATGCTCAATCCATTCATCAGACGGTAGTACAATAGTGAGATTTTTGCTATCAGCAAACTTAGATGCTTGTGCCCAAGCAAACAACCTACTACCAAATCCTAAATCAAAATTAAATTGTGATGGATTATTATCGCAAAGAATATACATGTTAATATACCAGTTTTGTTATTATAGTATCTATTACCATAGTTCCCCAATGTAGAAACCAGACAAAGGAAGATACAAACAAAAGTTTTTCTGTAAGTGATAACTTCATCTACCCATGGTTCTCCATAAATTCATCAAGGGTGTAACCTTCACCAGTTGATGTTTCTTCGATTAATTCTTCAATAGTGAGTGATTCCATGTCCTTTCGATACTCTTCTGGTGTTGGATCTTCTGGGTCATAGTCATCATGGCAGAGATAATCCCACTCATGAACAAGGGCATCGATCAGTTGTTCTTTAGTATAAGTCATTCAAATATTGGCATCAAACGTTTACGCATCTCTCTTAGTTGCTCGGGATCACCACCATAATATCCCATATTCATATAAACACAATCCAAATACTCCAACTCATTACGAAGAGAGTCCATTGTAAACTGATCACAGTACCTCAAAATCTCTTGAGGTACTTCTACCTGCTGGTAATCATATTCAATAAACATAATTCAATCCTCAACGACTGTAAAGATAACTACCTGCCCAATCTGCGTTCTCAAACAACCATTCACGTTGCTCAATCAATCGCAAATCATAACGAACACCTTTTGCTGGTGCCTTGTATGATGCTGCCTTGTATACTTCACCAGTCTTCTTGTCAATAAAGGCATGAACAGATTCAGTCTGACCATCTACACACTGCATCACTTTATGATACTTACGACCAGAGATCAGTGCATAAGAATAGTTACGACCACTATTTGGATACTGACGTTGATGATTTTGCTGGAGAGCATCACAAAGCATCAGACTATACTTGGTGACATTCAACTGAATGGTGTTCTGAGCATCCTTCTGAGCAACGTAGTCGGTGAAGGTAGCAGTCATGGGTGATTTGCTGATGAACTTAGTATAGGGCAAATAGAGGCATCAACTGACCCCACTAGGACACTTAGTTAGGTGTCCTCCTCTGAATTGTTGATTCATAATAGTTCATCATCTGTGAATCACGATGTGCAAGGAACATCAAATAAGATGACATTGCAAAGATCGTGATCACAAATGCTAGCATATATTGGATAGCGTTAACCTTACTCATATCCCATACCATTCAAAATAGCGCGACGAGCACCCATTGCCATAGACTGGCAAGAGAAGGTATCAATCAAGATCCAGTCCTCCTTCCAATAGAGTGCCCACCTAGTGCTGCCCCATACTTGCTTGACTGCCATGGGATTGTCAAGTCCAAGAGGATACGCCATAAGATCGTGTGCATTACCCACATATCATAGCAGATCAAGAGACTGGTGGGGTTCGGAACTTATCTATCTTAATAGTTCCATCATCTTCGCTAGAGATATAGTATTCATCAACAACAGATTTGATACTATCCTTCACATCTACATCTTCTTCTACAGGACCGTAGTATCCCATTTTGAAGAGGAGATCCCTACACTTCTCATAATACCGTTTAAAATATGCGGCATCACTTTTTATTACATCAATAAGATCATCATATGTTTGTTGAGCATCAGATTGTTCATCTGAGATATAATCAAACATTGCTTCGTCAAGACGTTCTTTACGTTGAGAAGTATAAGATTTTGTACTCATTTGCTCATCAGAAGATTCATAAATCATTTTAATAATTCTCCAAATTTTTAAACCTATCGGACATCATGTCCTCCAAACATTGCTCGCATACCATTCAGAACCTTGGCAGTGAAAGCACCAAGACGGCGCGACTCAAAACGTGCAAACAACGCACTGCTGATGACAGGAGCGGGTACACCAAGATCCACAGCAGCGTGAACAGTCCAACGCCCTTCACCAGAGTCTGATACTCCCCCATCGAACTTGCTAAGTTCTCTATCGCTGCGTAGAACATCAGCGGTAAGATCAAGTAACCAACTGCCAACGACACTACCGCGCCTCCAACACTCAGCCACTTTAGCAACGTTAATATCATACTGATAATCGGCAGGGTTGTCCATTGGGGCGACCTCGGCATCTCCTGCTTTGACATACTTAGAACCTGCATTTGCTTCATGGATAATGTTGAATCCCTCTGCATATGCTTGCATTATACCGTATTCTATGCCATTGTGAACCATCTTCACAAAATGTCCTGCTCCAGGATCACCACAATGCATCCAACCGAATTCTTCTGGGTACATTACATAGGAACCATCCCCTGTGCGTGGGGCAGCACTGATTCCTGGAGCAAGTGCATCGAAGAGAGAACGGCAGATGGATACTGCATGATCTGAACCACCAACCATAAGACAGTATCCACGCTCCAAACCGTAAACACCACCGCTAGTACCACAGTCAAGATACGCGACACCCAACTTTGAACAATACTCTGCCCGTCTCCTACTGTCCTTAAAATTGCTATTGCCATGATCAATAATAATATCTCCTTCACCACAAAATTGTAGTAACTCATTTAACGTATCCTCTACTGATTCTGCTGGGACAACCATCATAAAGATGCCTGGTTGTTCTGTATAGATTGTTTCTCCAGACTTCTCTCCGTAGATACATTCTTTTTGTTTTACTACTTGAACAAGAGTTTCCACAGAAGTGGTACATCCACTGATATAACCCGCTTCATATTGCTCTTCAGATTTTTTATAGTTGTTGCGATATCCATGTACTTCATGTCCTGCTGTAATAAGACGACGGGACATTCCTTCACCCATTCGTCCAAGTCCAATAATTCCAACTTTCATAATTACCTATTCAATACATGCTGTTAGAGGTTTGTTCTAGTCCATTAGATGACCAAAAATCATTCCAATCTTGTTCGGATGCTTCTGTAATACTAGAATCATAATTTTTGAGTGCAATAATAACATCAGTATACTCATTATACCATTTACTATTGCAAACTTCGTGAGTACGACGTGTTTCTAATGCGCCAATAATAAGTTTTAATTGATGTTTACTTAATTTTGGCATAGTTGTGTCATTCATAAACAGTTCAAGTTTACCACATATGACCCAGTAAGCAAGCAATTGTCAGTCAACCTGCATATTTGCTATAGACTTAATTGTTTCCGTTTGCTTTAAATATAGTTTGACGTAAGATCTGAGCATATTCTTAAGCACACTGGGATCATTACAACTCTCAATTTCACGAGAGATCTTCTCATATGCAAACAAATTGGTGGTAGTATTCAGTTTTATATCATCTGGATTCATGTTCTTATTGATCTAAATTTATATCTCGCTCAGTATTTAATCTATTACTAGATATCTGAGTAAATGGATCATTTTCGTAGTATGATTCCCATTCTTGAGGTCTCCAAGAGTTTACATCTTTACGAATCTCCTCAATCTTCTCCTCAATCTCTTTGAGTTTATATTCAATACGTTCCCAAGCTTGCATTTATTCCCAGCATATGCCCATATATTATAAGACCCCCATGACACCTATGTCAAGGGGGGATAGAATTAAAATTTACAGAGTGCTCATACTAGTTTACTCTCCAAAGTTTTATCCGATAAAATCTCTTTACAAATTCTTTTGCATTTTGATTGTGCGTCATCGCATTCAATTAAACATTCAAAGTAATCGTTGATTGCTCCCTCCATTGCAGTGCATTGGTCAACTCTTTGCTCGAATCTTCTCCATTCTGCTAACTGGTTAAAAGAAATTAAATTATGCATGATAGAATCATCCTTCAAAAGTACTTTTTTACATGATGTAGTGCAATTTGATCACATAAGCAACTCCCTCTCCTCTACTCATATTATATAGCATAGTTTGTGTTAATTCACTAACATTTGTTAACTTGAGACATAACTTAAGACTTCACAATATTTGTTATCACTTCTAAGATGCCATCACGAAATAATAGTTTACATTCAGGGAATGGAGCATACTTACAATCCCACTTCTCAGGATATACTGTGATAGAAGAACTTAAGTAGACAGGAGAACATCTACCATGGTTGCCATTCCTAATCCACCCGAATCCAAATGTATTATTAGCACCTTCACAAAAATCATGGGTTCCATCACAATTAATCTCCCACAATTGTCCTGCTGGATCTATCCAAAAATTACGCATCATTGGCGTCGTACAAATATTTTTAGTTTGAAGGATTCTATTATTAAATCCAGGTCCAATGTCGTAATTATTCCTAATGTTGTCGTACATGCTCATAACGTTCTCTCTTTGGATCTTTATTTAAATAATTACCTCTCCAGTCACAATATTTGATGCAAAAATCAATATCCCAACCAAGATTTTTATCAGCAGATTTTATACTTTTTGCTTTATGAACTTTACCTGTAGTAAAATCAACAAAGGCATGGGGAATGAGATCAAATTCTTCATCAATTCTACAAACTTTAAAGTACTTCTTATTACGTTTTTCGCAGTCAATAACAAATGCACCTATTTCTAAGTTGTTTTCAATCTCTCTACGTTTGAATTTAGTATCAAGAGTAATACCTTGAGTCTCCTCTATCCTACCTATGCGCCAAAGAGTCTCTCTTCTATAGTCTTTATTAAGAGCAAGACATAACAATCCCACTTTGTTTAAGATCTTCCATTTGCTACCATCCCACTCCATAAAAACTATCGCGATTTAATAATATCTATATCAGTTTTCCAATCTTCTTTGAACCTAAAGTTCTCATTAAGATCGAAGTACATTCTATGATTCTCTGTCTGAATATAATATCCAGTCAAATTTGAACCATCATCAGTCCAACCATAACTGATAACTCTCTCATCAATATTTTGAATGTCCAACTTTCTACTAGTATGAAGATAGTGATTGAACCTTTGATGTAAGTTAATCATAGGATGTATTTGGAATGTCTTGAGATTCTAACATTATCTAGGATAGTTGTAAATTCTCTTTCACATCTCTTAAGATTTAGTCGTTCAAACCATTGATCGGACCCCAAGTACCAGAATCACCATCTTTACGATTATCCAATTTATCAAAAATCTCATCAATAGACTTCATCTGCTCAATATTAGATATCATCTCAGCAATGGTCTTACAAACAAAAGGTTTTTCTCCTCTTGCAGCAAATGCTAGAGCATTGCGGAGATTTGCCTCTGCATCATCAAGAGATTCTATTACTGAATTAGATAGTGCCATTTAAAAAATGCATTTGCACCATTATAGCATCAAGTGAACCAAGTTACAATAGAGTAACGTGTACCATTTGTAACTTCCATAATCTCATGTGGGAACATAAAATTGGCAGGAAACAGTATTACATCTCCCAATCCAACCATTATTTGTAGTTCTTTATTCCAAAATGCCATAGCACCACCCTCATAATCACTATTAAGATTAATAGACATTGCTACTGTACGAGGTTGTTCATTAAAACTATCAGTATGTTGACTATAAAAACCACCAGTTTTATACCTTAGTAGATTATACCCACTATCCTCTTTTAAAAAGCACGATGGGAAATCTTTTGCATATAATTTAGCAGCAAGATCTACTTTTTTAAATATCAGTTGATCAATATTAACTCTATTAGGATCGTTTTTAATGACATCAGGCGTAGAGATGGATATCATGTCACAATTGCGAACATCTCTATTCTCTCTTGCATCAGAACTTACCTTTGCAGTCTCCCATTCACTACAATGAACATATTCATCAAGAATCATCTTACACTCATCTGGTGTAAAGATATTATTATATACTTTGACATAATCATTCAAACTATTTGATGCAAATTGAGAGTTATCCACTTCCTTTACTTCGATCACCTCTTTTTTAAGTTCATCATCACGATATCTGTGGTCTTTGTCAAAATAATATTTAAAAAATGGTCCTTGCGATCTAACATAATGCAAGAATACCTGAGTACATGATTCCCCATCAAATGAATCTCTACCATGCTGTGCATCCATACCAAGATATAACATAGCATCACCTGGGTTTAGAGAAACATATTCTCTACCCTGTGGGGTCTCAATCCATATATCCCATACCTTATCACACTCCAAATTTACAGTCAAAGAGATTTCACATTGAGGTTTATCTACATGACCAGTAAGTATGTTACCATGGCGATAATTCCTAGAATAACAATATGTTGGTAAGACATTCTCCCCCACCAACTGACACACAGTTTGATTTTTCTCTACCAACAATTCAATAAATGGTGGAAAATCATATTTTGCAATGCATCCATCCACTTGAGGATCATGCACAGTCTCAAACTGTTTGTAATGCGAATTAAAATTATCAGATAACTCTTTTGCTCTTGAGCATGATATAAAGTTAGGAACAAGAAGATACTTGTTCTCAATCAGTTTTTGATTCATCATCACTCACTTCTTGAACTAGACTTTCCAATACTATTCCAGTATCATCCACAGATATCAATTCTTCAATCTCAGCAACAATTTGTTCATCAGAATCATCATCAAATAATAATTCTAAGTTAAATTCATCGTCAAGTACAGACATATCAACATCGTTGAAGTCTTTTTTAGGTTCTTGTGATTCCTGTTCTGCAAGTAATGTTGAAAGTTCATCTTTTGCATCAGTATCTTCATCTAAAGGAATTGGTTCATCAGCAAAGTGACTATCTTCAATTACATCATCAAACAAACTATCATCAACATTACCATCAAATAAAGTAATATTATCGTATTTTACATTATTAGTATATGTTGCTTCCTGACCCTCAACAATGTCTTGCCCATAAAACAACTCTTCATGTTGACGGGTGATCTCGTTATGAACAGTCTCCATCTGTTGGTCATGATCCACCAACATTTCATTAAGTGCTTCTTCATGCCTAACTTCTTGACCATGCATTTCTGAAGTCAATTCATTATATAAACTTCTATCACTCTCTGCTTCTCTCATCATATCCATGATAGAAGAGGCATGACGTTCTTCTTGTTCGCGCACTTGTAGTTGCAACTTATCATACAACATCCTATCTTGAGATAGATTTTCCTTCAGAGTTTTATCATGCCGTGCTTGCATTTCTTCCATCTGAGTTTCAAGCTCTCGCATTGCCTCAGACCAAGAATATTGATCTTTTTTTTCTTGCTCAGATTGTGCTTTTTCCTCTTGTTCTTGCTTTTCAACAGTATCTTGCCACAATTCAACGTAACGTTGAAGGCATTCTTTTGTTACTGGATCGTTTTGTCTGTCAGCAGAATCATATTCAATATGACCAACACCATTCTCAGATCCATCATCCTTCCACTGAATTGCCCAAAGATGGTCAATTCCTTTAAATGGCCAATCTTCTTCAGAAAACCAGATACCTTTTCCATCAATGTTGATGTACCTATCTTCTTCGATTAAAGTAAATTTTTTCATTCTTTTTCAACCTCTTCAACTTGTGCTGGAATTACTTTTGTGGTTCTTGCTTCATGAAGCATCTGTGCAGCAGCAGAGAGGACACTAATGTTACTCTCGTTTGCATTTACCATCTCATTTCTAAATGACTCTACAGCAGCACTAGTAGATCTCTGCTGATTGGAATTTTCAATTGTCAACATTGGCATCCATGTAACAGCACACCCCCATTCATCCACTGGTTCACCAGTCTGGGGATGCATTCCTCTGATTTGAGTATACCATGAGCACTCTAAACCGATACAATCTTTACCAATTAGAGGACAAAATTTACCAACTTCAAGTTTAGCCATTACAACTCCATGTCAAATTTATCATACCATATTTAGTTCAAACTGCAAACTATTACATCGATATATTGAACACCCAAATCAACTACAAGATCAGTATTCTCATTTACTACTGCACTCCCACTCCAAGGGTGATTATGGACACTACCACCACCAGCAGGAACCATAGTACCAGTAGCGTTGGTGCCAGATGTCAATCTAACACCAGTATTACTAAATGGTGTAGAACCAGCACCACCTGCTGGACCAAAAAGACTCGGGTGGGTATGGTCAGGTAATTGTGAAAGTGACAGTGTATGATTACCAACACTACCAGTTACAGGAAATGTTCCTGATAATGCCACTGCGAGTGATGCTGTTGATTTTAATACAGTAGTCCAATTCTGTACACCTCCAGTACCACCTCCAGCAGAGTTTACAACACGAAGTGCTCTATTATTAGAACTAGTATCTTGTGTCCACTTTACAGGAGCTGCTGCTTGATAAAATACCTTCTTTGTTCCTGCAGGATATTGCCAGTAAAAACTGTTAATCCTATTATTTGGATCCAGTAGATCAAAATCTATTCCGTTCGCTGTTAATCTTGCCATATCAGCTAAATCTGCAGATAATTACATCGATGTATTGAAGACGTAAATCAATACTTCCAGATCCATTTACATTAAAATTAATGCTACCACTCCAAGGGTGATCATGTGCCTGCCCAATTCCCACCTGTGAAGTCACACCACCAGTTTGGTTAGAACCAGAAGTTCTAAAGTTACCACTACCAGTAGATGCACTAGCAGATTGTCCAATAAGAGAATTATGTGTATGATCAGGTATCTCAGAAATTGCTAAGATATGACCACCAACAGTTCCACTAACTGGAACAGTAGAACTATAGTTTACACTAACGGAAGACGTTGACGATGGAAAAGTCTGAGTAAAGGTATTACCACCTCCTCCAGATTGACTACCATATCCAAATCCACCACCAGTCCCATTCACCAAACGCAGTGCTTTATCATTATGAGCAGTAACTTGACTCCATCCAGTGGGTGCTGATGCTTGATAGAATACACTAACTGTATTTTGAGCAAGTACAGAATATTTCGATGTTATAGACGTACCGTCATTAAAGGTAACCCCAGTGGCGGTTAATTGCGTTGCCATCTTACAATCATATTTCCTTTATTTACTTATTTATCAACTACATTTAATCCAGAATCCATCACCAGTAAATTCCCAACCATCTGCTAGGACTTCTTGATAACTATCATATTTATCTTTAAACCCCTCAGGAACATATGGAGGCCACTGTTCTCTGTAAAATTGTTGCGTCCATCCATCATTATATGGGGATGTTGCTTGAATCTGATTCATAATATCAGGGTAGATCTGACGCCTTGGTTCATCACTACCAATTTCACGTTCATAAACTGTTTTGCCACCATCAGGCGACTCATAGATTTTAGCAGTCATTGTTCACTCATCAAATACTTTACACATGGGAGAACCAGGATGGTCATCGCAGAATTTATCTAGAACCTTATCTTGGTGACGATTCTCTGGATTAGCAATCTTACCCTCTGTATTAGGATCCCACTCATCAGGTGAGTGTTCTTCATTACAGTGTAGATCTACCTTATACTCATTCCACTTATCATTAGGATCATAAAGTGGATCGGATGGATCTCTTTGCTTAGGTGATGACATTATGCTTGCTCCTTGTTGAATAGTTTACGACACTTTTTAACTTCTTTGAGTTCATCCTTGATCATTTGATAAGCATCTTCAGGAGTGATACGTCTTGACATTTCCATGGCAATGGTGTATTCAACTCTTGTACCAAAGTGTTTAAGTGCTTCTTCAAATGAGTTTAGTTCCTCATACATTATTTAACGCCTCAAGAGATGCTTCATAATCACTCTGGAAGATAGCAAGTCCCTCACGAGTCAAGACGCTATCATACATTGCATTGAACACTTTAGATGGCATGGTGACAACATCAGCGCCATACATGAAGCATCGTGATACATGATGTGCATCACGAAGAGATGCTGCTAACACTTGAGTCTTCTTACCATGAACAGATCTACAAGTAGCAATAGCACGAACTAATTCAACTCCACTAAAGGAGTTATCATTACATCGACCAACAAAAGGAGAGATGTATGTTGCACCTGACTTCATTGCCATCACTGCTTGTGCAACAGAGAATACCAAAGTTACATTTGTCTTAATATCATTCCCTACGGATAGATGACGACAAACTTGCAAACCATCAGGAGTGCAAGGAACTTTAATGGTTGCAGACTCACCAAACTTCTCAGCAAGGCGAAGTCCCTCCTCATACATTACAGTGGAGTCACCAACGACTTCCATGCTAATATCGCGCACACCAATATCAATCAATTCCTGATACACATCCTCAGGATTACGTCCACTCTTACGAATCAGAGATGGGTTTGTAGTCACACCATCAACAAGTCCTGTCTGAAAATACTTCCGTACTTCTTCAGTATCTGCAGTGTCAAGAAAGATCTTCATTTGTCTCCGAGTGTGTAGTTGTCAAAATTATATTTTGTAGTTGATAATTTGTCAATTTTAGTTGATAAATTATTCTCAAGATGGTACATAGAGTTGATTGTCTCAACTCTCTCCATTTCTAAAAATTTTACCTGCTCCTCAAGGTGAGCAATACGCTCATCAAGGCTTTTAAATTCAAAATCGTAATTAGTCATCGATAAATGTAGGGATCACGGTTTCTACTTTTGCGCTTCTGAAGTATATCTCTGATTCGTCGCCTTAAAGCATCAAATAATTTCTTCATAATTTAACTCCCATAGTTACAGAGGTAACATAAGTATAATCATCAAGTGTTCCATCTTGTAAACACTTGAGATGCCATCGTGTTATCTGGACAACTCCATCTTCGGTAGCACCAGTAATAAAGTTAGCACCATAAGGTTCTCTTAATACACTTGTATAAAGACCAAAGCGGGTTTTCTTGATGTAAAATGCATCATCTATCCAAACAACATTATCAGGAATAACCTTCTCTATTGTAGGATTAGATCCCAAAGATGTTGATAGTGTTGACTTTTTAGTCTGTTGTTGAGGTTCCGTCATCTTTTTTATTAAATCCAAAAGGTAGTGATTTCTCTTCTTCGTCTGCACGAAGTTTGTGAGCAAGGGTACAGACAGTCTCCATTACTTTAAGACAATCTTCAATCTTAGACCCTTCTGGCATATTTGAGAGAATAACATCAAACAGAGGAAAGAATTGATCTGCTGCTTGTTTTACTTCTTCAGGAGTCAGTGGTTTTTTGTTCATTACTATGATATGGATGTGGTTTTACAAGTTTACGATTCCGAGCACTGATATGAAGTTGTTTAATTGCTTCAACGACCTCAGGAGTCTCATCCCACTCCCAAGTCTCGCCACCCTTACCCGTGAATGATTTTGCAGTCATGATATGACCTCTTGACTACTGGTAGTATATCACAAATTTAAAGTCTCTGCAATATAATTTGCTGAAATTTGATTCGTTTTGGATCCTGGATGAGTTAAATCTCTTGCATAATCAATTTGGTCTATGTACTTACACTCTGGAAGTATTCTACAGTTTGAGGGGAATATATGATACTCAGCACATGGAACATCACTCCACATTTGTTGCAAGGTTAACCTTATAAGTTTTAAATGTGTTACCACATTTACATCAAATCTTCTCCATGCTTTTCCCAACCCACTAATATCTTCTGTCCAATTTCCACAATTAACTGGCATAAAACCATCAGTCCTTTCAGGCAAAAATAAAGTACACCTAGAAGAATCTGGATATTCAATTACCACCCCCCTTGGTTTAGGAAAGTTTTTTAAATAAATTGCACTATTATACAGAAGATATTGTGCGCTACATCCAGGAACTCCAAGATTGATTGCAGGAATACCAGTAATATTACTATATTGTGCAGGAACACTATCCTTTACATTTACTCCAATTCCAAAAGTATTTGAACATCCAAACATCACTACGGTTTGATCCCATCGTATTTTATCAAACTCCAAAGTCCTATATCCCAAACTGTTCATGGTATATTTGATAGACTTGTTACGATATTCCCAATCAGGACCCTGAGTTTTTAAATTTTTTTTAAATAATTCTTCACTATCATTATCATGAAAATGATATGGGGGATATCCACTTTCTGTAGCTGGTAATAAATTATTCATGAAAATACTTCAACACCATTCAATTGAGACCATCTCTGAGCATCATATTCATCATTAACAATCGGTTCTCCCTTAACATTTAAACTAGTATTCAGAAGAATTGGGTGACCAGATACTTGTCCCCAACGTAAAAGTAAATCATGCAATTTTGGTGCATCACACTTCCTCACAGTTTGCACCCTACTAGTACCATCAACATGTACAACACCATGAAGTTTATCTGGTAATTTGCATTTCATTGCATATTGCATGTAAGGACTTTCTACAAGATCATCATGCATATCAAAGTATTTTGAAGCATATTCAATAGGAACCACTGGGGAGAATGGTCTAAATGATTGTCTCTTTTTAATCTCATTTACCCTATCCTTTATACCTGGATTAGTTGGGTCTGCTATAAGACTCCTAGCACCTAATGCTCTTGGTCCAAACTCTGCTCTACCTCTCGCCAATCCACATACTTTATTCTCCTGCAAGTAATTAACAATATTACTATTTAAACTTCTCTGTAGAATTTTATATCCAAGATATGGTGTAAAATTTATCTTCTTCTTTTTATGTGCCAATACTGCACCAATTGCAGAACCAGAATCTCCTGGTGCTGGCATAATCCACACATTTTTAAAATAATCATATGCACGAATATTTGCAACACAATTCAATGCACAACCACCCATCAAAACTAAGTTATTACTATCAGTAAGAGACTTCGCCTTATTTAAAGCAGTTGCAAATAAGTTTTCATATACATGTTGTGTTGCAGCGGCAATATCCTCATCACTCTCTCCTGGTGCCCAATCAAGACATCCACGATGAAAATTGCGCTTAGATTTTAAATCAACACCAATCAAATCATCAAGTATCTTTCGAGTAAGTTTTGTTCTATCACCATAAGCAGACAATGCCATCAAAATATATTCTTCTTCATTGGGTTTTAAACCAATTCTTTGAGTCATCGCTGAATACCAAAGTCCAATACTATTTGGATACTTTAACTCATACTTTAATTCAATTGCATTTTCAGTCGCCTTCCATATACTAAGTGTTTGGAACTCACCAATGGCATCGATCACAAGTATAGCACAGTCTTTAAACTTACTAGTATAGTATCCAGCACAAGCATGACTATAGTGATGATCAACAAATTTATGCTTACAGTTAAAATACTTGGTGAAGTTATCTATGAATGGACCTTGACCCGATCTAATCTGTCTCCATCTTTTGCGGAGAGGATTCTCATACCAACAAATAAGATCAGGTTGCCCATATTTTAATGCATAAAATGTGAGAGAATCATGAATATATGGATCGTTCTTTGTTCTACTAAAACGTTCACTCTCAGAAGCAAACATGAGAGAATCATTAGAAAATACTGCCAATGCAGCATTATGACTATTCGATGATATCCCCCATGTTATCATAATTTCTCTCCCAATAACTAACTGGTAATGTTGGATCTTTTTTGATGATTGGTTCTAATTGATTTGCAGGACACATTGAGCAATAGGATTCATCTTCTCTACTTAAAAACTCCTGCAATTGTTCATCCGTACAATCAATATCTAATGGTTTATACTTTAAATAAGGATCCCACTTCTCACTCAAATTATACTTTTTTGCTTGCATTGGTAAATATGCAAGTGCTGGACATTTCCACAATTTATTCTCATGTAATTGTAATGCATGTTTTGACACACAATTACTCCAACTTTGGTAGGAATTGTTATCTTCATACGGCATCATATTGTTACCATATCCAGTATATTGTGGTATCCAATGTTTGTTAGTAAAGTCCCAAAACTCTACTCTTACTTTATTTGAATGCCTCCACTCTTTTGCTAGAGTGTATCCCTTTTTAATTCGTTTAGCGTAATTTAAATCTTTTGTGCTATGTATTGATATTGCTAAAGTTGTATCAGTAGCACGTAAAGCATCTGGAAGTCTTGGGTGATTATGTAAGAACGATGCATTAGATACTAGATCTATTTTAGTATATGGATCAGGAAACATCATCCTGACCATGTATACCATATCAACAAGATTTTTATGGAGCGTAGGTTCTCCACCCAATATAACAAAGTGTTTTGGTTTTACTCTTCGACTCCAATTATATAGCCATTCTGTAGCAATGTCTACGTCTATTGTACCAGAGTGTCCATGATTAGAATAATGAGAACATCCTTCGCAAGTAAAATTACAGTTATGTATTACATGAAATTCTAATTGCTTAGTGCTAAATTGCATAATAGTTAAAATTAATAATTATTCTCCTGTAATCATCAGTGCATGACGTACCAGTATGCATCATAGTAGCAGGGAATTTTACAAATCTATTTGCAATACTATTTACTTTAGTACCATCCTCAAATAAAGTATATCCATCATTAGTATTGACATAATATATTGCTGTGATCATATTATTAGCATGAGGACCAAAATCACAATGAAATGCCCAATCAAATACAGTTAATTTATCAGTTCTACTGATAGCATTTGCCTTTATTCTAGCAATAGCACTCATGTCCTCCTTATGAATTATTGGTTCTACATTGTTATATGCATTACTAATTATTTGATGTTTTGAAAAAATTAAATGAATGTATTGAGAATGTCCATCACCAGGAGAATTTATGCCATTATTGAATGTCCATACACATGAATTAGCGATATCACCATTATCATAATTACCCGTCCAGTAATTATACAAATCACTATGCAATTCTGTGTCTAAGTAATCATCAATGACTTCAATCATCAATATATCCTGTCTCCGTTAGCATTTTGACTGCTTCATCAAAAGATTTATAAAGAATCTGCATACAAATACACTTACGATCTGTCATGTTTGATCCACCAGTTGGAGTTACAGAATGTGGTTTTGATACATCTAAAAGATATGCATCACCATCCTGTGCCATGAATCTAACTGACTTCTTTAAGTGACCTTCATGAAAAACAGCACCATCAGTCTGAGTATCAACCCCTTCTGCTACAGCATCAAGATTATCATTAGGATAATAAAACTGTGTAATACAGTTATCAGTTTTAATATAGAAGTTTACTATTGCTTCAATATCACTATCAGTGTGTGGAGGAATCTTATAATTGAGTTCCATCACAGATAATGTACAATCCTCCCTGTTCTTGGAAGGAACAACCCTCAGCAAATCTTCATCACTGGTTGTATGAACATAAGAATACTGAATACCCATGAATCCCATAGGTGTATCCATACCATATTCAATTTTTTTGCCCTTCTTAGCGTAATGCTCAATGGTAAACTTTCTATTTAACTTACGATAAAACATTTAAAAACTCCTAGTTGTAGACATATTCCCTCCATTCAGGAACATTACAGTTTGCTAAATCAAAAGCAACACAATTATATGGTGCCCTTGGTTTACGACTTATCTTTAGCCGTGTATTCTCCAATAATTTGTCACTCTTCTCAGTATTACACTTAGAACAAGCAACAACCAAATTTTCCCACGTATCAGTTCCACCTTTACTGCGAGGAATGACATGATCAATAGTTAGTCTTGTAGTTGATCCACAGTATTGACAAGTATTACGATCACGTTTATAAATCAGTGATCTTGAAGGACGACCGACCATCAAACGATTAATCGGTATTTTAATATAGTTGACAAGTCGGATTACTCTACCAGATAGAACTTGAACTTTATCCTTCAATACAAGAATAACCGCCCTCTTCCAGTTAGTGAAGTTTATCGGTTCGTAACTCGAATTTAGAACTAAAACAGTCTGATATGGTTGTATTTTTAAGTGCTCCATACAAGTTACTTCTTTGGGACATTATATCACCTATACATACTATCTGACAAATCAAGTAAAAACAAGATTTCTTCCACAGTATCTTTTTTACCAGGGCATTTGCGAATAATATCTCGCTTATGCCTCTCAATTTTCATATTAGTAATTAACTCTGGATGTTCCTGTAACCATCTAATTTCATCATGATCAAGAGAGTTGAATTCTCCCTGATTAATCTTATTTACCACACTAAAATACTTAATCCTATCGTATGCATTCATAACTTTGATTTATGTTTAAAGTCTACAACAATTACACAACGATGTGCTTTATTAGCAACTATCGGTTGTGGCATAACAGGTTGATGATTTACATTAGAATGGTGTATAAGTAAAGAATTTTCGTCTCCAGGAAGAATTATCTCTCTATCATTATTCTCAATCAATGTCCCATAAATTCTAGAAGGATTTCTTAGGTAATAAATCATACCCAAATCAAAATCATCATGACTATGAGAATTCTTATAGTTTGGATACAATTGATCATTATAATCCTCATCATTAGTCCCCTTCATCCTCTTTGACCAGTATGAAGCGACTTTATAATCTTTTATTTGAGGATTACCAACGGTGTCTGCATAATTGTATAAATGTTTTTTTACTAATGAAAAAAATATATACCAACTAGACTTGTACCACAACGTTCTATTAGCAAGATTATTTGTTGCCTCTACAGATCTATCCCACTTATCACCAGCACGTAGTTCATCATCAATATCTTCCTCAATCTCATTTTGAACATGGGGGGTTAACAAATTATATGCTCGATATATCATATTACCAGAGAAGTCAAAATGAACTACATCTCTCTTATCAATCCAATCCTGAGCATTAGTAACTGGTTCATTTTTTGGTCTTCTAAAAGTCCTTATGAACTCATCAGAAATAATTTCATCCAATCGAACAGATGGTGCTGTCCTTGATCTTTCCGCAAGTTTAATAACCATCTCTTCTTGATCATTATTTAATTTAAGTGTCATATTTCTTCTTCCAGTAACTCACAGGTAACAATGGATTTTCGGGAGAGAAGTAATGGGAATCTGCAGGGCACATTTTACAAAATGATTCTTCCCTACGAGTGAAAAAGTCACGCAACTCTTCCTTACTACACTCAGGGTCAAGAGGAACATATTTGAGATATGGATCCCACTTATCACTTAAATTATACTTATCTGCCTGCATAGGAAGATATGCTAAAGCAGGACACTTCCAAAGTTTTCCTTCATGCAACTGAACACATAGTTTAGATACACAATGCTTCCAACTTTTCTTAGGATTCTCATCCTCATAGGGTTCCATTTTATCACCAAAACCCTTATACTGTCTAATCCAATGCTGAATAGATGGTCTTAACTCAACTTCAGCACCCGCATCCATCCAGTCTCTTACCAGTCGATATACTGGTTCAAACTTCTTGACATAATCAGGATCATTGTCAGAGTGAACGGATACTCCCAACACTGTCCTAGTTCTCTTCAGTGCTTCACATAAATCTGGATGTTTATGTAAATAAAATCCGTTTGATATGACTTCAACATAAGAATTTGGCCACATCTTCCTGGTCAAGTACACAAGCTTAACCAAATCATTATGCAATGCAGGTTCTCCACCCATAAGAGTAAATCTTTGGGGCATGATCTTCTGCCTCCACGCCCACATCCACTCAGTCGCATCTTCAATAGAAAGCATACCACTGTGACCCTGATTCATGTAATGAGTACATCCTTCACAGGTAAGATTACATGAGTGAGTAACATGCAATTGAATCTCATGTGGTACTTTTAACATCTACTCCCCTCATCGATAGTAAGATTTGCTGCCAATATCATTCTCTTAGATTCTATTTGATTAACTGGTGCATAATGCATTATCCCAGAAGGGAACAGAACCATAGATCCTTCTGTAACACCTTTTGGTATGTATTCCATCACATTGCCATCCCTTAAACTAATGAATGGTGCGATAAATGTAGTTGGTAAGTGATCCTCATCAAATTCGATAAAAACAACCAGACTGAGATGACCTAAACCATGATTATGTGGTGGATGATATCTACTATTATCATATATTTGGAACCAAGCAGTATCAACTGTTATAGTTTCTCCCAAATTCAATGCATGAAGACCATCTGTAATATCTTCATAAAGAACATTCTCAATTAAACTATGATAATTATTACAATTACCATAATCTGTAGATTGATCATGAAGATCACCACTGATCATATTATCTTTAGAGTTATGCTCCCATATTTTTAAAAGAGCATTCTTTTTACGTTCCCAATCACCAAGTTTAACGTGGTAAAAAGGAATAACCCAATCTTTTATATAATGATCAGTATCAACACTAAAATCATCATCAGACGATAGATTTTCGTTACTTATTATTGTAGAATTCTTCATTGCGTCTTTGATCTAAATACTGAATAATTTCGGCTCGCCATTCTAGTAGTTCATGATAACATTCCTGATCATGAGCATCCTGACGTAACTCATGGTCTGGTTTCAATACACTTTCATAGAAAATGTAAAACGCATCTTTACGTTTCTGATGTTTTGTGGTGCTATCCAAGTCCATTTAGGTCTCCATTTGTTTTACTTTAAGTCCACCTACTAGAACTTGTTTGCTCTTAGAATAATTTGAGGAATGTGGGATGGAAGAAGAAAAAACTAACACATTCCCCTCAGAAGGAAGAACACAATAAGGTTCTCCCAACGATAACACTGTGGCACCATCATCACAATCATTTAGATATAGTATAAAACTATAATCTTCGTTATGATCATGACTATGCTCCCGCATACAACCACCATTAGTATAGTCAACTAAATGCAAATAGAAATATTCAAGATCAGTAAGATTAAGGATCTCTTCAACTTTTTGCTTTAATTCTCCAATATAGTTATAAAAGATGTAAGAATGAGGAAATTCTAATAAGTTAAGAGTTGCAAAGCAGTTGTCGGATAAAGAACTTTGTTTCTCATCTTTTAGTAACTCTGGAGTTGAAAGACACAATCTCAATAGCGATTTCATATACATCACTATTTGTGGTCTGATTCTAAACTGATCAATCATCTTGTGGTTCTACATCTACGATGGCAGAGACAGGAACTTCATGTTCTCCACCAATCAAGTAATAATGTTCTCCATCTCTCTCACCAAGATACAACAACTCACTACTAGGAAATTTATTCTCCCGTAGCATCGCTTGCAACTGCAAATGAGTCAATTCAGATTGTGAAATCTTCATTTCCATAAACCGCAGTATACTTTTGAATTAAAGAATCTCTCATTTCATGATATGGCGTGACATCCACATCATATTCATCACCAAAATTCCAAATACCTCCTTGCTGAATAGCAGCAATAGACGCCAGAATCATAGTCTTCAAACCTTCTTTATCACAAGTAATACTTACCAAAGTATCTGGATGTGGATCAGCATTCATCATTGTTCTATCATCCAATTAGAGTCATCATGTTTAAGAACTGAGAATCTTTGCTTAGTAATCGATTCTAAGTGATATGCTTTAGAGTTTTCATCTTTAACTCTGCATGTATGTAATTGTAGCATATCTACCTCAAAAAAGGTATGAGCTTTTGAACTGATTGGTGATACGTAAATAAACTTGGTTTTCATTTGATGAATACTGTTCCTTTTTTAGCTTGGTTACGATGTTTTTTAATGAAGTTTGTGGCAGAACTTTCATTCCTACAAGTCTTCAATTGAACCCCATTATACACTACAATAAGGGATTTGCGTCCAGCAACAGGGACAGCAGCGTAACCGTCCCTAGTCATAAATCCAGACTTACAACCTTTATAAAAATTGTAAATTTCTTTTAATTCCTTTTCGTTAGTCATTGTGCAAAACTCAATGTAATTCTGGGTCCAATAATAACTGGTTCATGATACATTCCGACAGGAATGTACAAAGCATCCGAAGGGTTCATAATTACCTCACTACCATCATCAAATCTATACATCATTTTACCAACTGCCTGAACAATCATAACATCAGTCTCATCATTATGCCTACCCGTCGTCACCCCCTCATTCACTCTAGAATGATAAATGTGCATAAAATTCCATCCCTCAGGTTCCCTATTCATTTGCATAAGGATGTTAAGTAATAGTCCCTTGTAGTCTGAGTATCTACCAGTAGTTTCACCATAAAGTAAAGTAACATCATTCTTCCCTTCATGCATACCCATCAACATCTGCTCATTGATATGCGACCAAGTAAGACTCTTGACAAAATTAAATTTTTTAGGTCGATACGTGTAATTCATCGTTTTACAGTGCTAATTGCTGGTTTTCCTTCTACAAATACAGTGTTTACCACATTTTGTAATCTTTTTACCGTAGATATCCCCACATTGCTGTAGACAGGAACATGGACAAGTCCAAAGGACTTCTTGTAATCTTCAAGTTTACCAGGTGTTAGTTGTCCTTGCTGAATCCTCCTTACATCATCAAGATGCAAACGAAGAACCCGACCAACTGACTGACACATCTCAATAACATTCATTTGACGCATCAATACCAAAGAAGTAAGACCAGGAACAGAGATACCTTCACTCAAAATAGAGTAATGAATGACAATAAACTTCTTATCTGGTTGATCACCATACTCACGAACAAGAGAGAAGAACTTCTCACGACTAATTTTGTTGTAGTTGTGGAATGCACCCTGCCTACTAGTGATCCATAGGATATCATATCCCATCCGCCTTGCCTCTTGTAGGAATGTGGTTTTGATAATCATGTTGCCCAACACCGTAGTGTTAGGAGCAGCAATCAGAACCTTCTGCATGTGATCTTCATTACGAAGAGTCCTCAAAAGAGTCATACAATCACGCTGTGCTGCCTCCTCAACAGTCTTTTCACGAACAGCAGCAATAGGGATAGCGTTGATCTTAGGAGGAAGGATGGAACCGTTCTTAATCAAGCGTGGTGCTGGGACATTGTAAATAATGCCACCATAAACACTGTCATTCATACCATGTCTTTTAAGAGTAGCAGAGTACTTAGGAGTAGCAGTGAAGAAGTAGCAGCGGCGAGCAGCAGAAGTGTAATACCTGGCAGCACCAAAGAAATTCTTTTTGACCGAATTATGCGCCTCATCAAAATAGATGCAATCTACAACTATTTTAGATTCTTGTATACGATGAAGCGAATGATATGTAGTAAAAATTAGCTTATGGCAAGTAGTATGGTAATCCCACTTGTAAATCGTGCTGGGATCAGTGGTGCAATGGTATGGAAGATCATTACCCCCAGAGTGAACATGAAGGACAGCAGCATTCTTAATATGCTGAGTAAACTCATCAGATAGTTGACGAGCAAGCAGGAGACGAGGAGCAACCACAACAATGGTCTTGCATCCCTCCATCTTATCCATCTCACGCATTGCATCGGCAATTGCAATAAAGGTCTTACCTCCACCAGTCGGAACCACCACGATGCCTTTGGACTTCTGATCCATAACATCAAGTGCTTCTGCCTGGTGGGGACGAAGTTGCATTGAACTCATGTGAATACAAATATTATACCAGAAATTGATCTACCGTGACGGGTCCTGTAGTTCCATCAAATCTGTAATGATACTGAAGTGCATCTGCACAGACAAAATGTGGGTGATCTACAGAGATGTCAAGTCTCCTACACATCTCTTTGTGGTTGTCTTCCATCAACTCCACAGCATACAGCATATTGTTGATGATATGATCCTTACTATGATATTCCTGCAACGCTTCGTAAAGACAGGCGATGAAGTTGCCACTACCAGCACAGTTGTCCATGAATCTGGAGTTTGGATTCTTTAGTTGTTCAATGGGAATGTCGTCTATCATGAGATTAATTAGATCTGTTGGTGTAAAAACTTCCTGTGTCTGTTTAATCCGCTCATCAGAGCGTTCAATAGTGGACCCATGCTGCTGATTGTGACGGTTTTTAGATGACATTGGATCTCTCCAAGTAATTCAGTTCTTCGGATGTAAAACCAAATTGCTGAGATAGATTCTCATAGTTTGTGATGTCAGGTACTTCCGCATTCTTAATAGCAGGAGTAAATCCCGCAGTCTTTTTATAATTGTCCACAAAAAACTTGATAATCGAATTATCAAAGATCTTACTAAGGCGCGTCCCTTCCTCTTCCGAAGTAATAGGACACCAAGCATTAAGCATACCCACATATCCATTAGAGATAAACCTCTTCTTATATGTTGATGAGAACGGTACAATAAATTTTAGTACATCACTAGTATTGGGAAGAACATCGGTTCTACCAATCTTATCTGCAGATTTATAAATCTCATACTTACCATCAGGAGTGTAATCCTCATTAGCAATTACCTGACCCATCTTCAAGGGAATACGAGAATGATTAGAGTTAGCAATCTTATCTAAAATGGAATGCTTAAGAGCAGCATCACCAAAGAGAGGCAAACCATCACGGAGATCCCAAGTAAATGATCCGTCTTGAGTGATGACAGTAGTCTTACCCTTATATGGTTCATTTACTAGGTGCCAACGACATATTGCAACGCCTTCATTGAAGAAGTCATCAGCAGTGTAGTCAATCAGTTTGAGGTTGTAGATCGTAGAGAACAACTTCATGAACTTTTTACCCTTGCCAGTGTTACCCAACACAGATGCAGGAGTGACCTCACACATATCTCCACCAGGAGCAACCATCTCTAGATGATCTTCCACTATCTTTGTCCACAGTTTGTTGTTCCGTGCCTTCTTGGTCGGATCGTTATATGGAGGATTGGCAAGAATGGCAGTGAACTTCATGTCTGGGTGGGTAGCAACGATTTTGATCTGCTCGTCAATGTATCCTACACGATTACGGTGACTATCGCAACTCTCCCACACAGTGAGACGGTTGGGATCAATTCCACGTTCCAAGAGTCGAGCAGAATGAGAACCACTGGGATCACCAAACATGTATGTGCTGCTCATATCCTGACAGTCATTGATCATCGTGTCAAGCAATGGAGTAGGAATAGATTGCTGGGTAGCAGATGAGACCGATAGACCGTTAATAGTCTCAGAGATCGATTGCCTCATGCTCTTCTGAATGCTGTTGGAGACCAAACCGATGCGACGGGTCAGAAGTTCTACACTGCGAGGATTTTTAGAGATAACCTCAGAGAGGATTCCTTCTCTATCGCCAGTTACAGAAGAATAAACATCAGAACCAATCACATCGTTGATGGAGTACACATTCCGACCACTACGGATGATGTAGAACATGGTCAGAGGGATAGATTCTAACAGTGCCTTGACAGTCTGCTTCTTCAGCGTGTCAAGGTCATCGACTTTTTTACGCGATCGATCTCCATCACGACACAACTTTGATTGTTAGCACCATTGTCATTTAACTGCGTCTCCTTCAAGACTGTCGTGAGAGCAGACTTCAGGTTGAAGTTGAAGTCACTCAGACCACTGAGATCAAGAGACTCAACAATGCTGGTCACAGTAGAGATACTGCTCTCAACATCTGCTGCTAGAGCATCTTCAAATGCTTCCTTACTCAGTTCCTGGAACCCATCGTTCCATTCATGGATGTTGGTGAAGTCTACAACGCTGAATTGAGAGAGTGAGGGATTGCTATCACATGCGAGTTGGAACGCTGTATGAAGAGCACGTAGGCACCTCTGAGCATCAAAATCAATCACCCACCAATCATGTTCACCAGATCCACCACGGAATGCAAACTGTGTCCAGAACTCAATCGATTCTCCGCCACGGCAATTGATAACCGTATCAATCTTCTTAGCAGTCACACCCAGAACATTTGCAGACTGAGTGATGATGAGTGCCTTAGTATGCTCTTCTAAGAAGAGCTTAATATCCTCCTGATCTTTATTTGTATCAGAGGTAACTACCAATGCAGGATAGTAGCAATCAACTAATTTTTGGAATGCATGACATGCCTT
>Ga0187219_1000111_pt1 | contig 33013 bp, 38 predicted proteins | sample 13SPOviralmetaG_FD_130162 | JGI IMG/M metagenome (GOLD analysis project Ga0187219, IMG submission 130162) | Marine viral communities from the oligotrophic San Pedro Time Series (SPOT) site, San Pedro Channel, CA, USA - 13 SPOT_SRF_2010-07-21... | ecosystem: Environmental > Aquatic > Marine >... | reverse complement strand
GCTAAGGTACAACAATACTTGAATAAAACAAGCACAAAAGCAGAATAATTTTTGTCGGATTCTTGAAACGTAGTAACAGCAACGGATACAGGACGAAAAAAAAATCTTGTTTGTTCATTCTTTGGCTCGTGATTCTATATAGATAAGAGCGCGAGAGATTCACGTTCATTTGTTTAGGCAGTATACACAGGGCTCGGAGGCTTAGCAACATCTCTTGGTGCTTGCTTTCTCAGTGTCGTTGGGGACACTCAGACAGGGACCGAGGGCGGAGGGCGGAGGGAACAGGGCAAACAACAGGCAATAATGTATACGTAACGCGTGAGCGGTAACGTATACGGGGCGGAGCAAAGCAGGTTGTTCAGCGTTACACGTACCGCGTACAAAAACGTCAAAAAATTGGGACATCACAGCAGGAAACAGCACCCCCCATACAGGGTGCAGGTCGGTTCCGGCGAGGGGGTGGCACGGCGCGCGCGGCATAGAACCCAAACACTATGGGCATCTAAAAAAAATTTGTACCTTTGATAAATAAACCCTATATTAGTAGAACTTATGATGACCTACAGAGATTTAATAAACAGTGATTACACCATCAAGAATGGTAGGCTGATAAATAACGCACCACCCTTACAGACGGGATTATGCAAAATGGCTAAGATGCGAAAGGCTATGAAGAAGTCTGAAAAGGTTTCGATGATAGCAGACGGAATGGATATAGCTGAGATGCGAAAAGAAATGAAAAAGATGTTTTAGGTAAGTTAGTGTTTGATGATTCGGGGTACACACATACCCATTATTACCTAAGTTTAAAGAGGACTCTCCTACGGTCCTCTTTTTTTATGCTATAAACTATAATACTTATGTTGACCTAATGTTGACTTTGTGTTGACTTTTAGAACCTAACTAACTGATAATCAATACTAAATGTTAAGATGTTAACTTTCTTTATATACAGACAAACGTTTAATAATAATAATAAAGAGAGAGAGAGAGAGTAGGGAGCATAAAACTCTACATTGCATATGTTGTTATTATTTATATCTTTGTTCCAAATTAAATCAAATACAAATGAATCAGAGTTATTCGCCAAAGGACTTAGAGTTCGGCACAGAGGGGAGAGACAAGCTCATCTCCGGCATCACAAAAATTTCTAAAGCAGTAAAGAGTACGTTAGGACCTATGGGTAACACTGTGCTCATAGAATCACCGGACCACACACACGGGATTACGGTAACGAAAGACGGAGTAACAGTAGCGAAGTCTATCAGTCTAATGGACCCTATCGAGAACCTTGCGGTTCGTATGATGAAGGAAGCGGCAGATAGGACAGCTACCTCAGCGGGTGACGGGACAACGACAGCGATAGTGTTAACAGAGGCACTTGTAAAAGCGGGTACTAAGCGTATGAAAGATTCTAACAGGACGGAAGTTTTGCGTATGCTTGTAGAGAAAACGAAAGAGATAGTAGAGAACCTAAAGAAAGTATCAAAGAAGGTGGACACGAAAACACTTAGGGACGTTGCGGTTATATCAGCGAACAACGACAAGCTCATCGGGGATACCATAGCCGACGTATACGAAAAAGTTGGCAAGGACGGTATCGTTACAGTTGAGCGTTCACAGACATCAGAAACATATTATGAGACTACCAATGGTATAAAGATAGACAGGGGATATTTGACCGACCTGTTTGTCAATGACCAAAAGAAAGATGAGAGTGTCCTTGACGACACTTACATATTGGTATCAGATGCAGAGGTCAGCAACATCCTACAGATAGAGAAGGTATTGAAACCAATCATACAGGAAGGCAAGAAGTTATTGATTATTGCACCTGTCGCGGGGCAGGTAGTAAACACATTAGCAGCCAACGTTATGAAGAACAACCTAAAGGTTTGTGCTATACCACCACCCAACTTTGGGTACAAGCAGCACGAGCTTATGCAGGACATTGCACTTAGTGTTGGAGCGACATACTTCTCCGAGAAGACAGGGGATGACTTGAGTCTAATTGAATTTAGCGATTTGGGTCACGCTTCCAAGGTGATAGTTGGGAGGGACTCGACGGTCATCCTCAAGGATGATAACGAAGAGAATGATGAGACCATCAAGAAGCGTGTTGAGGAATTAACTCACGCACACAGTCTCGCCAAGAAGAAAGCTGACAGGGAGTTTATCCTTTCGCGTATAGCCTCACTAACGGGTGGCATAGGTGTCATCTATGTTGGTGGTAACACAGACCTTGAGCAGAAGGAGTTGTATGACCGAGTAGACGATGCGGTGTGTGCAGTACGCTCAGCATTGGAAGAGGGAATACTTCCGGGTGGAGGGATTGCTTTATATAAACAAGCATTATCTCAAGATGACACTGTTGCGGGAATGATGTTAGCTGATTGTCTTAGTGAACCTCTTTGGCAAATTTGGACCAACGCAAGTTTAGGTAACAAAATGTTTTACAAAGTTAACGAAGGTAATTCAACCTATGGCTTAAACGTGAAGACAGGAGATTGGGGGGATATGTACAAGATGGGTGTCATTGACCCGCTGAAGGTAACCCGTAGTGCACTACAGAATGCGGTCAGTGTTGCGGTAACCATATTATCAACGGATGCCATTGTAACTATGGCACGCTCATACGAGAAAGAATGAGAGAGAGTGTAATCAAGAGGCTTATTGAGCTGAACCCTAATGACGCTGACTTAGGGGCAAGCATCCGTGAGCTGTATAAGAAGCGGTTGTATAATCGAAACACAATACTACGCTATGCGTTATGGGGAGGTTTGTTCTACCTTGGCGTAGTGGGATTGATATTGTTGTTAGTGTTATTAAATAAATATTAGTATGAAACCAATAGGAAAACATATAGTAGTGAGCTTGATAGAGGAGGAAGTAAAGACTGACTCCGGATTATTATTATCTGCACAGGACGCGAATGCTTTTAGGTATCAGAAGGCTACCGTTGTAAAGCCGGGAACAGATGTATCTATTATCAACGAGGGTGATGAGATTTACTTTGACAAGCGTCAGTGTTACACAATGATGATTGAGGGTGAGCAGTACACCATCATTCAAGAGCGCGATGTCGTTGTTGTTTTATAAACGCATTCATCTCCTTTATCATATTCCTGTACACCTTATCTGTGTATGACACCTTAGTCTTGAACATAGGATTCTTAGATGGTGAGGTTGGTATCTCCTCACCGTTTAACTTTTTGTACACAGAGTTCAACAATCTTTTAGATTTGAATGATAGCTGATACAGGGCTTTTCGTTTACCGTCGTTCTTTCTGAACACCTCTATCCAACCATCCCTCCTTAGTTTATCAAAACGATTCACACTCCAACTGAGTAGCTCATCGAACTCATCGAACTTATCCTTAGAGAAGTATCCCTCTGTTTTTAGGAACAGTAACATCTCAAGCTCTCCTTGAGTAATATTATATTTTGCTTTTACAAAGTACCGGACCACTCTCCAATACTTAAGATAATCGTCAACAGGCATAAATTTAATTTTATTAACTTTGTGTAAATATAAAAAAGTTATGGCAATCATTAATAATAAGGGTAAGTATAATCCTAAGTCAAACAGATACAGTAAGGACGAGATTACTGTTTCAAAACCGGATGCTAACTGTATGATAACATCAACAGTTAAGGCTACAGGAAAGGTGTTAAGCAAATCTAAGCTAGACCCTGCGGCTTGTAAGAGAGCTAAGGGAACAGCAACAGAGTCTGAGGTAGATGCTTTTAAAGCAAAGAAGAAGGCAGATAAAATTAGCAGTGAGCCATCTAAGAATTATACCGAGGCTTATGACAAAGCTAGTCCTTCTGATAAAAGAAAATTAAGAATTGCCAAAGGTAATAAGACAGGTATGACACCGGCACAAATAGCAAGAGCTCTTGGCAGCTCCAATAAAACAAAATAGTTTTAAATGGCAGTAGCAAAGACAGATAAAGAAAAGAAAGCTGACAAAGACAAGGTTCCGTTTAAGAACAAAGTCATTGAGCGTCTTGAGCGTCTTGAGGATATGACTAAGGCTACTCGTGAAGAAAGAAAGGCTGAAAGAAAAGCCAAGAGAGAAGCCAATAAGAAAAAACGTAGAGCAAGAAAGTCACGTGCGGACATCACGGGATTAGCAAAGTTTCAAGGATTTATAACTAAGTAATGGCAAAGAAGGATGCCTGTTATAGAAAGATTATGCGCCGCTATAAGAAGTGGTCTGCTCGTGCGGCACAGGCTACAGCTAAGTGTCGTAAGAAGAAGGGTATTGTTAGAAAAACAAAAGCAGGCTCTAACTTAAAGAGATGGGGTAAAGAAAAGTGGATTGATACTCGAACAGGTAAACCCTGTGGTACAGGAAGTAAGAGTGAATACTGCAGACCTTCCAAGAGAGTGTCGTCAAAGACACCCGTCACCAAATCAGAGATGTCTAAATCAACTTTAAGAAAGAAGCAGGCAGAGAAAAAGAGAATAGGTAAGCAGGGTGCAGGCGGAAAGAAAGTTAAGGCTGTAAGAAGAAGAAATAGCTATGGCAGAAAAAAGTAAGATGAAATGCAATCGGGTTACTGCATCAGACAGACCCGGTAAGAAGAAGATGGTGAAAGGTTGTGAGGGTGGCAAGGAGAAGCTTATTCACTTTGGTGCTAAGGGTTATGGTCACAACTATTCTGCAGCAGCACGTAAGTCATTTAGGGCACGCCACAAGTGTGGCACTGCAAAGTCAAAGCTCACTGCAAGGTATTGGTCCTGTAAGAATCTATGGGCAGGAAAGGGTGGCTCTACAAAGAGCTCACCAAAAAATCGTCAAGGAAAATATTAGTATATTTGTATAAATAAAAATATTATGCAAGGATACAACGCAAGACTCGATGAGTCATTAGGAGCTAAGAACGGAATGAAGTCTCAGTCAATGAAGTCTCGTAGAGATGAGTCTAAGGCAATGTCTAAGAAAGAATACGGTCACGCTTACGGTGGAGACCACTCAATGTCTTACGAGCACAAGTGTATCAAGGACAGACAGGTTGGTCCACATCTTACAAAACTTATTAAAAAGTAAAAAAAACCGATTATGAAATACCAAGTAAGAAAATCTTTTCCTTTAGCGGAGACTCAGTTTAATGGAGATGATGACAAGAAGAAGAAGAAGAAGAAGAAGAAGACGTATACAGAGAAAGATTTAACACCGGAACAAATAAAAAAAATAAACTCCATTAACCTTTCTGCTTCTGCAAAACAGAAAGCAATAAATGCTTTTGCAAAAGAAAATAATTAAAAAGTAATGGGAAGAGCTTTAGTATGGTTGGGAAATAAAATCATCGCAATGGGATTGTGGTGTAAGAGAACGTGGAACAAGTTCCTTAATAAGTTAATGTTTAAAAACGTATAACAATGGCATATAAAAGAGATTTAGCAAACCCATTAGCCCCTACCTTTGGTAGTGCGAAACCTAAGAAACCTAAAAAGAAAAAAAAGGTTAAAAATTTAAAAGAGGTAAAGGTTAATCCTGTCGGTAGGTATACTGACAAAGAACAATCAATGTCTAAGGCTAAGAAACAGGCTAAAAACTTTTCAAAAAATGAAAATACGGGATATGCTGCTAAGGTTACACCTAAGAAGGTAAAGACAATCACATATAAAGACGGTAAGAAAGTTAAAACTACTGTCGCAAAAGATGGTAAGCTTGTGAGAGAAAGAGGTAAGGAAGTTCGTCAAGAAAATAAAGAGCTAAGAAAAGCTGACAGAAAAAGAAACCAACAAGGACGAAAAGATGTTCGTCAGATAAAAAAAGAAAGGCGTAAAGAAGAAAGAAGAACTAAAAGAAAGAACTAATGGCATATAAAAGAGACTTAGCGAACCCTTTAGCGTCCACATTTGGACCCGGAGATAAAGTAGGTGACCAAAAGAATGCTCCTAACAGTGGTATGATTGGAAAAGGTTTAGCATCAATAGGTATGTTAATCTTTGGTAACAAGATTGGTACTGACAAGATGAGGCAGACACGAGCCAATAGATTAAAAAAGAGAGAAGAAAGAAGAACTAAAAGAAAGAACTAATGGCATATAGAATATCACAACCCTTAGCGGAAACTCAGTTTGATGATGACAAACCTAAGAAGAAAAAGAAGAAGACAACTACAAAGACAAAGACAAGAACTGTTCGTGGAATGTCTGTAAGGCAAGCAGCCAAAGCCGGTTCCGGTTCAATAGATAGAGCAAAGACAACTACAAAGACAACTGTAGAAAAAGCTCCAAAATCAAAATCCAAAAAGGAGAAAACAACTATGCTCGACAGGAGGATAGATAGAACTATTAAAAGGTATAAGAAAAAAGGATTTAATACCGAAGGGACAAGAGACGCTATGGAGCGTGACTCAAAAAGCAAAGCTCGTAAAGACAAAAGAAAATCTAAAAAAGCTCAAAAAGCAAAAGACAAAGCAACTTGGGCTAACGCGACTCCCCAAGAAAAAGCGGCTATGAATGCAACAAAGAAGCAACAAAGACAGACTAAAAGAAAAACAGCATTAAGAAAAATAGGTTTAGGACCAAGCAATACAGTGAAAAAAAACAGAAAAGCAAGAGTCGACCCAAATTGTGGTACAGCAGGACAGAACAAAAGATTAACGGAAAAAAGCTGCAAGGGATGACATACAAACAAAAGAGTCGAGGTCTTGGTGATAGCATCGAGAAGTTTACAAAGGCTACAGGAATAAAGACTGTAGTTGATAAGGTTGCTAAGGCTACAGGAAAAGACTGTGGCTGTGACGCACGTAGAGACTCTTTGAATCGCAAGTTCCCATTTAAAAAATAATCCTATGCAGATATCTATTTCAATCGTAATAAAGTAGTTTAAAACAATATTTAAAAAATACTATCTTTGTAGTAATAAAAAAAAACAAATGCCAACACCACCGAGTAACGAACAGTTTGTAGGAATAAACGCCTCACAAGATTTAACAGAAAAAGGCTCAGCTCTTACTAATAGCGTAAGACAGATATATACATATGCTGACTTAATGGCAGGAGCTACAGGAGTCAATGAATTAGAAGCTTCATCCACAACAGCAGGACTTTTTGCAGGTGTCTCTAAGCTTGCAAATACTATGAAGCTTGGAACATTTGTGTATGATGTTTATAATTTTAAAGCTTTAATTTCTCTAAGACCCCAAGCAACAGACTTCATTGTACCACTTGGAGTTATAGCAGTATCTGAAGGAGAAAATATATTTTTTACTAACAACAGAACAAATATAGAGGCGGTTGATTTTGATGGAATAGGTGGATACACTAATAATCCGATAAATTTTGGAGCAATGGTAGATGATTCTACAAACGTAGCAAGACCTATAAATGTGGAATGTTATGTAAACCAAGATAATGACTTTGGCTTACCACCCGAATTTAATGGTATGTATATAGTAGCAGAAGATTCTGCTGCATTTGAGTGTGATGTTTATGTTGATATGGATTTTATAATCCCTACAGGCTCATCCGTAGAATTTACAATAGCTTAAAAATAAAAAAAAAAAATGGAAGAGAGATTAATAACGGTAAGAGACGAAAGAGGAACGCTTCTTAAACCTGTGAATGCAACCTTTGAAGTAGACTATAAGTACGCAGGAGAACCTTCAGCAGAAAGAGTATTGCAAGGAGACGTATCAAGAGGAGCGGTTATCGGTGATGTTTTTCCTTCCCCAACCGCAGGAAAAGATTTAGAATATTCAGAAGTAAAAGTTACACCTAAATCAACTCCTTGGGAGGCTTACTCTGCAAAAGTTCGTAGATTTAATGCAGAGATTCCTGTAAAAGATTCTGAAAAAGAAGGAGTAGATATGAAGCTTCCATATACAGGACCCACTAACCCAACCAAAGAACAGATTGTAGAGGCTCTTGAAAAAAAAGCAGTGTGGAAGAGAGACAGAATAAAAGCAAAATCTAAATAAAAATGGCTTATCAAAAATTACAGGCTTCAACAGCCTTAGAAGTAATACCAAGTGATAGTATAAACATTCCTAATCCTGCAGTTCTTTCAGTAAGCAGCACAACAACTGCTGCTGCTGCATTAAAGCTTATAGATTCTTCGGGAGATTTTATTAATAAAAGAATAAATATTGGAGATATTGTTTATGCAGGAGCTGTTGCTGCTACAGTAACAGCAGTAGATAGTGCAACTCAGTTAAGTGTTACTACAGCAATTCCAACAACAACAGCATATAAAATATTCAGAAAACAAAATGCGAATTTAGGATGTGTTCTTTATGTTGGAGCAGCAGGAAACATTAAAGTAACAACCGCAGGAGGTGATGTTGTTACATTTAACGGTGTTCTTGCAGGAAGCTTTATGCCTGTGCAAGTGTTAAAAGTTTGGGCAACAGGAAGCCCTACAAATATTATTGCATTGTGGTAAACTTCTATTCCACCGCATCGGTGGATGTAAAAATAAATTATGAAATAGTTAGCGATGGAGACGATTAGTGAGAGTACAAAAATAAAACTATCCCCAAAGAATTTTATTTTTATTGTCGGGTTGGTAACAACCTTTGTAAGTATGTACTACTCATTACAGGCTCAGATTGAAGACGCTAAACAACTACCCGCTCAAGACCAACAGGTGAAAGAAGCGGTAATAAAAACCTCTAATGAGCTTACGTTCATCAAGGAGGAAATCACAGACATTAAGGGACAACTTCAAATAATGGAAGAGCGTCTCTATGAACTCCAATAGATTATGGCAAAAGTATGTAGATGCTGTCACCAAGAAATCAAGAGTGATTCAAAGTACATTTGGATTCTTGATAATGGTCACGGTGGAATTATTGATGGTGTCTATCAGACACCCGGAAAGCGTAGCCCTATTTGGTCAGATGGTACTCAGCTCTTTGAGGGTGAGTTCAATCGTGCTATTGTAGACAGGATTGCTAAGTATTGCGATAAGAACAATATCGAGTACATAAACTTGGTCAACACCAATGAGGATGTTCCTCTATCTACGAGAGTTAAGATGGCTAATGAGGTTTATCGTGAGTCAGACAAGCCCTGTATATATGTGAGCGTACACGCAAATGGGTTCAGTGATGAGTCGGCAAATGGTTGGGAGGTGTATACATCTCCGGGAGAAACTCAGTCAGACCATATAGCAACGGTGTTGTATGAGGAGACAGAGAAAGAGTTCCCTAACTACAAGATGCGTAAGGATACAAGGGATGGTGATGTAGACAAGGAGTCAAACTTCTATGTGCTTATACACACAGCTATGCCTGCTATACTATCTGAGAACTTCTTTATGACAAACGAGAGAGAGTGCAAGACGCTCCTTCTTAGTGAAGAAGGTAGGGACCGCATCGCAAAGGCTCACATTGAAATGATAAATAAAATCGAGAACGAATGAAAGAAATATTAACAAGACTATTTGGAAAGGGTTCGGGAATTGTTGAGCAGGTCGGAGGAGTTGTAGACAAGTTTGTTAGAACCAAAGAAGAAAAGGCTCAGTTTGAGAAAGAGATGGCAGAGATACTCATCAATGCTGAGGCTGATATGCAGAAGAACGTCACCGAGAGATGGAAGGCAGATATGACTTCAGACTCTTGGCTGTCAAAGAATGTACGACCATTGGTATTGATGTTCTTAATTTTTAACACTATGCTGTTGATATTTATTGATGCAGGTCAGCTTGACTTTAAGGTTGAAGATAATTGGGTGAGCCTACTAGAGATATTACTACTTACGGTTATTGCTGCATATTTTGGCGGTAGAACCATTGAGAAGACAAGAAAGAAATAATTCCTATCTTTGTAGGAAATAAAATATAATACAATGAAACTTAATGAAAAAGAATTAGAGACTATCCGTGAGATGCAGGGAGAGTTTCAGAAGGCAAAACTTGCCTTAGCAGATTTAGAGCTTAACAAGCACCAACTTCTAAAGACGATTGATGTCTTGAAGGTTGACTTTGGTAAGCACGAGCAGAAGCTTATAGACAAATATGGAGCCGACTCTGTTATAAATGTTCAGACAGGAGAGGTTACTGAAAACAAAAAATAAAGATGGCAAGAATAAGTACATACACAAATGCAAGTCCGGTAACACTATCGGATAAATTTATTGGAACTGAGGTTGCAGGAACACCTGTAAACGTTACTAAGAACTTTTTAATTAGTGACCTTCTCGCATTGTTCCAATCTAATATTACTTTGCAGAATGTACTTGATGCAGGTAACACTGCCATTCAAGATATTAACCTCACAGGTAATATATCTCTTGACGGGGGCAACCTTACTTTAGACACAACTGCTTCTTTATATGTGGGTGGTCTTTTAATAGATTCAACAGGAGCTACGGGAGCTTTAGGGCAAACTCTTACTTCTGATGCAAGCGGTAATCCTGTTTGGGGGTCCGGAGGTGGAGGTAGTCAGAATCTTCAACAGCTATTAGACATTGGTAACACTGCCATTCAAGATATTAACCTCACAGGAGATATAATTCAGACAGGTGGTGAATATAATCTAACAGGAGATTTTACTCAAACAGGTGGTGACTATACCCTAACAGGTAACATCACTCAAACGGGAGGAGATTACACTCTAACAGGTAATATTATTCAGACAGGAACCATAAATCTTACAGGTAACTATCAGCAATTAGGAACTATGCGTCTTACAGGCGATATGATTCACGCAGGTGCATATACCTATAGCGGGGGTCAGTTTACGATGGATGCTACAGGAACAATGGTTCTTGGTGGAGCGTTAACTTGCAACAGTTCAGTTAGCTTGACGGGTACAGTAAAAGATTTTACAGATACGTTAGGTGGAGATGGTCAGATTCTTGTTTCAGATGCAAGTGGTCAAGTTACTTGGCAAGACAGTGTACCCACAACGGTACGCTCAAGTGCTTTGACGACCACTAATATTATTCTTTCTGATAAGAATGGTGTTGTTATTACAACTACCTCAAGTGCGACTGATGTAAGGATACCTACAAACGCAGGTGCAGCATTTGATAGAGGGACCAAGATAACCATCATTCAAGAGGGTTCGGGAACTGTTACCGTAGTGGGAACTGCAGGGGTTACGCTTCAGTCAGCTCAAGGACACGATAGGTTGTCTCATCAGTATTCAGTAGCCACTGTTGTAAAGACAGACACGGACACTTGGTACTTGTACGGAGATATAAAGGCATAAATTAAATTAAATGGATATTAGAAAAGTATCAATAGGAACAGATTTTAAATCAGCAATGCACTACATAGTAGGGCAGGAGGTTTTAGGAGGCAACTATGTGATACACCTAATAAAGTTCAACTCAACAAATTCTTCTTACAAACTTTACATAGAAGAGTCAGAAGGAGATATGGTTGTGCTTTGGAAGGAGTTTAATTCTAATCTTCCTATAACAGTAGAATACAATATAAACTTTTGAAATCACCAACTCAATTTATAGTCACACCATTAAAAGGAAAACGATATAACAACACCAAGGATATAGGAGGTGTTGATTTAATTATAAGCACATCAGAGGAAGACCATACGTTTTCAAACAGGTATGCAGAAGTATTGGCGACACCCTTAGATTACAATGGAGAGATAAAAAAGGGAGATACACTATTGGTTCACCATAATGTTTTTAAGTTCTATAACGATATGAAGGGACGTAGACAGAGTGGGAAGAGTTTTTTAAAAGACGATATGTTTCTTGTAGACCAAGACCAATTCTATATGTACAAGAATGAAAATGGTTGGAACTCATATGAAAGATACTGCTTTGTAAAGCCTGTCTCTGTAGAAGAGTCTTACATATTTAAACCCTTTAGCGAGGAGCCATTGGTAGGAGAAATGAAATACCCTAATAATTACTTGTTAAAAAAAGGAGTTAAGGTAGGAGATAGAATTAGTTTTAAGCCCGACAGTGAATATGAGTTTACTGTGGATGGTGAAAAGCTTTACAGGATGTATGACCATCAAATAACAATGCTCGTATGACACCTACAGAACTAAAAGAAAATATTATTAAGGCAGGAAATATAGCTGTTCAGCAGCTTATAAAGGTTGCCAAAGAAGAAATCATCAGACACGACCCCGAAGACGAGCTTGCAGCGGACAGATTAAAGAACGCTGCAGCAACAAAGAAGCTTGCTATTTTTGATGCCTTTGAGATTCTAAACAGAATAGAGACAGAGAAAGAGGCTTTAGAGCTGAGCAAGACAGGAACTAAAAATAATTCAAAACAGGGTTTTGCAGAAAGACACGCAGGATAAGCTATACAGGGTCTTAGAGGATTACATCCCAAAGACTGTAATGACCAACAAAAACAAGAGTGGTAGTTGGAAGTATGGTTATGACTCAAAGTACGATGTGGTTATAATATCTAAGACGGGTCAGATAGGAGAGGTTGTGAGTATACAAGGTCTACCTATTGCTCTTCCAAAAGCACCCAAGGAGTGTCGTCAGCGACACTCAAAAAAATCAGAACAATATTGGGAAAGATATCCTATACCAAAGGAGCTAAATAAAATTCAATCTATATTTCAGTGGAATGAACAGCACGCAGTATTTAAAAACAGTTGGGTTGATTACATAGAAGAAGAGTTCAACAGAAGAGAAGAGGGGCATTGGTTTATGAACAATGGAAAGAAAACCTACATAACAGGTGGACACTATATGTATCTTCAATGGACAAAGATTGATATTGGATATCCGGATTACAGAGAAGCTAACAGGATACTTTACCTTTTTTGGGAAGCCTGTAAAGCAGATAGCAGAAGTTTTGGTATGGACTATCTCAAGATACGACGTTCGGGATTCTCTTATATGGGCTCAGAAGAGTGTGCAAACATAGGGACTATATCTAAGGATTCAAGGATAGGAATATTATCCAAGACAGGAGCGGACGCAAAGAAGATGTTCACAGACAAGGTTGTGCCTGTAGTAAATAACTATCCATTTTTCTTTAAGCCCATACAGGATGGTATGGATAAACCAAAAACAGAATTAGCATTTAGAATACCTGCCTCTAAGATTACAAAGAAGAATATGTACGATGTATCTGATGGTGAGATGCAGGGACTTGACACAACAATAGATTGGAAGAACACAGACGACAACAGTTATGATGGTGAAAAATTACTATTGCTGATACACGATGAAAGCGGGAAGTGGATTAAACCTAACAGCATTCTAAATAATTGGCGAGTAACAAAAACGTGCTTACGTTTGGGTAGTAAGATTATAGGCAAGTGTATGATGGGTTCAACATCTAATGCTTTAGCGAAAGGTGGAGGAAACTTTAAAAAACTTTACGAAGACTCAAGGCTCACAACACGAAATGCTAACGGACAGACGAAGAGCGGTATGTATTCTTTATTTATTCCAATGGAATGGAATATGGAGGGATTTATTGACAGATACGGTATGCCTGTTTTTAGGAAGCCGCCTGTTGAGGTATTAGGCGTTGACAATGAAATGATTTCAAATGGAGCTATAGATTATTGGGAAGCAGAGGTGGATTCATTAAAGAATGACCCCGATGCACTGAATGAGTTCTATCGTCAGTTTCCAAGAACAGAGTCTCACGCATTCAGAGACGAAAGCAAAGAGTCTTTATTCAACCTCACAAAGATATATCAGCAGATAGACTACAATGATTCAATGATAAAAGAACACCACATAACAAGAGGTTCTTTTCATTGGAGAGACGGTATAAAGGATACCGATGTAATATTTACACCCGATAGTCGTGGTAGATTTAAAGTTTCTTGGACACCGAGGAAAGGTTTGAACAATAGGGTGTCTGTTAAGAACGGTATTAAGTATCCGGGGAATGAACATATGGGGGCATTTGGATGTGACTCCTATGACATATCCGGAGTAGTAGGCGGCGGCGGTTCTAATGGTGCACTTCACGGATTAACCAAGTTTAGTATGGAGGATGCTCCTTCTAATGAGTTCTTTCTTGAGTATGTAGCAAGACCTCAGACAGCAGAGATTTTTTATGAAGAGGTTTTGATGGCGTGTATTTTTTACGGTATGCCTATACTTATAGAGAACAACAAACCAAGACTATTATACCATTTTAAGAATAGAGGATACAGGGGGTTTTGTATGAACAGACCCGACAAGACATATACAAAGCTGTCTAAGACAGAAAAAGAGCTCGGCGGTATACCTAATACAAGTGAGGATGTTAAACAAGCTCACGCCTCAGCTATTGAATCCTACATAGAGAAGTATGTGGGTATGGATATGGACGGAACTTTTAGAGATAACGACACTATGGGTACAATGCCTTTTGTTAGAACGCTTGAAGATTGGGCTAAGTTTGATATAAACAATAGAACCAAGTATGATGCCTCTATTAGTTCGGGGCTTGCAATAATGGCGTGTCAGAAACATCTATACACCCCACAGAAAAAAGAGTCAAAAATAAAAGTTAACTTTGCAAGGTATAGTAACACAGGAACATTAAGTGAGATAATCAGATGAAAGACGTAAAAATAAATATTTCATCTGCAGGTTTCCCAAGTCAGTTTGTATCGGATGCTGAGAAAGCTACCGACGAGTTTGGATTACAGATTGGACAGGCTATTCAATATGAATGGTTTAAAAAAGACGGGCAACAATGCAGATTCTACAGTCAATGGAGAGACTTTAATAAGCTAAGATTATACGCACGAGGTGAACAGTCTGTTGCTAAATATAAGAACGAACTTGCTATTGATGGTGACCTTTCTTATCTCAACTTAGATTGGACACCCGTACCTGTTATACCTAAATTTGTTGACATTGTTGTTAATGGAATGTCTGACAGATTGTTTAAGGTTAAGGCTTATGCTCAAGATGCACTGTCTCAATCAAAGAGAAGCAAGTATAAAGATATGGTTGAGGGTCAAATGGTTGCCAAAGAGACTCTTAATATTATTAAAGAAAAAACAGGAGCGAATCCTTTTATTATAGAGCCCGAAGAACTTCCTAATACAGACGAAGAGATGTCTTTGTATATGAACCTAAACTACAAGCCTGCCATTGAGATAGCAGAGGAGGAAGCTATAAACACTATACTTGAAGAGAATCATTACCAAGACCTTAGAAAGAGATGCGACTATGACCTCGCTACATTAGGTGTTAGTATGGCTAAGCACAACTTCCTAAAGGGTTCGGGTGTTGAGGTAGAGTATGTTGACCCTGCGAATGTGGTATACAGCTACACTGAAGACCCACACTTTAAAGATTGTTTTTATTGGGGAGAGATTAAGACACTACCTATCGTAGAGTTATTAAAGATAGACCCTTCATTGACAAGAGAAGATTTAGAGGAGATAGCTAAGTACAGTCAAAATTGGTACAACTACTACAACGTTGCTCAGTATTACGAGAACGATATTTTTTATAGAGATACCGTAACCGTTATGTACTTTAACTACAAGACCACAAAGAAGATGGTCTATAAGAAAAAAATTCTTGAAACAGGAGGCAGTAAAGTTGTGGAGAAAGACGACCAATTTAATCCTCCTACTGAGATGATGGAGGAAGGTCGATTCGAAAAGATTGAGAAGACCATTGATGTATGGTATGACGGTGTTATGGTTATGGGAACCAATATTCTACTAAAGTGGGAGTTAGCTCAGAATATGGTACGTCCAAAATCTTCAAGTCAGCACGCACTACCAAACTATGTTGCTGTGGCTCCAAGAATGTACAAGGGAGTTATTGAATCGTTGGTTAGAAGAATGATTCCTTTTGCTGATTTGATTCAGATGACACACCTAAAACTACAGCAGGTAATATCAAGGGTTGTCCCCGACGGTGTATACATAGATGCAGATGGATTAAATGAGGTTGACTTAGGAACAGGTCAAGCTTACAATCCCGAAGATGCGTTACGTATGTATTTTCAGACGGGTAGTGTTATTGGTAGGAGTTATACTCAAGACGGAGATTATAATCAAGGCAAGGTTCCAATAAAGGAGCTTCAGTCCTCATCGGGAGCGAGTAAGACACAGATGCTTTTAACAAACTATAATCATTATCTAAATATGATTAGAACTGTAACCGGACTTAACGAAGCTCGTGACGCATCTACTCCGGACCCTAACTCTTTAGTTGGCTTACAGAAGCTTGCTGCGCTAAACTCTAATACAGCAACACGACACATACTCGATGGTAGTCTTTATATATTTAGGAGCTTGTCAGAGGCTCTTACATACAGAGTAGCAGACATATTAGAGTATGCCGATTTTAAAGATGATTTTGTAAACAAGATAGGGAAGTATAACGTGAGTATACTTAATGATATCTCAGACCTTTACATATATGATTTCGGTATTTTTATAGAGGTAAGTCCCGATGAAGAGCAACAAGCACAGCTTGAGCAGAACATACAGATGGCTCTACAGAAGCAGGATATAAATCTTGAGGATGCTATTGACATAAGAGAACTCAAGAATATAAAGCTTGCGAATCAGTTGCTTAAAGTAAAGAGAGTTCAGAAGGAAGAGAAAGAATTAAAGAAACAAAAAGAACTACAGCAGAATCAAGCTCAGCTTAATATGCAGTCACAACAGATGGCGGCACAAACATCTATGCAGAAACAGCAAGCAGAGTTACAGGGTAAGATGCAGCTTAAGCAAGCTGAGGTGGCATTTGAGATTGAGAAGCTTAAGAACGAGGCTCAGCTTAAGAAAGAGCTTATGCAGACGGAGTTTGATTTTAATATGCAGCTTAGAGATATGAGTGAGAATGCACTACAGAGTAGAGAGAATCAGAGAGAGACTGCTAAGTCAGACCGTATTAGTCAGCAGAACACTGAGCAATCTAAGCTTATAGACCAAAGAAAAAACAATCTACCCCCACAGACATTTGAGTCTAACGAGGATAGCCTTGATGGATTTGATATGGCAGAGTTTGAGCCGAGATAGTTAAATAAAATGTAACAAAATTTATTATTAACTTTGTAAAAATATAATTAAATGGAATTTAAAGTAAAAGAAGTTTCCGGTACAGAGCAAAAGTCTCGTGCGGAAGTAGAAGAAGAATTATTAGCAAAAGCAGCGGCAGCTAATGAAGGAAATGAAACTAACTTGGAAGGAGTGGAGACAAGCACTGAGAGTGCCCCCGCCCCGCAAGAGCAAGAAACAATACAGCCGGAAGGCGAAACACAAACTCAGTCCTCAGAGTTAAAAGAGGAAGACGTTCTTTCATATATTAAGAATAGGTACGATAAGGAGATAGACTCTGTGGGTCAGTTGTTTGATGCAAAAGAATCAAACGAAGAACTACCCGAAGATGTTGCAGCTTACTTTGAGTACAAGAAAAAAACAGGACGTGGAATTGAAGACTATGTTAAATTAAACCAAGACTTCGATTCTATGGACGAAAACACTTTGCTAAAGAATTATATTCTTTCTACAGAAGAAGAATTAGATTCTGATGATGTAGATGTTTTGTTAGATGACTATAGCTATGATATAGATGTTGATGACGAAACAGACATAAAGAAAATAAAGTTAGCGAAGAAAAAAGCGATTGGAAAAGCCAAGAAGTATTTCAATGAGCAGAAAGAGATGTACAAACAGCCCCTTGAGTCAAGTACGGTTGAACTCTCTGAAAGTGAGAAGAAAGAGCGCGAGGCATACAACCAATATATAGAAGAAGCAAAGAGCTTTGAAGAGGAACAAAAGCGGAGACGTGATTGGTTCGTGGAAAAGACAGATGAGGTATTCTCAGATTTCAAAGGTTTTGATTTCAAGATAGGAGAGGACCAAGTTCTGACTTACACCCCCACAAATGTGGACGACCTAAAAAAAAGAAACTTAGATACAAGTAACTTTATGAAGAAGTTTGTTGATGAGAACGGTTTGATTAGTGACGCTACAGGATTTCATAAAGCTTTAGCTATAGCATCAAATCCCGAAAGGTATGCCAAGTTCTTTTACGAACAAGGTTTAGCTGCAGGAACTGAAGGTGTTACGAAGAAGATGAAAAACATTAATATGTCTGAACGTAAAGCACCCGAAGTTACTTCAAAGGGAGGGATGCAGGTTAAGTCTTTGAATCCCGACAATGGTAGAGGTTTAAAGATTAGAAAAATAAAAAGATTATAAACAATTAACAAAGCCCTCTGAATAAAATAGGAGGCACAAAGAAAAATGGCAGTAGAACCTACTCCCGGTTTTGATTTGCAACCGTCGGCACAACAAGTGCCAACAGCGACAAATTACATAACCAATTTTGATTTCTTGAATCAGTATCTTCCGGATACTTACGAGAAAGAATTCGAGCGATACGGAAATCGCACAATTAGTTCATTCCTAAGATTAGTTGGAGCAGAGATGCCTTCTAACTCTGACTTAGTGAAATGGGCAGAACAAGGACGTTTACACACGAAGTATGTAAATTGTCAGTCGAGCGCAGCCGCAGCGGCTAACAGTGCTACAATCACTGTTAACGATACAGGTGTACCCGGATTTACTGCAAGCAATGGTATCGCAGTTCGTGTTGGACAAACAGTTATGATTGTTGACAATGCAAGCGGCGGAAGTAACAAAGCTATTGTTACTGCTGTTGATTTAGCTAACGACGATTTTGACGTAGCTTACTACGAAGCAGGTGGTCAAGATTTTACAGGTGGTGCAGGAACAGCTTGTACTGTATTTATTTACGGTTCTGAGTTCAAGAAAGGAACAGAAGGAATGGTTGGTTCTTTAGAGGCTGACGATATCTTCTTTGAGAACTCTCCGATTATCTTAAAAGATAAGTACGCAGTATCGGGTTCTGATATGGCACAGATTGGATGGGTTGAAGTAACGACTGAGAATGGTGCTACAGGATACCTTTGGTACTTAAAGTCTGAGCACGAAACTCGTCTACGTTTTGACGATTACTTGGAAACTTCAATGATTGAGGCAGTTCCTGCTGAAGCTCCAACTGCGGGTACGGGTAACGCTCAAGACTTAGGTTTCAAAGGTTCTGAGGGTATTTTCTACTCTGTTAAGAATCGTGGTAACGTATGGTCCGGTGGTAACCCTACTGACCTTATAGGTTTTGACTCTATCATTTCAAGATTAGATAAGCAGGGTGCTATTGAGGAGAATGTTATTTTCCTTGACAGAGACTTTGGTTTCGATATCGACGATATGTTAGCAGCTCAGAACTCTTACGGAGCAGGTGGTACATCTTACGGATTGTTTGACAATGACGAGGAGATGGCACTTAACCTTGGATTCACAGGATTCCGAAGAGGATATGACTTCTACAAGTCTGATTGGAAATACTTGAACGACCCAACAATGCGCGGAGGTTTACCTACAGGTGCAGGTTCGGGAGCGGTAAACGGATTGATGGTTCCTGCAGGTTCCACATCTGTGTATGACCAAATCCTTGGTAAGAACGCTAAGCGTCCATTCCTACACGTTCGTTACCGAGCGTCAGAAACTGAAGACCGAAGATACAAGTCTTGGGTAACAGGTTCTGCAGGTGGTGCAGCAACATCTTCTTTAGATGCAATGGAGGTTCACTTCCTATCTGAAAGATGTGTATGTACTATGGGTGCAAACAACTTCTTCATTTTTGAAGACTAAGAGTTGATACAATACGAAGGAGTGTCGTCAGCGACACTCCTTTTTTACTTTAATATAACTTAAATCAAATGAAAAAACAACAACAATACGTTGACAAAACGTACAGATTACTAAGGGATGCAGCACCCTTATCTTTTATGCTGCCTGTCAGAAACTCAAGAAGAAGTCCGCTTCTACATTTTGATGAAGACAAAGGAATTAACAGACCATTACGATACGCAGTAAACCAAAAGTCTCCATTTGAGGATGAACAGGATGGTAATGCTATTGTAGAGCCTGTGGTTTTTGAAGACGGTTTCTTAATAGTATCAAGAACCAATCAAGTTCTTCAAGAATTTTTACACTACCATCCGCTTAATGGAAAAAGATTTGCTGAAGTAAACGAAGAGAAAGATGCTTCTGATATTGTTGAGGCACTTAATGCAGAAGTAGATGCTTTAGTTGAGGCAAGAAAACTAACAGTAGAGCAGCTTGAAACAATAGCGAGAGTAGTAATTGGCGCAGGTGCTGCCAATATGACAACAGCAGAACTTCGTAGAGATATGCTTATTTTTGCTAAGAATGCTCCAAGTGACTTCTTAAATCTTATATCTGACCCTGCTGTAAAGCTACAGTCTACAGTTCAAAAATTCTTTGACGATAGATTATTGGCTTTTAGGAATCAGAAAAAAGAAGTTTACTTTAATTTACCGGGTAACAAAAAAAGAATGATGAACATACCATTTGGTGAAGACCCTATGTATGTAGTAACTTCTTATATGCAATCTGACGAGGGAGTAGAGATACTTGAGTATCTTGAAAAGCAGTTGGAAGAATAATTTTATTTTGCTTGTACTATGAGTAAGGGGGCTTTTAAGGAGCCCTCTTTTTTTTTGCTTATCTTTGTGTAAAGAAGATAACGAATGATAAACTCAGTAAGAAATACAGTTCTATCTATACTGAACAAGAACAACTACGGATACATCTCTCCATCAGACTTTAACCTATTTGCTAAACAGGCGCAAATGGATATATTTGAGGATTACTTTTATCAGTATAACTATCAGTTATTAAAAGAGAATGCAAGACAATCGGGTACAGGATATGCCGACATAAAAAAGGGGTATGAAGAAGTGATTGAGGTGTTCTCAGAAACTAAGTACCTTACTAACAGCACCAACAACACATTCTTTTTACCTGCTCAGATATACACAGGAGATGATTACTATTTGATAAACAAGGTGTTGGGATATCAAACCACTGCAGCTACAGGAACTGTGACCACAGTTACAGCAGGACAGCTTGTCGATACAAATGTAAACTTTCAATCTTTAGGTGTGCAGGTGGGTGATATTGTTTTTAACTACAGACCTACAGCACCAACTTTTGCTACTGTTACTAACGTTGTAAATGCAACAACCTTAGATTTATCTTCGGGTATCTTTGATAACGTTTTAGACTTGGGTGCTTCATATGCAGTGTTTAAGCCTAAACAAAATGAGCTTGAGAAGGTTACGCTTAGCAAGATTACGATGCTAAACAATTCAATGCTAACCGCACCAAACAGATTGTTTCCTGCATACTCACAAGAGGGTGGTCTTTTAACCGCATATCCATCTGATTTAACAGAGGGAATACTTTGTCAGTACATTCGATACCCTAAAGACCCAAAGTGGACGTATGTGCAATTAACAAACGGAGAGCCATCGTTTGATTCAAGTCAGTCAGACTATCAAGATTTTGAGCTTCCTAATGATGATGAGCCATCTTTGATTATGAAGATACTTCAGTACGCAGGAATGTCTATCAGAGAGATACAAGCTGTACAGTTTGGACAGGCACAGGACCAAGAAGATTCACAAGAAGAAAAATAAACTATGGCATACATAACAGCATATCAATACTATGAGAACGGAGGTAACAATCCCGAAAATGAAAATTGGGGTTCCTATCAGTACGTTAGTCTGTACGATATTGTAAACAACTTTATGTTGATGTACAGCGGAAATCATAGTCTAATAAATAACGAGGAGAGATACAAGGTTCTGTTTCACGCTAAACGTGGTATACAAGAGTTGAACTACGATGCGTTTAAGGAGATAAAAATATTAGAGCTTGACGTTTGTGATAGCCTAAGATTTGTTCTTCCTCCCGACTTTGTTAATTGGGTGAGAGTATCTATATATCAGAACGGAGTTCTAAGACCATTGACAGAAAATATTCAGACGAACTATAGCGATGCTTATTTGCAAGACAATAACTTTAGAATTTTATTTGATGAAGATGGTAACATTTTAAAACCGGAAAACTCAAACATAGACTTTGACAGGATTGTTGGTAGCAAGAGGTCTATATATCTAAATCAGAATAGTGTGTATAATAACTATGAGGGTTGGAATATAGATGGTACTTGGTACTTTGACTATAGCATTGGTGCAAGATTCGGATTAAGTACAGAGACAGCAAACATAAACCCGACATTTAAGATAGACAAGAAAGGCGGTGTTATAAACTTCAGTTCAGAAATGGCGAACCAACAGTGCATACTTGAGTATGTTTCAGATGGTATGGAGAATGGAGATGATTCTTTGGTGAGCGTTAACAAGCTCTTTGAAGATTACATCTACGCATATATTGAGTACAGCCTTCTTAGTTCTAAAATTAATACGCAAGAGTACATCATTGCGAGATTAAGAAAGAAGTCTACAGCTTTGTTAAGAAATGCTAAAATTAGAATGAGTAACATTCACCCCGGAAGATTGTTGATGAATCTTCGAGGTAGAGATAAGTGGATAAAATAATATGGCGAATTTAAAGAGACATTTTATAGCAGGCAGAATGAACAAGTCTGTGGACGAAAGACTTGTGCCTAACGGTGAGTACATTGATGCAATGAATGTTAGACTTGGTTCTACTGAAGCTTCAGAGATAGGCTCAGTTGAAAACTCAAAGGGTAACACTCAGATTAGTTCACTTCAATACAACAGCACAGCGTTAAGCCCATCGGCAAAATGTATAGGAGCTTACGAAGACGGAGCTAACGAGACTATATATTGGTTTGTTCACGACCCTGCATTTACAGGTGCAGGTGCAGGTGCTACAGGTAAGCTTGATATGATTATTTCTATGAACGTAAACACAGAAGTAATTACATATCACGTAATTAGTGTTAAGAATGGCTCAACCACCAACACTACTTTAAACTTTAATCCTGCGTATTTAATAAACGGTGTCAATATGGCGGGGCAGGACTTGCTTATTTTTACCGACAACATAAATCCTCCAAGGATAATTAATGTTAGAAAAAATTATCAAGACCCTACGGGAGCTCCTTTGATAGACCAATTCACTGAAGAAGAAATACTTGTAATAAAAAAACCACCTGTTACATCACCAATAATAAAGACTAATACCATACCCGGTAACGATGACTTCATAAAAGAAAGGTTTCTTTGCTTTGCTTACAGGTACAGGTATGCAGATAATCAATACTCTGCTATATCTCAGTTTAGCAGCCCTGCATTTGAGCCGGACTTTTTTAATGTAACTATAGCTACATTCTTAAATGAAGGAATGCAGAATGCGGACAACAATGTAATCATAACTATGGATACAGGAGGTCCTTTAGTATTAGGATTTGATTTGCTATACAAAGAATCTACAAACTCTGTTGTTCGAGTAGTGCAAAAATTTGACAAGAACACAGATGGTATTTCTGACAACACTAATTTTATTTATGAATTAAGCGGATATAAAGTTTTTACTGTTCTTTCCGATTCTGAAATTTTAAGAACTTATGACAACGTGCCTTTATTAGCCAAGGCTCAAACGTTAATGGGCAATCGCCTTGTTTATGGTAACTATGTAGAGGGTTATGACTTAGAGGATAAAAACGGAAACAATATTAATCTAAATTTTAACACCTCTTTAATAACTGAAGAGGTATCTACGTTAGATATTCCCACAACACTTGGTAATCCGGGTTATTTTGCAGACCCTGCCAATTCACCGTATCTCGTTCTTAATGCTCTAATGCAGATGAACTTTAATGGCATTGAGCTCACAAGGGGTTCTACAATATCTATAGACTTTACATTAGACCACGCAGACTTTACAAGCAACACTACTCCGCCCTTAGCTGAAGAACAACAGCCTGTGGATATTACTTGGGAGTATACCCTTATTCAAGATTATCTTACTGATGGAACTTCCACAGGAGCATACAAACTTGCTACGTCGGCTGATTTTTTAAATTCCCTTGGTACATCACCCCCAACAGGAACAATGCTACCCGTGTACGATGCAACTAATCCTACATCTTGTAATGGCTTTACCCTTACCGATGTAATAAACTGTGCTATTCAGAACGTATTAGATGCGGGTACGCCTCAAGCAAGAACAAAGTATGAGTCGGGGTATGATGACATTCCCGCAAATGGTAACCAAGGTGTAGCATATGTATTAGCATTATCTCCTCCTGCGGTAACATCGGATGTTATAAACATACAGCTTCCTGCAATGCGAAGGGTAGATGATGTTGTTACTCCAACAGCAAGCACCTATGAATACTTTCAAATAGTTAATCCACTAAATAGATTTAGTTCTGTTAAGACACCTTTGAGTTTACACAGTAATAGAAACTATGAGGTAGGGTTAATATATATGGATGAGTATAACAGGGCTACAACAGCCTTGGTAAGCACGAACAACTCAGTGCAGGTTCCTTGTTCTAATTCAATATTTAGAAACTCTATTCAGCTTAATATACCCCCTTCTCAAATTGCTCCTTCTTTTGCAACAAGGTACAAGTTATGTATTAAGCCGGACAAAAAGGGATACGATACTATTTATTCTAATTTTTATATTCAAGACCCAAGCACAGGGGATACCTATATTTTATTAGAAGGTCAGAACACACGAAAGGTAGAAGAGGGTGACACTTTAAATGTAAAAAGAGATTCTGTTGGTCCGATAAATTCGTGCACCGAAGTGGTAGTATTAGAGAAAAAACCACAGCAAAAAAACTTTTTAGACCCTGCCCCAACTGATGATGCAGGTGACCCAATACCTTTGCCTTCGGGTACATATATTAAGTTGGCTACAAATAGCATTAGCTTAGACCTACCCGACAATGCGTTAATTAACCCCGGACAGGAAACCGTGTTTAACAATTTCAATAGTAACGACCAACCGCTTATGGCTTATGGGGAGCTTGGTGATTTTACAATTCCGGAAAGAGCAAGAATAGTTTTAAAGTTTAAGTTTGAAAGACTTGGTACAGGAGATGGAAATAATAACTGTGAAAGAAGAATATATGAGTACGAGCGTACCTTCTTTGCGGATGCTAACTATGATGACATTGTAGATTGGTTTGAAGGACAAGGAATACAGGGTACTTTAGCAGATGGTGAAACAACCACAGGAAATGGCAGCTCTATTACTAATACTTATCTTGCACCCACATCCTCAACAGCTAACGATTATCAGATGCCAACTGATTCTTTTACAAACTATTACAGATGGTATAGAAACGGAACTGATATCAGATTTATTATGACGGGTCCACCAAGATGTGGTAATGGTAACAGCGAAAAGAAAAGGTCATCCATTACTTGTGAGTGGCAGATATTTCGTTCAGAAAATATTCTCGTGTTTGAAACGCAACCGGAAGATGCAACTCCCGACCTTTGGTATGAAGCGTCAGAATCTTATGCGATAGACCAAGCTACAGGTTTTCATAGTGGCTCTCCTGCTATAGTAGGAGGTCAAGACCAAACCGCAGTAGACGATGCTATTGTTAAAACTACTTTTGGAAACTGCTACTCCTTTGGGAATGGTGTTGAAAGCTTCAAGATATTAGATTCTATAGTTGGTAAGCCTATGGAGCTTGGAGAAAGATTCTTTTCTACATCCGCTGAAGATTATTCAAGAGTTCACAGATTTGCAGACTTAACTTACAGCGGTGTATTTAACGATGAGACGAACGTTAACAAGCTGAATGAATTCAACCTTGGTCTTTTAAATTTCAAGACCTTAGAGGACTCCTTTGGACCTGTATACTTGATTGACGGAAGAGAAACAGATATCCTAACGCTACAGGAAGACAAAATATCTTATGTGCTTGCAGGAAAAAATCTGCTTAGCGACTCTACAGGAGGAGGTTCTATCGCATCTGTGCCCGAAGTATTAGGTACGCAGATAGCAAGAGTAGAGAAGTACGGTATAAGTCATAATCCGGAGAGTTATGTAAAGTGGGGGTTTTATAAGTTCTTTACTGATGCAAAAAGAGGGGCTCTTATACAGCTCAAAGGTTCGGGACAGGCGGAACAGCTCACCGTAATTTCAGAAATGGGGATGCGTTCTTGGTTTAGAGATTTATTTATTGGAAGTTCAGACACGCAGAAGCTCGGTGCTTTCGACCCGTATATGAATGAGTACGTATTGTCATCGAACGAAACTAAAACACCACAAGAACAACAGGCTCAAAATTGCGGTGTTAAAAGAACGATTACTGTTACCCAACAAGACCCACTTAGCTTTACAGTTAACTTAGGGAATACGGTTGGAATTTGTGATATAGATTATAACATACTATCTATTGCTTCAGATGCAGGTGCAGCAGGAGGTATAACCATAGCGGAAGATTATCAAGGAACTTCAACCTTTATAAACACTGTTGGCGCAGGCACCTTTAGCTTTAACAAAGACAGCGTGGGAGATACGGATGTTGTTATTACATTGACACCATTCTCTCCTGCAGGCAAACAAACTGTTGAGCTTGAGATTTTAGTTGGATGCCCGCAGGCACAGGAAGTAACTCTTACTACTTTTTGTGTTACTGATGCCGCCGATGCAGGTAAGTTTATTCACAATCAATATCAATGGACAGACGGTTCATTTACTTCAGCACTTCAGAGTGAGCAAGTTGAGTTTTCACCGGGAAGACCTACCATATCCGCACCTATTGTGTCATCCACAACGGTTGTTACCGCTCCTCAAGGGGGTGGTATAATACCTAATAACGGTGATATTTTATCTGTGATAAGCAACGCTATACCACCGTCAGATAATTACAAGTTTCAACCAAGTAATAGATTGTTGTTCTGTAGAAGCGCAACGCTTTACCCTCCTACATTCTTGGGGTACAACTCTTTACTAACAGACCCCGGATTGCAGGTGCTTCCACAGACAGGCGCAATACCTACAATCACAGGAACATACACACTTCCTGCAGGCGGAACAGAGGAGTATATGTATATTATATTTGATTACTTTAGCTAAAAGATATGCAAGGACTAACAGGAGATTACACGTTAACATATAGCGAAACATCTAAAGGATTCCCATCTTTTTATTCTTACTATCCGGATATGATGATAGGTATGAATAATTATTTGTATTCATTCAAGGGAGGTAATCTGTACAGACATAACACCAATGATGAAAGAAATACCTACTATGGTACGTTTACTTCTTCTCAGATAACGAGTGTCTTCAACGACACTCCGTTGGAGAACAAAATATTTAAGACCATACACCTTGAGTCAGACTCAGCTTGGACAGGAACGTTTATATCAGACCAACAAACGGGAGGAAATATAGATGCGGATTGGTTCGTTAAGAAAGAGGGGAATTGGTTTGCTTTTATTAGAGACACAGCATTTACTCCTGCATCTACAGCAGAATATCCATTACGTTCTTTAAATGGTATCAGCTCTTCTCAGACGGTAAATTCTGTAGCTCCCGCAGCGGTAGAGGTAAACTTTAATATCAACACATCTATAGGAAGCATATTGAGCATTGGAGACACATTGTATTTTATTCCTTCTCCTGTTGCTTCGGGGTCAACACCCACTTTATGCGGAGCTGTTACGGAAATAAATATTGACCTTCCTGCAGGACTTAATCAGATTGTGGTCGATACATCAGCAGGTGCTATACCTCCGGGACAGACAGACTACTTTTTATTCATAAAGAACCAAGTAGCCGAATCACACGGTGTATTAGGTCACTATTGCGAGTTTACTTTAACCAATGATGACACAACAGCTACAGAGTTATTTACTGTAGAGTCTGAGGTAATGAAAAGTTTCCCTTAAAATTCCTATCTTTGTAGGAGTATGGAGATATTAGAAGTTTCTACAACAGAAGAGTACAGACCCGAACAGATTCTTGAGTATGTTCAAGAGAGCAGAGGTCTTATATGGGATAGAATAGAAGACTTTCAAAACCAATTAAAAAAAATTGAAGGTTTCTTAGAGCATAAAGCAGGTACGCCTCAGTCAAAAGAAATGGCAGAAATGTATCCACTAAAGCAGCATATTGAAGGTGGTCTTTACACAAGAGAATTGTTTATGCCCAAGGGCTCTCTTGTTGTTAGTATGATTCATAAGCAACAGCATCCGTCATTTTTATTGAAGGGTAAGGTTTCTTATCTTACTGACAGTGGAGAACTTAAAACAATAGTCGGACCCCATACTATTTTTACGCAGACAGGAACTCAAAGGGTTCTTTATATTCACGAAGACACGGAGTGGTGTTGTGTATATAAAACGGATGCAAAAACTTTTGAAGAAGCAGAGGCAGATGTTTATACAAATAACTATAAGGAGTTGCCTCAAGAAACTATAAACAAAATTAAAGGATTATGTCGGGAATAGCGATAGCAGGATTAGCGATAACAGTGGGAACAACCACCGCTTCATTTATACAAGCAGGAAAACAAAAGAAATTAGCTGAAGATGCGGCAACAAAAGCAGATGATGCTATGAAAAACGCTCGTGCGGCTTTGGACGTGAACTACTTTGAGGACCTTGCTATAAACAAAGAAGCGTATGAGTTAGAGCGTGATGCCACCCTCCAAGCAGAAGCAGGAGCACTACAGGCTCTACAGGAATCCGGTCAGCGGGGTGTTGCAGGTGGGGTTGGAAGGCTTGCATTAGCAGGACAAAAACAGCAGGCGGCTACACGAACAGCTATGGCGAAAGAACTCGGAGACCTTGAGAAGCTTACAGCTCAAGAGGACTCACGACTACGTGACCTCGGTGTTCAGTTAGACTTAGAGGAGGTTGCAGGAGCACAGCAGGCTGCAGCACAGGCGGAAGAGATGCGTGCCGCTAAAATATCTGAGGGTATACAGGGAATTGGAAGTGCGGCTCAACAAGGATTAAGTATGGTTCCGTTGTACCAACAGAAACAAACAGCTCAAAGAGCGGCTATAGGAAAAATGGCAGGAACTGAAAGTGGTCTGAGTACACTTAAGAATACATTTGACCCTAATTCTATGAGTCCCTCAATGATGGATAATAATCCATTTAACATTAATGCAAGTCAGTTCGGAAATGCTGTTACACAGCAATACTATCAGAATATGAGTCCTCAACAGTATAGAGGATTTAAAAAAGGTTTGTCAAAAACTCAAAAACAAAATTTATATTTTGGAAGTGATTATACTAATGCTTATCAAGACCCGAATCAAGGACCTAATCTTTAAATAAACTATGGCTACCTATTACAAATACGCAGAGAGGAGCGCAGACTCAACAATAAATTGGGCGCAGGTCGGACAGGGAATGACCGATATGCTGAAGGAGGAAACTCGAATCCGAGAGGAAAAGAAAGCGGCTATTGATGAGGCATCAAGGGAGTACGGAAAAACATTACAAGACTTACCTTCGGGTGAGTTTCAAACTGCAAATGAGTTTGCAATTAAGTTTGCCGGTAAGGCGCAGGAGCAGTTGCTAATTCAAGACAGGTTATTAAAGTCGGGTATGCTAAAACCAAATGACTACGCAGTCCTAAGACAGAACCTCAACGACGGAACAACTCAGATGTTTGACTTAGCTAAGGAGTACGAGGCTGAGTATCAAGATAAGTTGTCAAGGATAGATAACGTAGACCCTGCTAATAGAAGTCAGCAATTAGAATCTTTTTTAATGGGTCAGATGGAAGGACTCAGTAATCTTACAAATGTAGATGCTGTTATTAATCCAATCACAGGAGTGGTTAGCTTGGGTAAGTATGTTACCAAGACCATTGATGGAAAAGAGGTTAAGGTCCTTAGTGATAGCCCTAACGACGTTGCTACTATTGGTGAGCTTAGAAATAGAATTAAGACTAAGTACGATTACTTTGATGTTGCTACAGCAACAGCCAACGCAGCAGATGGTCTTGGAGAAGTAAAGACACAGATGCTTGTAGCAGCTACAAGAGGTGGAGACCTAAATAAAATATATGCTCTTTCAGATAAGAAAGAAGGAATGTACTTGACCAAGGCTGAGATGGCAAACCTTCAAAACCAATTAAATAACAAAGAAATATCTCAAGTAGAATTTGATGAGATAATGGCGGCTAACTCTTATTCGGGGTCAGAAAAGCTTCTTATTGAGGAGATGTTGGTTAATAAATTTAATGTAACCTCAATACTCACAGAGAATCTATCCGGAACTTTTACTGAAGAGTTTGATGAGGAGAAGGCTAAGGCTGCTCACGCAAGAGGAGACCAATCTGTTATCTTCTACAAGATGACACCAACGGGTCTTGAGGCACAGCCTACAGAGGAGCAAGAGAAGATGGCTTATGATTATTTAAAGACTCAGATACGTAGCAAGATATCTGTAAGCGAAGAAGCGAAAGCTGCAGGGTCTAAGGGTTATGCACCACAGCCAACTGCCGCAACTATTAAAAATCGAGAGGACAAAAAGAAACAAGAAAACCTTGTTGAGCTGTGGAAAAATATTGGTACTGCTACCGACGAGACATCAAGACAGAACAACATAGATGCTGTTATTATGGCGGCTAATGTAGGGAAGGGAGAGAACGATGACAAGGTGGTCGATATTATTTTTGAGACAGATGGTAGGGTTACTTTTAAACATTCAGATTCAGACAACGACTTTACCACCACAGGACCTGTTGGCACAGATGCTACAGCTTGGATGAACTTAGGTACAGAAATATTCGGTGTTATGGGAGCGGATGATATGAAAAAAATTCTTGGAGGAGTAACAACGATAGACCCCACAGGTCTGAGGGGTATGTCTTCGGGAAGAGCAGGAGCCCCGGAGTTTGAGGAAACGGAAAAGGAAGCGTTTATAAGGTACAACAAGACAGAGAGTCCAAACGCAGCGTTATTCAACACGGATAAGCTTGTCGTAGGTGATGAAGATGAAGCTGCTAAAAACGTAAGAGCAATGATAAGCTCACTTGGTTTATCAGATGAAATTAAAGTTGATATTCCGTACACACCGGGATATGATGTAGTTAGAATTTCAGATGCAGATGGCAATGAAATAAATAGACTTGATTTAGATGAATACAATGCACAAGAATTTGGTGCATTTAGAGATTATATATTATCGTTAGGAGCGGATGCAGTAGAGGACTTGTTTAACGAGACATACGATTACAGAAAAAAACAAAAGAAAGCAGTGTCGTCAGCGACACCAAAATCAAATACATCAAATAGCGCAGCAGCGAGTGGTGGAACTTCAAGAATATAAAATATGTACGACCAAATACTAAAAGATTTAATAGCCACCGCTCAAGCAACAGGCTATAATTGGGGAGAAACATTATCAAAGTTTCCGGAGCTAAAAGATTTTGATGTTCAACTATTAAAGGATTATGTGGCTACAGCGGAAGCTGCTAACTACGATTATGATAGAGTGAACGATAAGTTTCCCGAATTTTTTAATCTTGCTGTAAAAAAAAAAGACGTTGGAGAAGAGTCAGCCGATACCTCAACTCCTTTCTTAGAAAAAGAAAAAGAAAAAGTTCAAGATACTACGGTATCCACATCGGCAGATGGTTTATCGGAATCAGTAGAGACTGAGGAGCTCACACCCGAAGAAATAAGAGAGCGTCAGCTTGGTGGTTTTAGCTTTGAAGAAGATAGCGAGAGGGTATCAGACCCTACACAGGTAGAGGCTATGTCTACAGCTATAGAGACACCATCAATCCCCGAAACACCGCAGAAGCTTATGGGTGCTGTGGAAGAATCACAGACACAGAAGTTTGATGAGATAGCAACAGAGGCAGCACGAGCAGAGTTAGCGGGAGATTTATACCACGCTGAACTTGGTTTTAAGAAAGCTCTTGAGTATAAGGATGATGCAAAAACTAAAGAAAGATTAGAGGCTATTCAGCAAAGAGCCAAGCAGGAGGCAGCAACAAAAAAATTACAAGAAAAAGAAGAAGCAGAAAGGCTTGCGCTACAGCAAGAGTCAGAGGAGTATCGTGAATTAATGCCACCGGAACTTGAGGGTAGGATTAATGGTATATCAAAGTACACCATACAGCAGAATGAGGAAGATGCACAATCTGCCTTGAACAAAGACTTTGGGATGTTTGGTTTCAACTTTAAACAAATAGGTTGGGGAGATGCTATAGAGGTTATAGCTGCAGACGGTGAGAAGATGGAGATAGACCTCGACACTTGGTTTGATTCTTCAGCAGACTCAGAGGCTTCAAAACTAAGATTGTTCTTAAGGGACCACGCAGAGCCGCCAAAAAATTTCAAGAAAGGGCTTGAGGATGATGAGATTGTAAATGCTATGCGTATAAGAGATATGCGTACAGGAGCAAGAGACAATGGAGATGGTACAGAATCCACAGTGCTTATGACATATGCTGAGGTTGACGGAAAGTATGTCGCCTATCCAACGCTATTCCCAAAGAATCCTAATCTAAGATACTACGGTAGCGGTTCTGAAGAATGGCTTGAGCTTGATGGCGATTCTGCTCTTGATGAGGCGGAGAAAAGAGATGAGCTAACGTGGTTTGAGAATGAAGAAGAAGCCGCTGCTTTTGCGGAGGGTTCTTGGAAGGATGTCAACACATTTGATTACGAAGCCAACAGGTATTTTGAGAAAAGAGGAGTTGATTACAAGTCTTACAGAGACGCATTAGATAAATATGACGAACTCAAAGAAGCCGAGATGTTCCTTGCAACACGAGGAGCTGTGCAGCTCAAGGACCTGCCAAAAGAAGAACAGGAGAAGTACGCAGATTTTTATGCAGAGGGTAGATTAAGGACTGACATTGATGAGGTAAAAGAAAAGCTCGCAAGAGATGCTGATAACCTTATGGAGTTTGTTAATGATGACGAGCTCCGAACAATACGTGAAGACTTTGATGTATACGTACAAGATAAGTTTAACAAAGCATCTAAGGATGCCATTGTCACCAATCAAGTAGCAGTGAAGCAACAGCAGGCTTTAGATGAGGAGTCTATAAATAAATTTGGTGTAAGAATAGAAGAACTAAATAAGTATGAACCCACAAACGAAGCAGAGTTTGAGGAGATAAATAATCTGCTGACTAACTATGACATTGCAAGAGCAGAGTCTCAGTATGCAGCATCGCAGTATGAGTTAGCGAACACTTGGTTCGATGGTAAGTTCGACAAGAACGTGCGTAGTGCATTCGATGAAAATTGGAAGGCAGTTTACAACAGCACAAGAAATG
>Ga0187219_1000110_pt1 | contig 33192 bp, 44 predicted proteins | sample 13SPOviralmetaG_FD_130162 | JGI IMG/M metagenome (GOLD analysis project Ga0187219, IMG submission 130162) | Marine viral communities from the oligotrophic San Pedro Time Series (SPOT) site, San Pedro Channel, CA, USA - 13 SPOT_SRF_2010-07-21... | ecosystem: Environmental > Aquatic > Marine >... | reverse complement strand
TGGGTGTTTCACGTATTGAAATGCAGGGTTTAACAGAGGATGCAAAGGAATATGGATCAACCACACGTTTTACGGCATCACAGGTTTCAGAATTACAATTGGAATTTGCAAAATTAGGTTTTACACAACAGGAAATCAGGGATGTTACAAGTGCAACACTTGATTTGGCAAGTGCAACAGGCACAGATTTGGCAGAAAGTGCAACAGTTGTTGGTGCCACAGTTCGTGGTTTTGGTTTGGCAACAACAGAAACTGCACGTGTTACTGATGTAATGAGTAAATCATTTTCAAGTTCATCACTTGATATGCAAAAGTTTTCAACGGCAATGGCATCAGTGGCACCCATTGCAAAAAATGCAGGGTTTTCAATAGAACAAACAACTGCAATGATTGGCACCCTAACTGATAGGGGTATTGATGCATCAACGGCAGGTACAGGATTGCGAAATGTGTTTTTAGAATTAACCAAAAGGGGTATTACATTTGAACAGGCAATGTTGCAAATATCAACTGCAACAGATAGTAATGCCAAATCACTTGAATTATTTGGTAAAAGGGGTGCAGTAATTGGTTCAATTTTATCAGAAAATGGATTGGCAATTGATGAATTAACTGCAAAATTAATGGATTCAGAGGGTGCAACGGCACGAATGGCACAAATGCAAATTGATACATTGGGTGGTTCATTAGATATTTTAAAATCTGCATTTGAGGGTTACATTTTAAAACAAAATGAGGCAGGTGGTGCAGGTGATAAATTAAAATCAATCATCAGAGAATTAGCACAGAATTTAGAGGTGATTTTAAATACATTGATGAATTTAGGTCAGGCATTTATAACATTTAAGGCAATCACAATGTTGCAAATTGGTGCAAACCGTTTGTTAAATTCATCATTTATACAGGGTGCACGTGGAATGGGTGTAATGAAAGGTGCAGTTCGTGGTTTGGGTAGTGCATTCAAAGCATTGGGGGGTTTTATAAAATCAAATTTAATTGGTATTGCATTGTTTGCAATCATGGACATGGTACGTGAATATCAAAAATTACAATCCATTTTGAACACTGTTGATGATAATGCAAATGATTTGGCACAATCAATGAACACGTTAACCAATAATGAAAAGGCAGAAACAGATCAGGCAAACATGTATTTTGATGCATTGAAAAAAACCAATGCAGGAAGTGAAGAACGTGATTTGTTGATGCGTAAAATAAATTCACAGTATGGTACAACGTTAACAAATTTAAAGGATGAAATCGAATTTCAAAAACAATTAGCATTAGCACAGGAAAAGGTAATTGCAAATATTAGAGAAAAAACAAAGGCAGAGGGTGTGCGTATTACGTTTGAAATGGCACAACGTGCAAAGGCAGAATCAGGTTTTGAGGTTGAAAAGGCAGAACGTATTTTAGATGATTTCCGTGATGGTGGTATTACACAGGATGTATTAACAACACTGTTTGATAAATTTGGTGTAACATCAGAAAATGATTTAATTGAAACATTAAATGCATGGTATAAAGTTGATAGTCAAAACCGTAGAATTTTAATTGATGCAACGGCAGAATGGGAAAAATTACAAATATCATTAGCAACAAAAAAATCACCTGAACAGGTGAGTTGTGAAACACGTGGTGGTGTATGGGATGAAGCAACCAAAACCTGTAAATTAGGTGGTTCAGGTGGTGGTGGTGGTTCAGGTGATGATGGTGAACCTGATAAATTAACAGATCTAACACGGCAAATTGAAAATGAGGATATTATACAAATGCAAAATGATGAAAAACGTGAAATCAAAAAGGCAGAAACAGATGCAAAACGTAGGATTGAGGATTTAAAAAAGGTTAAGGCATACAGATCACAAAAAAAGAAATTAACCACAGAGATTGAGGAATCATTACAATTAAAATTATCAGAAATTGATAAAAAATACAGGGATAAAGAACGTGCCAGAGAACAAAAAAATTTAAAGGCAGATATTGATGCAAGGGTAAAGGCAAAGCAGGATGAATTACGTGCCATTGATGATACAATTGCAAATGTAACACAACGTGAAAATGTTGCAACACAAATTGATAATTTGCAAATTGAACAAATTGAAAAAAACCGTGATATTCAATTAAAAAATACTGAATTAACAGAGGGTGAAAAAAAGAAAATAATCATTGATGCATTGTATGAAATAAATACAATTGTTGATAATGCAGAACAAAGGAAATTGGCAATTCAACAAAAGTATTTAACACAGTTAGAAAATGCGTACACTGATGCAGAAAAAAGGGAAAAATTACGTTTATTAAATTCAAGTGCAACGCAATTAGAAATTGATCAGGCAATGTTGGATTTCCAAATAAAACAATTGGAAAAATTAATTCAAGCAAAAAAGAAATTGGGTGTTGATACGTTGGATGATGAAATAAAATTGGCTGAATTAAAACGTACTGAAATATCAAAACAGGACAAATTATTTTTGGATGATCAAAAGAAAATGGTGCAGGATCAAATTGCAATTGTGCAAAGTTTAACACAGGCATTCAATTATTATGCAGATCAAAGAATTGCAAAAGTGCAGGAAGAAATTGACATGGCACAAAAACGGTATGATAGTTATGCAGATTTGGCAAAAAATGGTAATATTCAGGCACAACAATCAATGGCAACAGAGGCAAAAATAATTGCAGAACAGAACAGAAAAAAGGAACAAATGGAAAAACGTAAACAACGTATTGCATTGGCATCTGATGCATTACAGGCATATTTGCGAAATTCAGAGGATCCAAATGTAAAAAATCCATTGTTAAAAACTTTTACTGATATTACCATGTTAACACAATTTGTGCAGAATTTGCCATTTTTTGAGGATGGAACAGAAAACACAGGATCACATGGGCAGGGTGTTGATGGCAGGGGTGGATTTCATGCAATATTACATCCAAATGAACGTGTTTTAACAAAGGCACAAAACGCAATGATTGGTGATATTTCAAATGATGATTTGGCACATTTAGCATTGAAACACCAGAATGGTAAAATTGATGGTGTACAGGCAAACATTATTGCACAGAACAATGATAAACGTATTGTTGAAAAATTGGAATCATTGGAAAAAACAATAAAAAACAAACCTGTTTCAAACATTGAATTGGAACGTATTATTGATGGCACATTGCAGGTTGTAAGAAGTACAACAACCAATGGGAAAACAATTTACAACAGATACAAAATTAAATAATGAAACATTTTTTAAATGATATAGAGGTTGCACCACGTAATGTTTTGGAATTTGGTTTAACATCATCATTTGGTGGTGATCCAAACATTTTACAGATTGATGCAGATAAAATTATTTTGCCACGTGAGGGTTTAAAAATTATTCAGGATTGGATTGCAACAGTGGGTTTATTTGAGGGAATACCATACCGTATTGAAATGGGAAACCAAATTTCATTGGAATATTATGTTGATTTAACAGAAAGTGCAATTTTTAGAGATCATGAAATTGAGGTAAAAATCAAAAAACGTGGTGCATATGACAATTTTTTTGACAATGCAAATGGCACATCATTTGAATTACTTGCAGAACAGGGTGTTGTTTTTCCAACAATTGATATTCCATATTTGATTGTAAAAGATGATATTGCAATGGGCACGTTGATGTTGTCAATTTCCATTTATACCATGACAAAGGCATTGATTGAATCAATACGTGATGTTGTTGATATGGCAAATAAAGTGATTTTAGCCGTTACACCAAATGTGGGCATACCACCTGTACCACCATTGGGTGAAATAATTACATTGGTTTTAAAAACTATTGCACAGGTAATTTACACTGCATCATTGTTGGTTGCCGTGATTAAATTGGCACAACAAATGTTTGAAATTTTATTTCCAAAAATCAGGTATCAATTAGGTTGTACAGTTAAAAATTTAATTGAAAAGGGTTGCAATCATTTGGGTTATCAATTAGATTCAACACTTTTAACATTAATGCAGAATTTAACTTTGATGCCTGTACCATTGGTAAAAGAAAAAAAGGGGATTGTTGATTATTTATCAAATGATTTGAATTTTAGTTTTACAAAAGGTTATCCAACTGCATCAGATTCAACACCAACATTGGGTTCATTAATTGATGCCGTTGAAAATATGTTTAATGCACATACACGTGTTTTCAATAATACTGTTCAAATTGAACGCAGGGATTTTTGGGATGGTAACACACCAAACAACATAATACCTGCATTAAACATGCAGGATGATATGCAGGGTGAATTTGAATACAATACATCTGATGTTTGGAAAAGGTTATACATTCATTATGATGTTGATTATGCAGATTTCCACACGGTTGATTTCTTTGATCCAACAGATGCCGAATATGATACAAGTGCATTAAATGTTGTGAATCAGGATCTGGTATGTATTAAGGGTTTAAATGATGTAAACATCCCATTTGCATTGGGTGTAAGAAAAAACAAATTAAACTTTTTGGAAAAAATTGCAGAGGGTTTTTTCACTTTGATTGATAATATTACAGGTGTTTTTGGTGGTGGTACATCCTTTTCATCACAAATTACAAACAGAATTGGTGTCACACAAATTGGGCAACAATTTTATTCAAAAACAAAATTATTGTTTCAGGTGGGTGGTAGGCAACCTGTAAATTATGTTGAATTGATAGGTGCAAAGGCATTGTATGATAATTTCCATTATATAAATCAGATTCAATTAAATGGTTATAAAATAATAAATGATGCACCTGTGAGGATGAAAACAAATGATTTTGTAAATTTGTTAAACAACAACTTTGCAGATATTAACGGCATAACCTGTGAAATTATCAAAATTCGTTTCAATAATGAAACATCAAAGGCAGTAATTTCATATAAAATACCATTTGATTATGCCACAGGAAAAGTGCAAACAATTGTAATAAATGAATGATGGATAAAACACAAAACACAATAAATGATACAATGAAATTAGTTGATCAATTAACTGATAAAATGGATGAATTAATAAAAGGTGTAAATGTTGGAATTAATCAATTACCCAATGATCAACGTGGTGAAATTGTAAAACATCAGGCATATTTGAACAAAATAATGAAAACTGTAAAACAGGGTGATTTGCAGAAAATACAAACCATAATTGATAAACATGCCGATTCAACTATTAAATAGTAATTTTATTGATAATTTCGGCAATTCAACACCACAATATGTTGCAAATGCAGGTGATGAAATAATTGGTGAATTTAACATACGTTCACAAATGCGTATGACATCAATAAACAATCCTTTAACATTAGATCCATCAATGAATGTTGTAACATCATCTGCAATATCGTGGTTGGATGAGGGTTTCAGGGTTGGTGATTGGGTGCGTGTAACACGTTTTAATTCAGGTGGTGGGGTGATAGGATCATTTTATACAAATATATCATTTGTTGATGATTCTGAATGTGATTTTGGTGCATTTCCATCATGGTTTGATTCAACTGCAAATGAATTTTTGATAATTTATGTATTAAATTATTCAGGTTCAACGGCACCACCAACAGGTATTTATGAACCAAAACCACATGCAGAATTGGATGTATTTATCAATCATTCATTAAGTGGGCAACAGGGCACAGAATTATCATTAATTGATGGTGAACCATCACGTGCAAAATTCCCATCATTGGGTTCATTATCAGTTGGAAATACTGCAATTGGAACGTTAATTGGCAATAGATCAGGACAATTTTTTGTAAGGGCACAGGTTTCAAGAAATTCAAACAGTGGTTCATTAAGTTCAACATTTTGTGAATACACAGTACAATTAAAATTTGTTCAATCTGGGATGTACAACCAACAGTGGTTTGCAACAAATTCATATTTAAAATTTTATGCAAAGTTCAGTTTTACGGCATTACAAAATGATCCATTACCACCAACTGTATTAACATTTGATGAAAATGCAAACACAGGTTGGTTTGATGAACCATACAACACAGGATCAAATCAATCATTTTTAACACAGGGCATTTCAGAATTAGATTATTGTGTACCATCAGTGCATGATGTTGTTATTGAAAGTTCAACAACAGATATTTCAAAAATGGGAATTGGTGGGTGTTATGTTTCTGTTGATGATGCTTATTACAAAAATAAGCCGTACAGTCAAACCAACATAACAATGTTGAATCATACACAACCAATATCAATTGGCACAACGTATAATTCTGCACCAAATAATGATCCAAATTATTTTGGTGCGTTGTTTGGTATTACAATCAATAATGTTACTGTTAATGGCAACACAAAAACAATCAATTTTACATTTACACCATCCACAATGTTCAATACATTTATGGCAGATCGGCAGGATGGCGACAGGTTGTTTTATTTATGGGTGTTTGATATTAATATCAATCATGCAGTATTTAAACAACAATTAAAATGTGATCCACCTGTCGGTGGGGTTTTGGGTTTAACAACAAATTATGGATTTTTAGATCATTCGCAAAATGTTACAGAAATTTCAGGATCAAAAACAGGTTTTATTGCAAACACAGAGGATGATGTTGCATATTATGGCACATTTTTATTGGATAATTCAGTTGTTTATGATTCATTAAGTTGTAAAATTGAAGCATTTAACGGCACATCATTGGATGATTTCACATTACAGGAAACAACATTTTCATTTGGTGGGATTCAAATAAACAATGCAGGGCAATATTTGATAAATGAAACGGCACCAATTGTTTCAACATTACCTGCAAACAGTGAAAAGGTAAATGCATTGTTTCAACGTGTACCATTAATGGACAATGCACAACAATATGGTGTTTCTATTTATTACCCATTTTTATTGAATTGGCAATATTGGTTGGAACAACTAAATGCATCAACTGATTTTTTCCCTACACAAAACAGGAATTGGGAACAATACGACAATTTACCAGATTGGGAAATTAGATTTGAAATATCATTGGTGAAAAATGGATTGGCATTTACAAATTCAAATGTGATACGTGATTTGGCATATGATTCATCAACTGTTATTGATCAAACAATTGAATTGTTTATTGAATCAACAGGGCAAAACGTTCAGGTTGTATCAATTGGGCAACAAATGCGTGTTGTGGCAACACACACAATAAATAATGGTGATCAATGGGATCCAACAGATACATGGGGAATGATTACGGTTGAACCAACAGAATCAACACCACGTACAATTTGCAGTTCTGTATTGCCATTTGATAATGATTTAACAAATCCATTAAAACCAATTGATGGTGTGCAGATGGTTATTACATACCCATCACCTGAAATTGCAAAAATGGAATGTTTTTTTGATCCTGATATAATTGATTTGGCAAATGGGTGTAAATTTACAACCAAAATAAAAGGTTGCCCATTATCATCATTGACAGGTGAGAAAAAAACAACAGATGGTACAATTAAAAAAACCACAGATGGTACAATTAAAACAACAGGATAAAAAATTAAATTATGGCACAAATACACAATTATCAAAATGAGGCATTAACATTCGGTGATGATGATTTTTATGATATTGATTTTTATACAGGTTCAGGATATGAAACAAAAAAAATCAAAGGATCAACTATTAAAACGGCAATTGCAAATTCTGTACCTGCACCAAACGTTAAAACACTGTACAGTGATGATGATTCATTGGCATCAGATAGAATTGTAAAAGGTAGTGCAGGAACACATTTTTTACAATTATCAGAAATGGCACATTTTCATGTTGATACACAGGGATCAAAAACAGATTGTGTAAAATTTACTGTTCCAACAGGTGAAACATTTGCATCATTTATTATTGCAAACAGTGCAAAAGGTTCACCAATGTTTGCAGTTGAAAATGGTTATGTTGTTATAAATGATGAATACAGGTTGCCATTGTTGGATGGAAGTGCAGGGCAAATACTTTCAACAGATGGTGCAGGTTTGGCAAAATGGATTGATGCACCACAATCTGGTGTAACATCAGTTAACACATTTCAGGGTGCAATAACAATACAGGGATCAGGAAATACAACAGTGACATCACCACAATCAGGTGTTATTGATATTTCATCATCAGGTGGTACAATAGGGAATACAATTTACAGTTCAGATGATGTTTTGGTAAATAATCGCAGGGTTTCAGGAAATTCAAAAAATAATTTTAGTTTAACATTTGAGGATTTAGGATTTTTTAATGTTGTAATACCATCAGTAAGTGAAAGCCAACCAAATGCCGTAACGTTTATTGTCCCAACATTGGAAAAAGTTTTTCAATTTTTAATTGCAAGTGCAAAACCTTTATTTGCAGTAAAGGCAAACCGTGTGATAATAAACGATGCATATGCATTACCCAATACTGTTGGCAATAATGGTGATGTTATTACATCAGATGGTTCAGGTGGTTCAGATTGGACAACACCATCAAGTGGTGGGGGTGCCACAAATAGCATTGAAAGTACAAATGCAGGTGATGTTGATTTATATAATGATCAAATTGTAAGAATTTGGCTTGATGATGGTTCAAGTGATGATATTGAATTGGAAATTACAAATTTTGGTTCAAACAAATCAAGTACATATCATGTAAGTTACACCAATTTTGATGGAAGTAGTACAACCACAAATATTGTTGATTTAAACGAAGATGGTGCCACATCCATTTCAACATTGGATTTTGATTTTGGTACAGATGAAATCATGAAATTACGCATTTGGTCACCACGTTTGGGATTGGGTGCAGGTAATGGAAACGGTTTTCCTTTTTACGAGGTTACAATAATTAAATCAAGTTCTTTATATACTGGTTTTCCTGTATTAACAAGTGTAATAAAATCAACGTCTTAAAAATAACAATATGAGTTGTACTTGTATATCATTCACATATGAAATAAATAACGTTCCTACAACAGAGGAATTGCAATCACAGGGGTTGTACAATGGTTTATCGTATTACACATTCACAATATCAGGAACCGATTATTTTATATGGTTTAATGATTTGGGTGGTGGCACAGGTCAGTGGTTGATCACTGAAATTTTGGGTGATATTCCAAATTCAATATCAGGAACAAAACAAATTCCAACACAACCGTGTCCACCATTGGGTGCAGGTGGTCAAGGCATTTGGGAATTACCATCACAATTGGCACCATATGATGGGTATTATTTTGGATCATGTGTTGTTGATTGTAATTGTATAAATTTGACAGTTCAGGCAGATGGGTTTGCAGAGGGATCAATTACGGCATTAACGCAACAACTGTTCAACGGCAAAAAATGGTGGATATTTGAATATAATACATACACATTTTACATTTGGTTTGATGCAAACGGTGCATGGATAATATCATCAACATTGGGTGGTGGTACTATTTATGGCAGATTGGCAACAAATATTGATTGCCCATTGGCAGAATTAGGGGATCAATCAGGTGTGAATTGGATAATGGACACAAATAATTTGCCAAATCCTTTATTATTTACAACCATTGCAGTTGATTGCCCAAATCCATGTGAATGCATAACATTTGAATATGTAAATAAATCAGATGGTTCAACAGTCAGTGTTGATGTAACTGAACCCACAGGTGCGTGGAATGGGTACAATTATTGGCAAATACCACATGCACAGGATGCAGGGAAATGTTTTTACATGGTTTTAACAATTGATAACAATGGGTGTTGTCAGTGGAAAATTTATTATGATGAATGCGACAGTACGAACCCAGAAAATGGAACGTTCCTTGCATCATTAGGTGTTGCAAATTGTGTTGATGATTGTGATGAATGCCCATTTGGGTTGTGGTCAGTCAAAGGTGATCAAAATATTTTGTTGAGTGTAACAACCGTTGATTGTACCAATAATGATTGTGTTTATATTGAGGATAGAACAGAAAAATCATATTCTGCAATTCAATTTCCAATTGTATTTGAAGAACAAAACAGGGGGTGGCAATTTGGGTGTTGTGAATCATTTTTAGTTTTGGCAGATCCAACAAGTTCAGACAGTTGGAAAAATGATGTGAACAGTGCATGGTGTAAATTGTCTGATCCAAATGATTCAGTGAATTTTAAATTGTACAAAAATGGAAATCCAACAACATATCAACCATCACCTGTACCATTTGTAAATGAACCTGATGCATATTATGCCACAATACAATGGATTGATGTTTTAAACAGTGAGGGGATTGGATGTTACACATGGAAAATTGAATATAATATTTCAGGTGTAATTGGTCAATTCAATTGGGGTGTATATAATTTAAAACAATACAGTGTTGAAAATGCCGAACAAACTGCACGTGTAAGGGTTAAATTTAATTTAATTCAAGCAATTGAGGGCATCAACTTTTCACAATCCAATGTTGAGGATTCATTACGTTTTTTCGGTTTTATAGGTGAAAGGCAACCAAACATGGAAATTGATAATTTAATTTATCAAAACCGTACAATGGAATCAGTAATACGGCAAAATCTAAATGAATACACAATAACAACTGATCCAACAGGTGAGGACATCACACGTAAATTGGTTGATTTGTATTTATTATCAGAGAATGAAATGTTTATTTCAGATTATAATATATCAAATCATTCATACCGTTACAATGATTTGCCTGTAATTGTTGAACAATCACCTGAATTAAATTATATTGATCTAAACCAAAGAAAGGCAATTGTAACATGTATTGTTGGTGATCGCACAAAAAACAAACGTACTTTTTATTAAATTTGTAAAAAACAGTTAAAAAATGAAACAAAAAATTTACACAGGGGGTAATTATTTAAAAATAGATACCACAAATGATAATGATGTACGTGTACACGGTTCACAATATCCATCATCATCAACAACATTCAATGAAACATGGGTGCAACCAATTTTTGATGATTCAAGATTTGTTCAGGATAGGGCAAAAGCAAATGCAGACAATCAACGTGAATTGTCAGAAATAAATGCAGAATACAACCGTGAAATGGAAAGTTTAATGCGTGATTATGATAATGCAAAGGATGCAGAATTACGTGCAAAAATTAAAACAAAAATAATTTCAGTAAGGGCACAACATGCAGAACGATTATTGGAAATTGAAAAGCAATTGAACGAAATTTTGGAAAAAATCAATGAAGAAGAAACACGTGCAAGGCAGGAAAATGTGCCAATTCTAAATGGATTTAGAATTATCAACCTTGATTCTGGTGGTATTATTGATTTAACAAAAACAGATATTGATAATGGTAATGTTGTTAATGAAAAGGGTGATGCATTTGATACATTGGCATTGCAGGATTTTTTACAAAACACAACAGGTGGTCAAATAAGATTGTAAAAATAAAATTGTGGGGATGGATCAGGAAACGGCACAATTTGTTTTGTCAATATCAGGTGTATTACTTTTGTTGATGTTATCGGCAATTGGTTTTTTTGTATCACGGTTAATTAGTGATGTAAAACGTGCATCAATTGAAGTTGGTAAAAATAAGGGCAAAATTGAATTAGTACAACAACAACAAATCAATGATGTAAAACGCATTGAAGAACGCACACAGTTGGAATTGGCAAACCTAACAAAAAACGTTTGTTTGTTATCTGATAACGTAAACACATTGGTGTTATCATTAGCAAAAAAAAACGTTGAAAAATAATGTGGTTGTACATAAAAAAATTAATACGCAGTAATTCACAGGAATCATCAAAACGGTTTTTGGCATTGTATTGCATTATTGTTTTGGTTACATATGTAATTGTGAGATTTGCAAATGATGAAAATTTGGAAATTGTTTTGGTTGAATTATTGGGTTTTGTTTCTGCATTAATGGGTTTGGCATCATGGCAAAATATAAACAAAAACAAAAACAAATGATAAAAAAACAACGTAATTTATTGGTTTATTTTATGTTGTTATTTTTGTTTTATGCGTGTTCACCTGCACAACGTTTTACACGTTTAGTAAATAAACATCCATATTTAATAACAACAGATACAATTACCAAAATTGATACAGTACGTGTTGAAATTGAAAAAATTGAAGTTGATACAGTTTTTAAAACAGATCAATTACATGATACAATTGTAATTGAAAAGGAACGTTTAAAAATTAAAATGTACACTGTACATGATTCAATTTATATTGATGCAAAATGTGATACAATAATTGTTGAAAAAATTGTTGAACGCAAAATACCTGTGAAATATTACGAAAAAAAACAACATTGGTTTGATCAGGTCAAATCATGGTTGAAATGGTTTTTCATAATGTTTTTGGTGTTATCTGGTATTTATTTTATAATAAAAATTACAAAATGAGCAATACAAAAGTTAGGAATTACACAGATAAACAATTAATTGATCAGGTAAAATCATTGTACAATTACACAAAAATACCAAATGGTTTTTGGATCTTAGGGGTGCGATCAAACGAGGATGTGCCAAATGTATATGATGATAAATTTTACATTTTTGATGGTGAAACAAATGTTGATGTTTTAACAGGTACAACAAATTGTGGCACACCTGCATTAAAAGGTGGGTACAAAAAATATAATAAACACGGTGCATTTGTTTTAAAATCCAATATGTGGCACAAAAATATGTGGAAGTATGTGTATAGAAAATCACGTGGTCATGAATTAAGGCAAGTTCATGCGTGTACAGGTTACAGAGATGGCAACAATAATGATAAATCTGAACAAATTGGTGAACCAATAACAGGGTATTTTGGTATAAATTTCCACACAAACACGTTTAAATGGTACAATTCATTTGTATCATGGGCAATTGGTTGGAACAGTGCAGGGTGCCAAGTAACAAACGACAGAATAAAATACATAAAATGGTTGCGTGTATTTAAAGAACGTTTAAAGGACAATGAACAGAAATATATTACATATTGCCTGATCAATGAATTTGTGCCTGAAAACGCATAAAATTGCCGTTTCTGTTCATCACAATGGTTTTATACCAACGGCATAATTAAGGGGTGTTTGATTGCATCCCTTTTTTTATTAACATTATCATGTTAAAATTAATTTTTATTGTTATTTGTTTATATAAATTTAATTTATGTACATTTGGTTAAAATTAAAAACATGATTGCAACACCTACAAAACAAATATTTGTTCAAATGTTAAATGATGAATGGATATTACAGGAACACATTGATTGTGGTAAAATAAACATTGAATTGGTATTGATGTATCAACACGGTGTAAATATATTCATGCACAACAGTATTGATTGGAACAAAACCAGATACATCAACGTGAAAATTCAGGATCAAATTGATGTGCGAAAAGATGAAATTTTTAATATAAAAAGGAAAAAAAGGATTGATTACTATGATGCAGAAATGTTGCACATTCACAGGGATCAATTGGATTTGTTGCAAAATTTACGTGCCGTAATATTAACACAATACAATTAAATTAAAAACAAAACATAACATGGAATCACTATTAACAAACCGATTATGGGTAATTATTGCCCATTGGAACAGGCAAACAAACAATGATGTAATCAGATCATCGTTTAATTTAGATCATTATTTAAAAGTAAAAAAATACAGAAATGGCATTAAAAAAAATTAATATAGATCTGTATTATAAGGATCACAGGGATTTAATGCAACAATTGTATGATGTTCATTTAAAAGTATCAAAAGGGTATTTTATTTATGAAACAAAAACATGGTCAATGCAAAACTTATATGCACAGGAAATACCATTTAAGGTTGAAACAATTGATGGTGTACAGTTCAGGGTTTATCAATCAAAAATGAACAATGAGTAATAAACACCACACAGATGATTTTGGTATTGCATGGAAAAGAGTAATTAAAATCAATTTATTTTTTATTAAAATTAGAATTTACATAAAACAAAACAAATGGTAACAAATAATGAAACATCATTGCAGGATGTAAAAAAGTATTTAAACGAAAATTACAAAGATGGTTGTTATTGCCCTGCATGTAATCAACGTGTTCAACTTTACAAACGTAAATTGGCATCAACAATGGCATTTTGTTTAATTAAATTTGTATTGCATACACAGAAAAAAGGCAATCAATATACAAAATTCGCAACAATATTGGACAATCAAAACATTACACCAACACAACGTGCAGATTGGCAGAAATTATTGTATTTCAGATTAATACAAAATGATCCTGAAAACAATGGATTTTACAAAGTTACGCAACAGGGTTTTGATTTTGTGCGTGGTAATATATTAATGCCAAAATATGCAAATGTATTTAATGCAAAGGTGTATGGGTATTCAATGGATCAAATAACAATCAAACAGGCATTATCAACAAAATTTGATTTGGATGATTTGTTAAACGGTAATTAAAAAAATAAATTAAATTTGTATAAAACAAAACATAACAAATGAAAAAAGATACATTTTATTTTGCACATGATTATTCAACAACATCAGATCCAAAAGTACAGGCATTTTTATCAGTGTTTGGTGCATCTGGGTATGGTGTATTTTGGCGAATAATTGAAATGTTGCATGAAGATCAACAACACAAATTACCATTAAAAAAATACATTTTTATTGCATTGGGTTTTCAACTTAAAGTTGATGCAGATGAAATTGAAAAAATGATAAACTGTTTGATTGATGATTGTGATTTATTACGCACAGATGGTGATTATTTTTATTCTGAACGTGTATTAAATAACATGGAAAAAAGGCAATCAGTAATTGAAAAACGCAGTTATGCAGGTAAAAAAAGTGCAGAAAAACGTGCAAAACAATCAACACCTGATGAACAAAATTTAACAAGTGTTGAACAAAAACCAACAAAGGAAAAGAAAACAAAAGAAAGTAAAACAAAAGAAAATAAAATTGAATTTGATAAACTTTTGGATTTTTTCAATGATTCATTTGGTAAAAGATGCAAGGTATTTGCACCAACAGTAAAACAAAAATATAATGCACGTTTAAAAGATGGGTACAACACAACAGATATTGCAAAGGCAATGAACGTTTGTAAAAATGATGCATTCCACAAAGAAAATAATTTTAAATTTTGTACTTTGGAATATTTTGCACGTGCAAAAACATTGGATCAATATGCATTTATTGAATCTAAAAAAATAAATAAAACATACACACCAACAACATAAAACAAAACATGATTGATGATTTAACAAATATTTATGGATATTTATTTATTCATAATTCAGAGGTGATACAGGAATATTACCCAATAATAAAACCAGAATGGAACGTAATGCAAATTCACAAAGATTGGCATTTTGCCATTGGTGAATTGTTAAAAGACAATAAACAGGTTGATATTTTAACTGTTGTTGAATGTTTACGTAAAAACAACAGGTTGTCAAAAAATGCAGTGTATCAAACATCATGTGCAACCAATGATGCACCATACATAAGAATTGAATCATTAATAAATAATGTTGATTTTCAATACAAAATTAGTCAGGTAAATAAATTCATGCGTGATTTCATGGAAAAGGTTGATGATCCAAACTTTTCACCTGATGATGTAATACAATTGTGTGATCAAACAAAAACAATGTTATTGGAAAACAACAACGTGCAGGATCAAACCAATGAACAAATTATTGATGATGTTTTAACACGGCATGAAAATGCAAAAAATGGTGTTGAAATGGGTTTGCAATTAGGTTGGAAAGGTACATACAACAAAATAATTTTGGAAAACATTGATGTAATGGTTGTGGGTGGTCGCCCTGCAATGGGAAAAACGGCATGGTTGGTTTCATGTGCAAAACAATTGGCATTTGATATGAACAAAAAATGTTGTGTTTTTAGTTTAGAAATGAGCAATGCACAAATTATGCGTAGGATGATTGCAACAATCAGTGGTATTGATTCAAACAAAATGAAATTGGGTGAATGCACAGAATCAGAATTGCAAAAAATTTATGATATTAAACACAGTGCAGGTTGGGCAAACATCACATTTATTGATGGATCAAAAAACGTTTTGGATATTACCAGAAAGGTTACAGAGTTAAAAAACACAACAGGGTTGGATGTTTATTTGGTTGATTATTTGCAAAAAATAATACCATCAAAATCAGAAAACAGATACACAGAGGTTACACGTATATCAAATGATATTAAACGTTTGACAATGGGCATAAAAATACCATGTATTGCAATGGCACAATTATCACGTGATAGTGCAAAAACAGGCAAAAGACCATCATTGCCTGATTTAAAGGAATCAGGGGAAATTGAACAGGATGCATCAGTTGTTGGATTTTTGCACCGTGCAGAATATTACGGTGAAATGCAGGATGAAAACGGTAATTCAACACAGGGAAAAGGTGAATTTTGAATTGCCAAAAACCGTGAGGGTGAAACAGGAATTGTGCCAATGAAAATTGAATTGGCAACATCAACATGGGCAGATGATGATGCACCTGTATTTGAACCAATAAAAATGGAACAATCAAATTTATACCATACAAATGCACCATTTTAATGAAATCTATTGATCAACATAATTACGTTTTTTTATATTCAGATAAATCAATTGATTTGTTTAATTATTTTAATGTAGATCATTTGCATGGTTTGAACAGATCTGATTGCATCAATCATGTTGATACACATGATGATTGTTTTATTGCAGGTTTATGTAATTTAATACCATATACAACAAATAAATATTTTGTATATGTAAACACTTTAAAAACACAAAACAAATTTCAATTTATAACATTAATGATGCATGAAATGATGCATTTATCATTCAGGTTAAATGATCAACAATGTGAGGAAAAATTAATTGAATTTGCAGAAAATGAAACAAATAAATTCATAAAAATATTTTTTAAATGAAACAAAAAGAAAATAGGTGTAAAATATGTGATGATAAATTTTACCCATCAAATGAACGGCAGGTTGTATGTGGTTGGAAATGTGCAATTCAACATGCAAACGTTCAAACAAAAAAGGATGTTTTAAAAAAAGCAAAGGCAGATAAAAAAGAATTAAAACAAAGAAAACAGGAATTGATCACACCAACAGAATGGGCAAACAAATTGCAAAAGTATTTTAATAAATACATCAGGATCAGGGATCATTTACGTGGTTGCATTTCGTGTGGTGTATCATTAGAGGGTAAAAAATATGATGCAGGGCATTTCTGGGATAAAAAAAATTATCCTTTTTTACGTTTTCATGAATCAAATTGTTTTGGGCAATGTGTTCAGTGTAACAAACACAGGGGATCAAATGCACATGAATACCGTTTACGAATTACAGAACGTATTACACCTGATCAATTGCAATGGTTGGATGATCACAGGGCAGATGATATGAATTTATCTGTTGATGAAATCAAACAAAAGATTGAATTTTATAAACAAAAAATAAAAGACATTCAGAAATAAATAAATTAAATTTGCATTGATATAAATTTATTTTGTATATTGCACCATATTTAAAACATAACACACATGAAATCATTGCATTATTCAACACAACCGTTCAAATCTACATACAAAAAACGTTTGGAAAAAAACAAATTAGATTTTGAAATGGGTTTAACTACACCACAGGAACGGTACAATGCAGATGCATTTGCAAAGGAATTGTTTGATTCATCATTACGCATGATGGGTGTGTGTCCAATTCGCTTAAAAACAATTTAATTAAATCATAAACATAACAAAATGGAAAATTCCAAAAAAACACCTGCACGTAAATCACGTGCAACAACTGCAAAACAACCATTGTTTTCAAAATTATCTGCATTAAACGTTAATGCAAACACAGAAAAACGCAACAATTTTACGTATTTATCATGGGCGTGGGCATGGTCTGAATTTAAAAAACATTGTCCTGATGCAAATTATGAAATAATCAAAGATCCTGAAACAAACAAACCATACATGGTTGATGAATTTGGTATTTTGGTGCAAACACGTGTAACAACAGGGGGTGAAACGCATGATATGTGGTTGCCTGTTATGGACAATTCAAACAATGCACAAAAATCACAATCATATGATATTACATTTAGATCAGGCAAAAAAATAACTGTTGCACCTGCATCAATGATGGATATTAATAAAGCATTGATGCGTTGTTTGGTAAAAAATTTGGCAATGTTTGGTTTGGGGATTTATATTTATGCAGGTGAGGATTTGCCCGATGGATATGTTGCACCAACACCTGATCCTGTACCTGCAAATAAAAAACCAGAAACAAAAACAAAAAATGTTTTGGTTGTTGAAAAGGAAAAAATTAATTCAAAACGTTTCAATGATGCATTAACTGCAATTAAAAATGGTGCATACCATGAGGATAAATTACGTGCAACATTTGCATTATCTAAGGCACAGGAAAACAATTTGGTTGATTTTTTACAATCACAAATTGATCAGGCAAAAGAAATTGAAAAATCTATAAAAAAATAAAACATGGCAAATTTATTTCAAATATCAAATGATATGCAATCAATCATCAATGCGTTGATTGAAAACGGTGGTGAATTAACTGATGATCTGCAAAATCAATTGCAGTTAACAGAAAAACAATTACAACAAAAGGCAACAGGATATGCACAGGTAATAAGATCATTGAAATATGATAATGATGTTGTTGATTTAGAAATCAAACGTTTACAATCAATTAAAAAGGTGCGTAAAAACGCAATTGAACGGTTGGAAAATTCATTATCAGGTGCAATGCAACAATTTGATTTGGATGTGATAGAAACACCCATTTCAAAAATTACATTTAGATCATCACAATCAATTGAAATAATTGATGAAACGTTGATTGATAAAAAATACAAAACGCAGGTGATCACAACAAAGGTTGATAAACTTGCAATCAAAAAAGCAATTAAACATGGTGAATCTGTTAATGGTGCAACCATGATTGAAAATAAAAATTTACAAATCAAATAATAAACAATAAATAAAATAAAAATGGCAGATCTAAAATTACACGGTACAGTTGAAAAGGTATTAAATGAAATTCAAATATCAGATACATTTAAAAAACGTGATGTTGTATTAAAAACTGATGCAGATACAGATTACCCACAATTAATTTGTGTGCAATTTATACAGGAAATGGTTGATGAATCTGGGTTATTGGTTCAGGGCATGGAAATATCAATTGATATTAATTTACGTGGCAGGGCATGGAAAAACCCAAAAGATGGTGAAACAAAGTATTTCAATACATTGCAGGGTTGGAAAATTGAAACGTTTGGTGGTATTCCTGAACCTGTACCAACAAAACCAACAACAGTTGGAACACCAAAAATGAATGGTGATATGGCGAATGAATTTAATGAATCACAGGAACAAACAGATTTACCATTTTAAAACTAAATCATGGAAAAAATAAAAAAAACCGTAAAACGCACACCAATAAAATCAAAACAATTAAAATTTTTGGTTGATGATGTACGTGCAATTTGCAATCATTATATTAAGGAACACACATTAACAACACATGCATTTGCAAAAATGTGTGATGTACACCCAAATCAAATGTATATGTTTTTAAACAATGAACGTGGTTTAAATTTAACCACAGTGCAAAAAATTGGGGATCTGATCAACAAATAATTTCACAATTCACACTGCATTTACCCTGTATTTGAAAAAAAATATGGGGTTTTTGTGTTTTTTTTTGTTTAGGTATTGTATATATAAATTTAATTTATATATTTGTAGGGCAATAACGCAAAACATAAAACATAAAACATGAAAAAATCAGTTAACAATTCAGTAAAAAGACAAACCAGAAAAGTGGGGGTTGCAGGTGGATTTATCAATCAAATGATGGGCAATAATTCAACAATTCCTGTTGTTGGTGAGGGTGCAACATTATTAAGTTATTCAGATCGCAGTGCATATGAAGTGATTGAAGTGTCTGCAAACGGCATGGAATGCGTAATACGTAAAATGGAAACAACACATGTTGGTGAATGTTATGGTGATGAAAGGTACACATATAAATCAAACCCTGAAAACCATACAATGCAATTAGAATGGAACAACAAAAAACAATGTTGGGGATCAGTTGGATATTCTGTTGAAATCATCAAATCATTATGGAAAAAATATAATAAACAATATGGTTGGGGATCAACAGAATTTTTATTAAAAGATTATAAAATTGAATCCTACCAACATTTATATGAAAATCCAAATGCAGATAATTTTTACAACCAAATGAAATTGATTGATGGTGTAACAAAAAAATATAAAAATTTCACAAAACAATCAGTGATTTTTGGAGTAATGGAACAATACCGTGATCCATCATTTTAATAAATATTTATCAGGGCAGGGTAACACCTGCCCATTTTTTTTATCATAAAAATTACAAAATGGAATTAAAACCAATAACAAATCATGATCAATATGATCAGGTGCGTGTTTTGGCATCTGATAAAATTGGAATCATTATCATGTGTGAAACAATGACAATCATAAACAAAAACACAAATTGGGAACGTAAACAGGTGCAGGAATGTATTGTAAAATTTCCTGATGAATCAACAAAAACATACATTGGGCATGAATTACGTTACAATGATGATGAAATTGAAATTGATTGTGAAACGTGTGATGGTTCTGGTATTGTTGAAATGATGCAGGAATGTGGCAAGGTTGCATCAATGTGTTGTGGTGGTTGTTATATTGATGTTGAATGTGATGAATGCAGTGGATCAGGAACAATTGAAAAACCATTGGATGAAATAATAAAATTTTAATTATGGAAAATAAATTACAACAACAGGCATATTTGTATGATAATCAAATGCCAAAAACGTTTGATGATATGTGTACATATTTGCAATCAAAAGAAAATTGCAGTATTCAGGGGGATTTTTTTACAATTACCGACATGCACAGATTTTGCAAATTAGCAATGGACAGGATCACATTAATCAAACCTGAATTAAGAAACAAAAACATTATGTGTACCACAACAAAGGGTTCCATGCAACGTGCATTTGATGCATATATTGATGGCAAAATTGATTCTGTTGGTGTACGAAATAAAAAACCATTTTCAAACTATTGATGAAAACAGTACAATTTTTTGTACATTTGAAAGTTATGTTTTATGTAAAATGGGGTGCAGGTGATTGATAAATCATATTAAATGCATCCCATTTTCTTTTTTTTTATATTTGTATTATGAACAGACAGGAAAAACGAAAAAATGAACGTGCAGGTTTAAAGGATAAAACTGCAAAGGAAATTATTGATGATGCCAAAAGTAAAATTTTAAACAGTGAAAAAATAAAACATCCACGTTGGAAAAGAATTTTGGCAGGTGCATTATTGCCATTGGTTTACATATTGTGGACAATTGACAGGTTTTTGCATTTACTTTTGCCACATGCACACCATTACAGGTTCAAAGATTATATGATGGCAAAAAACAGTATTAATTTAACATTGATCAGAATTTTCATTGCATCAGTGATATTATTGTTGTTGAATTGGATTTTTTAAAAATATCATGGCAACAAAAAAAATACCAGATACAAAAAAACCTGTAAAACGCAGGGCAAAAACTGTTGCCAAAAAACCAACAAAAACCAACACATTAAAAAAGGCAATGATTGATGCATTGATCAAATCATTGGGCATTGTATCAACTGCATGTAAAACTGTTGGCATTAACCGTTCCACACATTACGATTGGTACAACAATGATGATGATTATGCACAACAGGTTGATGATGTTGCAGAATCTGCACATGATTTTGTTGAATCAAAGTTGTATGAACAAATCACTGATGGTAATACAACGGCAACCATCTTTTATATGAAGTGCAAAATGCGTTCACGTGGTTATGTTGAACGGCAGGATGTTAATTTAAACACAAATCGCCCTGATTTATCTGCATTATCAACTGATGAAATACGTGAACATTTAAACAATGGCAAAAAATAAATCAGATCTAATTGATTTGTATTTGTATTATGAATTGTGCAAACGTGATTTTTGGCAATTTTGCACATTTTATGATCCTGAATTTTTTAAACAAAGAAAGTTTTTAAAACAGGTTGCAGATGCAATGCAGGATATTGCAGATGATAACATCAAATCATTATCTGTATCATTACCACCACGTGCAGGAAAATCATATATAACATCAATTTATTGTGCATGGATGTTGGGCAACAATCCATCTGAATCAGTAATGCGTAACACATGCACGGCAACATTGTACACAAAGTTTTCATATGATGTACGTGATATTGTTAAATCACAAAAGTTTAATGAAGTGTTTAACACGGTGCGTTTATCTGATGATAAAGCAAATTTGCAAGGTTGGAACACAAACAAATCAAAACAGGTTGGTTATTTTGGTGCAGGTGTAGGTGGTACAATTATTGGTTTTGGTGCATCATTGGTTGCAATTACTGATGATTTATACAGGGGTATTGAGGATGCATTAAATGACCACATGAATGCACGTGTTATACAATGGAAACAGGCAACACATGATTCACGGTTTGAATCTGGTTGTAAACGTATTGACATTGGCACACGTTGGACAGTCAACGATGTAATTGGTTATCAAATGGCAGATGGTGCATATGATAAATCAATTGTAATTAAGGCATTGAATGATCAGGATGAATCATTTTGCAGTGCAGTAATGACAACAGATGAATACATTGATAAACGTAAAAAGACTGCAAAAGAAATTTGGTTAGCAGAATATCAACAGGAACCAATGGATTTAAAAGGCATGTTATTTGGTGATATTGATGTAATAACACCTGATGAATTTGATGAAATAAAAAACAACATTGATGGTTGCATTGCATATGTTGATGTCAGTGATACAGGGAATGATTACACGGCATCTGCAATTGGTGCCATTGTAGGTGATCAGGTTTACATTGTTGATTACATATTTGATAAATCAAACACTGATGTTACAATACCAATGGTTGCATCATTATTGGATAAATGGAATGTGCAATATTGCCGTGTTGAATCAAACAGTATGGGTGCCATGTTTGCACGTGCATTACAACGTGAAACCAAAACACGAATCCTGCAAGTGGCAAACACACAGAATAAAATTACACGTATTATAATGCAATCTGCATTTGTTTTAAATCGTATGCATTTTGTAAAATACGATCAACCACAATCAATACGTTTCATTGATAATGTTTTATCATTTAGTAAAGAGGGCAAAAACAAAAATGATGATGCACCTGATTGCATTGCAGGTTTATCAATGTTCATACAATCCATGTTTAAAAATATGAGATAAAAACATTTTTTTTCAGATAAAAGGTTGTGATAAATTAAATTTGTGTATATTGCATCATATTTAAAAACATAAAACATAAAACATGACAAATTCAACAGTTATTTCAGACAAAACCAGAATGTACAAAAACATTAATTGGGCAATTAGAATGAATGCACAGGGCAATCAAACAGATTTAAAAGGTAATTATTTTGATGAATTGGAAACATTGGATGATTCAGATGGATGGGATGTTATAGAAACATTTTATGAATCATTGTTATCAGGTGAGGGTTGGGAATATACACATGATAAATATTACATAACAATTGATCAATTCCCATGCATTACAAAATTTTTAACAATTTGTGTTTATTCATAATGATATGCCAAAAAAATTAATAACTGTTAACAGTTTGTCAGGTGGTAAAACATCATCATACATGGCAAAACATTACCCATCTGATTACAATGTTTTTTCATTAGTCAGAACAAATGATACATCCTGTAAATTTCCTGATGCCAAAATACGGCAAATTGTTTCTGATCGTATTGGTTGTGAGTTTATTGGAACACTTGAAATGGATGAAATCATTTATACAATGTTGGATTTGGAACAGTTTATTGGATCCAAAATTACATGGGTAACAGGTAAAACATTTGATCAATTAATTGTTGACAAAGCCGAATACTTACCAAACAAAGTTGCAAGGTATTGCACAACAGAATTAAAAACCGTACCCATCATTCATTGGATGTATGATGTATTAAATGAACCTGTTGAAATGCGTTTTGGGTACAGGGCAAATGAAGTGAACCGTGCAAATAATATGTTGTCAAAGGTCAATGATTCTGGGTTTACAGAGGTAAAAATCACATTTGAAAAACACCCAAATGGGCAAAACAAATGGGTTGTTGTACCTTATTGCAAACCAAAATTTCCATTGATTGATGATCAAATATTTAAAGATAACGTGCATAATTATTGGGATAAAAACAAATCAGTTAGGTTTGCATACATGAACAATTGTGTGGGTTGTTGGTGGCGAAGTGAGTTATTGTTAAAACATATGTTTGACAAAGAACCCACAAAAATGGAATGGTTCGCAAAACAGGAACGCATCAGAAAAGGATCATTTAAAACAAACATTAAATATGATAAAATCAAATCATTTAAAACCCAACACAGATTGTTTGATGATGATTTTAATGAATGTGATTCAGGTAATTGTGGTTTATAATGAAACAATTTTATTACATAGATGAAAACAATGGTGAACAAATTGATTTAATCAGATTGTTTGAACATTGTTTTGATCACGTAAACATCACTGATGATGATATTATTTTGGCAATAAAACAATTGGAAAAACATGTAAATATCAGTGCAAAAAATGATATTGATGATTCTGGTTTTTTTATTTGATTTATCTTTGTAAAAAATAAAATTAAAAAGGTTGGTTTTATTAATAGTAAACACCAATTTTTTTATGCAGGTTGCAAAATACCTGCATTTTTTTTGCCTAAATTTAAGGATGATCAAAGAAAATTGGCAACCAATTCATTATGCAATACTAATATTTGCAGTGTTTTTATTAATGGTAATGGCACAATACAACATGTACGTTAAATCAGTGCAGGAAATAGAATTAAAATATGATACAGATACATTATTGATTGAACAATCACATGAATTTGATGATGAATTAATGAATGATTACAATAATTAAACACATGATCAACACGTGTTGAACACAATTTAACATGTTTCAACAAAGGAAATAAAAGGAAATGAAAGTAAATAAAAAACACACATTGATAAAAATATTAATTCGTTTTCATGATTTCTGTAAATTCATTGAACAGGAACGCATTAAATCAATGATACATACAGGGCAGGGAAAAATGTAATTATGGTATTTGCAACAATGCACGTTTTTCATCATCAGATAATTCAACACCTGATTCAATAATTTTTAATACTGCATTTGCACGTTTATCCAATGCATCAGATTGTAAAACCTGATCCTGTTGCAACACGGCAACATGTGAAAAATCTGCACACAGATGCAAACCCTGATCTGTTAAACCTAACTGATGGGATAATGTTGCATACAATTGTTCTGTTTCTGGGATGATTGTGTCTTGATATGTCATACGCATACCTTCAAAAACATTGGTGAATGTTGCACCTTTTTCACTTGAAAACAAATATTGTGATAAACCATATGCATCAATGATGGCACGTTTATCTGCATCCAATTCTTCAAATAACATTAATTGATTTGTTGGAAAAGACATTGGTGTCCAATTTACATTTGATTCAGTTATTACAATTTGATCTGCATTCCTTTTGATCCAATCTTTTTGTATTTGTCTTTTTTCATCAGGTGTCATTGGCAGGGAACCACCTAAATCAGATTGATTTGATGATAAAATACCAATTGCAGATAAGTTTTCCAACAGTACATTCCTTTTTTTATACTGTGCAATGATGTTTGATAATGGATATTTTAATGTTTCAATTCTGTTTGATGGGTTTACCAAATGGATGCCATCAGGGGTGTTGATGTACACCATATCATTTACATCAATTGTTTGAAATTCACGGTTTGCATTATCATAATAAAATTGGTAATTTTCAATCATTCCCCCTGTTTCCATCTGATCCAAAAATTTACCTGACAATTTTAATTTAACCTGTGATGATGGCAACGGCACAATTAAATTACGCACATCAAATGAACGTTCAGGGCAATATGCAAATGCATTTGCAAACAATCCATCATTCACAGAAAGTGAATAAATAATATCTGCCCATGATTGTGTGGGGTTTGGTTTATTGATTAAATCAAAAACCCAATTGTGTTGTGTTACAATTTCACCATCAGAATTTTTTAAAATTGGCATACCTGATGCCATCATTGATGCACGTTTATCAATTACGGTACGTAATTCAGGAATGTTTAAATATAATTCAAAGGGTTTATCTGTATCAATCCAAACTGCATCTTTTACACCGTAATATGATTGTTTTTGATTGTTTATGTATTGCATCCATTTGTCATGTTTGCCTGATGTGAAACCAAATAATGAAGTCCAAAAGTTGTTTGCCATTGCTTTTTTTTTTAGATATTTGAACAAATTTAATTATTTTTGTTTGTAAATTTCGTATAAAATGGAAAAACCATATTCAACGTACAACATAAAACAGGCATCAACTGTAATAAAAGATATTGATTTATCTGCACGTGAAGTTGCAATTTATTTATCAGTTTTTGATACAATTGATTCAGATAATGATTTGATCAGGCAGGGTGCATTTAAAAAATCCCTAAATGATAGGGGTGTAAATTCAGGATCCAACAGGCAAATTGCATTTTTACGGCATCATGATTGGGAACACCAAATTGGTACATTCACAACATTACAAGAGGATGAAAAGGGTTTGTTTGCAGTTGGTAAATTGGGCACATCAACAAAGGGTGATGATGCATTACGTGATTATCAAGATGGCATTATCACTGAACACAGTATTGGTTTTCAATACATTCAGGATAAAATGCAATTTATTGAAAAGGATGATGATAATGATGATTCTGGGTTTTTTGAAATCAAGGAATTAAAATTGTGGGAAGGTAGTGCAGTAACATTTGGTGCAAACCAATATGCAAACACAATTGATGTTTTTAAAACTGAACAGGAAAAAACAGATTTACAAAAATCATTAACTGATCAGATTAATATTACAGTTAAGGCATTGACAAATGGAAAGGGTACAGATGAACGTTTGTATGATTTGGAAATGAAATTAAAATATTTGAATGCACGTTTTATTGATGTTGCGAACACTAAACCGTTTGAAAAACATTTAGTCGTAAAAGAAACACCAATATTACAACCATTTAATTGGGGTGGGTTAAATGATTATTTGACCACCAAAGATACATACAATGATTACCCACAACAGGCAATTGATAATGCAAAAAAAGGAATTGCATTAAACAAAGAAGTGGGCAATTCATGTGCAACAAACGTTGGTAAATCACGTGCAACAGATATTGTTGCGAAAAGGGGTTTTTCAATGGATGTGTTAAACCGTGTTTATTCTTATTTAAGCAGGGCGAAAACATATTATGATGCAAATGATGAAAAAGCATGTGGCACAATATCATATTTATTATGGGGTGGTGAATCAATGCGTGTATGGTCGGAAAAAAAATTAAATGATCTAAATAATTAATAAACTAAAAATTAAAAAAATGGCAAATGATCCATTAACACCTGAACAGGTGATTGAAAAATTTGAAAGTAAAATTTCAGAAAAAACAAATGGTTTGGCATCAACAGTTGATGTTGAAACATTAAAAATTGAATTGACAAATGAATTGGATGCAATTAAATCTGCAAACAAATCTGATGAATTAGTAAAAAAATTCACAGAAATTGAAAGTTCAATAAAAGGTATCAAAGAAAGTTCAAAGGCAAATGAAACTGTAAAAAGAAAATCATTGAAAGATATGATTATTGAAAAGGCAGATTCATTAAAATCATTGGTTACAAAAAAATCAGGTGCCGTTACACTTGCATTAAAGGCAAGTACAGTAAACCCAGATAATTTGGGTATTGAAAGAGGTCAAATTTATGGGCAACGTGTTGGTGGTACTTTTGATATACCTTACAGATCAGAAACAAGAATTTCAGATCTATTCAGAAAGGTTGCAGTATCAACAGAATACATCAAATACAGAGAACAAAAAACTGCAACAAGGGATGCAGGTGTTGTTGTTGCATGTGCAACAAATGAACCAAATACAAACATTGTTTGGAACAATCACACAGTTCAAATTGCAAAAGTTAGAGATTACATCAACGTTTGTTTGGATATGATGGATGATTACGATTTTGTAACATCAGAAATTGAAAATTTGGTTTTATCATCAATAAGATTAAAAGCAGATCAGGAAATTTTGGTTGGTGCAGGTGATATTTTATCAATTGATACAATTAGTTCTGTATTTGATCCTGCAAATGTTTTGGCTCCATACACAGGTGCATTTACTGCATCAACATTGGCAGAATTAACAGGTGCAATGAAAGGACAGATTTACACATTTGGTCAAGAAATGGCATATGATGCAGATACAATTATCATGAATTACAATGATTGGGTTAAATTTATGCACCAAAAAAATGCAAATGGTGATTATCTTTTACCAAATTTTGTTGCATCAGGTGATTCAGTTTTAAATGGTATGCAGGTGATCACATCACCATTGGTTACACCAAATTCATTGTATGTAATGGATTCAAGAAAAGGGCAAATTTTAGACAGACAAAATGCCACTGTTGAATTTTCATATGAAAACAATGATAATTTTGAACATGAAATTGTTACGGTAAAAGCCGTTGAAAGATTACAATTTTTTGTACCAAAAGTGCATCAAGATGCATTCATGAAATGTACTGATATTGCAACGGCATTAACTGCAATCACTGCACCATAATAAATGTTTAATAGATCAAAACAAAAACAATGAAAGTTAAAATTATACGTGATTACGGTGCATTAAAGGCAGGGCAAATTGTTGATGCCACAGGCAATACATCACAGTATTTGTTATCAAATGGAATTGCCACAATGGCACCCAAAGATGAAAACTGTATTGGTGATTGTGATGATCCTGAACATGAATGTGAGGGTTGCAAAAGTAAAAAGAAACGCAGAACGGCAACGGTTGGTGCCAAAATGGAACAACCAGAAACCGAAACTGCAAAAGTTCAGGAAACAATTGCACCAAAGGCAGACAAAGCAAAAAAGCCAAAGGCAAAAAAGAAATCAAATAAAAAAACTGCATCACCTAAAAAATGATGCAGTTAATTAAACCATGATAAAATGAATGTTTTAAATATTACATATAAGGATTTCGGAAAAGGCAAATGGGAATTGGCAACAGGAATGTATGAACAACAAAAAATAAACGGTTACATTGATTTGTACACAAACAAGTTATTGGCTCAATTATTAGGTGTTGAAATGTACAATTTATTTGTTGCAGATTTAGATCCAACAACCTTTGAACCGATTGATGCCAAATATTTGGCAATCTACAATCCATTTATGCATGAACAAAACAATTGTGGTATCATTATCAGTGATGGTATGGTTGACATGATCAAAGGATTTATTTATTTTGAATACTTAAAAGATCAGATCAATCAGGTTTGGGTTTCAGGAAATGTTGCACCAATTGGTGAAAATAGCAAAGATATTTCAACACTTTCACAACAGATTTACACAAGGTATAATCAGGGGGTGTTTACGTATCATGCAATTCAACAATATATTTGCGACAATTCCAACGAATACCCAAAATACAATGGGCATAACAAGTTAACAACGTATTGGATATGATTGATGCAACCATTGAAATACAGGAAATCATTGATGAAATCAATTGCAAAATTGATGGAAATTATAACGCATTGGATGGCAGAACATATTTTTGCCATACAAAGTGGGCACGTATTGGTAAAACAATCACAGATGCAAACGGTGTTGTGTTTTTAATCATTGATTTATCTGTTGATGAATGGATCATTGCAGAACAATTGATTGTAACTGATCCTGTAATTAATTTAGATGGTGTTTGTACATTACAAAAACCGTTTTTTATTACAGGTACAAAATTGGCAACAAACCGTGAATGGACAATTGCAACAAATAATTTAGAGGATAAAACACCATTAATCTGGTTGTTGGAAATCATCAGTGAAACAGGGTATGGCAGGGAATCAACAATTGAACGTGATATTGTAACAAATCTGTTCTTTTTAGATCAAACTGATCCATCACAGTATTACACTGTTGACCACCGTAAACAAGTGGTAACACCAATGGGTAATTTGATGCAGGAATTTATTAAAACGGTTGAAAAAATAAGGATGTGGAAAACAGTAACTGAATATACATATAAAACGTTTTCACGTTTTGGTGTTGAAACAGATGCAGGTGCCATTGAAAATATTTTGGATGCTAATTTATCAGGGGTATCATTGAATATTACGTTGAGTAAATACCGTGCAAATTGTAAATGTTGAAACAAAATTTAAAAAAAATAATTAACTTTAAAAAAAATTAACAATATGAAAAGTTGTGATTGTAACGCAGGGTTAAGTAATACAGGCATTCCATCCTGTGTACCTGTGCAGGGAATAACAAGTTCCCTAATTTTAGTGCCTTTAACGGCATCAGATGGAACAAAAAACGCAATTGATTTAAGTGCATCAATCCCTGTATGGGCAGATTATGTGAATGAATCAGATGCATCAAAACGATGGTTCCCATTACCTAAATTTGAAAATGTAGAATTACCAAAGGCAGATTCATTATTTGAAGAAGCAAACAGTGGCAGAAAGGCATTTTTACGACAGGGTGTGAGATCATTTACAGGTGAATTATGGCAAGATGATTCAACACCTACATTTTTAGGTAAATTACAGGCATCAAGATGTGTGCAATTTGGAATTTACATTGTGGATGTTGAGGGTGATTTAATTGGTTCAGAGGTTGATGGTAAATTATACCCAATTCCTGTTGACAATGATTCATGGGATCCAAAATTCATGTTTGCGACAGATTCAACAGTACAAAAAATCATGTTAGGATTTGATTTTTACAGACTGTTTGATGAATCAACAATGAAAATGATTACGGCAGAGGAATCAGGTATTGATTTCAATACATTAGAAGGTTTACTTGATGTTGAAATAACTGTTGCAAGTTGTACACCAACATTGTTAACTGCATCTGCACACCTTGATTATGGTACTGCATACAATCCAATATTGTACAAAGGTGCAGATCAGGTTGCAGATTGGGCATTGAAAAACCTTGATACAGGATTGGCAATTGTAATTGATTCAGTAAGTGAACCAACAGATGGTAATTATTTAATTGATTATACAAGTGCAGGTCTGGCATCAGGTGTGAACCTTGAAATTTCAGTTGCAAAAACAGGATTTGAGGGTAAAAAATCAACAATAACTGCATAAAATTATGGATTCAAACAGATCAATTAAGGTGGGCAAAACATCATTCAATGTTGAATTGATGAAAAGATTAACACAAAAGGATGCATTAAAACAGTGGCATTATTTAGATGCAACAATTGTTAAAACTGCATACCAAATGTGCAATCCAAAACGAAAAACCAAAAAAAAATCTGATTGATATTTATTAATTAAACGGATAAAAGGGGTGTAATTTTTTGCATCCCTTTTTTTATGGCATAAATTCCTGCCTGTTTTTTTGTAAATTTGGAATCATGATTGGCAATACATTAATTGAAAAGCAATTGGAACGTGCATTAACATTGGATGATGCAAAGGCATGGTATGAAGTAAACACACCAACAATACAAAAATTGGTTTTAAATTTATTACGACAGGATCAATTATTTGAACGTGGTGTAAATAAATTTGATCAGGTTATTGGTTTATATTCATTCACCACACAAATGATCAATCCATCAAAACGTGCAGGTGATCCATATACTTTAAAAGATACAGGTGCATTTTATCAATCAATGTTTATTACAGTTTTAAAAGATAGTATTGTAATAAATGCAGATGCATCATTAATGGAATCACAAACATGGTGGAACAATAATATTTTGGGATTGGATGAACAGAATTTGGAAATATATGCGAAACAAATTAAAATGGAATACATCAAATACGCACGTAAAATATTGGGAATCAATTAATGAATTGCCCATGTTTAATTGGGTGAAATGTGGGGATGGTGATTTAAAATATGTTACAATTGAATTGATTGATGATCCTGAACAAAACCAGATACAATATGATAAATTGTATGATCAGTATTTGGAACGGTTCGGTTTATCAGATGAATTTGAAAGGTATTTGGAAATGATAAAAAAACGTGCATTATTGCAATGTGAATATGTTGAAAATAAAAAACGTTTTAAATTAACAGAAATTGAAATAATTGATGCAAAAATAAACAGGTTGGATCTGAATTTTGGGGATGGTCAAAGCATTGAACAAACCTGCATTCATTTATCAAAATGGTTGGGTTATAAAATAAACGTAAAGGAAACAACAGTTGTTGAATATTACGAAATAATAAAAGAGTATGGCAAGTGGGCAAATAAAACGTAGTGAAATTGCAGAACAGGATTTGTACAAAGAAATCAGAGATTCGGCAAAAAAAACAATACAGGTATTGGATCAAATGAATGTGCAGTTGAAACAAACTGCATCAACAATTAAAACTGATCTGAATGCAGGTATGCAAAAATCAACTGCATCCATTAACAAAATGTCAAAGGCAGTGGCACAGGCAGATGCATCAATGAAAAAATCTGTTCAAATTGACAAAGAAAAAGCACAGGCAACAAAGGTGCAGATTCAGGCAGAACGTGAATTGGAAAAATTAAAACAGGATCAGGAACGTACTGCACAACAAAAAATGCGTACAGATCAACAAGCAAACAAAGAAAAGGAACGACAAATAAAACTGCAACAAAGAAGTGCAAAACAGGCACGTGATGAACAGGATGCATACAAACAATTAACAAAGGCAACACGTGATCAAAAAAATGAATCAAAACGTTTGGGTGCAGAATTGTTGAAATTAGAACAGGCAGGAAAAAAGAACACAAAAGAATACAGGAAATTACAACAACAATACGACAAAGTAACAAGGTCTGCACGTAAAGGTGATCAACAATTAAAAAAGTTGGATAAAACTGTTGGTGATAATTTCAGAAATGTGGGTAATTACCGTTCTGCATTGGGTAAATTAACAGGTGCATTATCATCAATGGGTTTGGCATTTGGTTCTGCAATGGT